>Ga0194122_10004503_pt1 | contig 13529 bp, 10 predicted proteins | sample TA2MahCa10mmetaG_FD_155487 | JGI IMG/M metagenome (GOLD analysis project Ga0194122, IMG submission 155487) | Freshwater microbial communities from Lake Tanganyika, Tanzania - TA2015021 Mahale Deep Cast 10m | ecosystem: Environmental > Aquatic > Freshwater > Lake | place: Tanzania: Lake... | reverse complement strand
ACTTTCTGATTTGTTTGACATTACCGATAGGATTGCGTCCATGCAGGTTCGGCCTGCACAAGAAGTTATTGGTCTGCGTGGTAGGCAGCTTAAGACTGCTAAGGAACGCGCACAGCAACAAAAACCATCGTTGACTGCAAAGGAACCCGTTTCACAAACATTAACAGCTACGCCTTCTGCAAATGTAAGCCGCATAGCAGATCTGATAGCTAACCTTTATAGCACTCCAGAGCAAGTACCTAAAGTAACAATTAAAGAATTATTTCAAAATTCTTTTGACGCAATTAAAGATGGTTTTGAAGAAGGGCTTCAAACAACGGGTAATATAAAAATAAAATTAGATGGAAAAGATAGGTCTATTACTGTTATTGATGACGGCCCTGGTATGCCAGCTAATATTATGGGCAATCAATTCTTACAAATTGCTGGAACTGTAAAAAAGACAAAACGTGCGTCTGGAGGATTTGGCGTTGCAAAAATGTTGTTTTTGTTTAAAAACAAAGAAATAGAAGTATTGTCTTTAAACAATGGCAAGATAGCTCGTATGGTTACAAGTGGAGATGAACTTAACGCCGCGTTTGATGACCCCAGTAAATCTCCTAAAATTAAAATTACTTCTGACCCTAAAGTTGTTGAACAATATACAAAATCAACATTTCCTGAAGGGCATGGTACGTTAATACGTGTTGTAGTTCCTGAAACTTATATTGATTCATCAACGGGGGAAACTAAAGATATACCGTTTGATACATGGGATTTAGAAAATAGTGATTCTCTTCGATACAGCCCGTTATTTGAAAATATTAATGTGCTGATAGACCGAGGCTATGGTTACTACACACTTCCGTTAGGTAATAATTTTCCAATAGATAACTATACTGTTTTTTCTAAAGTTAAATTTAATTGGGGTGAAGCACGTATTTATATATCAAAAGACGAACTATCTTACGCACCTTTTGAAAATACTTACATATTGTCAAACGGCATATTTCAATTTGGTACTTCAATTAAAGACAAGCCTGGGTTTGGCGCAAAAAGTATTAAAAGACATTTTTATATCGATGTATCGCCTAACTATAATATAAAACCAGAAGACCCTGCCTATCCATTTAATGCAGATAGGCAAAGTTTTTCTCGTGCCGCCAACAAAGATTTTGATAATATTTTCAATTACGTAACTCTTACGTTTGCCCAAGCTGAGTATGGTAAAGATGTGCAAAGTTTTGGGGTGGTGCAGTACATAGAACCTGACGGTAAATTAAGTCCTTCTGAAGAGCTTAGACCTGAAATACCACCAGCTCCAACTGGGCTTACGCTTATCAAACCTACAGACAAGGTGGAAGTTAAAGACGGGATAATGTATGTAAATAATAGGCAAATTCCAGAATTATCTGCGGCTGATTTGTCTAAAGTTAAAATAGAAATTGACGAACTTAAAATCCCGCAAGATAAAATTGATCCCACACGGATTATGGTTCACGATAATCTTGTTAAAATATTAAGTGCAAACGAATTACAAGCTTCATCCATACCCCCAGCAGAAGTTATTAGCTACGAAAAAGATGACACCGGACTTATAATTTCGGGTAAAGTGCCACTTACTGCAATAGCACGAGAAAAATTTGGTATTAGATTTGACGCTTACTTAAAAGAAGTAGGCGACATATTCATGCAGTTGCGCGAAGTATTGGTAATGTCTGACCCAAGCTACGCCAATTTAGAAAAAGAAGCAATCGGTGTAAGTTTTGATAAAGAATATCTTGGGGTAAGCATACGTGTTCCGTTTAGCGGATCTTTCTTAAACCCTGCGTCTACGGATCTAGAGGATAAAGGAACACCCGCTCAAATTGCTGTGTCCATGATTTGCACGATGATCCATGAGCTAGCACATTTTAAAGTACGTAATCATGGTTCAAATTTTACTAAGGAAATGCAACGCGACATTATGTATTTAGAGACGATGCCTGGGTTTGATTTGGCAGACGTAAAAAACAGCTTTGCTAAGTTTTTAGCCAAGAACATGGATATTTATCGGTTCTTAAATGAGGAGTTTAGGCGTGGAAATCTTGAGTCTGTTGGAAACCGCTTCAAGGACGCTAGCTACGAACAAGTTGGAGATGGTCGCATTACTGAGCCAGTGGAAGTCGCTGGCGGAAAAGGAGAAGGGAAGCAAGGAGTACCCGGAGGCGCTAAACAAAGCTCTCAAGGTGTTGAATCGGTCGGCCTCCCTGCCGGAGTTTCTGGCGAAGCTGCGGAAAGAAGAGCAGCAAGAACCCAAAAAGAAATCGACAATGCAGTAGATGAAGCTATTGAAAAATACGAAACTTCTAAACGTGCTGAAGATTTAGCGAAACAAGCTTCGCTTGTATACAAACTGCGTAATGGGGAAAATATTTTTCCTGCGCTTGCAGCAATATGGCGAGGTACAAATTACCGCATTCGTCAAGGTTTAGTTAAGCCAGTAACAAACGATTTCTTAGCTGAATGGGCTGGTAAAGATATACCTCGTTTGCTAGAAGTTAACAGACAATTGCAAGAACTAAGCGGTAGAGCCCAACAACTTATGGGCGCTGCTGCTGATCTTTCACGAGCTATAAATGATGCATTTCGTGCAGACCCTACACTTCGTGACAAAATAGATAAAATTACTAAAGTAACAACTGATTCAGAAGTTGACCCTACTTCCGAAATTCGTAGTGAACGTGTAAATAAAATGTTTGAAGACCTTGGACCAGAAGGAAGGCGTTTATACAATGACGCAAAACAGTATTATGAAGATATGGCCGAGCTTTATAGCTCACTGCTTGACGATCAAATTAATGAAGCCAACATTTCACCTGAAGCAAAAAGTAAATTATTAGCTTCAATTAAAAAAATGTTTGAAGGGCAAAGTCGAATCAACCCTTATTTCCCTTTGATGCGAGATGGAGATTTTTGGCTTTCTGTGTATGTAGGAAATACAAAAGAATTCTTTATGTTTCCAACGATGGCTGAGCGTGATGCTGTTGCTGCTCAAATGGCCACTGATCGTAAAGATAATTTAGATAATTTACTTGAAACCAAAAAATTTGAAATTGGCAATGACTTACGAAAGCTGCGTGAAGCGTCCACAAGATCTATTAATGGGCAAAATCCTAGTGCAATTTTAAAAGCTACTTTTGATTTAATTGATAACGCCAACTTCACAGACCTTTCTGTTCGTGAAGATATGAAAGATGCTGTGTATCAGTTGTATCTACGCACAATGCCAGAACAATCTTTTAGAAAACAATTTATCACTCGTAAAGGATATGCGGGTTATCGTACTGATTTTCTTCGTGACTTTAATGAATCATCCTTGAGAATGTCCCTGCAACTTGCTCGGCTCAAGTACGCACCTAAGTTACGCAATACGTTGTCGGCTGCTCGTGAGTCTATAGAGAACAGACCAGAGCTTGAACCTTTCATGTCTCAAATGGAAGAACGAGTAGCGCAAACACTTAACCCTAATATTCCCGGCTTATTTGATAAAATAGCTAGTGTTATTAACAAATTTTCGTTCATCTACTACCTTTCCGGTGCATCTTCTGCATTACTACAACCAATTGGTATTTTTCAAACAGGAGTTCCTATACTTGGTGCTCGGCACGGATATCCAGAAACAGCCGCAGAACTAGCTAAGCTAATGAAAGTATGGGACCAATTTGGTATGACACGTAAGACCGCAACAGGTAAGTCTGTTTGGTCACCACCTTCAATAGTCAATGCTTCTGGCCTTACGGCAGATGAACGTGCTGCTGTAGAAAGTATGTTGGCTAGAGATGTGACCCAAAGCACCTATGCGCGTGCATTGTTTGAGTACAAAAACGTACCTACTGAAGAACTTGGTTCTGTGGCGCAGCGTGGAAAGCGTTATGCAAACATAGCAATTGGCGGGTTAATGCACTCAACTGAAAGAATTTCTCGTGAAATTATATTTTTAGTTTCGTATCGTTTGTCTAAACGCAATAATATGTCTAGTGAAGCTGCGATAAATCAAGCAGTTCAAGACACTAATGATGCGCTTGGTAACTATGGTGAGTACAACCGCCCTATGATCATGCGTAATGCAGGCGGTAAGATCATGTTGCAGTTTCAAATGTACCCACTGCATGTAACTCTGTACTTGCTTAAAAACTTCAAGCGCATGATCTTCGGCCTTAATGGGGAGGGCAGAGCCGAAGCCGCAAAGATATTCTGGGGTACGATGGGAGCCACTTTTCTACTTGCTGGGGCTGCTGGTTTGCCTCTGTTTAGTACGGTGTTTGGACTACTAGGGTTGGCTTGGAATCTTGCCGACGATGACGAAAAACCAAAAGACGTTAAAGATTTAGACTACGAATTGTGGTTCCGCACAGTATTCCTGCCTGAAGTGCTTGGAGACTACAAGATTAACGGTAAAAGTTTAAGTGAAATTGTCGAACGTGGGCCACTAAACGCGCTCACTGGATGGGACTTAGCTTCTCGTACACAACTTAACGACCTGTGGTTCCGTGATGTTAAGGAAACTAAGACAGCTAGAGAAGAACTGCAAGCCCTTGCTATTGAGAAAGCAGGCCCTGGTGTAAACATGGTGCTCAATCTTGCCGACTCGTATGAGGCTTTCCGAAACGGGGACTATCAAAAGGGCGTAGAGAAGATGTCCCCTGCGCTAATACGTAATCTTGTGCTTACGCATAAGTACGCTAATGAAGGCGCTAAAGACAATAAAGGCGCTCAGATCATGAGCAAGGATGCCTTTACGACAGGTGAGCTTATCGGTCAAGCTATTGGGTTCCGTTCAGACCTTCTTGCCAACACACAAAATGTGACGTTCAAACTTATTGGTATTCAACAACGTATTGAGAACGAACGCCAGAAGCTGTTTGACAACATCGACCGTGAGTACCGCACAAAAGACTTTAAAGCTTACAACCAACTAATTGCCAAAGACCTTGTTACATTTAACAAAAAGTATCCTTCGTTTAGGATTGATGTTGAACAACTTCAAGCCTCGTTGGAGCGTAGAGCTAAAGACCGTGGTGAGTCTTGGCGTGGTCTGCGGTTGTCAGAAAAGAATGCAGCGTTGCTTGCTCCTGCTGCTGCACCATCACGTAAGGCGGTGGCTGAACGTGAACGCCAACGTAGGATAGAAGTGTATGGCACTTCAACAGACTCACAAAAATAACTTAAACTCTCCATACACGCAAACCCTTTATACCGTCTTCAATTACAACCTTCATCACCACCTTCATACGTAGTCGGCGCATTACTTCGTTAACTGCTGTTTTTGCCGATCTGTGGTCTATGCAAGGTACAAAAAAAGAAGTTCCAGGTTTAAACCTAGCCCAGTTGACGTTGTACGTTACTGTCTCGATCCTCATGATTTGTCAATGAATCCATTTGCAAGTACTCAGAATTAGACGCATCAAATGCCAACACCCGTACACCGGGGGAATCTAATTGAGTGCCCTTACCCATACGTTTGTTCACAGTTTCAACGTATACATTTAAATCTTTAAGCTGTTTAAGAGTGTCTTTATAATTGATTTGCTGATCCGCGCAATACTTTTTAAAACTGTTTACCGTAACAAATAAATACTTGGTATCAGGTTCATAACGTATGTACAGCTCTCCCTTTGGCATAAGTGTTGGGTTGGCAGTCATACTGGTGCGCTTATCTTCTTTGCCTTGCACGACCAAAGCTTTCTGAATGTTAGTATTGATAAAGTCGCCGACGATCATTAAAGGGTTTAGAGTCGGGGGTTTGATTTCTTCTCGCATATTGTTAAGGGTTCTAAGAAGCCATTTATAAACTGCCATCATGTTCCAGTTGTGGATATCTAACTCTTTAGCAATCAAACCGCCTGTGATGTTGCAAGCAGCTACTGCCGACCAAAACCGCTCACGACTTGTAAATTGCACTTCCTTATCAATTTTTGCTTGCACTTTCCTAATAAGATCTTTTACGTTTTCAAGGTTGTTCACTAAATACTGGATATAAATATCACCAGCATGGCCGTAGTTTTCAAGTAGCTGATGATCAAACATGTCCTTGCCTTCTTGCGTATCAATCACATTCGACTTGTGTACGTGGTACTCAAGTAAACGCATGTTTTCGCCATCTGGGGAATTTTTCAGTGTAGAGAGTTTTTCGTAAAAGCTTGCGTTTGCAGACGAAAGCGTAATGCCTGTCCAGCTTGTTAAATTTAACCGCGCTTCGTTGGCGTTAGCCTTCATGCGGTTCTTACCCCTGCCCTGTGAGATGCTGTAAGCAAGATCAGAAAACTCTTGAGGGGTTGTGTTTGTTATTTCGTCAATCGTATTAGGTAAATTATTTAAAACGCCAAGCCTGTGAATCTTAGCATTGAAGGTGTCTTTCCAAATCGAACCTAGCTCAGTCGGACGCCCGTACACACTATTGCATAGGTAAAGCACCGTAGACTTACCTGTACCTGCCGATTGATGAATTAAGTTAATGATTGCACCCTTCATCCCAGTAAATTTCAGTAAAGGAGACCCAAACGCAGTCAACGCACCGAAAGCATTTCCTTCAAGCCCAGGCCGACCGTAGAGGTTAAACACTTCTTTCCATTTCTCGTATGACCCAACAGGGGTGATGATCTCTGCTATATCTTTTGTATAACTTGAAGGGGGACTATAAAAAACGCCATCTTTAGTTATTTCACGATCACCTAGAATAAATTTGCTATCTGCTTCTATCCAACCAAATTGTGTACGCATAGTTTCCGCCTTTTTATCAAACTGCATAGTTTTAAGTGACCCCACAAAATAAACAGACAAGTCATCGTATTGCTTTTTGTGAGTGTATACACCGTGCCGAGCCAATGTTTGCCGCAGTTTATCTTTAGAAAAAATTTCATCGGCCCCAAGTACAAATTCTTTTAATCCATCCTTTGGTAGTCGCAACCTGACTACAGCCGAATCCCCAAGTATAGGATCAATCATCCGTTTGTGTATGTACAAATCATGTTCATAAACCTGTGTTGCTTCTTCTTCGGCATCTGCGGGAGGGCGCTTGTACACACCACCGTTTTTACCCCTAAAAAATGGAAACGGATACTCAGGTATACGTTCAATAGTTACTTCGCCATCTTCTGACATCACTTCTATTTCGTCTGTGTCGGCCTCGGCTATCTCAACTCCAAGCATAATTGGAGTCTTTATGCGTCCTTTGTGTGCGCACTCGTTACAACCTTCGGGGTTCCATCGAGCAAATGTTGTGCAGTAATGCGGAGCGCCTGTCCGTATCAAATCATCAACTTTTACTTCCGTTTCATAGCGGTCATACCCGGGGTAGTTTTCTGATATTTTGTGTACCGCAGTGTCTTTATCAATACAAAACGCTGCAATTGAAAGCGCGGATCTCCACAGATTGTAGCTAATACTTTGTTGGTTCTGGTAGCAGTGTAGTAGTTGGGCGCACCCAGTACCTTGTGCTGACTTGATCATGATGGTTTTAAATCGTTTTATTTTATTCTTCAGCATAGCCTCCATCATGGGGCTCATGCTTGCAGGTATGTACTCAGGCCGGTCGTCGTTTGGTTCTGGTTCTGGTGCGCCAAGAAGCTCGGTTAAAGATGCAACAAGTATACGATCTGATACTTCATTTATAATCGTAACTTGTTTTAAATCATCTTTATCCTTATGGTTATAAGTGCCTGGGACACGCAGCACTCTTGATGCTTCAAAAACTGCGGGGTCAACGATCAGGTTGTGCGTCTCGCAAAGCTGTTTGAGTCTCTTAGCTAATGGCTTCCATTCCGTTTGAGTTAGTGTTTCTTCCAACAACCAGTAAGCATGTATACCGTAGCCTGAGTTTACTAAAATTGGTTTTGGTAATTTAACTTCTTTGCAAAACCTTTTGAGTTCACTCATCCCTATGTTTTGATCTAGGTATCCTGCGATGATGCCTTTTTCATCAGGCACACCCTTGGTAGGGCCGCAGTCGATGTCAAGCCATAACGCCCTGAAGTATAGAGCGTTCTCGTGTCTGCGGTTGTTGAGTGAACCAAATTTGGCGCACCCAAAGTACACATTGAAAGATTTAGTAAGTTTTTTAATGCAATCTTCAGCTTCTTCTTTGGTATCAAACAGTCTTTGATCTACATACCTACCAACCCCCACAATGCAATACCGACCTTCAGAAGGCAGCACAGCATCCAATAGATCAAAATTGGACATGTCAACTCATAAAAGACGAAGGTTCTAACAGCAACGGTTAGCACGAATGAAGTCTTGAATTGGCTTTTCGTATTTGCTGTGGGGGGTGTTTAACCCCCAAAACCAATTGTAGACCGTAGCTCTGCTGACTCCCAAGGAGTCAGCAACTTTAGCTACGGGGATGCCCAACTTCACACAGTGTTTCCCAAGCGTAATGCCAAGATGTTCAGAATCCGTGTCCAGCAGTGTGGCGGCTAAACTTTGGCTATACCCATACGACATGTTAATCTTCGTCGGCCCAGGCTTTTACAATTGCGTCAAGATTGTTTTTTGGCGCGGGTGCAGTCAACTCTTTTTTGTTTTCACGTTTCTTAGGTTCGAACTCCTCTTTAGGCGGACTTGCAACAGCAGGCAAAGCTTTTGTAGTATCTGCTTGATAAGGAGTCATCGTAACGATGCGTTTAGTGACACCAGACTCAGTAAGCTTTACAGAAGCATTGTATTCTTTGGATTTTATCCAACGCATAGGCATAAATAACAACGATTGGTTGTCATTGTCTTCATTAAAGAAAATGTTAGTGACAACGTGGTCAACACTTTTACCATTGTTTATGCAAACTTTGTGGTAATTTTCAAACGTATAAGCGTTTTCAACATTTGAATCGCCAAACAACGACTTTGATGCAAGATTCATTTGATAGACCTGCCCTTCAAGCGCAGTATCAAAATCTTCAAGCAGCATCACTGCAAGCCGACGCGAGTACCGACAGGCTTTTGAAGAGCCCATACCTGACCCTTTGATGTTCTTGGGACAAGTATCGCAACGGTCTCCTTGGGGGTCTTCTACAGACTCATCGGGTTCACGCCCATCATTTGAAAAACAAGTCGGCGCAGTCGGCTCAGCATCAGGGCTCCATTGTTTTTCATAATATATACGGCCAACATTTGGAGACGCATCAACAATCACAACCTCCAGCGGACCTTTAATTTTGCCAACCTCTTCGCCGCCAACCATTTTGCGGAAGATACCATTTTTAGGCACAATGCGCTTTATGCCGTTGCCCTTGCCAGCAAGCTGTTTACTTAAATTACTGATGCCAGCTTTTTGAAGGAAATCAGGGGTATCTTGACTCAGTATAAGATTACTCATTTATATCCTCACTTAGAACGTCTAACGACTATAGTGTATTCATTCTCTACATTCAAACCCGCAGGTAGTAAATCTGCATTTTCATTTAGAAATTCTTTCATGTTGGTTTGATGTATACGCTTTTCTAACAACGCAAACGCATCGTTATCTTTTATGAACTTATACATAGAACTCCAATCATTCGTCCAGTAACGCGACTTGATTGACCGAATGATCGTCCCATGCACGGTACGGATACTATCAGCTTTAATACGGTTGCAAGCGCTTAATAACTCTTGCTCAATTACTGCAATTTGTTCCTTTAATTCGTTGTCTTGCAATTCGTAATCTGACTTTAACTTTGCTCGCTCGTCCCTAATTCTAACGTATGCTTTCGCTAACTGATCCATAGGTACGTCAACTAAATTTTCTTCCACATCTAACCTCCCTAACGAAGAACCGCAATTATAGCATAACTTTTGACATTGTCAAGTAACCTGCATTTCTTGTTTGTACAAGTCTATAATTTTTTCGTGCTGCTCCATATTAGTACGTAGCAATTTATACAACCGCGTTTCAACAGGTGATCCTTTAATATGAACTACCGTCATACTATTGGTTTGCCCCGGACGATCAATTCGTGCATTTGCTTGTAAGTACGTTTCTACACTAGTGACAGGTGCATACCATATGATAGTATCAGCGGCGGTTAATGTTAGTCCATGTGCTGCCGCCATAGGTTGAATAATAAGCACTCTTGGGTTGGTATGTTTTTGAAACTCCATAACAATATCGGAGCGTTTTCTCACGGTTGTAGCACCATCGATTATTTCATTTGATATATTGTGTTTATCTAAAAATTGTTTTAATATTTGTATTGTGTGAGTAAAGGGAACAAACACTAAAGTTTTGTGTAAAGATTCTTCAATGACTTCTTTGACTACGTTAAGCCTGCCTGATACATCAAACTCAAGTACTTCTTTGTTGTCGGTGTACACCGCCCCACCCGCTATCTGCAACAGCTTATTTATTTGCACTGCTGCATTGACTGCCGTTACATCTTCGTTGTCTGCTTGGATCATCATCTGCTTTTTGAGCATGTTGTAGTATGACTTCTGCTGTGGGCTCAACGGAGCTTCTCGATCAACGTAAGTCAGTGGAGGTAAGTCTAAGCACTGATGCTTTTCAAATCGTATGGCTGGTTGCAACAATGTATGTATGATCCTGTCGGCCCCGATCTTCGGTATCCATCGATACATAGATGTTTTGTCCATCACCATATCCCTGAACTGCCCAAAGAATTTAGGTGTGTTGATTGGGTTAATAAGCTTAGCTAATCCGTAAGCATCTACAGGTGATTGAGCAGCGGGTGTTCCTGTCAACATCCACAAACCCTTGACTGATTTCATAACGTCGCGCAAATCTTTCCATCGTTCGGTTTGCACGTTTTTATAAGCTGACGCCTCGTCAATGACAACCAAATTAAAGCCCGCTGCGACTATCTCCTTCTTGACGATGCCGATCCCATCAAAGTTGATGATAACCACCTCGGCCATACCATTGATAATTTTTTTGCGTTTGTCTGCTGTACCGTAAGCAATATCAACGGACCGATGCATAGCAAACTTAAAAAAGTCATCTTGCCACGCAGAGCGCATCACCGACAACGGACAAGCAATCAACACACGGCGTAATACACCAAGTTTCATCAAGTAGTCAACGGCCCAGATAACGGATGCAGTTTTACCCGTACCTTGCTCATTGAAACAAAACGCTTTACGTCTAGTAGTTAAAAACTCTGATGTTACTTTCTGATGTGCGAACGGTTCAAGCCCCGGAGGTCGAGGCCAATCATACTTTTCCACGTTCCCTCTTACTGGTTTCTGATACAAGTTTATGATTTGAATTTCGTTTAAATGATCGGTTTTTTGTTTGGCTTTCAATATGCAGTCCTTGCTCGTTTGTACCTCCTTTGCTTAGTGCTATCTTATGTGCTACGTCTTTACCTTCACGGGCATCAGCTTTGCCGTTGTCATTTTTATCAGTGCCTTTCTTGTCGATGGAGTATCGTGCGCGGGCTCTGGCTAATCGCTCGTCGGCTTCGCCTCGTGCAACTTGTTGTTTATATTCTTTTTTATACGGACGGGGTTTGTTAACGTAGGGCATATCAACCTCGGTTATGTTCGCAAATTTTAACAGGACACCAACCACATAAGTTATTAGGTGAAGCATTCCATACGTTGGTTTCAAACGCACTTTGCAGTCTGTGTAAGTCAGGCTTTACTTTATCCATGTAACGCCCTCGGCTATCTGCTGTCTGATATGCCTTCACAAACTCATTACTTACTACAAAAAGTAACCCTGATTTGACTCGTGTGATCTCGGGAAAGTGCGCCATAACTCCTTCGGCTATTAGATCTAGCTGCCGCACGTCTGCATATCTTGCGCTTTTGCCTGTTTTGTAATCTAAAGAGTAAGCCAAACCTTTTTCCCGGTTGACAATCAGCAAGTCTGCAATGCCACGCCACCACACATGCGTATCAAAAAACCCGCACGGTTCTAAATCTTTAGTTAACCCCATGCGATACTCACAAAACCGTTCACCCTCCAGTTGCATAAGTTTTTCTATCGTAGGTTTAATGTGAGTATTGTCAAACTTAGCGGGTATGGGAGTACCGTTTTTTACAAACTCTTCTGCGGCTTTATGTAATTCGCCACCATACAAAGTTGCTTTAGTTGGTTTGTCTACAAAGTCTTTAACTACCCTCAAATGATAATATTTTTTTGGGCATTCTTGAAATGTTTTAAGACTACTGTAGGACCATGTAGTGTTCAAAATAGTGCTGCCTCAAACTCAGGAGGTTCTTTCTTTTCCCGTACACTCACAACATCTTGGCGGGGCACCCACTGGTAACTTGGAAACGGCCACCCGTCAGAACCCGGTAGTCGTACACAGATGGAGTGCTCGTCTACGTTTGCAACGAATCCTACCTGTCCGGTGCTTTTAATTTTTACTTTGATGTTGGTTTGCATTTGATGCTCTCCAAAAGTTTTCACAGGTTGGCTCTAAGAAATTCCTCGGTTCCTAGTCTGTGGTGAAACCCTCCAATATTGATAAGTAAGTTGGGTAGCTGGCCATCACGATATTTCTCAATGAACCACCAGAGAGACAGCGCACTCATCGGTTTATTATATTCGGAAATCTGGAGATAGGGCTTGGTTTCATCCCCGGCTTTGAAGATACCGTGTGTAGCCAGCACTCCAGATTGGTCCGGGCGCATCCACTCGGGGAAAAAAGGGAACGTCAGATATCCGCATTTGAAGCTCTTGCAAGGGACATCAGGTCGATCCTCGTAAATGCTACACCCGGCTTTTGTGACAAAAAAGCACGGCCTACCCTTGAAAAACTTATGTCCATGCGCCTCCCCATAGAGGTGGCCAGAGCAGCAGGCTGTACATTCCCCACACTTTTTATTAAGCTCGCGGACGGTTATTACAGAACTCATACTTCGCTCTTTGATGTTGGTTTGCATTTAATGCGCTCCAAAAGTACATCCACGGCAAAAATATACTCCTCTGGGTACTCCCACTCTTTCCAAAACTCTGCTTGCTCGCGCAACAACTTCAGTATCTTCATGCGCTCGTGATCGCGCCCGCGCTCGTAGTCTTCGCTCATGTGCTTCCCCTTAGGAAATGTACGCAATCAAGTGCTTGTATGATATTTTTAATACGATCCTCAATCTGCCATTCAAGTTCTTTCAGCAGGTCTTCAATGCTGTCACCTTGTCCGATTGTGTAGCCTTGAGCCGTCATCCACTTAACTACCTTTTCACGCTCGGTAGCAACGATGCCTTGTTCGTAGTCTGTCCAGTGCTCTTGAGTCCACACTTTAGTCATTCCTCTCCCCTTGCTCTTATGGCAGCCGCCATTTCCTGAGCCCATTCCCGATCCATTGGGTCACCAGCAAGGTCTGCTTGTTTGTCCAACAACTGAGCACACGCCTCGCGCTCCTGCTTTATGAGCAGTTGACCAAACTGGATCAGGGATGCCTGATCGCCGTCCATGCCCTCATCTGTCGGTATAAAATATCCGTTTATAACTTCGTGTTTAACCCAGGGCACGATACCCACTTCAATAGCTACTGCCGTGATTTCTCTTACTTCCTGTTCATCCAGATATGACTGAGGCTTAGGCTTGTGTTCTGTCTCCAACGCTCTGC
>Ga0194122_10004500_pt1 | contig 13534 bp, 6 predicted proteins | sample TA2MahCa10mmetaG_FD_155487 | JGI IMG/M metagenome (GOLD analysis project Ga0194122, IMG submission 155487) | Freshwater microbial communities from Lake Tanganyika, Tanzania - TA2015021 Mahale Deep Cast 10m | ecosystem: Environmental > Aquatic > Freshwater > Lake | place: Tanzania: Lake... | reverse complement strand
AGCTTGATAAAGGCCCCGTCTGCATAGGCAGTGACCGCTGCATCGCCTGCATCGACATAGGTCTTGGTAGTGCCGTCAGTGCCTGTGGTTGGGGTGCCAAGGCCTGTGACCTTGAACCCGCCCATTGGCAGGTTCCCGGTCATGGCATCCGTGCCATCACGCTTCAGTCGCAGGTTGTCCTGCGTGTCGGCGTAGCTCTTAGTAGCAGCGTCCTGTGCGTTGTTTGGGTTGGCAAGGTTGATGATTGGCTGGTTTTGTGCGTTCAGACCGCTAGGGGTCGGAACAAAAGCCAATGCCGCTTTGTCGTCCAGCTCTTGCTCAATGAACAAGTGCTGCAGGTTGCTGGTGTCAAAGTCGGCTGCCACTGGTGTGGAGCCGTCCACAAAGTCAACCAGTACCGCGTCGACAGGCGTGGTCCGGGCAACCTTGACCGAAGCGCCATTGGCAGGCGCCGTTGCGAGCTGCACTGTGCCGTTGTTGACCCAGGTGAAATTCTGGCTGACGTTGTTGACTAAAACGGTTACGTGCTCTCTCCTGATGTAGGAGAAGGGCACGTTGAATTGGGTAAGGGCGCCGTTTCCCGTGTAGGTGACGTAGGAGTAAGCCATCAGCGCAGAGCCTCTATGAAGGTACGTGGGTCGGTCTCTTGACCGTATTTAAGCCGAAACTGGACGTCACGGTTAGCTCCTTCGGAGTAATCCTTGTTCTCCATTAGCCGCTTGCCGTAAGGCCCTGTAAGGAAGGTCTCGCGGCCTAGCGCCAAAAACTTGCTGATCACGGTGTTCAAGGCAGCAACGCGCAGGCTTTTCACCTGTTCACTGGGTCGGCCCTGTGGGCTCTGCTGGTACAGGTCGCTCTTTATTTCTTCATCTAATGCCTGCAGCAGCGTCCTGCCGAACTGATCGGGTGTACGGCTGACGGCCAGGATGTACTGCTCAAATTCAACAGGGCTTAAGCGGTTTTCTTTAATTGTTCCGCCATTGGTAAAGTCCGTAGCCCTTGGCCCAACAAAACTGGAACCAAGGCCGGCCAATTGTCCCATTTCCCTAAGCACTGGTATTCCAGGGTCTCGTTTTACTAAAAATGATGATTGAGGTCCTAGTTGCAGGAACGACGCCAGCCATGGATGGTCAGTCGGCACAAATGCATCACCCCATACTCCGCTTAAGACTATTGGATCTCCAGTAATCCAGTTGCGCTTGGGAGGTAGGGACTCAGACCAGCCGGGAGTTCTGCTTTTAATTACGCTCACAGTTTCTTCAAACAAGCGCATAGCTATGTCAGGATTGTTGCTAGGTTCAACTTCTCGGGCAATAGGGTCCACAAGACGACGGGCTGCATTTAGTGCGCTGCTATAAGGCACAAAAGTTGCTGCTTGACTTTCTATGTAGCGAGCAAAAGGATTTCTGCGGTTAAAACCAATGTCAATTTCTTCAAAGCTCATTATGGCTTCAACTAGCTGTGCGAACCCTTGAAAATAAGTTTTCGATAATTGACCAGCAGCTACTGCCGTTAGCAAGTCAACGACTATGGCAGACCCCATTCGGTTAGCAGATTCTTCGCTTACTTTGTTAGCAAGTTCTTGATAATCAGCCATCGCTCCAATCAAAGACGAAAGAGGTTCAAGAGCTTTGTGACTAATCCACGGCGTCCAAGTTGTATTTCCGTTTTCATCTTTGCCAGTACGAAACCGCATGGAGTACGGTTGTTTGCCTAATTGTTCGGTCCATTTGCGTTTGGCATCAGGGTGCCACGGGCCACCGCCGGTAAATTCAACTGCGCCATGAGTCATGGCAACACTTAACGAAGTAAGAACAGTGGCACCCATGGCGACTTCGCCTCTTGCCCGGCTACGGGTCATGGCATCTTCAGAAAACACGTCACGCACCCACGTATCAGTCAGTGGGGCTAGCGGCGTACTGCGAACAGCTGCTTTGATAATGTCAGCAGGAGAGCGGTTAAAGGCATTTATTAAACTAAACAACGGAGCGGCAGCGGACTCCAGACCTCTTTGCCAAAATGCTGGTACTACACTAAACGTTCGTGAAATACCTGGAATTTCACTAAGTTGTTCTCCAAAAAATCCTTTACCTGCATTTACGTATTCTTGTGCGTAAGCCTCAGCCTTCTCGCCTTCTAAATTTTTAGCGTTGGCAAGTTCCATGCCCCGCTGCATGGTGCGCGGTTCCATGTTCGCCCAGATGTCGTCGGTAAAAGTTGCCCACCTGGCAGCAGTTATTGCATGGGGGCCATCCATGACGCCATCAAGAATGGTCTTGCCGTCAATCACAACGTCTTGCAACTTGCGATCTACTGCGGCTTGCGCATAGTCGTGGGCAAATCGCCAAGCGTCATCGCCAACAAGCCCTTGACGAGCAGCGTGATTGTAACCAGGCTGAATGTTGCGCACATATTCAAACGACGTTCCCACTAATGATTTAAATGCAGTATCAATTGACATCTGCCCACGAGTGCTCAAATTAAGAAGTTGCCATGACCATTTCTGCGCTATAGCCCAAATGCTTTTGTCTTGCACTGACAACCAGGGCAAAGTGTTTATGTTCCATGAAGGGCTGGCGTTGGCGTTAACTGCTTCAGTGTTAGCGTCTTGTTTTGCTAGGCGATCAAAGTAGTCCACCTGTGTACGATCTAAGTCAAATAGACCGCGACCCACCTTAAATGACTCAATACCAAGGCGCAAAGCGCCATGTAAATTTTGCACGTATTGACCGTACAGCATTAGCGACGTTGGTACCATTTGCATATTTCCACCAGCTACGTCGCCTGAAATTTGCACAAGAGGAAGATACGCTGTGCGAAAAGCACTACCAATAAGACTGTTCCAGAAAGTGGCGCCTGACGACAGCAATTGGCTAACTCTGTACAGCATTAAACCATTCGCTCCAATATTTGTAACTTTGCCGAGTTGCCTCCAAAAACCTAGAGAATAGCCAGGCGTAAGAGCACTTTGCGACATAGACCTGGCCAGTTCTTCCAACTCTGCAAGCACCTTGGGATTACTGTAATCGTTAGCAATAATGGCTTCACGAGTGTCTGGGCTTAATTTGACGCCAATGGTGTTAGCAATCAGATCTTCTTGGTCCTTGGCCAATTCTTTTTCAAAGTCTGCGCTGATGTCTTTGCCAGGCGGCAGCAGTTCAGCATTAGCTACAGCAGCTGTGTCGCCGTCCTTAAACGGAACGGAGCCAGGTTCAGGCCGTGGTATTTGAGTGCTACGCAGCAATTGACCCAACGGCCTGGTAACAGATGTAAAAGCATTATTGGCGCGGTATGCCTTAGCCGCGTGCACTAGCAGCTCAGCAGTAAGCTGGCCCATGTCAGCAGCTTCGTCTACGGCGCTGTTTAGCCAGCGGTTAGCAGCAAGACCGGCTCCTTTATTTGCTTCGTCAACCACCATAGCCATTGCACGCATGGCAACTAGGTTCTCTTTGTAAGCCGAAAGCGGGCCGCTAAGGCGTTTCAAATTTTGAAATACTGCTTGGGTGCTGTACTTGTTATTTTTAAGCCATGAGGCTGTCCCGGTAACGATCTGCTCGTCAGTCATTATCGGGATGCCGGTGGCATCAGGCCGACTTACCAGGTCGCTGTAAGCCCGGTAACCCTCAACCATGGCCTGTGGCTGGACAGGTTGATACGTGGTGGCACCAGAGGGCGACACAATCTTCTGGATGTTGTTGGCCAGCAGATCGTCAATAGTCATCTCACCGGCATCAATAGCTGCACGGTTGGCTTGGATTTGCTCTGCAAAGCGACGTGCCCATTCGTCATCCGGCACAGGTGCCTGGACAAGCGTGGGGGGAGCAGGGGGCGCAGGAGGAGCAGAGGGCTCATCCGGTGAGCCTGTGCCGTACTTCTGGGCTAGCTGCTGATCTCGCAGGGCAATGCGCTGCTCTAGCGGCAGGTTTGAAGCTGCCCTTGCAAGCAGGTCATCCAGCTGCTGGATCTCCTGTTGAGTGGGGCCAGCAGCAGCCGCAGGGGGTGCAACGGCCTCTGCTTCGATGGCGTCACGCTGTGCGTAGTAGTCGTTGTAGGCCTTGAGCTGAGCCTCGTATGTCTCGCGAGCAGCAGCGTCTACATCTGAGACAACACCAAAGCCTTGGGGATCGGCTTGCTGTTCTGGGCGAGTAACCTGCGGTGGCGTGGGCAGTTCAGGCTCGGGGCCCAGGGCTGCAATGCGAGCCTGGATGTCAGTTGGCGTCACTGCTTGCTCAGGTGCAGCAGCTGCGGGAGGAACTGCTGCATCGGCTGCCGGAACGGCTACCTCGTCAGCGGCACGGGCTACAGGTGCAGCCGCTCCAAGCGGCGCTTCTACTTGCGCAAGTGCTTCACGTTGCGACAGGCGAGCAGCTGCCACCTCCGACGCCAGGTCTGTGCCGCCACGGGCTTTGAAACCTTGATCCGCAATGTCTAATTTCATGGCTTGCTTCGGAGCAGCGCCACCGCCAGCCGCATCTCTAATGGCTTGCTTCACCTTGCGGCCATGGGCTACAACGTCGGCCACGTCAAAGCCTGCGTCTTCTACAGCTTTGCGGAACAGCGGTGCAGTTTTGCTAGGTGGATATTTGCTAGACCTCGTTGCATCGTTAGCTAACACATAAGCGGCGCGGTCAAGGTCGCTTGCAAAATTGATAGTTGCCTTGCCGTAGCGCCTACCAGACCGCTGCAGATCAGCAGGCAACTCAAGAGTGCGTCTATCTACTTGCGCAGGTGCAGCAGCAGTTGCGCCAGGAGCTTCAACCCCCGCGGCAATGGGCTCAGGTTCAACAGCACGGGCACCAGGTGCGGCAGCCGGGCTAGGAACCTCAACGCCTCTTCCAATGTCTTGCAGAGTGTTAAGGGCACGTACTTGTTCTGCAGCATCAGTGCCCTGCTGCGTCATGACCTTCTTTAGGTCGTTAACCGTTTCGGCTGCGACAGCTGCAGCAGTAGGCCTTTCTTCAGGCGTTGCGTTACGCAGGCGTTCCACGTACTTACCTGCGCGGAAAGCCCGCATCAGGAACTCGACAGTGGAACCAACAAACACGCCTTCTACGGCGTTCTTAAGACGGCCCTGGACGCCAACGTCACCGGGCTTGGACTTGAGGTAGTCAAAGAAAGGAACCTCTAGCGGAGTGCCCGTGACCTGCTTTTTAAGGTTGTCGGCCAGGTCATACAGGCGGCCTTCGTGTTGGTCAAAAAAAGCAAAGTCAATTAACGCACCAGTCGCTGCGCCTTTGCCTACCAGGTTGCTTGCTACGGCCTCAGCAGCACCAGCGGCGATAGTTGCAGGCTTCTGCAGCTTTGGTGCCAGCTTGGTGATCTGCGCAGCCTTTGCGGCTTGGTACGCATCACCCGCTTTGTCAGTGGCTTTTACGACTCGTGCTGCACCAGGCAGTGCCTTAAGGCCAGCACCAGCCACGCTTACAGCTTTGCTGGCAGGAAACAATGAAAGAGCTACTTGAGCAATGCCAGTGGCTAAGTCCTCAGCAGGGCCGCTGCTCTTTGCCTTAGCCAGGGGCGGCAGAAATCCCAGGAAGGGTGCATCACCGCCTGGGTAAGCAGTGCTGGGCTTAATTGCTTTATCACCAAGCGCAGCAGGAAGGTCAGCCGTAAGGAAATCACTAGGCTCTTGCAAAAAATTGCGGGCTGCATTGGTGATGACCCGCAGCGTTGCCTTGTTAGCGCCTGGCCCCTCAAGGGCCCGCACATATGCCTCATTACTTGCTCCAAGGGCCTCAGGGATACTGCGACCACGCTGCAACACATCAAGGCCTGTGCCTATGGAGCTGCCGCCTGCCTGCAGCAAAAGGCCTACAGGCGTGTTGGCAATGAACTGAAGCAAAGGATTGACGTTTGACTGCTGGGGTGCCGCAGCTGGCTTAGCAGCAGGCTTAGCAGCAGGCTTAGCAGCAGGCCTAGGCGGGGCGACGTACACCTCCCGAACCTCGCCGGTCTGCGGATCCTTGATCTGTTGATACGGCATGGCTTAGTTGCGGTTGGAGAGGTAAGCCCGACGAGCCTCTTGTAAGGCTGCGCGAACTTTTGCTGCCGGGATACTGGCCATATTGCCAGCACTGTCGTTGTCGTACAGGCCGCGGCCACTAGGGCCTTCTAATGATGCCCATTCACTAGCAATGTCTAAGTGAGCGGCGTTGATGTCGTTGCTTTTGCCACGAATGTAATTAGCAAGGGCAGGTCGCTTGCTGCCAAGCACTAATGCCGTTGCCATGGCGTTTTGATTTGCCGGTGTCATCAGTGCATTAGGTGACAATCCAGCTTCTTTACGTGCCCTGGCAAGTACGCCTGGCGTGAATTGATAGGCGCCAACTGCAAACACGCGGTTGCGCTTTTGCATGTCCTCAACCACGCCAATAGGCATAGCAGTCAAGTTAGGAATTGGATTGCTGTCACCAGCACGGCCACGGTTCACGCTGTTCCAACCGCCTTCACCGCTGCGAAGCACTCCCAGCAAACCTCCCATGCCGCCGGTCACAGCTATTGGTTGAGTTGTTGCCGCAGCTGCAGGGGGCACAAAGGCATCAAGCACGGTGCTGGCAAATTGCAGGCCAAGCTTTTGCGCTATTGACGGGTAGCGGTTGGCAGGCAGCATGGCCAAGCCATCACTGCCTGTTGGGACTTGTGACACCAAGTCGCCGCCATCAAGCTCTCGCAGGCGCTCTTGTTGTTCGCCAGTAAGAGGAGAGCCATGGTTTGCTGACTGTCTAATAAAAAACTCGCTGGGCTTCATGCCCGTGCGACGAATGTATCGCCGTGTTGCGTCGTCCAAAGGCTTGCCACTAAGAATGTCGTCAAGCTGCTTTTCTAAAATTCGCTTGTCGTACATTTTCTCTCTCTCAACCCGGCCCCGGTTTGTTGTTTTTTCTTGAGAAGAAGCCCGTGGACCATTTTGCTTTTCCAAACCGCGAATAATAGTTTCTGGTGTGGCGCCAGATGGCGCTTGTTTTCTGATCTCTTTTGTTGCCTCCTCTTTTATTCTTTTAAATGCCTCGCCTAGCTGCAACGAAACATCTTGACGTGGATTCTTTCTAATTATTTCACTGCCTTCTCTGTAAAATTTATTTTGTAGTTGTACTATCTTTATGCTCTCCTGATCGGTAAAAACAGAATTACCAATAGAACCGCCAGTTCTGGCTAAATCTTCTGTGTATTTCCCTAGCTCGTTTTGCAGCTTTCTCAAGCTGTCATAGTTGGGCTTGTTAATTGCGTCGTTACGGCGACCCTGTTCGCTCATTAAACTTTTGTAAGTTTCAAAACTAATTTGATTGCTTTTTTGCATTGCCAAAAGACGTGGAGACAAATCATAGCCTGCTTGAGACATTTCATAATATAAAGCTTCTGCATTTTGCTGTTGCACCTGATTTACCGTGCCAACGCTTATTGTTTTAATAGCACTTTCAATTACATCCGAGTAAGTTGCACCACCAACTGGATCACGGCTTATTTCTGTAGCCGCGTTGCTTCGCAACGTGTTTGAAGCAATTCTAAATTTTTCAGGATCTGTCAGCACATCAGGCGTAAAAGTGTTTTGAATATCAGTGTTAGCTCTTTCTCGATGATTGCGGCTAGCGAGGCTGTCTTGCAGGTTTTGCCGGCCAATTATTTCCTTGTATACTTCCTCTATAAGCTCATCATATTTGGCTTTACCGCCAATTTCATCAAGCAAAAGAGGGCGCTTGTCGCCATCAGCCACTGGGCCAACCCGTATATTTTTTAACACTTCTTCTATACGAGCGGGAGCGCGGCTAAGTTTGTCGTAATTGCCTCTGGCATCCGCTAACACTGACTTGATAATTAGCCTAGGAAGGTTTTCTTTTGCTTTTTGATATTCCTCGGTGGTTTGACCGCTTTGGCTAAAAAACGCATCAGAACCTTGGGTAATGTTAAATCCTACTTGCGCTGGAGTTAAAAGATTGTTGTTTAACGTTGTACTATTAGCATCAATATTTGCGTATAAACCTACATAGGCCTTTTGTGTTTTGTAGGCACCAAACCGTTTCTCTTGATCTGCAGCGGCTGAGCCGTAAAGCGCATATAACAGTGGTTGATTAGCCTGCAATACCTCAGGCAAGAGGTTTGCAGACCCGCCGGGCAGCGCCAAGGCGGTCATCATCTGCTGAAACGCAGGGTCGCTAGCTGGTACTGATTCAAGAGGACGACCATCCAGCAAAGTTTTGGTTTGCGCTAGGCGTTCTTTGAGGGTGGCGGCGTTGCTTTTGACGTAAGCGTCTTGGATGGAAATGGTGGCGTAACGCAGGGCTCGGGGATCAGCAGCTTGAAACCGCTGCAACAAGACGTCGTAGCCCGCAAGTCCTTGCGCCTTGCCTCTTTCAAGGTGCTTTTGCAGGGATTGCAAGCTGTCAAACGTACCGGCTTGAGCAGCCTGCATTGCCAATGCGCCGCCTGCAGCTTTGGCGTTTTCGTCAGCAATCTTGTCCCTTGTTTCTACTGTTCTTTGCAGGGCGTCAAAGAACGTGCTGAAGCCTGACAAGGACTTAGCCAACGCCCCCATGTTGTCGACGTATGGCGGCGTCGGTGATTCCAGCACCCGGCTCTCCATCGTCACCGGGTTAGGTGGTGTGTAGGGCCGCGGCAGTGGCGACACCACGGGGTTTTGTGCCCGGGCAACGCCAGGGGGCGACGGGATCTGCATAGGGCCGCCCAGGGTGGGCCCTTGGCCTGGCGCAGAGAAGGTGTCAACGATGCGCTGTACGACCTGCAGGGCCGGTGCTGCTAGCTCGTTACCAGCAATCGGCGCCTGGCTGCTTGATTCCGGGATGCCACCCAAAAGCCTGGCCGGTGTCGACCTATCGGTGTTGCCGTAAGCGGGGCCGAGAGTAGGGCGTGCCATTAGGGAGACCTCCCGGGTGTTTTGGGAGCGGGCTTGGGAGCGGGCTTGGGCCGCGCTGCTGTTGCTGCTTTGTATTTGCTTGCGGCAGTGACAGTATTGGCTATGCCCGTAACGCCGGCGCTGGCAGCTTCAATGTAGTAGGGCGACATGTCTACATACGACTTGTACACAGGAGCCCGTGTCACCTCGCCTCTAGTAACTTGCTGACGCACTGGTGCGACGCCATACACTGGCGCCACGCCACCACCAGGGGCCAAAGCCTGCCCTTTGATCGGGTCAACATATGGCTGCTTGATGTAAGGCTGCTCTGAAGCCTTACGTGCCGCGTATGTAGCCTGGCTGCCGCGCTTTTGTTCTTGCAAGTCTCTGCTTGCAAAAGCCAGGTTGCGGTTAGTGGCGTAATCAAACTGAGCTAGTTGTCGGGAGTAATCAGCTAGCAAGTTGTCTACGACGTTGCCAGTGCGGCCTGATGCACGCACAGCTGCACGCTCTTGGGCTATTTCTTTTTGAGCTTTGAGCTTGCTTTGTGCGGCAGCTTCCTCCTCTTGCATAAAGCGCAAGTCAAGCAGGCGTAGGTCGTTGCCGTAAGCAATGCCTGCCAACTCAGAGTTAAGCTCCATTACTGACTTCTGTTGCTGTTCCCTTTGCAGCTCAAAGGCACGGTTAGCGTCAACCTGAGCTTGTTGGTACTCGAAGTTTTGCTGGTTGACAGCTAGCTCGTACTGGTACTGCCGCTGCTGCTCAGCCATTTGGTAGTCGAATTGCAAGGATGCGTTGCGGTACTCAGCGTCACGCTGTGCCACCTGGTTTTGATAGGTGTACTCAGCCATGCGCAGCTGCTCTTGGAACTGGTAGTCCATCTGCCGCTGTGCTTCAGCAAACTGGTACTGCGCCTGCATTTGCTGCGCCGCGTACTGTTGTTCAACCTGCTGCTGAGCCGCCTCGCCCTGAGCAATAGAGCCATAGATTCCAAGCCCCGCTGACGTTACAGCGGAAATGACAGAAACTGCAGCTACAGTGGTTGGATCGCACATGGGCTTACTTGGCAGAACTCCAAAAACAATCGACCTTCTGCACCATAGTTTGGATGCTTAGCGACAAAGGTAAAGCCCATCCACTGGATCCATCGTATGTGAACCGTGTTACGGGCATCGACGCAATTCCACAACACAGCGTAGGTCTTAAACAGCTCCTTGAGATACGCCTTGACCTCCCTCAAAAAACGGACGCGAATGCGCCGGTCACCAACTAGCTCGTCGGTTCCCAGCATCCATACTCGTCCCACCTTACCTGCATCAGGCGTAACGCCCCACATGGCTATGGGCTCGTCCTTGCTGTTGCAGATGGTCATGCAGGGTTTGCCTGCCATAAAAGCAAACAACAGCGCCTCCTTAGGCCCTCGACCCTCACCTGCCAGTACCTCAGCCACGTCCTCCTTGCGCATGTTGGCGGCGACCACAGGGATGTCTGACGCCTTAGTGATGCGCGTATAGCCAACCGTCACAGGCGTTGCGTGCGGCTGTAGTAGTTGCCCTCCCATTCTGCCGACTGAATACGGCAGGGCAGTGGGCTGCTGCTCCTGATCTCAATCTTGGTGTCGATGTTCTGTGCCATCACAGGCACGCGGAACTTGCCCACCATCTGCGGCACCTGGCCCAGCTTTACGCCAGCATCACCCATCAACAACCCGTTGTAGGGGTGCTTCTTGGTGTCCCTGCCGCGGGGTGTGACCCACATCTCGAAGTGAGCGCTCTTGTCGTGGATCAGCGTCCAGGTACGCATCTGCAGCCTGGGACCACCAATCACTGCAATGCCCCCGCCTTGGGGCTGCTCTTTCAGATACGGAGTCGAGAACTCGTACCGCATGTCGTACAGCTCGCCAACAAAGAACTTGGCTGCCGTCAGGTCACCGCGCACTGTGATGGTGCTAGCGGCCTGCGTAAGGGGGTAGATCACCTGGCCTGGTTGGATAGTGTTGCCTGCATGCTCCCGACCCACCAGCACCATTTGAGCTGTGGTGTTGCGGGGATACGGCAGCGTAATGGTTGACTGCGTATCCAGGCCGCTGGGGTTAGTAAGCGCAACAGTGCAGGCTGCCTCTGTTGCCTTGCGATCTACCAGCAGCTCGTAGCCGGCGCCTGTGTCCACGTTCTCTGGACGGACAACCACCCTTTCCAGGTACACGCCGTCCGCGTACTCAACGACGCAGTACAGGTCGCTGTCGACAAACTGGATGCCGATGATCGACTTGGCGCCTGACACTTCCCAATAGGACCAGGCGCTCTGCAGCTTTTGATCCCCTTGGAAAAAGAACTTGTAGAAGTAAATTCGCTTGGGCTGGCTTTTGGCGACCAAGGCCACAGACTCTTCCGACACGGTGGCCGTCATCTGGGCAATGTCGCTGGGTATGAATCGCGGCACCGCTGAGGTCACCTCATCTGATGCAGGTACTGGGCTGGTGGTATCTGGCAGGAAGTATTCCCGCAGGCCACTAAACTCACCTCGGGGAATTGCAAAGAAAATCGTGCGGCCTGCAGCTACTGGATCTACGCCGTCGTACAGCTCAAAGGCTGTCATTGCCGTGATGTTGGCGCTCTTGGGCGTAAGGGGCTGAACGGTCAGCGAACCGCTGTCCATACGGAACTGACCATGCCGTGAGAACAGGAGCAGGGTGCTGGCAAATGGCACCGCAGCCAACAGGATGTTGACCTGGTTACCCCCACAGCTCAGGTCGATTGGGTCTGAGTCCAAAACCGTCTGCACGGTTTCAGGGAAGAACCGCTCAAACTCATCAGCTGCCGACATCACCACGTTCTCGTCGGTCAACAGAGCCAAGCGGTTGCGGAATATCGTCAGGTTGTTGATTGCTCGTCCTATGAAGCTGGGGTTTGGGGCGCTGTTGACGTCACCTGCCTTACGAGGCGACCAGTCAAATTGCTTAAAGGTGTAGGTGTTGTTGCTGTTGCGTATCAGCACATGGGGCATGGTCGCTGGATCCAGCTTGTAGTCGATGCCCGGAGCTACGGTCTCTCTCCACACCCCTGCGCCAAAGCCGCTGCCGGTATTCGTCTCAAAAATCAAATACCAGTCGTCAAACTCCGAAGCCGTGTTGCCTTGTATCTTCACGATGAAACCGTGCAAGGCGATGGTAGGTAGGTCGGTAATGCCGCTTACTACCCCTTTAATCGCACGAATTGACTGGCCGTCATAGCCGTCAGTGGCAGAAAGGGTGTAGTCGCTACCGTCGTTCTTCTGAATGTTGATGATGTAGTCATTGGCTGTAATGGTGAACGCCCCTCCCAAGGCCGACGCCAAGCTGTTACGCAGATTGGTGGCAATGGTCGGCGTGGTGGGTTGACCGCTGCCCACAACAGGCGTTGTAAAAGTCACAGTGGTGTTATTGACCGTGACTGAATACGTGGTGTTGTATTGAGCGGCCTTTACAAACACCATTGACTTTGTGCCCCAGGTTGGGCTTTTGTCTCCAGCGCCAGTAAGCAGCGCAGGCACCTTCTCTCGATTCACAATGAAGGTGAAGTCAGCAACGGAAGCCACGCGGAACTGTTTGCTGGGCTCTCCTGTGACATCCAGGTAGTTCAACCCGTTGGGTGCTGTAACCGTGCGCAATGTGCCGTCTAGGTCAAACACCTTGATAGCTTGGTCTTGCAGCAGCACGCCCCAGCGGTTGGCTCCGTCCCGGTCCACCACCGTAAAGAACGGACGACCAGTGCCTGCAGTGCCTGCAAAGATCTGTTTGATGTGGCTAAAGGGAGGGCGTTTCTTAAGGCCCTCTACAGGGCTGGGCATGCAGTTGATAACGGCCTCAGCCTGGGATGCCAAGCGCAGCGCCGCAGGCTGCTGACTTACCCCGTTGATCAGGTTGGGGATGGTGCTGCTAACTAACGGCATGGCTTAACGACGCAGGGCTTGTGTGGGGATGTAGCTCAGGTAGGGGCCTGCAATGTTGGGGTTACCCTGCAGCATGCTGTGGCTGGAGGTGGTTGTCTCTACTTCCATGAAAGCCGAGCGGGCCTCAGCCTCCATGGCGTAGTTGATTTTTTCTAAGTCTGCAGAACCAATGACGGATTGCTGCAGCTCACGGCCAGCCGTCACGGCAATCAGTCGACGGGCGTGCTCAGGCAGCTCATCCCACTCCAAGCCAAAGGACACATCAGCCTTGATGTCCTGGGCAAAGACGTAGGTGCCAGCCTTGCGGTCGTACAGCTTCTCGCCTCGCTGCACAATCTCCAAGCTGGGGTAGTCAAAACGGTTGACCTCAACGCGCAGTGCGTTGGTGGGGACCTTGATCTCGTTTGTAGCGTTATCCCGTTGCAGCGTGCGTTGGTAGTCGGTGTTAAACGACCAACCCTCCATCATCAGTTTGCGACTAGCGGTTATGAGGGCATCGCTTGACTGTTGAGCTAAGCCAAACTGCCCGTCTACAGCGTTGACCGGGGCTTCGCCCGCCATCCGCAGCACCAGGTTGACGGCCTCAAGGTATGTGGTGCGAGTGAGGGTCATGGCCTAAGTCGCAAAAGGAAAAGAAAGGGGGCCCGAAGGCCCCCGCACCTTATTAGCTGAAGGTGAGTTCGATGGCGCAGTCAGGGCGCAGCACGTTGGTGCCGCAAGCCATGGAGCCGACCATGAACGTGCCTTGCCACAGGG
>Ga0194122_10004496_pt1 | contig 13557 bp, 13 predicted proteins | sample TA2MahCa10mmetaG_FD_155487 | JGI IMG/M metagenome (GOLD analysis project Ga0194122, IMG submission 155487) | Freshwater microbial communities from Lake Tanganyika, Tanzania - TA2015021 Mahale Deep Cast 10m | ecosystem: Environmental > Aquatic > Freshwater > Lake | place: Tanzania: Lake... | reverse complement strand
ACGCCTGAACGTGTCGACAAGGCGATGCGGTTCCTTACTAGCGGGTATTCCATCGACATCGCCAAACTCGTCAACGGGGCCTTGTTCACCGTCGACTACGACGAAATGGTAATCGTCAAGGACATCGAGTTCTACAGCTTGTGCGAGCACCACATGCTGCCTTTCTTCGGCAAAATGCATGTCGCCTATATCCCGAATGGGAAGGTCATTGGACTCAGCAAAATTCCCCGCATCGTCGACGCTCTCGCCAGACGACTGCAAGTGCAGGAACGCCTGACGCAGCAAGTCGCCGAAACTCTGATGGAGACCTTGAAGCCCAAGGGCGTCGCCGTAACTTGCGAAGCGCAGCACTTCTGCATGATGATGCGGGGCGTCGAGAAGCAGCATTCGGGAACTGTCACCAGTTCGATGATCGGCTGCTTCCGCGAGCGCAAGGAAACCCGCGACGAGTTCCTGGCGTTGATTCGCTAACCGGACGGCGTGCTACGCTTCAGCAAAAACCGCGCTTAACGGCACGGTGAGGTCCCCTGCCGCATTCCGAAGCAGGCCATCCGCTGCTTCGCGTGCTCCCTCCGGCGTGTGAATCCACGCGCGTTTTCGCTCAGGGTCGATTAACCACACCGTGGCGACGCCGAAACGAAGGTAGTCGTCGATTTTGTCCTGTACCTCCGAGGCACGGTCGTCCGGCGAAAGAACTTCCACGGCCACCTCCGGCGGCGTCGTAATAGCGCGGCCGGCCGGGCGCCCGCCGCACATAACAATAACATCGGGCACGCGGTATCGATCCGGCTGCACCTGGACGCGAATCTCGACTCCGGCCCAGAATCCACGAGCCTGAAACAGTACAAATGCGTACGTCCGGCCCTGTGCATCGCCATGTCCAATTTCACCCGCATTGCTCTTCACTAAGCGGCCTTCAATGTATTCGCAGTCGCGGTCGGACGTGCGCCCTAAATATTCAGCAACGGGAATGAGGCCTACGGTGCTCATCTTGTCCGGAATTCTAGCAGGAATCGAGCACCGCCCGCCCTCCATCATTTAACATAGGTACTTGTCGAGAATTACGACCGCACAAGGCGCTTCGCCCATTAGCTGGCCGCAAGTCTACCTCGGCGTCGCCATCACCACCATGGCCACGCTGTTGCTGGAACTCGCGATGACCCGCATTTTCTCGGTGGTTTTTTACTACCACTTCGCGTTTCTGGCCATTTCGATCGCCCTGTTCGGCCTCGGCGCTGGCGGCGTTTTTTCCTACGTCGTCGCCGCGCAGCGAGGCACGTTGTTCGCCAAACTCGGACGCCTCTCGCTGATCAACGCCGTTGTTCCCATCGCCAGTCTCTACTTCATCCTCACGCGCGGCACGGAACTGTCGAACACAACGCTCGCCGCCGTCTATTTCTTCAGCGCACTGCCTTTCTTCCTCGCCGGCGCGATCGTGTCGCTCGCCATCTCTGAGACCATTGAGCGCGTTGACCGCGTGTACTTCTTTGATCTCGCCGGCGCGGCAGGCGGCTGCCTGCTGCTGATCCCCCTGTTGAACAACGTCGGCGGCCCTAACACCGTCATGGCCGCGGCTGTGCTGTTCGCCGCCGGCGCCAGCGTCTGGTACAACCTCGACGGCAACCGCACTTCGCGCGCGGCATCGGTCGCATTCGCGCTCGCACTTGTGGCGCTCGTCGTGCTCAATGCCAAACAGCACTGGATCGACGTGCGCTACGCAAAGGGCCAGGAACTCGCCAACGAGATGATGGTCAAGTGGAACACGTTCTCCCGAATCGCCGTCGTCAAGGAAAAATCGGGCGGCCAGATCCAAATCGTTATCGACGCCGACGCCTCCACCGGCATCTTCGATTTCCCTCTCGAAGCGCTTTCGCCCGGACAGAAAGAGAATCTCACGCTGCAAGGCCCGTCGTTCCCGTATCAGATGCGCCCCGGCGCCAAGACGCTGATAATCGGCCCTGGCGGCGGCTGGGACGTCGCCCGCGCCGTTACGCTTGGCAGCAGGGATATCACCGGCGTCGAGATCAACCCCATCATTGCCAACAATGTGATGCGCGGGGAGATGGCCTGGATGAGCAAAGGCCTCTACAAACGCCCCGGAATCAAGATCGAAGTCGAGGATGGCCGCAGCTTTGTGCGCCGAAGCACGGAGAAGTACACCGTTCTGCAGGCCACGCTCGTCGACACATGGGCCTCCACCGCCGCCGGCGCCTTCGCTCTCTCGGAGAACAACCTCTACACCACCGACGCCTTCTTCGACTACCTCTCGCATCTCAATGATGACGGCGTCCTTGCGATCACCCGCTGGGGTTTTGAGCCCCCTCGCGAATCCGTCCGTCTACTCACGCTTGCCCGCGAAGCGCTCGCGCAACTCGGCCAGCACGAACCGTGGAAGCACGTGATGGTTGTCCGCGAAGGCTCCAAGCAGGAGCTTGAAGGTTGGGGCGCGCGCGATACGGTCCTGATCAGCCGTAAGCCCTTCACCGACGACGATCTCAACCGCGCGGAACGATTCATCTCCGACGCTCGACTGCAGACCGTCTACCTTCCAACCACCGGCGCAACGAACGCCTTCGGCCAAGCCTTGCGTGCCAAGGATCTCGACGCATGGCTCGAAAACTATCCCTTCGACGTTTCGCCGGTGGACGACAACCGCCCTTTCTTCTTCTACACTGTGCAGCCGCGCGATCTCTGGGAGTTCATCACGGCGATGAACAAGGACAGCGCAGACTATAAAATCAATCGAGCCGTGCCGATGCTGTTCTCTCTTGTCGGTGTCAGTCTCCTGGCAACGCTGATCATCCTCGCCCTTCCGCCGATCGTGCTCGGCACGAAACTGCCGCGCGAAAAAGGCGTGCTGCAATTCCTGATGTACTTTCTCTGCATCGGCGTCGGCTACATCTTGATTCAGGTCGCGTTGATTCAGAAGTTCGTGCTCTTCCTCGGACACCCCACCTACGCGCTCACCGTTATCGTCTTTTCGATGTTGGTATCGAGTGGCCTCGGAAGCGCCATGAGCGGCCGGTTCATCGGTAATAACGATGGCAAGCTGATGCGGGCGCTTGCCGCGGTCACCGCGCTCGTTATCATTCTCGCAATCGTCGCCGCGAAGGTCACCGGCGCGCTCGTCGGCCTTCCGCTCAGCGTGAAGGCGTTGCTGACGATTGCCCTCATCGCGCCCGCCGGCTTCATGATGGGCATGCCGTTTCCGCAGGGTTTAGCTCGGCTCGAAAAATTCCATCATCCGTCGGTTCGCTGGGCGTGGTCACTCAACGCCGCGTCGAGCGTGCTAGGCTCAGGCGGAGCGATCTTCCTGGCGATCTACCTCGGACTTCGCGAAACGCTTCTTGTCGGCGGCCTGCTGTATCTCGGCGCGCTGATCGTCGTCAAAACCACACAACGGATACGTTCAGAACATGTCGCTTGAAACTCTCTTTTCATTGAAGGGCAAGACTGCCCTCGTCGTCGGCGCTTCGCGAGGCATCGGTCTCGCTATCGCCAAGGAAATCGCCGCCGCCGGTGCGCATACGATCCTCGCCGCGCGTTCGGCCGATAAACTCGCCGAAGAAGTCACCGCTCTCAAGGCCGCTGGCCATTCCGCCGAGGCGCGCACGGTCGACATGACAAGCGATGAATCCATCGCGGCCTTCGCGGCCGAATTCAGGTCGTCGACGGATATCCTCATCAACGTCGCCGGTACCAACGTGCGCCGCCGCATGCAGGACTACACCGCCGAAGAATACACCCGCATTCTCGATACGAACCTGCATGGCATTTTCAAGGTGTGCCAGCAGATCGGCGGCGGCATGGTTGAACGCGGCAAGGGCGGCAAGATCATTCATATCGGCAGCTTGATGTCGCTGCTCGGCCTGCCCTATCTCGCACCCTACGCTATTAGCAAGGCTGGCATTGCCGGGCTCACGCGCGTGCAAGCCGCCGAATGGGGCCGCCACGGAATTCAGGTGAACTGCATCGCGCCCGGCTTTATCTTGACGGACTTGAACAAGGACATGTGGCAACCCAAGCACATGTACGATTGGTTGCAAGGCTCGCAGGCCAATCCGCGAATCGGAACTCCGGCGGACCTTGCCGGCCTTGCGGTTTTCCTCGCAAGCGCCGGCTCTGACTACGTGACCGGCCAGGTTATTGCCGTCGACGGCGGGTACACAACAACCGCGAATTGGCCCTTCCAACCGGCATACTAATCGTCCCATCGGGCGACGCGGTACCCTTCGAAGTAGCTAGGATCACCCCGCCACCTGCGCAATCGCAGGCTGTTGGCGAGGACGCTGATCGAACTCATGGCCATCGCGGCGCTGGCAATTATGGGGCTAAGCAGCCCCATCGCCGCCATGGGAATGCCCACAGCGTTGTAGCAAAGCGCCCAGAAAAGGTTTGACCGCATGATCTTTGTCGCGGCGCGGGCGAGTGTGATGGCGGTGGCGGCGGCACGGGGATCGGAGCGCAAGAGGGTGATATCGCCCGCTTCGACCGCAATGCCGGAACCGGCGGCCATGGCGATGCCAACATCGGCTTTTGCGAGCGCGGGGGCGTCGTTGATGCCGTCGCCGATCATGGCGACCGTACGGCCCTTGGCTTGCAGTTCGGCAATGTGCTGCAACTTTTCAACCGGCAGAAGGCGGGACTTGTAGCTCTCGATGCCAAGCGCCTGCGCGACGCGGCCGGCGTTGCCGGAGTTGTCACCGGTGAGCATATGGACTTCTATGCCGGCGGCTTTGAGCGCTTCGATGGCTGCCTTCGATTCGCCCCGAATTGGATCTTCGATTTCGAACCACCCAGCCATCTCGCCGTCGATTGATGCGGCGATTGCACCATCGCCTCCGCCGACCCAGTCGGGGCGGCCGACCCTCACATGGCGCCCGTCAACCGTCGCTTCCGCGCCTTTGCCCGGGAAGGCTTGGAATCGTTCTCCGTCGCGTGCAGCACCGCCAACGTAGTTGATGATGGCACGCGCGAGCGGGTGTTCGGATTTTCGTTCGACGGCGGCGATGAGCGGAAGCGCTTCGGCGTCGCCTTCGAACTTCGTCACGGCTGGGCGTCCTTGGGTGATCGTACCGGTTTTATCGAGCACAACGGTATCGACGGCGGCGAGTTTCTCAAGGGCCTCGCCGCCCTTGATCAACACGCCCAATTGCGCGGCGCGGCCGGTGGCGACCATGATCGCTGCGGGAACGGCAAGGCCCATCGCACAGGGGCAAGCGATGATCAGCACGGCGACCGAGCGCACAAGCGCGATTCCGGTATCGGCGCCCACAACAAGATGGGCGATAAATGTCGCGAGCGCGATCAGCATCACCACGGGTACGAAGACGGCGCTGGCCCTATCGGCGAGCTGCTGCATCGGCGCGCGCGTGGCTTGCGCTTCGCGCATAACGCGGGCGATCTGGCTGAGCGTGGTCGCGGCGCCGGTGGCGGTGACGCGGACAGTCAGCGCGCCGAGGCCGTTGATGGTGCCCGCCGAAACAAGATCGCCTGGGCGTTTCAAGATTGGAATGGGTTCGCCCGTGAGCATCGATTCGTCGATAGCGGACTCGCCCGTATCGATGACGCCGTCGACAGCGGCGCGCGCGCCGGGTTGGAGCAGCACTATGTCGCTGGTATTGATCGTTGCGATGGCGACTTCCTGCGGGATTCCGTCCTTGAGTACAAGCGCGGTTGGCGGTTGCAGTTCGACGAGGCCTTTAAGCGCGGCGGCGGTCTGCCGGCGGGCCCTCGTTTCGAAAACCTTGCCGGTGAGCACGAGGGCGATAATGAAGATCACGGCTTCGAAGTAGACGTCGGGCATGACGCCCAGAGCGTGAAACCAGTGCGGCTGAATGGTGGCGGCGGCACTATAGAGAAACGCCGCGCCCGTGCCGGTGGCGATGAGTGTGCTCATGTCGGCGCGCTTGTGGCTAAGGCCTTGCGCGGCGCGGACGAAATACTCGCGGCCGGGGATCGCCATGACGAACGCGGCTGCGACTAGTTGCAGCCATGCGATGGCGGTGTTGGCGTGGTCGACGAACGGCATGGCGGCCATGGCTGCCGCTCCAAGCGTGAGCGACATTGCAGCGTTGCGTTTGAGGGCGGGGTAATTGTCCTCGACGATGGCGGTTTCGCTGGAGTCGTAGCCGGCGTCGCGGATAGCGTCGACGATCACAGAGGTGTTGGCGCGGGAGTCATCGTATTGCACGCGCGCGTCGTTGGTGAGCAGGCTGACGCGGACGTCGGCGACACCGTCGACGCACTTAAGCGCCCTTTCGACGTGGCCGACGCACGCGGCGCAGGACATGCCTTCGACGGGCAGAAGGATTTGGCGCTGAGCCATTTACTTGGCGCGGGCTCGGTAGCCGGCTTTGACGATGGCCTCGATGGCCGCGGTAGGGTCGGCGGTTTCGACGGTCGCTTGGCCGACTTCGACCTGCACCACTCTCGCGCTTTCGACCTTCGCGAGGGCGCGCGTGACTCGTGCGACGCAGGCGTTGCAGTGCATGCCGTCGATTTGGATGGTGACGGAGAGCATTTGTTTATAGGATGTCACGGCGGCGGATTCGATGCGAATTTGGCTCGCTGCTCTACTCCTTCTGAAGTAAGTTCATCAGGCCGCGGCAGGTCTTCGCGCCGCAATGGCACGGAATCTTTTCCTCGTCGTAGCCGAAGCGGTAGTCGACGAGCAGTTCCTCGCCGGGCTGGATGTCGCGGAGCGAATAGTAGAGTATGTGGTCGCGCACGATGCGCGAAGCGACATTCGGTTCGCAGGAGTGGTTGATGATCTCGGCGCCGCTGCCATCGACGGCGCCATCGATCGTCCAGTAGCTGTTGAGCGTGAAGAGATAGATCTGCGCGCGCTCTTCGGCGCGGCGCTTCGTCTCGCGCCGGGCGATCTTCTCGCCAGTGTATTCAACGACCTTGCGGCCCTTTGGAATAAATTCCTCCGCGAAGATGCCCCATCGATGGATCTTAGAGGCGCCGACGCGGAGGCGGAAAGCGGCAAACCGCTGATTGATACTTGGCTTGGCGTCGTGTAGAGACACACGCCCGTTGCTTTGGCTCATGCCAACTGTTTCGTTTTAGAGCTCACGCGAGAATCAAAAGTCGTCTTCGGCCTTGGCGCTTGCACCCTTGCCTTTGCGGCGAATGATGATCACGACAACACAAAGCACGGCAAGAATGCCGGCGACGATTTGGACGGTTCCCTGATCCATGTCGTTATGAGTCCTTCAAAAATTGGGATTCTCGAATTATAGACGATTACAGCGTCGGCGTCACTGCGTTTTTTGCTGCAGCACGTCGACGAGCTCTTTGACAGCCGCCGCGCTCTTGGTGATTGCGGCCTGTTCGTCATCGGTCAGCTTTACTTCGTAGATCTTTTCGATGCCGCTTGCGCCAAGTTTCACGGGCACTCCGAAGAAGATGCCGTTGAGACCGTACTCGCCTTCAAGCAGCGCGGCGCACGGCAACACCTTCTTTTTGTCCTTGAGGATGGACTCAACCATCTCGACCGTTGACGCGGAGGGAGCGTAATAAGCGCTGCCGGTCTTCAAGTACTTGACGATTTCGGCGCCACCGTTTTGGGTGCGAGTGACGAGAGCGTTGATCGTTTCGGCGTCGAGCAGTTCGCTCAACGGAATGCCGCTGACGTTGGTGAGACGCGTGATCGGCACCATGGTGTCGCCGTGGCCTCCGAGCACGAGAGCTGAAATATTCTCAACCGAAACTTGCAGCTTCTCGGCGATGAAGGTGCGGAAGCGCGCGGTGTCGAGCACACCGGCCATGCCGATGACCTTGTGGCGCGGGAGTCTAGAGATCTTCCAGGAGGTCCAGCACATGGCGTCGAGCGGATTCGTAACCAGGATGAAGATCGCGTTCGGCGAATACTTCATCGCGTTTTCGGTGGCCGTCTTTACGATCTCGTAGTTGGCCATCAGTAGGTCATCGCGGCTCATGCCCGGTTTCCGCGGAAAGCCGGCGGTGATCACAACGATGTCGGAGCCGGCTGTGGGCTCGTAATCGTTGGCGCCAACGATCGAGATGTCGTAGCCCTCGACGGGCCCGGACTGGAGCATATCAAGGCCCTTACCTTGCGGGATGCCCTCGGCGATATCGACGAGGACCACATCGGCGAGTTCTTTATCGGCGATGCGAAGGGCGCAATTGGCGCCGACGTTGCCGGCGCCTACGACTGTGACTTTTTTACGCATAGAATTTTCCAGTCTATCGCAGAACGGTCCGGTTACAATAGTCGTTTCATGAACGCGCCCGCATCGGCACTCGCATTTTTGGACCGGCAGAAGGAAAGGCTTGCCCGGAAGCCGGGTTTGCGCCGTATCGTTTTTCCGGAAGGCGGCGACGCGCGTGTGGCAAGCGCCGCGTCCAGACTGCGCGCGGACCGGCTCGCGGAACCGATCTTAGTAACCGAAGGCGATGACCGTTACTGGCGTGTGCTGTATGAACGCCGCCGCGCTAAGGGGATGACGGAGATCGAAGCGCGTGCTCTGGCGAAGACGCCGCTGTATTTTTCGGCGTTGATGGTGGCTGCTGGCGACGCGGATGGCTTTGTTGGAGGAGCGGTGAATACGACGGCTGATACGGTGCGCGCGGGATTGCATTGTGTTGGGCCGGCGGCGGGCGTGCGAACGGTCTCGTCGTCGATGTTTGTATGCGTGAACGATACAGCGTTCGGCGCGCAGGGCGTGCTGGCTTTTGCCGATTGTGCGATCGTGGCCGATCCGAATGCGGTGCAGCTTGCCGAGATCGCCATTGCCAGTGCCGCTACGTTTGAGGCGATCACGGGCGCGGCGCCATCGGTGGCGATGTTGTCGTTTTCTACCAAAGGCAGCGCGGAGCATCCGTTCGTCGAAAAGGTGCAAGAAGCGGTAAAGATCGCTCGGGAGCGTGCGCCGCGGTTAGACATCGACGGCGAGATGCAGGCCGATGCGGCGTTGATTGCCAGCGTGGGGGCGTCGAAGGCGAAAGGTTCGAGCGTGGCCGGGCGGGCGAACGTGCTGATCTTTCCCGATCTGGCGTCTGGCAACATCGGCTACAAGCTCGTCGAGCGACTGGGCGGCGCGGCGGCGTATGGGCCAGTCTTGCAGGGGCTGGTGAGACCGATCAACGACTTGTCGCGCGGTTGTTCGGCCGATGATGTCTACTCGGCGGCGATTGTCACGGCGCTGCAATCATTGAGCTAGTTCGTGGCAGGAGTTGCAGACAAGCGTCGCCTTGGATTCGCGATGGCAGGTCACGCAGGCGTTCATGCTGGTGACAGCGCGCTTGTCGGGCATCGAGGCGGTCTTCACGTCTCCGTGACAGGTCGCGCATTCGACTTTCGCGGCAGCGTGGCGCGCGTGGCTGAAGAAAACCCAGTCGGCGAGTTTGTAGCGGCGGTTGGCCGTTAGCGTGAGTTCGGCCTTATCGACGTGACAGGTTTTGCAGGTCTTCCACTCCGGGATGCCGGAGTTGGTTTTCGTCTCCGCGCCGGTGTGGCAAAAAGTGCACTTCAGGTTGAGCTTGCCATGTGTCTGATGCGGGAAGACATCGGCGGCGAGCAGCAGGATGAAGACGGCGGGGGCCATATGCGCTTTCCTGTATCTTGAAACAAATGGTTACACCGCGGCAAGAAGCGATGATCACGTTTGTGCGCTCGATCGGAATCGGCGTGGTTTTCGCCGAAGTGCCGGATGGGTTCGTGCCGGGTTTGCGGATCGACGGCGGAACGATCCTCGTCGATATCGAGCGATGGAAGTACGCAGGCGATCTTTTGCATGAAGCGGGGCATTTGGCGTTGCAAGAGCCCTCCAAGCGGGGAACGCCTGACGGCGAAGGAGGCGAAGAGATGGGCGCAATTGCATGGTCTTTCGCAGCCGCAGTGCACTTGCGTATCGACCCGGCCGTCGTTTTCCATCCCGATGGGTACAAGGGCTGGGCGTCGGAACTTCTCGAGAACTTCCGCGCGGGCCGATACATCGGCGTGCCTATGCTTGAATGGCGCGGTCTGGCCGTTAAGGGTGAGTATCCACGGCTACGACATTGGACTCGGGAGGCGGTGGACACGGCCGCCGAGGAGGAATAATAGTGCCGTGCCGATGATTGGAAGCACGGCGGTGATAACCAGGACAGGCGTGTAGCCGAAGTTGTCAACCAGCCAGCCGGTGGACAGCGTGAATAGCAGCGCGCCGACACCCGCGCCGAGCCCGCCCATGCCAGCGACGCTGCCGACCGACTCAGACGCGAAGTAGTCGGAAGGAAGCGTCTGCACGTTATTAACCCAAAACTGAAATCCGAATGTTGCGGCGGAAATCCACGCGAGCGCCTGGTAAACGTTGTGCGCGGTAACCACGCCAACGCCCGCCGCCATGAAGACGGCGCCGACTACGATCAGAGTCTTGCGGGTTTTGTCGACCGACCACCCTCGGCCGATCAGCAACGCCGCGAAGCCGCCGCCGGCGAGGCTACCGACGTCCGAAACAAGAAAGGGCACAACTGTGGCGGCGGCGATCGACTTCAAATCGAGGCCATGGACGCGGTTGAGGTACAGCGGCAACCAGTTGAGATAGAGCCACCAGACCGGATCGGTGAAGAAGCGTGCGAGCACGATGCCCCACACGGGACGCTGTTCGATGAGCTTCGACCACGGCGTCTTTTCGGCGGGCGAGGGCGCCTCGAAGACTTCGCGTTGCGCCAGTGTCAGCCAGCGATGTTCGCGGGGCGGTTGATAGAGCCACAGCCAGAGCGCAAGCCAGATGAAGCCGAGCGATCCCGTGATGAGAAAGGTCGCCTGCCAGCCGTAGCTATGTTGCAAGAACACGATGATCGGCGCGGCGATAACGTTGCCGAGAGCCGCGCCGCTATTGAATATCGACATCGCGAACGCGCGCTCCTTGACTGGAAACCAATCGGTGCAGACTTTCGCCGCGCCGGGCCAATTCCCCGCTTCGCCGAGGCCGAGCAGGAATCGAAACGCGCTGAGAGCGCCGGCCGAGCGCGCGGTGGCGTGAGCCATCGCGGCGATCGACCAGAGCGTGATCGACAGCGAGAAGCCGCGTTTCAAGCCGATGCGGTCATAGACCCGGCCCGAGAGTGCGTGGCTCATCGAATAGGCAACGAGAAACCACGACGCGATGCCGGCGTACTGCTGGTTGGAGAGGTTGAGCTCTTTCGTGATAATCGGCGCGAGCGTCGACACGGTCTGGCGGTCGATGAAGTTGATAAGCGTCGCGAGGAACACGAGCCCGATCATCAGCCAGCGCAGGTTGGGGTACATTCTTATAGGCCTTCGGGCAACTTCTCGCGTTCAAGCCTCTCAATGCCGGCCATGGCGTAGAGGTTCTTGTGGATGGTCTCGCAGATGTCTTCGAGCGGGAGATCATTGTCATCGTGACCGAAGGGGCCTTCGATTTCGACCCCGATTTCTTCGATGCCGAAGAATGTGTAGGCGAGGAGAAGCACATCGACGACTGTGGTCCACCCGTACGTTTCAACGAGCGCGAACGGGAGAGAGAAACAGTAGATCACCAACGCGCGGCGGAGATGCACGGCGTAGGCGAAGGGCATCGGCGTTTTTCGAATGCGCTCGCAGCCGCCGAGATAGTCGACGAGTTGTTGGATGTTGGAGTCGAGCGAGGTCAACACGATATCGGAGATCAGGCCTTTGTCGCGCGCGGCGCGAAGGCACTCCGACATGCGCGTCGCGACGGCGAGCGGAGTGTGTTGCGCGTCGATCGCTTCTTTTGCTTGGCCTTTCGGAAGCTCGTCAGCTTGCGGACCGAGGCCGTCGACGCCGCGCAGTCCGTTCATCGACGCCCAAGGAAACGCGGAGGTCCAGCGCGTGAGCAGTGCGAGCAGTTCGCGATCGTCGCCGAAATGGACGCAAGCGCCTCGGATGAGGTTCCGTGTTTCGTTGACGATGCCGCCCCAGAGTTTGCGGCCTTCCCAGAATCGTTCATAGCTGGAACTAGTCCGGAAGACCAACAGCATGCCCATCGCCACGCCCATCAATGTGTGCAGTGTCGACGGCATCCCCACGGGAAGGACATGCTTGTGAAACGCGACGACTCCGGCGGACCAGACGACGCACAGTCCGACGCGCACGCTGATCTCGCGGACAAGTGAACCGCGGATATCGAAGAAGTGGTCGAGCCACTTATGGGGATCGTAGTTAATCATTTGGCGTAGTTGGGGTAGATCGGTTCGGCGGGCTTCTTTGCAGGCGATTTTGCGAGCGCTTCCATTGCGACAGAGATCGCTCTTTCGAGTTGTGCGTCGCGCCCCTGGCGCGCCTGAGCGGGGTCGTCGATGACTTCGATGTCGGGCGCGACGCCTTTGTTTTCGACGTCGAAAGCTCCGTCGTTATTGCGGAAAGCGAAGTTGGGCGTGGTGAGCGAGCCGCCGTCCATTAGCGGCGGAAAACCGAGAATTCCGACAAGCCCGCCCCACGTGCGCGTGCCGACAAGCGGGCCTAGCTGGTGGAAGCGGAAGTAGTAGGGCAATGCGTCGCCGCCTGAGCCGGCGTGTTCGTTGATGATCATCACGCGAGGGCCGAAGATTCCCATGACGGGTGTTGTTGTGTCCGCGCCGTAACGCGTGCGCCAGGAGTTCATCGGTTGACGGCGCAAGACATCGATTACGTAGTCGGCCGCTTGACCGCCGCCGTTGAATCGCTCGTCGATGATCACTCCCTCCTTGCCTGACTGCGCGTAGAAGTACCGCACAAAACTCGCATAGCCTTGGTCGCCGGTGTCGGGCATGTACACGTAGGCGAGCTTGCCATTCGAGGCTTGGTCGACGCGACGGCGATTGGCTTCGACCCACGCGTAGTAACGCAACTGCGTTTCGTTGGCAGCGGGCACAACTGTGGATTCCCGCGCGTCAGCGCCGGCCGGATCGGCGCTGAGCTTCAGCCGCACTTGTTTACTCGCCTTCGCTTCCAGGTAGGCGTGAATTTCGATGCCGGCGCGCACGTCGCGGCCGTCGATTGCAATCACGTAGTCTCCGACGCGAGCGTCGACGCCGGGCTGAGTCAGCGGGGCCTTGAGCGACGGATTCCAGTTCTCGCCATTGTAAATTCGCTTGATTCGATATCGCCCGTTGGCGATTTCGTAATCGGCGCCGAGCAGTCCGCCGGGCACCACCTTGGCAGATTGCACGTTGCCGCCGCGCACGTAGAGATGGCCGACGGCCAAGTGGCCAAGCATTTCGGTGATCAGATAGTTGAGATCCGCGCGCGAGCCGATTCCCTTCAGATATTTCTCATATCGCTCCGACATCGCAGCTGCGTCGACGCCGTGCAGCCTCGGGTCGTAGAAGTAATCGCTCTGCATGCGCCACGCTTCGCGGTAGATCTGCTTCCATTCTTCGCGCGGATCTGTGAGCACTTCGATCGCCGAGGTGTTCAATACGCCTTCACCGGCCTTTATCGGCGACGCGGTGGAGGCGATCTGCCACGACGCACCCTTCCGTACAAGGACCTTCTCGCCGTCGGCGGAAACGTCGAAGGCGTTAACGCCTTCTGCGAACGGAGTCGACTTGCGGGTCTTGAGCTCGAACTTTTCGATCCGG
>Ga0194122_10004471_pt1 | contig 13606 bp, 9 predicted proteins | sample TA2MahCa10mmetaG_FD_155487 | JGI IMG/M metagenome (GOLD analysis project Ga0194122, IMG submission 155487) | Freshwater microbial communities from Lake Tanganyika, Tanzania - TA2015021 Mahale Deep Cast 10m | ecosystem: Environmental > Aquatic > Freshwater > Lake | place: Tanzania: Lake... | reverse complement strand
AACCAAATCGCGGCCCGGCCCTGGCCGCCACCATTGAGGCGATCGCCGGTTGCGGCGCCATCGCTGCGGGAAATCGCGACGCGCTGATCGTTGTGACGGACTCCGACTCGGAAGACTCGGAGACAGAACTGCGCGCGCATATTGAATCGATCGAGGGGTTGCGCGGGCTGACCCTTGTTTCCGCCTTCGACGGCGGGGAAGAGGAATCCGCTCTATGAATCGCCGCGAAATGTTGAAACAACTTGCCACGGCGTCCGCGATCCGAGCGGCCGAGGCGTTGATGCCCGGTGTGATCTTCGCAGCGCCTCCGCCCAATACGGGGGGCAAGAGCATGGAGTGGAAGAAGGCGCCCTGCCGGTTCTGCGGCACCGGTTGCGGGCTTCTGATAGGAATCGAGAACGGCCGCGCAGCCGCCGTTAAGGGGGATCCGGCGTCGCCGGTCAACAAGGGTCTCTGCTGCGTCAAAGGGTACCACTCCGTAATGGCTCTTTACGGGGCGGACCGCTTCAAGACCGCATTTGTGCGCAAGGACGGAAAGCTAACGCCGGTGCCCGTCAAGGAAGCGCTCGATCTGGTCGCTTCGCAACTAAAGACCACGATAGCGAAGTCCGGCAAAGATTCGGTCGCGATCTATGGCTCCGGCCAATGGACAATTCCCGATGGCTACGTTGCGTCCAAGTTCTTTAAGGGTTGTATCGGCACCAACAACGTCGAGGCTAATGCCCGTCTCTGCATGGCCAGCGCCGTCACCGGCATGATGACCACTTTCGGCGCCGACGAGCCGATGGGTTGCTACGAGGACATCGACCACGCCGACGTTTTCGTTCTTTGGGGAAACAATATGGCGGAGATGCATCCGGTCCTGTTCTCCCGGATCCTGGAGCGCCGCCAGCAGAAGCCGGACATCAAGATCATCGACCTGACCACGCGCTGGACCCGCACCAGCATGGCCGCCGATAAGGTGATGCTCTTCAAGCCGCAGACGGACCTTGCGCTGCTGAACGCCATCTGCCACGAGATTGTCCGCAACGGCTGGGTGAACTCCCGCTTCGTGGAACGTCATGTTTCATTGAAGGCGGGCAAAACCGGCATCGGCTACGGACTCGAAGATAAGTTCGCCTTTACCGACGAAGCCCGCGCGATAACGTTCGATGAATTGACCAAGAACCTGGCCGGCTACACACCCGAGAAGGTGGAGGCCCTGAGCGGCGTTCCTGCCAAGGAGATCCGGTATTTGGCATCGATCTACGGGGACCCAAAGAAGAAGGTAGTGAGCTATTGGTGCATGGGGTTCAATCAGCATTCGCGCGGCACATGGGTCAATAATCTGATCTACAACGTTCACTTGCTGACCGGAAAGATTTCGATGCCCGGCAACGGCCCGTTTTCGTTGACCGGTCAACCGAGCGCGTGCGGCACCGTTCGCGAGGTGGGGACATTGACAAATCGCCTGCCACACGGGGAAGTCACCAACCAGCAGGACCGGGAAATGGCCGCGAAGATCTGGAAGGTTCCGGTGGAACGTATTCCGGCGAAGCCAACGTATCACACCGTGGAGATGTTTCGTGCCCTCGATCGGGGCGAAGTCCAGTTCCTCTGGATTCAGGTCACCAACCCAATGGTCTCCATGCCCAAGCTCAAGCGTTACCGCGACGCAGCGAGGAAGGAGGGCCGGTTCATTGTCGTCAGCGAGGTTTATCCTACGCCGACTTCCGATATCGCCGATGTGATCCTCCCGTCGGCCATGTGGATTGAGCGCGAAGGGATGTTCGGAAATTCCGAACGCCGGACCCAGCATTGGGACCAACTTGTGCAGCCGCCCGGAGAGGCGATGAGCGACACCTGGCAATTGATCGAGGTCGCGCGCCGGATGGGCTTCCAAAAGGAATTCCCTTACAAGCCCGAGACCCATATCCGCGAAATCTGGGAAGAATACAGGCTGTTCCATCACGGCCCAGCCCATGAAATGGCTTCCTACGAGGAGTTGCGGAAACGCCCCGGAGTCATCTGGCCCTTCGTGAACGGCAAGGAGACCAAGTGGCGCTACCATGGCGCACATGACCCCGCCGCGCAAGGCAACGAGCATCTTTTCTACGGCAAGCCCGACAAACGTGCGTGGCTCTGGTTCCGCCCCTATGAGCCGCCGGCCGAATCGCCCGACGCAGAGTTCCCTTTCTGGCTGAACACCGGCCGGGTTGTGGAGCACTGGCACACCGGCAGCCTGACGCGCCGCATTCCGGTCCTGCATCAGGCGGTGCCGCGCGCCTACGTCGAACTGCACCCGGCCGACGCCAAGCGCCTCAACATCCGCAACGGCGACGGGGTCCGGCTCACCAGCCGCCGCGGCTCGCTCGTTCTGCCCGCGCTGATCGATGGCCGCGGCAGGCCGGCCGAAGGCCAAGTATTTGTGCCGTTTTTCGACGAAAAACTGCTCATCAATGAAGTAACGATCGATTCGTTCTGCCCGATCTCCAAGGAACCCGACTACAAGAAGTGCGCTGTCAAGGTGGAGAGGGCCTAAGCATGGACAAGCTGCTGCGTGTTGGCATCGCCTCATCGCTCATGCTGGCGGTCATATTCGTAATTGGCAACAATTTCCTGGCAGACCGCCGGCCCGCCACTTTGGTGCCCGCGAGAGACGTCGAAACTCCATTCCTGCAACGAGAAGCCGGAATGTTCCAAGGCGGTGCCCCGCTGCCACCCGCGGACGCCGAGGCCTCCACCCGGACGCTGGCCCAGTTCTACTCGAGGCGCGCGTATCCCGGCGCGCCACCGGCCATTCCCCATCCCTTGTTCGATAAGCGAAGTATCGGCGGGAGGAGTTGTACCGGATGCCACGCGAAAGGCGGCTACGTGCCGGTTTTCAAGGCCTACACGCCGGTAACGCCTCATCCGGAGTGGTCAAACTGCGTCTCCTGTCACGTGTCTGCCGCGGAAAAGGGCCGTTTCGTCGAAACCGGCTTCATTGCAGCTAAACCGCCGCCGGTCTGGGACCCCGCACTGCCGGGCGGCCCGCCGGCCGTGCCGCACTCGCTCGATAATCGCTCCAACTGTGTCGCATGCCACGCCGGACCAGGGGCGGTGAAGGAAATTCGCACTCCTCATCCGGAGCGCCAGAACTGCCGGCAGTGCCATGTTTCCCTGGACGACGAAGGAGCCTTTGCCCGGTGAGACACCTTCTGGCGATCGGGGCGTTCCTGCTTTCGGCATGCGCCAGGCACGAGAGTCACGGAGTACTGGACATCGCACGGAATGCGAGCGCGGCCAATTCGAATGCGGGTGTGACGTCTGAGGCCAATCTGGTTGGCCTGCAGTGGGTCGACACCGGCAAGGGCTTTGGGGTCGCCGCCCGCACCGATCATATAGAACGTTACCCGTGCTCACGCTGCCACGACCGGCCGGCCGCGCAGTTGAAACGCGGGCCAAAATCGGCGCATTGGGAGGTAAAGCTAAAGCACGCGCCGGAGGGTGTTATGTCCTGCGACTCCTGCCATTCGTTGAACAAGGAGACGGACTCGCTACACTCGCTGCGCGGCGTGCCCATCGGCTTCAACGAGAGCTACCGGCTCTGCTCACAATGCCACTCCAGACAAGCCACCGACTGGGCTGGCGGCGCGCATGGCAAACGCCTCGGCGGATGGGCGCCGCCGCGCGTGATTCAAGCCTGCACCGGTTGCCACAACCCGCACCAACCGGGCTTTTCCCCACGGTGGCCGGCCGCTGGAGGATATCGACGTGAGTAACCAACTGGTGCAGATTCTGACGAAGCCAATGGATCGCCGCACGGCGATACGCACGGCCGGAACGGCGTTGGCTCTTGGCGCCGGGCTGCTGGAGACTGCCTGCTCGCCGTTCGCCTCGGCCGCCGAACGGGAAAAGGCAAAGCTCGATTGGGAGGAGTACTTCCAAGGCAATTTCCGGTTGATGAGCGACGACGAGAAGCGCGCCACCGTCGAGCGCCTGGAGCGCTCGCATCAAATCCGCACCGGCGAGAACATTAATGTCTCTGTCACTGAGCCGCGCAAGGGCGTCCTTTACGGCTACGCATTCAACGTCTCGAAGTGCCGGGGCTATATGGACTGCGTTCGTGCCTGCCAGGCGGAGAATAACCAGGACCGGCGCAGCGGCATGGCCTATATCCGTATCCACGAACACGAAAACGGCCAGCTCAACTTTGAACACGCCAACGACGATTTCTTTCATGAGGTGCCGGCGGCCGGCCACTTCTACATGGGTACCCAGTGCTTCCACTGCCAGAACCCGCCGTGCGTCGATGTCTGCCCGGTGAAGGCCACCTGGATGGAGCCGGACGGCATAGTTGTCGTCGACTACAACTGGTGCATCGGCTGCCGGTATTGCATGGCCGCCTGTCCGTATGACGCGCGGCGATTCAACTGGGCCGACCCTGTGGTGCCCGTCGACGAGTTGAACGCGAACCAGCACTACCTCGGCAACCGGCTTCGTAAGAAAGGCGTGGTCGAGAAGTGTACTTTCTGCATACAGCGCTCGCGCGAGGGCCGTCAACCGGCCTGCGTCGAGGCGTGTCCAACCGGCGCTCGGATTTTCGGCAACCTACTGGATCCGGATTCGGAGATTCGCTGGGTGCTGGCGAACAAGAAGGTCTTCCGTTTAAAGGAAGACCTCGGCACCGAACCCAAATTCTGGTACTTCATGGACTAACCCGATGACCCCCTGGAAACAGTTTTTGCGCGACGGACTGGAGGAGGTGCTTCACGGCTCGCGGAAGTATCACCTTTGGATGGCGGCTTTGACATTCTGCATGCTCGCCGGTGCCTGGGCTTATTCGGTGCAGATGCGCGAGGGCCTCATCGTGACCGGCATGCACGATCACGTCAGTTGGGGACTCTATATTTCGAATTTTACGTTCCTGGTGGGTGTCGCCGCCGCCGCGGTGATCCTGGTTATGCCCACCTATGTATTGAACGATTACGACTTTGCGCGCGCCGTGCTAATCGGCGAGGCGATGGCCGTAGCCGCGCTGGTCATGGCGCTGGGGTTCGTAGTCGTCGATGTCGGCGGACCGGCGCGAATGTGGCATCTGGTGCTATTCAATTGGCCGTCGTCGTTGCTCTGCTGGGACATCATCGTTCTTAACGTGTACCTGTTGTTGAACTTCTCTATTCCGCTCTACCTTCTCTATTCCCGCTACGCGGGCCAGGAGCCGAACAAGAAGATTTACGTTCCGCTGGTGCTGTTGTCGATTCTCTGGGCCGTAAGTCTGCACCTGGTGACCGCATTCCTCTACGCCGGACTGCCCGCGCGGCCGTTTTGGCACACGGCGCTGATGGGGCCGCGGTTCCTCGCCACGGCGTTCACGGCGGGCCCGGCGCTAATGATCCTCGTTCTTTCGCAGATTCGCCGGAACACAAGATTCGAGGTGCGGCCGGCGACGATCGAAAAACTGGCCTTGGTCGTCACTGTCGCCGCGCAGGTCTGCCTGGTAATGCTGGCTTCGGAGCTGTTCACTGAGTTCTACCGTTCCACGCACCACGGCGCCTCGGCGCGTTATCTCTACTTTGGATTGGAAGGCCACTCGAGGCTTGTGCCGTGGATCTGGACCGCAATCGCAATGAATGTTGTGGCGACGGCAATTCTCACTGTTCACCGCTGGCGAAAGCGTGGCGCGTTGCTCGAGACCGGATGCGCACTGTTGTTCATCGGAATTTTGATTGAGAAGGGGGTGGGCACCATTATCCCGGGATTCATTCCCGAACCCTGGGGAAAAGTACACGAGTACGTGCCGTCGCTCATCGAGGTTCTCGTCTCACTCGGCATTTGGGCGGCCGGGTGCTTCATATTTACGGTTCTGGCCAAGATAGCGATTCCGATCGAACTGGGCGAGCGCCGGGCGGGGTAGGTCAGAAAAGTACTTCAAACCGGCAATATGGGACCGGTCCGGCCCCGTCTTTCCGGGTCAAAGTACTTTTCGATGGAGAGTCACGATATGCTGAGTGCAGCCCCCCGGAGGCCGTTCTGCGAACCCTTGCCTGCACAGCAATTCTCCTGGCCCCATTCGTCTCGGCCCAACAATCCTTTCAAAAAGGGGCGTACGCCGTCCTGGAAGCCGCCGGTTGCCAGGCCTGTCATAACGGCGACGGCGTAGCAGCCGGCACCCGATTGCTCTTTCCCGAAGGAGACGTCCCACCTGAAAAGATAGAGAAGTTCGGACTCTCTTTGGTCGCGCTCGTGGACCGCCTTCAGCCCGCCAAATCGCTTCTTCTCGAAAAACCGACGCTCCGAACGAGCCACGCCGGCGGTGAGCGCATTAAGAAGGACAGCCCCGAGGAAGCCGCGCTTCGAGCCTGGGTGGACCGCCTCGTGAAACTCACTGGGGACGATCTCGCCGCCGCCCTTCGATACCGCGAAGAGGAAGAGTCCGGCGGCGGTCGAAAGCCCGCCCGCGTCGAACTGCGCCGCCTGACGCATAGTCAATTCAACAACACGGTACGCGATCTGCTGGGCGACAACTCCCGTCCTGCGGACCGCTTTCCCCCCGAGGACTTCGTCAACGGCTTTCGAAATCAAATCCAGGCCCAAGGGCTTTCGCCGCTGCTCATCGAATCCTACAGCCAGGCTGCCGAGAAAATGGCCACGGCCGCGCTGCGCGGTGGTGATACTCGTAATCTCATCGGCTGCGCGCCCGGCCCGGTCTGCCGCAAGAAATTCGTTCGCGACTTCGGCTTGAAGGCGTTCCGCCGCCCGCTAACAGTGGACGAGCTGCAGCGCTACGAGGCTTTGTTCAACGCGGAGAAGGAATTCCTGAAAGGCGCGCAGCTCGTAATCGAGGCGATGCTCCAGTCGGCCAACTTCCTCTTCCGATTGGAAGACAGCAAGGAAGCCAAATGGAAACCCTACGCCACCGCCAACCGGCTTTCTTACGCTCTGTGGGACACCATGCCCGACGCCGCCTTGTTTGCGGCCGCCGAAAAAGGGGAACTCGCAACAACCGGCGGTGTCCAACGCCAGGTTCGCCGCATGCTAGACCACCCTCGCGCCCGGCAGTCCTTAAACGAATTCACCGGGCAATGGCTCCGCTTCGATCGCATTCTCACCGCCGCCAAGGACCGCCGCCGCTACCCGGGCTTCACGCGGGAAACCGCCGTCGCCATGACGGAGGAGGCCCGTATTTTCGTCAGCGATCTCGTTTGGAACGACAAGAATTTCATGGAGCTGTTCACCGCTCCTCATGGCTTCGCAAACTCCGACCTGGCAGCCATCTACAACGTTCCCGTTCCGGCCAGTGAATTCGGCCGCGTTCAATTCCCCCCAGCCTCGGAGCGCGCTGGACTTCTGGGGCAAGCTCTGTTTCTTTCCGCTACGGCCAAACCAGACGAAAGCTCGCCCACCGCGCGGGGCCTTTTCATTCGCGAGCAGTTCCTTTGTCAGCACGTGCCGGACCCGCCCGCCGGCGTCAACACCAATCTGCCTCCGTTTACGGCTGGCAAGCCGCAAACCAATCGCGACCGCCTCTCCGAGCACGTCACCAATCCCGGTTGCGCCGCTTGTCATAGTCTGATCGACCCCATTGGCTTCGGCTTGGAGAAGTTCGATGCCGTAGGCGCCCGCCGCGACAAATTTTCACTCAGCACAACCGGCCGCACCCGGGAAGACCGCGACAAGAAGACTACACACTGGCAGTTGGAGATTGACCCGGGCGGCTTCGTCGCCGGCATCGCCAATTCGCAATTCACGTCTCCCGCTCAACTCGGCGCCGTCCTGGCTCAGAGCTCTCTGTGCCAGGAATGCATCGCCAAGCAGTATTTCCGCTATATCGCCGGCCGCGCCGAAACGGGCGCCGACCGGCCCGTCATCCGGAAGATCACCGAGGATTTCCGGCGCTCCCAATTCAAATTCAAAGAGCTGATTCTGTCGCTCATGCTCGCCCGCGAAACCGCAGAGGGAAATCAACATGTCGTCCGTAATCACCAAGCGCGTTAGAACGTCCCGCCGCACGATGCTGAAAGGCCTGTCCGCGGCCGGAGGCCCCATCCTTGTCGGCCTGCCCCCGCTCGTGTCGATGTTCAACTCGCACGGAACCGCCTACGCGGCCGAAGCCAAGCCGGTCGAGTCCCGTTTCGTACTCTGGTTCAACGGAAACGGTATTCCGGAGCGCTGGTGGATCCCGGCCGAAGAGGGCGCCGATTACCGCATGACGCCCTGCTTGGCGCCATTGGCCGCCTACCGGCGCGACGTCCATGTTCTCTCCGGCGTCGACAATGCCGCCGCAACCGGCCAGGGCAACGGCCACACCAATTCGATGAGCGGCCTGATGACCGGTACCTTCTTCACGGGCCGCGGTCCCGCGGGCCCTTCGATCGATCAGGTGATTGCCGGAAAAATCGGTGGCGATTCGCGCTTCCGCTCGCTCCAGATTGGAGTCGCCCAGGAGTCCTTCGGCGAAAGCATGCAGCGCAACATGAGCTGGTCCGGCTACGAACGCGCCTTGCCGCCGGAAATGATTCCGCACCGCCTGTTTGACCGGCTTTTCGGCGAACGCGAAGAGGGCTGGGTGAATCGCAAGCGTTCCATTCTCGACGCCGTTCGAAAGGACGCCGCGAATCTGAAGAAGAACCTTCCGTCCGACGATCAGAACAAGCTCGACGAGCACCTCTCCGGCATTCGCGATCTGGAGCGCGCCATTGCCGCGCTGCCCGAGGAATACCGCTCTGTTGCCGCGCCCGATTTCGACGGCGACATGAAGGATTGGCCGCGCATCGCCAAGTTGCAAAGCGACCTGCTGGTCCAGGCCCTCGCGACGCGCCAAACCCGCGTCGCGTCCTACATGCTCACCAAGTGTCAAAGCATCACCCGGTTCCCGTGGCTTGGGTACACGGCGGGCCGCCACCACGACTATACCCACGCCGAAGGCAAAGTGGCTGGCGCCGATGGAGCCGAAGGCCAAAAAGTGCTCCGCGACATCTGCCGCTGGAAGGTGGAAGAGTTCGCCTACCTAATCGCGAAACTGAAGGCGACGCCGGAAGGCGACGGGACGGTCTTCGATCGAACCACGCTGGTCTTCGTCCACGAACACGCCGAAGCGAATCCGCACAAGAACAGCGGCCTGGCCATGCTGGTCGCCGGCGGCGCCGGCAAGATCGCCAAGGGCCGCCACACCCGCGTCACCGGCACGGTGGGTGATGTCTATCTCACCGTGGCGGACAGCATCGTCGGCGCCGGCATCGGCAAATTCCCGACGGCCACCAAGCGCATCGGCGACATCGTGGCATAGCCGGCAATGAAAAAAGTATTGCCGCTCCTGCTGGCGGCCGCTTCGTGGGCGAGTGAACGCGAAATCGCCGAATGGGTCATCCGTTGGGAGGGTCTCGTTACGCTCGACGGCCAGCCTCGCCAAATCGGCAACGTCGCTGAACTGCCGCCCGGCGACTTCAAGGTCGTGGGAGTTGATCTCACCGGCTCCGTGCTGCCTGCCATGGATCTCGCCAAACTCGCCGGACTCAAGTATCTGCGGGACCTTTTTCTACCGGGCCCGGTCTGGAATCCCGGCGCCGGCAATGAGAACGCGAACGGCGTCTTCAAGGAACTGGCAAGTCTGAAAACGCTGGAGCGCCTATACATCGGCTGGCACTTCCACACCACCATCAATGTGCGCGACGAAGGCATCGCCGCATTGAAGGGGCTCACGAGTCTTCGCGAATTTCGCTGCTCGCAATGCCGCTTGCCGAAAGTCGATCTGTCGAGCTTTCAAGCGATGCGCAGCCTGGATCTCAACAATACTGGCATCACCGATGGCGGCTTGGCCAGCGTGGCAAACCTCAAAGGACTCAAGCGGCTGCTGCTGCGCGACAGCATGTTAACCGATGGCGGTCTGGCCCACTTGGCCGGCCTCACCGAATTGGAGGAGTTGGATCTTTCCGGCGTTCGCTTCTCCGACGCGGGTCTGGCGCACCTGACGAATCTGAAGTCGCTCAAGCGCCTCTCTATCCGCGGCGCCCAAGCGACCGACGCCAGTATGGAAGTCTTCGCTGGAATGCAATTACTCGAATCGCTGGACCTCTACCGTACCAAGGTCACCAATGCCGGCATCGACCGGCTTCGAGCGCTCAAACACCTCGCCAGCGTGGACGTTCGCTACAGCCGCGTCACCGCCAACGGCGTCGAGTCGCTCCGCGCCGCGCTGCCGAACGCCAAGGTGCAGTACGTGGGCGCCGCCGCCATCCGGTCCCGCAACAACGGAGCCGCCCGTCCGTCTGATGGGACCGAGACGGCCGTCGCGGACTGGATCCGTGCGCTGGGCGGAACCGTGGAATCGAAGGATGGCCACATCCAGTCCGTCAAGCTTTCCGAGACTCCCGTCAGCGATAGTCAGCTCGAATTTCTCGGCAAGCTGTCCCGCCTGGAATCGCTGGACCTGCAAGCCACGCAGATCGGGGACCTCGGGGCCGGCGCGTTGACTGGTCTGCCTGCACTTCGCCAGCTCGACCTCAGCAATACGACAGTCTCCGATGCGGCGATCGAAAACCTCGCGAAGCTCAAGACGCTCGAAGTGCTCCGCTTGGCTGGCACGCTGGTGGAAGGGCCCGGCCTCGACAAGCTGGCGCCTTTGACTCGTCTAATTGAGCTCGACTTGGGCGGCGCTCGCATTGAGGATCGCGCACTCGAAGCCGTCGGAAAGCTGACCGGCCTGAAGTCGCTTCGGCTCAGCTATACCGAAATCACCGACGCCGGGACAAAGCATCTGCTGCCTCTCGAAAAGCTCGAGGTGCTGCATGTGGCCGGAACGGATATCGGAAATGAGTCGCTGCCGTTGATCGCCAGGTTCGCGAACCTCCGCGAGATCAACCTGAATCAGGCGCGCTTTACCGACAAGGGTCTGGCCGCGCTGCAACCGCTGACCAAGCTCGAAAAGATCTCGATGTTCCGCACGACTGCCGGCAACGCGGGCGCGGCAGTGCTGGCGACTTTGAAAAACCTGAAGTCGGTGACTTTGGACTATACCTCTGTCGACGATAAGGGGCTCGCCGCGCTCGCCCAACTGCCTTCGGTTGAGGACCTGAGCATCGACAATACCAACGTCACCGACAAGAGCGTGGAGGCGCTAAAGGAGATGCGCAGCTTGAAAAAGCTGAATCTCTATCACACGCTTATCACCGAGAATGGCCACAACACGCTGAAGGCCGCGCTCGCCGGCACGCAAATCGTTTTCGATCGGGACTCGGCGTTGCCCGGCAGGAGGACCCGCTAAATGAAGTATCTGTTTCTTGTAATGGCCGCCATCGCGAACGCCGCCGAAAGCGGTAGCGATGCGGCATGGATCGAGGCTGCGGGCGGCACGGTCCAGCGGAATGCCGCGGGCCAGATCGCCGGAGTGAACTTCCGCGCGTCGTGGGTGACGGATTCGGATCTGCGCAAGCTCAACCAGATTCCGGCGCTTGAATCCATCGACCTGTCGCTGACACGCGTGACCGACCAGGGCATGCAGGAGTTGAAGGGTTTGCCGAATGTGACCAACCTGAATCTCCGCTTCGCCGAATACGTGACCGACGAAGGCGTGGCCGCGATTAAGAACTGGAAGAAGCTCAAGCACGTAGTCCTGCACGGCACAAAAGCCAGCGACACAAGCCTGGAGCACATCTCCGGAATCGCGGCGTTGGAGACAGTCGATATCGGGTCCGGCGTCATTACCGATGTTGGCCTGGAGCGCCTGACGACGCTTCCTAATCTCAAAGCGCTTTCCATCGGCGGTAACGAGTTGGGCGACGCCGGCCTGCAAGCGCTGCGCCAAATGCCAAGCCTGACCTACCTGGACTTGATGGGCCGCCAGGGCACGGATTCGAACGTATGGACAATCACGATGTCGGAGGTGGGTTTGGAGGCGGTCCTGACGCTGAGCCAACTTCAGCACTTGCGGATGGGCTGCACAACACTCGGCGTGGGCGTGGAGGGCGCGCGCTTCGCGACGGTCAGCACGATTAGCGTCACACCGCGCTGGATCGAAAAGATGAAGGTGTTGAAGAAACTTCGCCGCCTCAGCCTGCAAGGCTGCGACAAAGTCGACGACGCCGCGGCGTCCATTCTGTCGGCATTTCCGGCATTGGAAGAGGTCGATCTGAAGGGAACGGCGGTGACGGCCAAAGGCCTCGCAGCGCTAAAGGCAGCCAAACCGAAGCTGCGCGTGCAGGAAGGCCCGTGGGAAGGGCGTTCGGCGAACTTCCGGAATAACTAGCGCCGGGCGAAGCCCGGCGCCCAGACGCCCCTACTCCGCCGCGGGCCGTGGCGCAGGCGCAGGTCCCCGCTGAATTAGCGACGCGGGCGGGGTCTTCACATCGACGGCGACTTCGAAAAAGTCGATCATCATCTCTTCCCAGCTCTGGTCGCCCCAGCGAACCTCCGCCTTGGGGTCCGGGTTGTTCTTGTTGTTGGGCGAATTGTCATAGTAGTTGACGGCTTCCACGCGCGTGCCCTTCGGCAGAATCTTTCCCGGCGCGTACACGTAGTCCAATTGCCAATTGAAGTCGTACTTCGCCTTCAGCAGATTCTCCACTTCGCCCGTCGGGTAAACCGCTCGCATCTCGGCAGCTTTGCCTCGCACGTGCATGTGCGGTTGCAGACTCAGCAACTCGACCTCGGTGCCCAGCGTGATGCTCCCGCTTACCGGATAGTTATCGACTCCGGGCGGAATGGCGAACTTTGTGTTCTGTGCGGCCAGGGTGAACACGCGTTGCTTCACCGGCTCCTTCGCGAATCGGATGCCAATCTTGGACTGGTCGGTCGCCGGCTTACCGTTCGCCGTATAGTGCATCTGGAGCACGATGTCGCTGCCGGCCTTCAGGAGCACAGCCTGCCCGGGGCGCAACTCACGCGGCATGGTGCCGGGAGCGTACCCGGTCAGATTTCCGCTTGCCGAGCCCTGTCCGCCCTTCTTGGGAACGAATCCTTTGCCGGCCGGGTAGTCGGCGAACCACTTGGAGCCGGGCTCGCGAATGAACGCGATGATGTGGTGAACCACGGCCCGGTTGCCGGGGCGCGCTTCCGCCATCTGCACCCATTTATCTTCGGTTAGGCCGGTGGGAACGATGAAGTAGGTGTAGTCGATCGTTCCGGACGCCGGCACGTTCCAGACCTCCGGCATCTCGAGCACCAGATCCGGCTTCCCGATGCGCCAACCCTCAACGAACTCTGGGTTCGGTTTCCCGTCCTTGGCGTTGCCTTCCTTCGCGCCGCCGTCTGCCCAACCCACAATTGTGTCGATCTCCCCCTTCGATAGCGACCAATCGTTTATAAACTTGCCCGTGTGCGCATCGCCGAACCAGGGCGGCATCCGCTTGGCCAACACCGCTTCGCGCATCGCGCGGGCCCAGGGTTTGGCGTCCTTGTAGGTCAGCAACGCCATGGGAGCGGCTTCGCCGGGCCGATGGCAGCCCTGGCACTTGTTCTGGAGGATCGGCTTGACGTCCTTATGAAACGTCGGAGCCGCAAATGCGGAGAGTGTCAGGCCAAAAGCCATTGCGAAGCGCATATAGTTCCGGTGTACCACGCCGGCGGGTAACGATCCCCCGGCAGAGCCGGGGGCCTTCGTTCGTGAGCCGCTCAAAGCGGCTGGTTGGGGTCGCTGGCGCGGCCCCGT
>Ga0194122_10004468_pt1 | contig 13613 bp, 9 predicted proteins | sample TA2MahCa10mmetaG_FD_155487 | JGI IMG/M metagenome (GOLD analysis project Ga0194122, IMG submission 155487) | Freshwater microbial communities from Lake Tanganyika, Tanzania - TA2015021 Mahale Deep Cast 10m | ecosystem: Environmental > Aquatic > Freshwater > Lake | place: Tanzania: Lake... | reverse complement strand
TGTACAAAAGTAAATATTTTGATAACAATTTGAAGTATATTCTTTCTATACGTATAAACTAAAGCAATAAATGCCGGCTCAAATATTATTTTTATCATTCAGAATTGATAATCCTTAAAAAATGAAATAAATGAGTTGAAAGATATTTTTGAGTTCATAATTTTATTGACTAATGAGTGATTAAAAGGGAACTCCCGTCGTTATTGACAATGGATCAGGTATGTGCAAGGCAGGACTTTCAGGAGATGATGCCCCAAGATCATCTTTTCCCTCAGTCGTCGGAAGACCAAAGTATGAAAATATCATGGTCGGCATGAATAAAGACGCTTATGTTGGAGATTAAGCTCAAGCAAAGAAGGGTGTCCTCAAACTCACCTATCCCATCGAACACGGGATTGTTAACAACTGGGATGACATGAAAAAAATCTGGCATCATTGTTTCTACAATGAACTCAGAGTCACACCTCACGAGCACCCTACTCTTCTTACTGAAGGTATGACAGATCTTATTTAGCTCCTAGAAATCCCAAAGCCAATAGAGAAAAAATGACCGAAATCATGTTCTAAACTTTTGAAGTTCCCGCCTATTATCTCGCAATTCAAGCAGTTCTCTCCCTCTATTCCTCAGGAAGAACTACTGGTTTGGTTTTAGATGCTGGAGATGGTGTAACTCACACTGTCCCTATCTACGAAGGATACGCTCTTCCACATGCCATCGAAAGAAACGATTTAGCAGGTAGAGATTTGACTGAGTACATGAGAAAATTGTTGAACGAAGTCGGCTTAAACTTTAGCTCATCAGCAGAGTCATAAACTATCAGAGATATCAAAGAGAGACTCTCATACGTTGCTCTTGACTACGAAGCCGAAATAGCTGGTAAATTCTGACTTATATAGCTTATAACACATCAACTCAAAATAACAAAACCTATGAATTGCCTGACGGACAAACCATCACAGTCGGTTCTCAAAGATTTAGATGCCCTGAAGCTCTCTTCAAGCCTATGGTCATTGGTAAATAAATGCCCGGTTTCCACGAAATCACTTATCACTCAATCCTTAAGTGCGATATTGATATTAGAAAAGATCTTTATAGTAACATCGTTATGAGTGGTGGAACAACAATGTTCCCTGGTATTCCCGAGAGACTAAGTAAATAAGTGACTGCTTTGGCCCCCTCAACAATGAAAATAAAAGTTGTTGCTCCAGCTGAAAGAAAATTCTTGGTCTGGATCGGTGGTTCGATTCTCAGCTCATTGTCGACCTTCCAAACTATGTGGATCACTAAAGCAGAATATCAAGAAACTGGTGCCACTATCGTTCATAGAAAATGCTTCTGATATCAATATCATCGCATTTATAGTATATCTTTTCTTCATAATTAAATTTCTTGATAAATTTAGAGTATAATCACTAATAGAATCATTCTGGTTTGTCAGTACAACGGTCAATGTTTGCATTTTACCATAAATCTCTCTTTTCTCTCATCACTTCACTCACGTGAATCTTCAAAGGTTGGTTTCCGTTCACGTTCAACTGAACTCCAGGCCTGTTTATTTGATCCAAATTTCGGACAATTTGCTAGGTAGTTTTACCTAAGTATGCTTTACTGTTTTGATTTTACATGTTACTTACAGGCATATGAATTTTGTATTATGGGGCGAAGTAAATACTATACTAGTTTTGAGGTATTTCATTTGGAATTTAGACTCCACAAACGATAGAGGTCTCATGAGCCCAACAGCGAGGTACATTTCTTAAAGTGTAACCTCCACCTCCGAAGAATAAAACAGGAACATTGAATTTTTTAAGGAATTGAGCTGCTGATCCATGTCCTCTTACAGATAAGTTGAAGCAACCTAATCTATCTCCTGAAAGACTGTCAGTTCCTCCTTGAAGCAGGATAGCCTAAGGTCTAAAATTCTCCATAATCTTAGAGATGACAGGCTCAAAAATCATAGAAAAGCTTTAATCATCCAGCCCTTAATCAAGAGGAAAATTAACTGCATGATAAGAGCCTGCATCTTTGCCAAGATCGTCAATGTGACCAGTACCTGGAAAGTAATCTTTAAATTTATGGAAAGAACAGGTCATAACACGGTCTGTCAGATAGAAAGCTTCTTCTACACCATCTCCATGATGAATATCTATGTCAATATATAGGACTCTTTGGTAAGTTTTAAGCAATTACAAGATAGCTAACACACAGTCATTGATATAGCAGAATCCTGAAGCTTCTGATTGTTTGGCATGATGGAGACCTCCGGACCAATTGATACCATATGTGTATTTACCCTATCCTATAAGAGCAGCAGTTGCTGAATAATTCATTTTTTACCTATGGAGCCTGAAGTATAACTTACACAGTAATCATAAAGTCTCTCCATGACAGGACAGTCTTCTTTGAAATTAAATCTGTAGAGTTGATCCTCATAGTTCGTCCTGTTTTCCGGAGTGACAGTACGAATGAGGTCGATGTATTAATCAGAATGGAAAGTAGTGAGTGATTATTGATTAGCATAGTAGCTGTGAAGTTCGGCAAACTAAAGATCCTAAATGCATAAAAGGGTACAATTGTATCAAAGTGCTTGTCAAGTTAGTATTTCTTAACGATTTCATCTGTCATTGCAACTCTAAGCGGCTTCATTGGGTGTGCGAAGGCATAGTGATAGGTGCCGATCATTTCGTCGAAATAGTAGACAACATCTTTTTTTGAGCTCATTTTTCTATATTATTATAAAGTGCCGCTTAAGTATGACAAAATTCAACAAATCTTTGATATAAATCACTACCAAAATTATGATGTAACTCTATTTTATTTAGAATAGACAACATCTTTTTTTGAGCTCATTTTTCTATATTATTATAAAGTGCCGCTTAAGTATGACAAAATTCAACAAATCTTTGATATAAATCACTACCAAAATTATGATGTAACTCTATTTTATTTAGAATATTATTTTGCATTTGATTTTTATATCTTTTAATTATACCTTCAGAAATGGATGACGATTAGTTCAATGATTTCTAACAAGCTGTCGAAGGACCTCAAGAAACACAACCATAAAATAGTTATAAAGAAGATGAACTTAACAAACTCTAAACGAATTTCGTTTAAAATAAGTTCACACCTATTGACTCACTTCTAATTAATCCTTCCTCCTAGCTTGCTGCAGAGCCTATTTAGTCTACCAATACCGACATTGAAATTAAGGACTTAGAGGGTCCTTCCTAACCTCGTTTAAACAAAATTCAGAGTGAAAACTTGTCAAGCTTCGAACATGTATTTTTTGATTTCGATAAAAATTATGCACGTACAGAGCCTACTATCGAGTTGATAGACTACTCAAACGTCAACTATGTATAATAAAAAAACCTTTTCAATGAAATATTAACAAATGAAGTTGAAGACAGTCCTTTCCAAAATTTAGAAAACACAAATTTGGACTAAAATATTAAAATATAAAAAGAATACTAATGGAATGAGACCTCTAGCAAACAATAGCGTAATTTAGACTTGCAAGAAATAAACATATCAGAAAATACATATCAATAAAGGAAGGTTGAAGATGTAAAAGATATTTCATCGTTGCTAACAAACTATTAACAGTAAAATTAAAAGGAATAAATATATCAAAATACAAAGAAAGGTTAAGAAATAAAGATTTACAAAGAGCAACAGTAAATCAATATCTAACAAACAAATTAACAAAAATAAGAGGTAAAGAATTAATCTTAAGAAGAAGATTAGTTTGGAGACTTCTAGTAAACTCTACCAAATACAGAATAAACCCATGATGTCCAAATACAAAATTTATAAAATCAAGACTATCGGTCTGAAATTCCACAACCTTAATAAGATCTTTCAATTATGAAGAAGCGAACCAGAAAATAGTAGCTATAATAGTTTGTCAATCCACTACCAGACTATAGATTTTTATTTTTGTAGGCTTTTTAGTCTTTTTGATCTATTTACTTTATTTCTCTTTTTCAATCAGAATTAAATTTTGACATAACTCCCAATACATTTTGTTGGAGAATATGGTATTTTTATGATTTCAACTGGTATTATATTTTGTTAGTAGAATGTCAGGCAAAGATGAATTTTTGAAGACTGATCTCTTCAAAGATATCCGCAAATTAATCAACATCATAGATGAAGTCCGTGACTACGGGCTCGATAAAGAAATGTCACTTCCTAGAATCGCAGTTCTAGGTACCCAGTCAAGTGGTAAAAGTTCTCTTCTCTAAAATATTGTTGGCCTAGATTTTCTTCCTAGAGGAGCTGGTGTAGTCACTAGAAGGCCACTCTAATTGAGATTAGTGCATGTTGATCAGAGTAATATTTTTATAAAGTAGGAAAAGGTGATGGTAAACCATATGCCATATTTTAAAACGATACTACAGGCAAAGTCTACAACAATTTCGGAGATGTACGCTTAAATATCGAAAAATTAACAGACGATGTTGCTGGTAAAGGTGGTCAGATCGTCAATGACCCCATCAAATTAAAAATATTTTCAAATGACTGCCCAGATCTTACCATTATCGATTTGCCTGGTATCACCAGAATCGACATCAAAGGGCAAAAAGATGTAGAAAAAGTAACAACCGAAATGGCAGGCCATTACTGTAAAGATCCAAAAACTATAATACTTTGTGTAATACCAGCCAACCAAGATTTATCGACTTCTGATGGTTTAAAATTAGCAAGAGATTGGGATAAAGCAGGAGAGAGGACTATTGGCGTCATTACTAAAATCGATATTATGGATAAAGGTACCTCTGCAAGAAAGATGTTAATGAACTAAGAAATCCATCTCAAACTTGGATACATCGGTATTGTAAACAGAGCCCAAGAAGATATTAACAATCGAGTTCCAGTTGAAGTTGCCCTGAAAAGAGAAATGTAGTTTTTTACCAAGTAGAAAGATTACAGAGATCTAACTGAAAGGGTGGGAACCAAAGCTTTAACTGGTAAGCTTTCAGAACTTTTGGTTGAAGCAATCAAGAGATCATTACCTGATATCATGAAACAAATTGAAGAAAAGCTTGACTAACTGCGATAGTAGTTGGATGGAATGGGAACTCCCCCACCTGCTTCATCAAGGTAAAAAAGTAACTTCTTGATGCAACTTATCGCAGACTTCAGTAATGATTACAAAAATACTCTTTCTGGTAAATACGTGGCTAATGCAAAAACAATTTCATCTTAAGAAATAGGACGTGGAGCTGTTATTAAAGGAAAATTCAAAAGCATTTTCTAAAATTTCCCAAACACATATAAATGCTCATCTGATTATGATGATGAGTACATCAAAAATACTTTGAAGAGTCACCAAGGAGATGAAATAGCAGGGTTCCCTTCAATGGAATGCTTCAGATCTTTGTTAGTTCCTCAATTATCAAAGTTAAAAGATCCCATTTATTCAACTTTAGATTTCATTTACATGGAGCTTCAATAGTTAGCAGGAGAACTAAACAATAAAGTTTTCAGTCGTTTCCCTGACTTGTTGTCATTAGTGAATGATATAACAAATAAAAAACTTTTGGACCTTAAAAGTCAAACATAAATGATCTTGGATACTCTTTTGTAAGGAGAAATGAATACAGTCTTTACCAACGACGCAAAATATCTTTCAGCTAGAGATGATTTGCTTGCTGTAATTTTGAATTTATATAGAAAACTGCAAACAATGATGAAAATCCTGAGAGACTATTTATAAAAGAAATCAAAGAGAGGCTAGATGGTTATTTCAAGATCGTAGTTACTGTTTTAAATGATTCAGTTCCAAAGATAATAGGATTCTTCTTAGTGAGACAAAGCCAAGAAACTCTTCAGATGGTGCTTTTCCACGATCTCAACCAGGAGTCAATCTTCTAGAGCTTAGGTTAACCTAAAGAAGTAGAAGAAAAGAGAAGACAAATCAATTCTAGAATACAGACTTTGAATAAAAGTTACAAGGCCCTCAAGAAAGATCCTACTGTAAGCCGTCTAATAGGTGATGATTGATTATAATACATTGGTAATTTTATGAATGTTAAAGATCAAATGATAATCAGGAAGGGTCTTTTCTTAGCCAAAGTTGCTTCTTGGTCCACTAAAACGATTTCCTTGAATTGCCCATTATGCACGACATCTGCCCTCAAATCGTAGAAATAGTAAGGTTCTCCTACTTGATATCTGAACTATCCGTGGACTGGCATTGTTTTGACCTGAATAGATTTTAAAATACATGTAAAGTCATAGTTGCTCCTGACTCGAGATCTCCAAATTTAAAGAACCCAGTGCACATGTGGGTATCGTTGTTGAAGAATCTGAAGAATTTGTTCTTGAATTCAGGGAATTTCTTCTCGCAAGGGAATCCAGTATCATATTCCATATCATAGTCGAGGAGATGAATTGTTTCTGGTTTGAAAAGTTGTCCTAGTTAAGGATTTTGATGAATGATATCACGCAAATGTACTTAGTTAATGTCGGGATCGTAGGTTCTGTCTCTGAGTCTGGTCCAGAAGAACATCCAAGGTAACAAGGTAAGAGCTTTAAATCCGAAAGCCAAATCCCAGAATTGATAAAAGAAGATAGATAAGGATGGCAATACGAAAATTTGGAAAGGATCTTGATACCTCTCACTACGGTAGTAGATAGTTTTTAGAGAGGGGAATACACGATATAGAACGTCTTGCACATAAGTGTAGAATGGATGACGTACAGCAGGTGAGTTTTCTGGTTTTCCGACGTGAGTGGGATCGAAGTTATCCTTGAGATAGGTATAGTAAGCAGGTCTCCACTTGAATTGCCATCTGACGTTGTATGGATTGCCTGTTGTCCAGCTAACTTTGTTGTATCGCAAGGATTGGAGAAGACCTTGTGTTGCTGTTCTAGTTGATATCATTAAATAAATATTATTAACTGAGTACAATTATTTAGAGAAAGTTGATTGTGGAATGTTCTGGTCATGGTTTTATAAAAGAGAGTAGGAAAAAGAGAGGAAGGTTGTTATAAATAATAAAATATTGATTATTTGTAAAATATTAAATTGATATTATGGCTGAGGTTAAGAAAGAGTAGACAAAACCAGCTCCTGCTGTCGCAAAAGCTCCTGCCAAGGATGCCAAGAAAAAAGGAGGAAAAGGCGAATAGGGTGCTGCCGAAGAAGTTGTTGAAGCTAAACAAGAAAGAGCTCTTGGCCCACAAAACACCTCAGGCGATGTCTTTGCAGTATGCCACATTCTCGCCACTTGGAACGATACCTTTATTCACGTCACTGATCTCACTGGTAGAGAAACCCTCGCAAGAGTCACCGGTGGAATGAAAGTCAAAGCTGACAGAGACGAGTCATCACCTTACGCTGCTATGCAAGCCGCAATCGATATTGTCAATCGTCTCAAGCAACTCAATATAACCGCTGTCCACATTAAACTTCGTGCTAGAGGAGGAACAGGTGACAAAGCCCCTGGACCTGGTGCTCAATCAGCTCTTAGAGCTATAGCCCGTAATGGAATCAAAATCGGTCGTATCGAAGATGTGACCCCAATTCCCACTGACACAACCCGTAAAGGTTGCAGAAAGGGAAGAAGACTCTGAATGTTGATAGGATTGGCTATATTTAGATTCACATTTGTTAAGGGGGAGAGTTGAAGAATATATTTAATTTAATAGCAATATTGATGATAAGCAGGTGTATCTCTCGCTTCGCTTTTTCCACTGAACAAGCAGTCGCTCAAAAAACTTTCGTCAAGTTCAACTAACGCTACACTGCCAACGTCGAAGAGTTCAAAAAGAAAGTCAGTTCCACCAGCAATCAAGCAGAAGCCATCAAAAGATCTACTCAAAGAGCATACGTACACCCTCTCCACACATCATATAAACCAGTTTTCCCCAGCGTTGCTACCACAGTCTCCACCAATAACGAGCTTCGTGGTCCAGAACAAGTTAGTGCTCATTACTAACACTTCAGTTTTGCCAGAAGACAAGCTTTGATTTTCATCGGAGGTTTGATCGCTCTTAGATTTATCGCAAACACTCCCGATTTTTTCATGTTTGCTCAAACTGGAACTTGGGCATGGAGCTTCTACTTCGGATACAACTACATTTGGCTCGAAGGTAAGAAGTACTTCCTTTTACCTTTCCTCCACAGATTCTATCGTAAACTCCTCACTCTCTAAATGATCAATGTCTAGACCTACTGGGCTGAAAATACTGAAGCGAGAGTCCGCAACTTAATGAGTGTTGCTAAAGAACAGATTGAATTCAAATCTGTACATCGTGAGTATCTTTCAATCAGAAACAATTCTCTTCTTAACGTAAATAAAGTTAGATTTAGTACTTGATTTCTGAGCAACTTGCCCTTAAAAACCACTTGCACTCAAGAGCTGAGAATATTTTGAAAGAAGTAGAATCTTTGGAAGCAATCAACCAAAACAAAATCATCTCTAATGTTATGCAAGAAGTTTTACAAAGTATTGACCTTGCTTACAAAAACAATAAACAGAAAATCGAACAGGACATTTTTGATCTTGCCCTCGAAGGTATTGCTAATGGAAAGATGGACTATCAAAAAGATCCCATTCTCCCTTACATCATTGAAACTATCAATAAAACTGTTGCTAAATTCAGTAATCTCTCAAAAGAAGAGCAATAGAAGTTGGTCGCCCTCACTGAATAACAACTTACAAGTGTCAGAAACGCTGATGTGAGAGCAAGAGATGAGTATATTTTGACTGAGCCTAAGATTGACGGCAGTCTCCGCAATAACCCAACAGTTGCTAAGCTTTTGCAAACTTGGGGAAAATGATGATTAGCCTTACATTGAAATTGTTTTATTATTACAGCAAATCTTATATTGATGGAGTAATAAAGTATATCTTTTAAACAAATACTTAGTATCAATTTTCTTTGACTTTCTTTGTCGATTATGGATCTGTGAACTATTATTATTTACGATTCATTAAGCTAATTAAACGATATTCTTTCATTTTTCCTGCAGCTTTGTCATTGGTGCTCCAAATATCTTTTAAATTCTCACGATAAAGGCTTCTCATAGCTTTCCATTCAAACATATTATACTCAGCTCTTGTCTAAAATTATGTTTGTTTGCCATTTTCTCTATCAAAACTTTGTAGACAACTTTTCGCCTGGCTGACATAGTGGCTAAAAGAAGGATATGTAGGTCCTGATTCTAAACTTATAAGTTCTTTATTTTCTAAAAATCTTTGTAGGTTAGTTGTATTTATTTTCATCTTATCGTTTATAGTCTTTTTAATCTATGAGCGCCTCTTCTCAATTTCTTTTGTGAGCTGCCTTGATTCCTCTTTCTTTTTGGCCTCTTCTTCAGGCTATTCTGTTTTTTTAAAGAAATTCTTCTTTTTATCTTTCCAATTTTCCTTCAGGTTTATCCAATACTTCTATCCGTTTAAGATGGATTGAAATTCTTCTAAAAGTTTTTTACCTTCTTATCCTCTTTAAATAAAAAATTTTTTAGTTATTGCTTATATCTAACTCAGTATCTTTTTATCATTTTATGATATAGGAATGGGTACTTTTGAATAAGGGTGATAGATGGCATGAATAAAATAGATAGCTTGTAGCATGATAACTTTTCTAAAAAAGGGATCTCCTAATTGTAAGCCTAACAAGTTGTAGTTTTTTAGAAATTTTAAAGGTTGAGAGTAATAGTCAGATTTTTCTTTCGCAGGATTAACGGAAAAATAATTCAAAAGATTTTCAAGTGTTTTATGAATTTTCTTCAAACGATTGCTCATACCTTAACCTACTATTTAATTTGCCTCCATGAACCATTTTTGCAGTCCCCAAAACTATTAATAAAATTCATAGGTTAAGCCAGGAGTTGTTTCTTACATTTCTTAGATTCCTTGATCAATTCTTTCCCACTCATTTGCCTTAGCAGGGGCAGTTCTAAAGTGAAATCCTGAATCATCACAAAAAGGTAAAAATCGAGTGAGAGCAAGATGAAGCTGTCCTCTTACATGATAATCTTATGTCTTTGAGACTCTTTTCAGTAACAAATTAATCACTCTTAGAAGCTTATATCGATCACTTTATTAAAGGGTGTTTGCAAACCTAGGGATTTGAGTACTTATTAAGTCAAGAATTTCAGTCATATCAGAGACTCCAAGACATTCCAAAACATTTTAAATAAAGGTTATGACATCAGAACGCTTAAATTTTTTACTAGCAGGTCCACCACATACTGCTTAGAGCAATTTTTTAAGTACAATTAGTCTTTATTACGGCAATCCACACTATTTTTCCCAATCGGGATGACTCTTATCAACTTCTACATTCTAAATAAATGCTTGATTACAAGGATTGTCATAAGCAGATTGTTAAATATAGTTTCTGTTTTTGAAGTAATTATCGAAGCATCTGATTCTCCCTCAGTATTTAGCTGAAGCAAGAGTGCCTCAATTTTCTATATTTCAATGGGGTAATAGACAACGATGCGTTATAGTTGGTCGAAGATATTTTGATTATGTTATGAAAGTGGTTGAGCCATAATTGATTTTTGTAAAAGGATATAACTATATATAATAGATGTGAAGAGTATATTTAAAAGTGTGTATGCCAAGTAGATTGTAAGCAAGTCTAAAATTTGAATTGATGATAAATAGCTTTAAATAGATTTATAATTACTAAAAAACAAATATTTTTAGGAGTATAAAGAAAAAGTATTTTTTATAGAGTTCGGGTTACTTTTATTCTTAAAAAAAGCCAATCAATGCCAACGTTTATACATCTATTTGTCACGACTTCTCAATTGAAACAGTTTTCAAAATATAAAGATCCAAAATAAGCAGTTACTCAGTGTAGTTGCTGTCAATTTTGATAGAATTGATTTAATTAATCTTATCTTTTTGAACTTATGCACTTTTCATAATTTATATTCGCTATGGAATAACCAGAATAACTTGAATATCACATCTATAAAGACTATCAAGTCCAAGAAAAGATAGGAAAAGGCACATACGGAATAGTCTACAAAGCTATACATAAAAAAACCAAACAAATTATAGCCATCAAAAAAATTATTGACGCATTCCAAAACTTAATCGATGCCAAACGAACCTACCGAGAACTAAACTACCTCCTACAATTATAACACCCATGCATTGTTCAATTACATCATATACTTCTTAATCCGAGAAAAGGACAGACAAAACAACCTTCGACTACAAGACTAGCGGTACCATAACAAGAAATAAGAGGATGTAACACTGACAAACTAGCGCAAAAGCAGAGTTAAATACAAAGACACGTTTATGCTATTTTTTAGTTCGTCGAGACTGATTTAAAAATGGTACTAAAACGTTGCTCATAGTTACAGCTAATACAAAGAAAGTTCATTTCCTATCAATTGCTGCAAGGAATAGCCTATCTACATCGTTCAGGTCTGATTCATAGAGATTTAAAACCTTAAAACATCTTAATTAATTGCAACAAACTAGAACTAAAAATTTGTGATTTTGGAATGGCAAGACTTTTAGTATCGAATTCAGGATCTGAAGGAGTGTTGACCTAGTACGTTGCTTCTAGGTGGTATCGCCCTCCTGAAGCTCTATTGGGAATCTCTACTTGTGAGCCTGCTATAGATTTATGGAGTGTAGGATGCGTCATTGCGTAGCTTGCTCTATGTACACCTTTATTCCAAGGCAAAAGTACTCTTGATCAACTCTAAGTAATTTTTAAGTGTCTCGGAATGCCTGAATAGGCATAAATAAATAAGCTATCTTCTGTGTAAGCTCAATATGTTCTAAAAAGTTTTACATTTAGCCGAAAAGCCCGTTTTAAATCTTTAAATGAAGTTTTGACAATGTGTACTAGTTAGGAAATAGATCTCATCTCAAAATTTCTTAAATTTAATTCCAAATAAAGAATTTCAGCTTAATAAGCGCTAAACCATTCATACTTTGATGAAGTTCGTACTCTAAACCCTGTATTAGATAAATTTTCAAATATTAAATCTCATGTGAGTGATATTACTGAAGTAGGCATTTTACCTCAATCTTAAGAAAGAGCTCATAATAATAACACTGGAATAGAAAATTATCGCTATTTGATCTAAGAACTTGAAAAATATGCAGAAAAGTCTACTTTTAGTGATCCTGCTATGATTGAAAATACTGAAAATACATCTAAAGTATCTCATCTCAACAATTTAATGAGTTAAGACTAGCAAAATCTTTCGCATAAATAAAAATCAACGAAAGAAAGTAACTTTGTATCTCAAAACAAACAAAATTTCTTATCTCCGAAGAAAAAAGTATTTACAAAAGTCATTTAACACCAATGTTAGTCTTTACAAGATAGATCAAACAATTATAAGTAGCTGAATCTTGAACTATAAAGCAAAAAGCTATTCCAGAAAGGGCACAAAATGTCCAAAACTAAGCTAACAGATCATTCCAAATAGAAAAGGAGTAGAGATAAACCCAAAAAGTACATAAAATAAAAATAAGGCGTATCAAAGTTAAAATTAGAATATAAGATTCCAATAAAACTCTAAACTTAGACTACTACACTCTTTCTAGGAGACCATAAAAATACAAGTAAATTGAGAATAGATAAGAAACAAAGTTCAATTCATACTTATAAAAGTAGTAAGAAAGGCTCTCTGATATCTCTATCTAAACCTAAAAAAAAATAGGGTGGGGATGGAAGTTCCATGATTTCAAATACTTCTAACTCATCTATAATCTACTCAAAATCAAAGCAAAAATCCAAATTCAAAGAAGTATAAATCCAGAACAAAACAAAAAAATAAGAACTGATAAAAAAGCTGGTCAAAAACTGCAAGACCTTATCAAAGTCAGGTATTAACAAATGTAAGTCGAATGCGAACATTCTTTCTTTCAAAAAATGATATGTTTATTGATATTTTCTCGTTTGACATAAGTCTGATATATTAGAAATATTAATTTGTTTAATAATATATATTTATAGCCATGCAAATTTTTGTCAAAACACTCACTGGCAAAACTATCACCCTTGATGTTGAGCCATCTGACTCCATCGAAACTGTCAAGGGAAAGATCCAAGACAAAGAAGGTATCCCCCCAGATCAACAACGTCTCATCTTCGCAGGCAAACAACTTGAAGGTAACTCTACTTTTACTTAGACGGAAGAAGTTTGTCCGACTATAACATCCAAAAAGAGTCCACTCTTCACCTCGTCCTCAGACTTAGAGGAGGTGTCATGGATCCCACCATCGCTGCCATCGCTAAAAAATTCAACTGCGACAAGAAGGTATGCAGAAAATGCTATGTCACTCTCCCTCTCAAGGCTTCTAACTGTAGAAAGAGAAAATGCGGACACACTAACCAACTCAGACTTAAAAAGAAACCCAAGGATTGATCAAGACTATTATTTAAACATTCATTCTTAAATAAATGAAGCATAAACCAAACTGGACTGTTGAATACTGTTTTACTCACAAAATAAAAGCGTTTAATAGCTATTTGAATAGTGTAATAAATTAATTAAATCAATCAAAATATGCTTAGTTTTTTTAGCAAATTTATTCCTCCATTGAATAGTCTTAATAGTTTTAGATCTCCTCCATAAACTTATTCTTCTCAAAAGCCCACTTTT
>Ga0194122_10004465_pt1 | contig 13627 bp, 10 predicted proteins | sample TA2MahCa10mmetaG_FD_155487 | JGI IMG/M metagenome (GOLD analysis project Ga0194122, IMG submission 155487) | Freshwater microbial communities from Lake Tanganyika, Tanzania - TA2015021 Mahale Deep Cast 10m | ecosystem: Environmental > Aquatic > Freshwater > Lake | place: Tanzania: Lake... | reverse complement strand
TCAAAGGCGTGAAGGTAATCCGGCAGACTGGTATCGAGCGCTTCAGCGATGAGCGAGCGGGGTACCAGCGCCCTCGCATCACTTTTGAAAAATATCCCTCGAAACCAGGCCTCGCCGGTGAGGTAGGCCGCTGGCGACCGCGACTCGCAGCGCGATTCGAAGAGCGCGATGAGGGCTTTCACTTCGCTGCGTGCCAGTCGGGCGTCAAGCCAGCGCTCAAGTTCGTCCGGTGGCAGATGGAGCGACCAGAGCGCGAGCGCCACTGCCTCGTCAAACAGGGTGGCGGTGCCATGACCCGTGAAGATTTGCGCCTGCCCGAATCGCGAGACCGCCCAACGCAGGCAGTCACGCAATGTCAACAATTCGATCGCGGCCTGCTCGGCCGTAGCGACGCAGCGCGTCGAAGGGCTGCTCACGACCGCGAAGCGCCGTCTTGCGGCCCAAAAAAGGCGCTGTAAAGCGGTTCGGAAAAGCCGACGAGCGTTTTCTGTCCCTGCTGCAGGACAGGTCGCTTGACCAGCGTAGGCTCGGCAAGCATCAGTTCCGATGCACTGAGTTGATCAGTGACGGCCGCCCGTCTGGATTCGTCGAGCTTGCGCCATGTGGTGCCACGACGATTAAGAAGGGAATCCCATGGAACGTGGCGTAACCAGCCGGCGAGCAGTTCCGGCTGTAGGCCGTCGACACGAAAGTCGTGGAAGCGGTAGGGGCGGCCCGCAGCCTGCAGCCAGGCGCGTGCCCTACGAACCTGGTCGCAGTTCTGGATGCCAAACACAGTGATGGGCGCGTCACCGACGCCCGCTGCGGTTCCCTCCAGTCTGGTCACCGGCTCAGTCTCCGCGCAACAAATCGTTGATCGCGGTTTTGGCACGCGTCTGGGCGTCAACACGCTTGACGATGACCGCGCAGTAGAGGCTGACGCGTCCATCGCCAGACGGCATGCTTCCCGGCACCACCACCGAACCGGATGGCACGCGACCGTACAGGACTTCGCCGCTTTGCCGGTCGACGATCCGGGTGCTTGCGCCGATGAAAACGCCCATTGAAATCACCGAGTGGGCTTCGACGATGACGCCCTCGACGATCTCAGACCGCGCGCCGATGAAGCAGTTGTCTTCGATGATGGTGGGATTGGCCTGCAGCGGCTCGAGCACGCCGCCGATGCCTACGCCCCCAGACAGATGCACGTTTGCACCGATCTGGGCGCACGAACCGACGGTTGCCCAGGTGTCGACCATCGTGCCTTCGCCAATCCAGGCGCCAATGTTCACGTATGACGGCATCAGAACGACGTTCCGACTGATGAACGCGCCTCGCCGCGCAACCGCGGGGGGAACAACGCGAAAACCCGCTGCCGCGAAATCGTCCGCTGACCAGTTGGCGAACTTGGTTGGAACCTTGTCATAAAACTGGAGATCCCCAGCGGAGACCGGAACGTTGTCTTCGAGCCTGAATGACAGCAGCACAGCCTTCTTCAGCCACTGGTGCGTGACCCACTGCCCGTCAATCTTCTCGGCGACGCGAAACGATCCGTCGTTAAGTTTTGCGATCGCCTGATCGACCGCCTGGCGAAACTCGGTTGGCGCGGACCGGGGGCTCAGGTCGGTGCGGCGGTCCCACGCCTGTTCAATCGTCTGCTGAAGTGCGTTCATCGGGGGAATGTTATTTAAGTTGGGGGAGGGGTGAAACCGGTTCAGCGTGACAGCATCTGCTCGATTCGCTGGGCGGCCTCAAGACACTGCTGATGTCCATCCACCAGTGCCAGCCTGACGTAACCGCGGCCAGGGTTGATACCGTGCTGCTCCCGGGCTAGAAAACTTCCCGGCAAAACCAGCACATTATATTCCGTGAGAAGCCGTCGGCAGAACGCCTGGTCGTCACCGTCGGGTACGCGGGCCCATAGATAGAATCCGGCCTCTGGTTTCTCCACCGCGAGCACGCGAGCGATAACCGGCGTGACGGAGTCGAGTTTCTCGCGGTACATCTGTCGATTCGCGGCGACATGCGATTCATCGTTCCATGCCGCGATCGAAGCCTGCTGAACCGTGGGGCTCATCGCGCCCCCGTGGTAGGTGCGATAAAGAAGGAAGGGTTTGATAAGCGAGGCGTCTCCGGCAACGAAGCCCGAGCGCAACCCCGGTGCATTCGAGCGCTTGGAGAGACTGGAGAACACCATCAGGCGACGGTAGTCATCCCGTCCCAGCTTTCGGGCCGCCTCCAGCGCACCCAGCGGCGGTTTGTCTTCATCGAAATAAATCTCGGAATAGCACTCGTCGGATGCGATCACAAACTGGTGCCTGTCCGACAGCTCGAACAGCCTTCGCCAGTCATCCAGGGTCATGACTGCCCCGGTCGGATTTCCCGGCGAGCACGTGAACAGCAGCCGACAGCCCCGCCACACGTCGTCTGGAACCGAGTCGAAGTCGCAGCGAAAGCCGGTTTCGACGGTTTGGTTGACGAACCAGGTGCGACCGCCGGCAAGCAGTGCCGCGCCCTCGTAGATCTGATAGAAGGGATTAGGGCAGACAACCCAGGCGCCAGTGGCCGGGTCAAGCAGGGTTTGCGCAAAGGAAAACAGCGCCTCCCGAGAGCCATTGACCGGCAGAACCTGGGTGGCGGGGTCAGGTGACGGAATCCGGTATCGTTGACCGATCCACTGAGAGATCGCCTCGCGCAGCGCCGGGCTGCCCGCCGTCGGGGGGTAAACGGCCAAGCCTGCGGTGGCTTCCCGCAGCGCGTCAACCAGCAGTGCGGGCGTGGGATGCCGCGGCTCACCAATGGACAGGCTGATGGCGGAGTGGTTTGCAGCAGGCGTTACACCGCTGAGAAGTGACCGTAATCGCTCAAAGGGGTAGGGCTGCAGCTGGCTAAGAAATCGGTTCAAAATGAATTTTTAAGTAATTGAAATTTAACGAAACGATGGAGGTGCGCCGTTGGCGGCTGGTGGCTCAAGCGTAATCGATGCCTTCCATCCGCGCTTGCGGTGCTCAGCCACGACGGTGGTGAAGATTCCGCCCCTGACGTACCAGCGCGCGGTCAGGCGCATGAATCGGGGTTTGATGGCCTTGGCCAGGTCATCCAGGATGCGATTCGTGACGGCCTCATGAAATGCACCTTCATCGCGAAATGACCACATGTACTGCTTCAGCGACCTGAGTTCAATGTTGCTTCGGTCGGGTATGTAGTCAATAACCAGCAGCGCGAAATCGGGTTGTCCCGTCAGAGGGCAGAGACAGGTGAATTCGGGAATCTCAAAATGAACGAGATAGTCTCGCTCAGGATTGGGATTCTTAAAAATATCTATTTTTTTTGGAGGTTTAGACGGCATTTTAAAAGCAAATTCTTGAAAATTGGACGGCCTGCCCTGGCGGGTTGGGTAGTATTATAGGAGGGGATGGCCGTCCGATTCCGGCCCGACCTTTTATTCCGCCGGGAGTACGGGTGCGACTCAAACAGATCAAGTTGTCAGGGTTCAAGTCGTTCGTGGAGCCAACCTCGTTTGAGGTGCCGGGGCAGCTGGTCGGCATCGTAGGCCCCAACGGTTGCGGTAAGTCGAACATCATTGACGCGGTCCGCTGGGTGCTTGGAGAGACCAAGGCGTCCGAGCTGCGTGGCGAGTCCATGCAGGATGTGATTTTCAGCGGCAGCACCTCGCGCAAAGCCTCCGCTCGCGCATCGGTCGAGCTTGTCTTTGACAATTCGCTGGGGCGCATTGGCGGCTCTTGGGGCCAATTCGCCGAACTATCGGTGCGGCGCGTCTTGGGGCGGGATGGCCAGTCCATCTATTCCATCAACAACCAGATTGTTCGGCGGCGCGATGTGCATGACCTGTTTCTGGGCACAGGCCTGGGTCCCAAGGCGTACGCGATCATCGGTCAGGGAACGATCTCTCGAATCATCGAATCGCGCCCCGAAGAATTACGGGTGTTCCTCGAGGAAGCGGCGGGGGTGTCGCGCTACCGCGAACGCCGGCGCGAGACAGAAGGGCGGCTGTCAGACACCCGCGAAAACCTCACCCGCGTTGAAGACATTCTCCTTGAGCTGAACGACCAGATCGGGCGGCTCGAGCGGCAGGCTGAACTTGCTGCGCGCTATCGCGAGCTCGAGTCCGACCGCGACGGCAAGCAGCGGATGCTCTGGATACTGCGGCGTGATGATGCGCTGGCTGAGCAGACGCGGATCGCCGCGCAGATCGCGGCAGCGTTTACTGCCATCGAGGAGCGACAGGCGCTGCTGCGCCGGCTCGAGACCGAACTCGAGTCGGTACGCGCCGCACATTACGCAGCCGGTGATGAGGTTCATGCGGCGCAGGGGCGGCTTTACGACGTCAATGCAGAGGTTGCACGGCTTGAGTCCGATATCCGCGTGGTCGCGCAGACTCAGGGGCAACTTCGTGAGCGGCTCGATTCGCTCGAGCAGCAGGCGAATCGCGCGCGAACGCTCCTGGACAATGCAGAGGCTGAGCGAGAAGCGGCTCGCGAACGACTGGCGCATGAACAGCAGCAGTCCGAGACCCAGGCGGCCGTCACTGCGCAGTTCGCCGACACGCTTCCCGAGGCCGAGGCGCGTGTGCGCGAATCTCGGTTGGCGCTCGATGCCGCGCGGAAGCTGGCAGCGCAATCCAGCCAGGCGATCGAGCTGTCCGCGCTCCGTCAGCGCAATGCGCAAAACAGCCTCGAGTCGCTGCAGATCCGGCATGACCGGTTGAAGGCGGAGCTCGCGGGCCTATCCAGCATTGATCCGTCGGCACTTGAGGACCGTCGCGAAGCGGTTGCAGCGGGCGAAGAGGTCGAAGCGCAACTGCAGCAGTCGCTTGAAGAGGCTGACAGCCGTTGGCGTGAACTCGATGCTGCACGCGCGCCCGCGCAGCAGGCGCTTCGCGAGTCCGAGGCGTCGCTCGCGCGCACTGACGCCCGCCTGTCTGCGCTACGGCAGCTTCAGCAGCGGCTTGAGAGTCAGTCAAAGGTTCAACCGTGGCTGCAGAGCCACGGGCTCGAGCGTCTTGCGCGTCTTCACCCTCGTCTCAAGATTGAGTCGGGTTGGGAGGCCGCCTTCGAAGCCACGCTTCGCGAGCGCGTCAACGCACTCGAGCTCGGCAACCTGTCGATGCTTTCAGCGCTGGCGTCCGACCCGCCCCCAGCCAAGGTCTCGTTTTATTCCGGTGAAATTGGCGCGCCGGCCGCACCGCACTCGCCGTCACTGCGCCCGCTTGCAGCGCTTGCCCACTGTCCGGACGCCGGCGTTCAGGCAATGCTCGCCGACATGCTCTCAAGTTGCTACGCGGCTGAGTCGCTTGATCAGGCCTTTCGCGATCGAAACACGCTGCCGGCGGGTGGCCTGTTCGTGGTTCGTGAAGGGCATCAGGTAGGTCGGTTTTCGGCAACGCTTCATGCAGCGGATACCGAAGCAGAGGGTTTGCTTGCCCGACTGCAGGAAATTGACAATCTGGCCCGTGAACAGCGTGCGCAGCAGATGCTGGTTGATGATGCGCGTGGGCACGCTGTCCGGACCGAGTCAGGCGCTGCCGAAGCGCGGGCGACACTCGAAGCTGTGCGTGAGGAGTATGCGCGCCGGCTGCGTGAGCTGTCCTCGCTGCGCCTTGAGTCGCAGCGACTCGAGCAGGAGGCCAGCCGACTGGCTGGCAGCCGGGAGCGTATTGTTTCCGAATTCGAGGATATCGCTCAGCAGTCGGAGCAGTTTCAGGCCACGCTCGCTGAACTGGCCGACGAATTCGAAACACTCGATGCGCAGCTGGGCGAAACACAACAGCTTGCGGAGGAGCATCAGTTTGCGATGGAGGAGGCCGAGGCCGACCTCGAGCGCCGCCGTGAGCAGTTGCGGCAGGCCGAAGCCGATGCGCGCGAGTCTGATTTCGCTGTGCGCTCGACCGAGGCTCTGATCGAGCGTCTGAATCAGGCCACTGAGACTGCGGTCGCGCAGATGCGGGCGGCCGCAGACGAACGTTCGCAGATTGACTCCCGACTCAACGATATCTCTGATTCCGACGCGAGAGAGGCCCTGCAAAAAGCGCTGGCTGGCCGCGTGCAGGCCGAGGCGGAGCTTGGCGCGGCGCGTCAGCGTCTGGACGAAGTCGGGCAGCAGTTACGATCGGGCGACGAGACGCGCCTGGCCGCCGAGCGCGAGCAGGAGCCCCTGCGTGAGCGCCTGCATGCACTTCAGCTTGAGGAGCAGGCAGCGCGCCTCAACGGTGAGCAGAACACGGCACAGTTGCTCGAGGCCTCGGTCGATGAAGCTGCCCAGGCAGCGCTGCGCGAGCGGTTTGCCGAGCCCTTACCACGACCCAGCTGGCTCCAGGGCGAGGTCACCCGGCTGACCAACGCAATCACCGCGCTGGGGCCGGTCAACCTTGCTGCGCTTGACGAGCTCACCCAGGCGCGCGAGCGTCAGGGCTTTCTGCAGGCGCAGACCGCTGACCTCAATGAGGCCATCACCACGCTCGAGGACGCCATCCGAAAGATTGATCGTGAAACCCGAACGTTGCTGCGCGATACCTACGACACGGTCAACCGGCATTTTGGTGAGTTGTTCCCCCGGCTGTTTGGTGGCGGGGAGGCGCGGCTGATTCTTACCGGAGAGGAAATACTGGATGCTGGGATTCAGGTGATGGCGCAACCTCCTGGTAAGCGCACTACGTCGATTCACCTTTTGTCGGGCGGCGAAAAGGCCCTCACCGCCATTGCTCTGGTATTTTCGCTATTTCAGATCAACCCGGCGCCGTTCTGTCTGCTGGATGAGGTTGACGCGCCGCTGGATGATTCCAACACGGAGCGTTATGCAGAGATGGTTCGAGCCATGTCCGCGCAGACGCAGTTTCTATTCATCACGCACAATAAGATCGCCATGGAGTTTGCCGAGCAGTTAATTGGGGTCACGATGCAGGAAAAAGGCGTGTCGCGACTCGTTGCGGTTGATCTCGAGGCGGCGGCAAGCTTCGCCAAGGCAGCATGATCGATAGCCTGACCGTCAGCATTTTGCTGTTCGTTGCGCTGGCAATCGGCGCTGTCGTGTTCTGGGACGCCTGGAAGTCTTGGCGTCTACGCCGGCTGTCCGTGCGAGAGTCGGCGCCACCGCCCGCTCAGCGCCCGGTCGTTGAGCCTTTCGAAGCTCGAGCGCCCGATGCAAGACCAACGCCTGCCGCGGTTCGACCGGAGCCCAGTTTCGGGCTGAGCGATGCGCCTCCCGAGACCGTGATGCGTGCTGAACCCCAACTGGGCGCGATCCCCGAGAGTGAGCCACGCCGGGTACATGAGCCCGCGCCTGCGAGAAGCGACTCTGCGCCATTTGTGTATGTTGACTCGCGGCCGGTACCCGGCGCAGCCCAGCCAGCGGTATCGTTTGCCGAACCGGATTCAGCAACGTCTGTGGCGTCTCCAGTCAAGCGACCTGCTGCGGTTTCGCAGGCCGCCGTTGCTCAGGCATCCCCGTCGCCTGCGCCAACGCCCGCCGAGCAGCCGACGCCCGCTCCGAAAGCGCCGGCTGTTGCCAACGCTGGAACCAGTCATGCTTTATCCGAGCGTACCGATTGCATCGCGTTGCTTCGGTTTGTCCAACCGGTAGCGGCCGAGCGACTGGTATCGCTCGGGCAGACGCTCAGGCGATCAGGAAGCAAGCCGGTATCGCTTGAAGTGCTCGGTCCGCAGCCTGAAGCCGAGGGGTGGCATCTGCCGCGAGCGGGAGAGGTGTGCACGTCTGCTCGTTTCGGTTTGTTGCTGGCGAATCGATCCGGACCGGTCAACGCGCTGGAATACACCGATTTCGCGCAACGGATCCGAGACCTTGCGGCAGCGCTTGGCGTTGGGGTCGAGATCGCTGACATGTCCGGCGTGCTGGCGCGTGCGCGCGCACTCGACGCCGATAGCGCGAAGCTTGACGCGCAGGTATGCATCAACGTGGATGCAGCCGAAACGCTCGGGCCTTCACATCTTGCTGCCTTGGCCGGGCCACTTGCGGTCGTTGAGCGGGGCAATAATCGCTATGCCCGACTCGGGCCACGCGGTGAGACGCTGTTTTCGGTATCACTTGGTGAGGGGCCAAACCGGTTGAGCTTCCTGCTTGACGTACCGCGGGTTGATCCTGGCAGCAAGCCCTTCTCGGCGATGGTCGAGTGCGTCAAGATCTGCGCGCGCCGGCTGCCTGGCCGAATCATCGACGATGGTGGCAAGGCGCTGAACGATCGCAGCATCGAGACCATCGCTCATGAGATTGAGCAGCGCTTCGTGGCGCTGGCTGCGGCGGGTCTGCCGGCCGGTTCAGCGGCTGCGCTGCGCGTATTCAATTGAGCTGAGCCGACACGTGCTGGCAATCATTGGCGGCAGTGGCCTCTACGAGCTTGCGGAGCTCGCAGATCCTATCCGCATGAAGCGCGACACCCGCTGGGGCGACCCCTCGGATTCCATCGTCAAAGGCCGCATTGGAAGGCTCCCCGTTCTATTTCTGCCGAGGCACGCGCACGGCCACAAGGTTCCGCCGCACCGAATCAATTACCGCGCAAACCTGTGGGCGCTGCGCGATGCCGGGGCAACCGAAGTGGTCGCGGTTGCTGCGGTTGGTGGAATCGCCACGGACTGCCCGACCGGCGCGTTGGTGGTGCCGGATCAGATCATCGACTACACCAGCGGTCGCGACGCCACCTACTTTGATGGCGATGACGGTAACGTCATGCATGTCGATTTCACCGAGCCGTACGACCCCGGCCTTCGCGATCGTCTGGTTGCAAGCGCAACGCGTCTGCAGGTGCCCGTGGTGAAGGCTGGGGTGTATGGCTGCACCAACGGGCCCAGGCTCGAGACCGCAGCCGAGATTCGACGGCTTCAGAAGGATGGCTGCACGGTTGTCGGTATGACCGGCATGCCTGAGGCAGTGCTCGCGCGCGAACTGGGTCTGCGCTATGCTTGTCTCGCGGTGGTTGCCAACGCAGCGGCTGGCACCGACGTGAACCAGGCGGAAGTGTCTGTTGAGGCAATCATGGCAAGCCTTGCCCGGTCAATGACCACTGTTCAGCGGGTGCTTGCCGAAATGTGTCGCGCTACGGTGGCCTGACTGCCTCAGTTTTGAAGCGCTGACAGCATCTCTGTTTCGAAATCAAGCGTGCCGCGTGCCTTGACAAACACCGGCCCCTGAACCACCAGCACGTCTTCGACCCGCTCGCCCAGCGTCATGATGCGCGCACTGACCAGGCTGACCTGGTGCCGACTAAGCACGCGCGCGATGCTGTACAGCAGACCCGTCCTGTCATGCGCGGTGATGGACAGCAGGTATCTTCCGCCGCGCTCATCCGGTCGAAGGTCGACGGTTGGCGTCACGGGGAAATACCGCGATCGGCGGGACAGTCGGCCACGCACCGGTGATGGGAGCGGCCCGGATGTGCTCAGCCAGTCGGCCAGTTCACGCTCAACAAGGCTTAAGCGCTCGCGGTATCCCATCTCTGCCATAGGGTCGATCACAAGAAAACTGTCGAGCGCATGGCCGTCCAAGGTGGTGTGGATCTGAGCGTCCAGAACCGACAGGTTATGGCTGTCGAAATACGCGCAGATTCGCGCGAATAGCTCGGGCTGATCGTGCGTGTAGACAACCACCTGAAACCCTTCGCCAATCGGCGCCATCCGTGCTCTGACCTTTGGGACGGCGCCAGAGGCGAAATCGGTCAGCACACGGGCATGCCAGGCAATATCGGCCGGGTCGGCTCTAAGGAAGTACGAAATCCCGAGCCGCGTCCAAAAGGCGGCGTAGCGCTCTGGATCGACTGTCTGCAGGTTCAGCAGGCGAATCGCTTCGCCTCGCCGGCTATCCAGCACCGTATCAGCGCTATGGGTTTCTCCAGCAAGGCGCCGTCGCGTCGCGCGAAACAGATCTTCAAGCAGCTTCGCTTTCCAGGCGTTCCAAACCTTGGGGCTGGTACCGCGAATGTCGGCAACGGTGAGCAGATAAAGGCAGGTGAGCCGCTCTTCGGTTTGTACCAAGGCGCTGAATCGATCGATCACATCGGGATCCGACAGGTCCTGTTTTTGTGCAATCGAGGACATCGTCAGGTGATGTTCAACCAGAAACTCCACCAGTTCGCGGTCGGACTTGCCAAGACCGTGAGCGTTGCAGAAGCGACGGGCATCCAGGCGTCCGAGCACCGAATGGTCACCGCCCCGGCCTTTGGCGATGTCGTGAAAGAGGGCGGCAACCACCAATAGCCAGGGCGCGCGAACCGTGGTCATCAAGTGGCTGCAAAAGGGATATTCGTGTGCGTGCTCGGCCATGCCGAACCGGCGCAGGTTGCGTACCACCATCAGAATGTGCTGGTCGACCGTGTACACGTGAAACAGATCGTGCTGCATCTGACCGACGATTCGTCGAAACACTGGCAGATAGCGACCGAGCACCGACCATTGATTCATTTGGCGCAACCCGCGGGTGACGCCGTGATCAGCCTTGAGGAACTCGAGAAACAGCAGTCGGTTGGCAGGTGCCTGTCGAAACGCGGCATCGATACGCGTGCGCGCTCGCCAGATGGCTCGCAGCGTGGCGGTTGTCATCCCGTGCAGCTCACGATGACGCGTGATGACCAGGAACGCCCGCAGGATCGCGGAGGGGTCGCGGTCAAATAAGTCGGGATCAGAGATGTGGAGAAGACCGCCGCGGTTATTGAACTCTGCATCGATTGGCTCTGGTTCACCTGTGGCTGCGGGTGATAGCCGCTCGCGCAGATCCTGCAGCAGGAGCGTGCTGAGCTGCACCACAGCTTTCGCGGCCCAGTAATAGCGCTGCATCAGAGACTCTGAAGCCTGCCGCGCGTCGCCCGAATGCAGCCCCAGCGCGCTGCTGACCTGCGCCTGCAGGTCGAACACCAGGCGGTCTTCGCGCCGTCCAGACACCAGGTGAAGACAGGCCCGGATCCGCTTCAGCTCGCGTTCGTTATGGCGAATCTGGCGCAGCTCGGCGGTACTGATCAGACCCTTTTTGGCGAGATCGCTCCAACTTTCACCCAGCCCCGCTGCCCGACTGGACCACAGAATGATCTGAAGATCACGCAGCCCGCCCGGGCTCTCTTTCGTATTCGGCTCAAGGCTGTAAGGCGTATCTTCATAGCGTGTGTGACGAGCCCGCATCTCGAGCAGTTTCTTTGAAAAAAACTGGGCGGGATCGAGCGAGGCGTCCAGCATTGCGCACAGGGAATCGAATGCGTCGCGGCTGCCGGCAAGCAGGCGGCGCTCAATCAGGCTGGTCTGTACGGTGATGTCGCCACGCGCTTCGTCAACACACTCGTTGATGTTGCGAACACTGTGCCCGATCTGCAGGCCAAGATCCCAACAGGCGCTGATGAAGCGCTCGAGCATGCCCACCTCGTCGGGCGAGGGCTGATCGACCAGAATCAGCAGGTCGACATCCGAGTGGGGAAACAGTTCACCCCTTCCGTAGCCGCCCACCGCAACCAGTGAAAAGCGGGACGGGACCGCGAGCTGAACCCACAGGCCACGAAGGGTGCGGTCGGTGGTTCTGCAAAGATCGGTCAGCAACCGATCGGGATTGCGCGACTGTTGGAAATGAGAGGTTGCCGACTCAATCGCCTGGCGGTGAAGCTCGCGAAGCGGGCCGAGTTCAGCGTTCATCAGTGGGTGGTCAGGCCGCGGAGGCGAGTGATGGTCGCGCCGGGCAACCCTCGGACACCGTCAGGACATCGAAACCGCTTTCGGTGACCAGTACGGTGTGCTCCCACTGGGCCGACAGGCTGTGGTCGCGCGTCACGATGGTCCAGCCATCACCGAGTTCGCGAATGTCGCGCTTGCCGGCGTTGACCATGGGCTCGATCGTGAAAATCATTCCCGGTTCAAGCCGCTCGCCAGTGCCCGGGCGGCCATAGTGGAGTACCTGCGGTTCCTCGTGGAAGCGCCGTCCGATGCCATGGCCACAGAACTCTCTGACGATAGAAAAGCCGCTGCCCTCCGCGAAACGCTGAATGGCGTGCCCGATGTCACCCAGCGTGGCCCCGGGGCGAACCTGTTCAATGCCAAGCCACATGGCGCGGAAAGTGACCTCGCACAGGCGACGCGCTGCGATCGAGGGATCGCCCACACAAAACATTCTGCTTGTGTCGCCATGGAACCCGTCTTTGATAACGGTGATGTCCAGATTGACGATATCCCCCGACTTCAGAACTCGGTTGCCTGGAATGCCGTGGCACACCTGATGGTTGACCGAGGTGCAGATGGATTTGGGAAAGGGCGTGTAACCAGGCGGAGCGTAATTAAGCGGCGCCGGGATGGTGCGCTGCACATCGACCATGTAGTCATGGCAGAGACGGTCAAGCTCGCCGGTGGTGATTCCTGGGCGAACATGTGGGGCGATGAAGTCGAGCACTTCGCTCGCCAGCCGGCCAGCGACGCGCATCGCGGCGATTTCTTCGGGGGTTTTAAGTTGAATGGTCATGCTATGATTATAGGTTAGCTGCTTATTCAAAGCCGCTAATAAAGCCGGGACTTACCACGCACACATTCAGATCTCTGCGCCGCAGAGACTGGGGGGTCGTGGGGTCCAAATACCGCGCGCCAGATCGACCAGGGTGCCTCCTTGGTTGTGCGAAGAGCTTAAATTGTTGCTCGGCACAACGGGTGGTTTTCCGACCTTTCCAGGACGGATCGTCGGGCGCGTAAGACTCAACCCGTAAGGAGCTTGTTATGTCTGCCACCATGCGGCAAATGCTTGAAGCCGGAGTTCACTTCGGCCACCAGACCCGGTTCTGGAATCCCCGGATGGCCCCCTACATTTACGGCCATCGCAACAAGATCCATATCGTCAACCTTGAAAAGACCCTGGGTCTTTATCAAGACGCAATGAAGTATTTGAAGCAGCTGTCGGCAAACCGCGGCAACGTTCTGTTTGTCGGCACCAAGCGCCAGGCACGCGAAATCATGGCCGAGGAGGCTCAGCGCGCCGGCATGCCCTACGTCGACCAGCGCTGGCTTGGCGGCATGCTCACCAACTTCAAGACCGTCAAGACGTCGATCAAGCGACTCAAAGACATGGAAGTGATGCTTGCCGAGGGTGGCGTTGAGCGCATGTCCAAGAAAGAGTCGCTGCTGTTTCATCGTGAACTCGACAAGCTCAACCGCAGTCTCGGCGGCATCAAGGACATGGGTGGCCTGCCGGACGCGCTGTTTGTTGTGGATGTTGGCTATCACAAGATCGCCGTGACTGAAGCGGCAAAGCTGGGTATCCCGGTGGTCGGCGTGGTTGACACCAACCATTCGCCCGAGGGCATTTCCTACGTCATTCCGGGCAACGACGACTCGGGCAAGGCCATCCGGCTGTACGCCCGAGGCGCGGCCGATGCCATCCTTGAAGGCCGTAGCAGTGCGCTTCAGGAGGTTGTCAAGGCTGCTGGCGAGGAAGAGTTCGTCGAAGTCGAGGGCGAAGAAGCCTGACGCACGCGTCACCGCGGGCGCCAGACCGAGCGCCCGCTCTTTTTTGTAAGTTGTTTCTTGCCGTCACGCGTCAGGCGCGTGACGCATGAGACTGTGGCTGTCAATGATGTTTGGAGAATAAGGCGATGGCTGAAATCACCGCTGGCATGGTCAAGGAACTGCGCGAGAAAACCGACGCGCCGATGATGGAGTGCAAA
>Ga0194122_10004462_pt1 | contig 13637 bp, 13 predicted proteins | sample TA2MahCa10mmetaG_FD_155487 | JGI IMG/M metagenome (GOLD analysis project Ga0194122, IMG submission 155487) | Freshwater microbial communities from Lake Tanganyika, Tanzania - TA2015021 Mahale Deep Cast 10m | ecosystem: Environmental > Aquatic > Freshwater > Lake | place: Tanzania: Lake... | reverse complement strand
GACTCCTGGATAAAACGCAGCCCTGCCAGGCATTGCAATATCTTCAGTAGAGTACTGGCCTGTGCCAAGCGACTTGCCGTTTGCAAAAAGCTCATACGAGATAAGGGGAATTGTGAATGTCTTGTCGCTTGGATTCTTTACAAGAAACGTTGTTTCAAGCTTTATGCGGTTTTCTATGCTATTGACATCAACAACCTCAACACTAGCTAGTTTGATCTCAGCTAGCTCCAGATGTGGCACATCAAGGCTAGAGTAATAGACAATGCCACCCATCAAAGCAAGCAGGCCACCTATTGCGGCAAAAAGAATCATTCGCCCCTGTAGTGTTACCAAGTCATTGTTTTCAGAGTTTGTACAACTAAAAAATGTTGTTAACATCCAAATAGATAATATCTGTTAGAACAACATCGATTCACCATGACAATGGAGCAGGCAGTAATCACTTGGATACATCTTGTCTCTGCAGCAATCTGGGTAGGCGGCTCTTTATTTATTGGCGCAGTAATATCGCCTCTCCTGAAAACAATGACAACATCAGTGGAAGAAAGACTGCAGTTTATGATCAAAGTTGGACGACGCTTCAACAAGATTGCAATTCCCTCTCTGATTATACTAATTGGTACAGGAATATACAACTCTGTTTCATTTTTTAACAATCCAGATTTCTTGTTATCATCAAGCTATGGAAATTTTCTAATCATAAAGATAATTCTTGTCGTTGCACTAATCATAGCATATGCAGTACATGTTAGAATAATTAGAAAAGACGTGGAAGAGAAAATAATCTCAAAGCAGCTATCAGAAACTCAGGTGCAAAGATTGAGAAAAAAAATAATCATACTTGGTGAGATAACCATGGTCTTGTCTGTTGCAGTCTTGTTTATAGCTGCACTGCTTGATGCTGGGGCATGACTGAAATTTTTTAAATAACACAAAACAAGCTGCGACATGAATGGACTTTTGATTGGTAGATTTCAGCCGTTTCACCTAGGACACCTAGAGGCAATCATGTTTGGATTGTCTAAGGTAGAAAACCTGTGGATAGGAATTGGCAGCTCTAACAAATCAAATGAAATGAAAAATCCCTTCACTGCAGACGAAAGAAAGGAGATGATCCTATCATCGATTGATAAAAAAACTGCAGAAAAAATCAAGATCTTCTATCTCCCAGACGCTGGTGATCACAGCAAATGGGTACAAACAGTTAATTCAATCGTTCCAAAATATGATGTCGTATTTTCAAATGACGAGCTAACTCAACACATCTTTGAAAGACATGAAGTAAAGGTAATTCCTGTCACACTAAAACAACGCGAATCACTTTCAGGCACAAACATCAGAGAAAAAATAGCAAACGACAAGGACTGGAAAAATCTTGTCCCAGACGGAACAAGAAATGTTTTGTTAAAAATTAATGCAAAAGACAGACTCCAAGTCTTTAATTATAAATAAAGCCAGCTGGTAACCCTGTCAGGCGAAATTATTTGGAATATCTAGTAATGCTTCCAGGTCCTACCAACGTTCCTGAGCGAGTAATGCGGGCAATGATTACACCTGTAATCAATCATAGAAGTCAGGACTTTGTTGAGCTTTACACCGAAGTAATTGAAAAAACACAACAAGTCTTTCAGACAAAAAACGACATTGTCGCACTTTCTGCATCAGGTACAGGAGCTGTAGAGGCATCTGTTGTTAATCTAATCAAAAAAGGCGACAAGGTAATCATTCCTGTAAACGGCGAGTTTAGCGGAAGACTAGCACAAATGCTAGAGTGGCAGGGCGCAAACGTCATAAAACTAGAGACACCGCCAGGACAAAACGCTACATTTGATCAGGTAAAGGAGGCATTTGATAACAATAAAGACGTAAAAGCATTCTATGTTGTACACAACGAGACATCGACAGGAACCCAGGTAAAGTATCTTGATAAGGTATCAAATCTTACCTCACGAAACGATGCATTCTATGTTGTAGATTCTGTATCTTTGCTTGGCGGAGCTGAGCTGCCTGTAGACAAGTGGAAAGTTGATGTATGCATGACAGGCGCACAAAAAGCACTTGCTGCACCAGCTGGAATCTCTCCAATCTCTGTTAGCCACAAGGCAAAAAAGTACATGATAGAAAACCCGCCAAAAACAATGTATTTCAATTTAGCAAGATACTTCAAGTATTACGAGGAATCAAAACACACTCCATTCACACCTGCACTGCCGCTTCTCTATGCATACCGCGAGGCACTAAGAATAATTCTAGAGGAAGGACTGGACGCAAGGATACGACGCCATAAGACATGCTCTGACGCACTATACTCTGGCCTTAGCGCACTTGGCCTTACACCGTTTGCAAAAGAAGAGGATCGTTCCGTTTCCATTATAGCACTAAACTATTTGCAGGGACTCGAAGACAATACATTTCGAAATATATTGGCAAAAAAATTCCGCGTCCTCGTTGCTGGGGGATTTGGTAACCTCAAAGGAAAAGTGTTTCGAGTTGGCTGCATGGGTGAAGTTCATCGATACCATGTGATGCGAACAATTTCTGCAATATCGTCAACACTTAACATGATGAACTACAAAACAAATACAGTTGATGCATTGCAAGTTGCTGAAGAAAAACTCAAGAGTCTCTAAACTTCATGTTAACTTAATATAAGGAAATTCGAAGCTGACTACATTGCCATTCAAAAAAGGTTCATTGATTCTAGTTGATTATACTGCCAAGGTAAAAGACACAAGCGAAGTCTTTGAGACAACAATTGAGGAAGACGCAAAAAAACATTCGTTGCATGATGCTAGCATAAAATATCAACCAAAACTTGTTTCTATTGGTGAATCATGGGTCATAAAGGGACTAGATGATGCACTTGCAAATGCAAACGTAGGTGACAAGACCACAGTAGAGGTAACACCTGAGAAGGGATTTGGGACAAGAGATGCAGGAAAAGTTAGAATGATTCCGTTACGCAAGCTTGGCGAAGACGCAGACAAAGTTTCAGTCGGTGATACAATAGAGATAGACCAGAAAAAAGGAATAGTAAGATTCATTGGCTCTGGCCGAGTCCAAGTTGATTTTAATCATAGATTTGCAGGAAAGACAATCCTCTATGATGTAAAGGTAGTAAAGGCACTAGAGACAGACGACGACAAGATCCTAGGAGTTTTAAAAAGACACATGCCTGTTGAGGACTCAAAAATAGCATTCAAGAAAACTGGCATCTCACTTGATATTACAATACCTGAGGAGCTCTTCCGCGTTGACGGGCTGCAAATAATCAAGCACTTTATTCAGATGGATATTTTCAAATTTGTCACTACAACAGAGAAGGTCAACTTTGTAGAGATCTACCTAAAAAAGCAGGCAAAGGCAGAAGAGCCCAAACCTGAAACTGAAAAGCCAGTTGCACAAAAGGCAGCCTAGAGAACCCTGGTACTCTTTGCAAGCTCGATTGCTTTTTTTGGAGTCATTTTAATTTCTTTTAGTATGGTATAACGCTCAGGCCTTAGATCCTGAGCTATGGTCAGTGCCTTTGCAAGAGTCTTTGAGTCAAGACCAATTTCTTTTGCACTAGTTGGTGCTCCGACATCTCTCAATGTATTTGCAAATTTTTTCCAGTCCTGTCCTTGAAGCTTTGCCATCATTATAGAACCAATGCCACACTTTTCGCCATGCAGTCCTACACCTGGAGCCAACTTGTCAAGTGCATGTGAGAAAAGATGTTCTGCACCAGAACAGGGCCTACTGCTTCCTGCTATGCATGACGCGACTCCTGCACTAATCAAGGCCTCTACAATCACTCTGACATCCAAGCCCTTTTTTGCAAAAATTCCAGAATTTTCCATTATGATATTTGCACTCATTGATGCCAGATTTGCGGCATATCTTCCAAAGTACTCGCCTGTCTTGTCACGCCCAAGCTCCCAGTCTCGAACTGCAATAAGATTTGCAACAAGATCCCCGCATCCGCTTGCAAGCAATCTCTTTGGTGCCTTTTTTATTATTGCAATATCTACAAGGACGCCAAGCGGCGTGCTGGCAACAACAGAATGTGGCTTGTCTCCTCGTATGGAAACAAAGGGACTAGCTATTCCGTCATGAGAGGCAGAGGTTGGTATGCTAACAAAAGGCCTTTTTAGATTAAACGCAATCATCTTTGCAATATCAACAGACCTTCCACCACCAACTCCAACTATCATATGACTAGAATCTTTGCCAATCTTTGTCTGAAATTTTTTGATCGCATTTACGCTGTTATCGCTTGCAATATGCCAGACAAACTTTATCCCAGACTCACTCAATGATTGCTCTACTTTTTTTTGGATCAGTTTTTTTACATGCGTGCCTGAAACAAGAGACACTTTTTTTGGACTGTCAAGTGATTTCAGAAACTTGCCTACATCGCCTATGTTGTTATTGCCAATAACAATTAGCCTTGGCAGTTCCATTATGTGCGAGGGCACGCCATCATGCTTTTTTGCCACTTTTTATCAATTTGCTACAAACAAAAAGTTATTTAAAAGGGTGTAAACTCTTCATAGTATATTCTCAAGCAAGGTGCTGATTTGTCAAATAATGTCGAAGAAAAAATACTACATGGGACTACCACAGTAGGTATCAAGGTAAAGGAAGGAATAGTTCTCTGCGCTGACATGAGAGCAAGCGCTGGCTATTTTATTGCAAACAACAACACAATGAAGATACAAAAAATTGACGACCATGCTGGCATGACAATGGCTGGCGGCGTAGCTGACGCGCAAAACCTAACCGACATTTTACGATATCATGCTAACCTCCACAGACTACAAAAAGGCGAGCCAATACCAATAAGATCCCTGACAAGACTTGCATCACTAATCTTTCACCAAAACCGTGGATATCCATTCATTGCTGACATTTTGATTGGAGGTTATGACAAGAACGGCTCTGCACTATACAACATTGACATGTTTGGCTCTGCAGAAGACAAGACCTTTGTTACAACTGGCAGTGGTTCACCAGTTGCATATGGTCTTTTAGAAGAAGAATATAGAAAAGACCTCACACTTGATGAGGCAAAGGTAATAGCATTGCGTGCTGTCAAGGCAGCTATTACAAGAAACATTGGAACCGGCGATGGAATCAATGTCGCACTAATAGACAAGGATGGATTCCGTCTTTTATCAAGAGAGCAAAAAAAAGCAATCATCAAACTCTAGTGATTTAATGCAAAGAAAACAACAACAAAAGGAACTGGCCCCAGGCCAAGGTATCATGGCAACCATACTGCAAAGTATACCAAAAGAAGCAAACGTAACAAAAATTGATTATGAGGGGCCAAGAATTGCACTATTCACAAACACACCACGCTATCTTATGGAACACAACGAGATAATCTCAAACCTTGTCAATGTGATCAAAAAAAGAATTGTCGTTCGAACAGACGAATCCATTAGAAAATCAGAAGAAGAGGCAAGACAGATAATCGCACAGGCAGTTCCAAAAGAGGCTGACCTGCAGGGAACATTCTTTGATACTGCAATCGGTGAAGTATCAATTGAGGCAAAGCGTCCATGGCTTTTGCAGCGAAATCAAGAAGAGTTTAATCATACAGACATTACAGAAAAAACCGGCTGGAAGATTCGCATCAGAAAGGCAACAACAATCCAGTCAAGTACCATAAAAGCCATTAACTATAATCTCAAGATATCATCCTCGGAGAGGGCAAAGCAGCTAAAGCAGGTTGGCGAGAAAATTTTTAGGCCTAAACTTGCGCAAAAATCCGAAGTTTCATTATTAACACTTGGTGGATTTGGGCAGGTAGGAAGATCCTGCATGCTTTTGACCACAGCAGAAAGCAAAATCTTGATTGATTGTGGGGTAAACCCTGGCGCAAAAAGCCCAATGGAGTCATATCCAAGACTAGACTGGGCAAACATTACACTAGATGATCTTGATGCAGTAGTAATTAGCCACGCACACCTTGACCATACTGGATTTTTGCCAGTTCTCTGCAAATATGGATACAAGGGTCCAATTTACTGCACAGAGCCAACACTACCAATGATGAATGTAATCCAGCTTGACGCAATCAAGGTAGCTGCTGCACAGGGACGTGCACCGCTATACTCTGAAGCTGATGTAAAGCAGATAATGAGACAGGCAATCACTTTATCATATGGGACAGTTACAGACATCTCGCCTGACATCAAACTTGTCCTATCAAACGCAGGCCACATACTTGGCTCTGCTACATGTCACTTTCACATAGGAAATGGCGATCACAACTTTGTCTATACCGGCGATCTGAAATTTGGCAAAAGCATTCTATTTGAGAGCGCAAACTGGAACTATCCACGAGTTGAGACACTACTAATTGAGAGCACATATGGTGCAAAAGAGGACATCCAACCAACACGAGAAGAAGTTGAGGCTGCATTTGTCAACGCAGTAAATACAATTCTAAAAGACGGCGGCAAGGTTCTCATACCAATTCCTGCAGTTGGGCGCGCGCAGGAAATTATGATGGTAATCAATCAATACATGAAGTCAGGCCAGATGGTTGAAGCTCCCATATTTATGGAAGGAATGATAGCAGAGGCCACATCAATTCATGAGGCATATCCTGAATATCTGGCCCGAGATCTTCGACAGAAAATTTTGGAAACAGATGACAATCCGTTTGACTCTGAATACTTTACAAACATTGAACATGGAGATGCACGAGAAGAACCACTACGTGATGGCACACCATGCATTATAATGGCAACATCTGGAATGCTGGAAGGTGGTCCGGTGCTAGAATACTTCAAAAATATTGCTACATCAAAAAAGAACAAGATTGTTTTTGTTTCATATCAGGTCAATGGCACACTTGGCAGAAGAGTACTTGATGGCGCAAAGCAAGTATCAATGCTTGGAAGAGAAGGAAAAGTTGAAGTTGTTAACGTTGAATGTGGTGTTGAAAAACTGGACGGATTTAGCGGACACAGCGACTATAACCAGCTAATGTCTTTTGTGCACAAGCTAAGACCAAAGCTGAGACGCGTTCTTGTAAATCACGGCGAGCGACGCAAATCAGAAAGCCTTGCAATGTCAATTAGGCGCATGTACAGACTTCCTGCCCACTATCCACAAATCCAGGAAGCAATAAAATTATTTTAGATCGTATTCTGGCTTCCAGATCTTTACACTTGCTGGCGTAACAATAATTCTTTCCTCGCCAAGCCTTGCAATGTCTGCACCAGTAGCTTTTGCAACCTCGTAAAGCTCTTCAACTATTTTTCGAAGCTCATCAACATCTTTTTGTGCAAGAGGAGTAACTCGCAAAATCAGGATCATTCCTTTTTTGATATCCTCTTTTATTGAATGGATATCGCTAGGGTCACGGATCGTTATGGCCTTTAGATAGGTCGGGTTTTCATGCTTTTGCATTTATCTAAAACAGCCATCTACTCCTTCAAAAAGTCTTTCGTATCGGTTTGTGCGTAAGTTGGTTTACTAGATTCGATACTTGAGGTAGGATGACTCGTCTGCAGCCTTGGCAGATAACTTTGCCTTGTTTTTGCCATTTTCTGTAATTACTAGACACTCTTTGTCTTTTGGCGCATCAGAGTATCGCAGAGTTATTGCTGCTGCAAGGCTTTCAAATTTTTCCAAATCTTTTCCCCTAAGCAATGAGACAGGTCCAACATGATCTTGAGCCTCTAGTAAAATATCATCTGGCAGTGCTAAAGCTTTTATCACTTCATTTTCATCCTTGTTTCTTCCAACTATTAGCTTGACGTTTTGAACAAATCTAAAATGTCTTCCAATCTTTAACAGATCAATATCGTTTGTTGTCGGAGTTTCTGTATGCTTGAAAAGATCTTTTGCCCTTATTGCAAAGGCAGGGTCTGTCAGGAGGCACCCCCCACCTGCATTTGGTGGATTTTCAATTTCATATTCTCTTGCCATCTGTAGCTGTACTCTTCTTGATCTTCCTTTAATCATGCCAAGATTTTCTCTTTTGATTAATCCATTTTTTTCTGGATCTGTTGGTGGTAGTAGTGCAGCTGATAAAGGTCTTACAATCTTTCCTTCTAGTCCTGACTCTTTTTCAATTGTCTTCAGAGCCGGTCCATGCTGACTCATTGGTCTTTGTCCTAAAACTTCACCTGAAATTATAAAATCAGCACCAATCTCTTCCATGTGTTTTTTTGCGGCCTGAAACATCATTGCTCTGCAGTCAATGCATGGATTCATGCCAGAGCCAAATCCATGCTTTGGATTCTTTAGCATCTCGATGTACTCATCACCAAGATAAACTGTCTTTAGATTAACACCTAGTGTGTCAGCTCTTTCTCTTATCTCAAAGCCACAGCCTCGTCCGCAATCAAAATCACAAAACGGAGTCTTTATTGCAACAGCAGAAACCTCAAAGCCTTGCTTTTGCATCATCTTTACTGCAAGCTGGCTATCCAGTCCGCCTGAGAGCAGTGCAACAACTTTTCGTTTTTCTTCCATAAACAAAAATGCTCTTTTTCTGCTATACAAACTTTCCAACATACATAAATCTACAAAACAAACATCTTGCACAATGCAACAACGACGAAAAAACCTTCTAAAACATTGCAGCAAAATTGACTGTGATGTACTAGTTGCATTTGAGCCTGAAAACCTGTTTTATCTGACTGGCTTTTGGGGCGAGGCAATTGGTATTCTTGAGGATGGCAAAACCACAATAATTGCGCCTAAACTAGAGGCAGAACGTGCAAGGGCAGAATCTGTTGACTGTACAGTTGTAGGCTCTGAACGTGGTGCTGATCTCATATCTGATTTAGTAGCTAGAATCAAAAACAAGAAAGCTTGCACAGATTGCCAAAACTATACCACAATGCAGTTATTGAAAAAATCTATACCAAAACTAAGGTACTCTCCTAGTACATTTTATGATGCAAGAATAATAAAAGATTCTGGGGAGATTGCGATTCTAAAAAAAGCATCAAAGATAATTGATGATATGTATGAGCTTTGCACAAATAAGATAAAAAAAGGACAGAGCGAGTCTGAGCTCCAGTCAATTTTGATGTCATATGCAATGGAGCATGATATGTTTGCTACAGGATACAAGTCGACTCTAAATCCATTGATAATTGCTGGAGGTCCTAATGGTGCATTACCTCACGCGCAGGTAACTGGAAGAAAATTTGTAAATGGCGATATGATTGTAGTTGATCTGACCTTGCGGTACAAGGGATATGTTAGTGATGCAACAAGGACATTTGGACTTGGGAAGGTTTCTGATAAAGCAAAAGAGGTTTATGAGATTGTTAAAGAGTCGCAAAAAAAAGGGCTGCAAGCTGTAAGGTCAAATAGATCTTGCAAGTCAGTTGATGATGCATGTAGAGATTATATCAAAAAGTATGGTTATGGAAAATACTTTATCCACTCTACAGGTCATGGCATTGGACTTGAGGTACATGAGCAGCCAAACATCAGCAGTATGAGTACTGCAACCCTGAAAAAAAATATGGCAGTAACTGTAGAGCCTGGAATTTACATTCCAGAAAAGTTTGGTGTAAGAATCGAGGATTCTGTTATTGTTAGTGACAAGCCAGTTTTGTTGCACAGGTTTACAAAAGAACTAGTTGTGATCTAAGAAATTAGCTTGAATTAATTCCATTTATTTTCTTAAAGTTTGTTCGTAAATAAATGGTAAAAAATGGATGTTTGGAAAAAATTTCTTTGTTATGATGCAAAAGTAATACTGGCGTAATACTCACTTTTTTTCCTTTAAATACAATGGATACGAAATTTTTCTTAGGATGGGGAAAAAAGGAAGGCCATCAAAAAATCAGCAAGTAGAGTTGCAAAAAGCACTTCGTACGTGTTACGAACGAAATCTTAGTGCAAGTTACGCAGCACAAAATACTGGAGCAAACATCAAAACCGTGGCAAAATATTATGAGATATGGTCTGAGCAGATTGCAAAGGCAAGCGAGACTGACTTTATTACACTACAACGACAAGACCGTAACCGAATCCGTTGCCTTTTTTTCTGCTGCTTGCAGCATGCCGCTTCAGAGCCTTCCACACGCCGTCTGTCAGCATAATATTTTAGGTATGACTTATGCCTTACTCAAGATCTTCTCAATTTCAATTCTTATGATTTTAGCGATCTGACTTTTTTTCTTCCATCCTGTTTGGACTACGTTCTTTAAATCAACTATTATCACATTATTATTCTCAGGATTTTTTCTATACTCTAAACCAACATCATTTGCAACTATCAAATCTGCCTTTGACTCTCGAAGTTTTTTTCGAGCTTGAGACAAAAGACTTTGTTTTGAAACATTAGCTTCTGCCTTAAAGCCAACCAAAAACACATCTTTTTGCCACTTTTTTATCTGATTTATGATTTTTGGAGCTTGTTTTAATTTGACCATAATTTGCTTTTTCACACTTTTGATTTTTGATCTTTCCACTTTCTCAGGTACATAATCAGATACTGCAGCAGCTAAAATCACAACATCAAATTTCTTTCTTAGCTCATTTCTTACAGCATCAAACATAGCTTTTGCTGTATCTACACGAATGACTTTGGCACCTTTAGGTGGCTCTTCTTTGCCAGGACCATACACCAAAGTTACCTTAGCCCCAGCAGAAACAAGCTCAGACGCTAGCAAAACACCAGTTTTTCCACTACTCTGATTTGTAATTACACGTACAGGATCAATGTATTCTATAGTAGGTCCTGCAGTCATCAGCACTTTCTTGTTATGCAGAACAGAAGAAAACCCAAACTTTCTTAGAACAAATTGCAAAACATCTTCAGGTTCAGCTGCTTTTGCCTTTCCCTCAATCATCTGAGGCGAAATAAAATCAACCTTACTTTTTAGAAATTTAATATTTTTTTTAACAGCTATATTTTCATACATTGACTGGTGCATTGCAAGTGCAATTAGTATAGAAATCTTTGAGCCAAACCCCACAGTAAGTATAGTTGCAATTGGCGTATCATCAATTCCTGCAGCTAGTTTGCCAAGCGTGTTTGCAGTGGCAGGATAAACAATTATCAGATCCGATCTTCCATAGTCAGCTACCTGAATGTGTTCCAGTTTTCCTGTAAGCTTTGTAATTACATCATTTCCTGTAGCCCATCTAAAATAATCAGGTTTTACTAGTTTTGCAGCTGCATCGCTTACTACACAGGTGACATCAGCCCCATGTCGCATCAAAAGACGGGCAAGCTCAATTGACTTGTATGCTGCAACACTTCCTGCAACACACAAAATAATTTTTTTTCCTGAAAGCTCGACACCATGTGAGCTTACTATATCAAGTGATGGATGTTTTTTCTTTTTAGCCAATTTCTTTTCTTAGTTTTTCAAGCTCGGACTTTTCCATTGAAAAAAGATGTTCTTTAGTTGGAAACTTGCCCGTCTCCACATCTTCTTTGTAGGATTCTAGTGCATTTTGAATGTCCTTTGATAGTGAAAGATATCTTTTGACAAACTTTGGCTTTAGCTTCTCATACATGCCAAGCATGTCATGAATGACAAGAACTTGGCCATCGCAGCTTGGACCAGATCCAATTCCTATTGTTGGAACATGTACAGTTTCTGAAATTATCTTTGCAACCTCATTTGTTACCATCTCAAGTGTGATACAAAACACGCCTGCTTCTTCGAGTGCCTTTGCATCCTCAATTAGTCTTAGTGCAGCTTCGGCTGTCTTTCCCTGTACCTTGTAACCTTGAGACAGCATCGTAGTTTGTGGTTGCAATCCAATGTGGCCCATTACAGGAATTCCAGTACCTACAATTGCACGAATTGTATCTGCCATTTCTTTTCCGCCTTCAAGCTTTACTGCATCAGCTCCTGCTTTTATCAATCTGCCAGAGTTTGCAATCGCATCTGCAATGCTTGCTTGGTATGACATAAACGGTAAATCAGCTACAATCAATGAATTCTGTCGAGCTCTGCTTACTGCTTCTGTAAAAAGACACATCTGCTCCATCGTTACAGGAATTGTGTTTTCATATCCAAGCATAACCATCCCGGCACTGTCGCCGACAAGTAAAATATCAATTCCACTTCTGTCACAAAGTGTTGCCATTGAATAGTCATAGGCTGTAATTACAGAGATCTTTTTTCCAGATTTTTTCTTTGAAATAATATCTGCTACAGTCTTATGCATATCTAGCTCTCCTTGCAAGATTTTTTCTAATTTCGATAATTGCCTCTGAAAGATTTTTTTTGTTGTCAAATTGTATTTTTTGATTTTTTGAATTTTTGCATTCTTTGATTAATTCTCTCAGTCCACGGACAACGTTGTCCACTATAGTAATATCAGCAGTTTGTGCAGTTCGAGATAGCGGATTAAGATCAAAAGTTATCACCTTTTTTCCTGCTCTTGCTAGTGCTAGAGTACGGTTACCGTCTTCCAGAGGAACCAAAACTACATCAGCTGCGTAAATTCCATCTTTATCAACAACTCTTCTCGGGCTATCAAGACCTGAAATTCTCCTTGATGATCTAGGATCAAGACCAAGAATTTCTTTTGCTCCGTTTTTTCTAAGTAATTTAGCAATGTTTTGCTTTCTTTTTTTATCTCCATAAAACAGATTTACCTCGATTTTTGCACCAACTATTTTTGCAAGCTGCACAATCTCTTTTGCACATAAAGCTGCAATGTTTCCATTTACCGAAATTACAGGTTTTTTTGCCAAAATCAAGGCTAGCGAAGCAGCCTTTATGGCCTTTTTTGCATTCTTTGTTGTTTTTTCGCCAAGCAGATAGTCAAAGGTCTCACCTCTTCCGTGCGCAATCAAACCTTCTTTTGCAACAAGACCACTATCAAATCCAGAAACTAGTTTTTCTCGAATTAATAACGATACAGCTCGTGGATGACTTGACGGGACCAAAGAAATCTTTTCTTACTGGGCTAGTCTTGCCCCAAATCCATCAATTTTTGATTTTATGATTATTCCATCATATTTTTTTAGTATGTTCAACACTTTATCTTCTAATTTTGGTGCGGATAAAACAAAAATTGTCTCGCCAAATAGTGCAACACCACATTTTATGCCCTTTTCTTTTAGCTCATCAATTACTGTTTGCATCTTTGGTGTTACTACCTTGATGTATTTTGCAAACTCTAGTGACATGTCCTGAAACTCATTAGTGTCTTTTGATTGTAATAGCTTGTGCACCATCTTTCCTCCAAGACCATTAATTGATGACAGCCTATCACGTAAAAATTCAGGAGTTGATATTGGTGCAAAGCATACCATTATAACAGAATTGTATTCAGTATCTATTTTTTCAACGGTACCAATCCCAGGTGCTCCGCTCTTTGTCCTAATCTCAAAGCCACCATGAAATGCAGCCAGTACATCGCCAAGACCAGTATTACAACTAATCTCTGCATTATGCGCGATTTGTCCGATTTCTGTTCTTGATAGATTAGTGCCAAGTGCTTGATCTAATGCAAGTGATAACGATAATGCAACTGCTGCACTACAACCCAATCCATATCCAACAGGAACCAAAATGTCATGATGCACATCAATAAAATAATTCTCATCTATTAAATCAAGAAATTTTTTTACAATAAACTCTGAAACAAGTGTGTTGTATGGTATGTATCCAGTAATTTTTAACTGAAAATCTTTTTCCTCT
>Ga0194122_10004459_pt1 | contig 13643 bp, 18 predicted proteins | sample TA2MahCa10mmetaG_FD_155487 | JGI IMG/M metagenome (GOLD analysis project Ga0194122, IMG submission 155487) | Freshwater microbial communities from Lake Tanganyika, Tanzania - TA2015021 Mahale Deep Cast 10m | ecosystem: Environmental > Aquatic > Freshwater > Lake | place: Tanzania: Lake... | reverse complement strand
ATGATGGTGCGCTGTTGTCAACGATTCAGGGAGGCATTGACCCCTCCGGCAATCCGTATCGAAACTTCCAGGTGTATCGGCGATCGGCCGAGTGATCTGTGAGTTGGTTTCTGCAGGAAGAAGCGTTTGTGGAGTGGCACCAGGAGGGTAAAACAACATGACAGGGCAAGATGTCTCTTGCAGCCAACGACTCACTTTCGCGTGTTTGTTCCTTTGTTCCGCGCTGCTGACGGGCGGCTGTGCCTCACCACTTGCTCCTGACCTCCAAACCCTATTTCGCCCGGCGCAGGTACATGATGCGGCGGAAGGCTGGATGCAGCCTCCGGTGATCGTCATTCCTGGTCTGCTCGGCAGTCTATTGGTGGACACCGATAACGGCGAAGAAGCGTGGCCCGGTGGAGTGTTCGACATTGCCTTCTCCCGCTACGAATCGATCGAGTTACCGGTTGACGGTAAGACCCGCGTACCTAAACTGCTGCCGAGTGGGCTTGAAGCGCGAGGCGTGACGGAAACAGCGCTCGGTCGGGATTTTTACGGCCGCATCATTGACACACTCGTTCGTTTTGGTGGTTATCGCCGAGTGCGGCTTTGCGAAGATGCGCCCTAGAAAGGTGAACGCCGAGTCTATGTCTTTTACTACGACTGACGGCAGGACAATGTGACGACGGTGCGCAAACTCAAACGGTTTCTCGATGATGTACGCCGTGAGTATGGCGATGAGCACCTGCGGTTCGATGTGGTCGCACACAGCATGGGTGGGTACGTTGCGCGCTATTTCCTTCGTTTTGGTGATGAAGACGTATTGCGCGATAACCGGCTCAAGGTCACCTGGGCCGATGTACCCTATCTGAACAAAATGATCCTTCTTGGTACACCGAATCTCGGTTCCCTGCCCTCCATTGAGGGATTTTTGCGAGGCCAAAAGGTCGGATTTGCGCGCATTCCCGAAGAGGTGGTGGCCACGTTACCGAGTACCTACCAGCTGTTCCCGCACCGAATCGTGCGATGACTTGTTGACGAGAGCGGGAAGCCGGTGGACATGGATCCTTTCAGCATTCGCAGCTGGCGTCAGAATGAATGGAACATCTTCTCTCCCGCGGTACGGGTGCGGGTCATCGAACAGCGAGGTGAAGACTACTACCGGATGCTAGTGAGGCAGTTTACGGAGTATGCCGAACGGGCACGACGGTTCAGCTGGTCGCTCACGGTATGCCCTGACTACGACGAAGCCATGCAGCGTTGCGCCACCGGCACTACAGAACCGCCCCTCCGTTACATCGTTTTTGGCGGGAGTTGCATCTGGATCATGCCAAGCGGGGATCGTAATCTCCGCTGCGTTCAAAGATCGGATCGAAGCTTGCTCATCGTCTCCAGGTGGCGCTGATGATCGCCCGCAAAACGCATCACCAGATGAGTGGCACCGGCGGCGATGAATTCCGATAGCCACTCGACCAGTCCCGACTCGGGGCCCGCGTAACAGGCTTGCACACGACGCATCATGGCGACGGGTGCAGGAGCGTAATACGTCCCCAGATATTCGTTGAGCGTGTTTTCGGCGCGGTTGGCGTTGTCATCGAGTGCGATGGTGAGGTACATGGCCGCGGTCACCTGTCCCTGCCGTCCTGTTTCAGTGGCGCTGCGTTGTACTTCGCCCCAACGGGCTTTCCAGGTAGGGGCGTCCGGTCCGAGCGGAAACCAGCCGTCGAAGTGTTTACCGGTACGAATGAGACCCTCGGGTGTTGCGGTACCCATCCACAACGGTGGTCCGCCCGGTCGATACGGAACCGGCCCGAGTACCTGCCCGGCGAGTTTCCAGCGGCCATCCCAATCGACGGGTTCACCTTTCCACAGCGCGCGGCAGAGGCGGAGGCCTTCCAGGGTTCTACCCAGGCGCTTTTCGAATGGCACACCGGCCGCGGTGAATTCCGCGCGGATCGCCGGGGTATCAGCGCCGATGCCGATGCCGAGAATCAGACGGCCTTCGCTGATCTGATCAAGTGTCGCCACTTGCTGGGCGAGCACTACCGGATTGCGCAGCACCGGGAGGAGGATCGCAGTGCCAAGAGAGGGTCTCGCTACCGTTGCCGCCACCGCTGCCAGCAGTGTCAACGGATCGTGCCGCGGTCGGGCCAGTAACGAGTCTCCCACCCACAGCGAATCAAAGCCCAGGGCTTCTGCGCGCCGCGCCAGTTCCAGCAGCTCCCGCGTGCCGGGATTGCCAGTCATGACACGTTCGCGGGTTGGCAACAGGTAACCGATTGCAGGCGCCATGGGACGGAGATTTCCATTGCGAAGTAATTGGTGATTGAGCACCAGCAACGGTTCGCGGGCAACCCCGAAGAGGGACTGAAAAAATACCCGCCATCGCTGTGGTGGCGTTGGTGCGGCAAGAACCCTGAGCGTGACCGAATCGCCTGCGGACGCGCGACAGCGTCGATCAGACCACGGCTCAGGATTGCTGTAACGGGGCGAAAGCAGGGTCCAACTTCAGAGCCAGCGCCTCACCCGGACGCGGTAGTCGCTGCGCGCCTCGCCGAATGTCTGCGCAAGCAGTGCTTCTTCCTTGACGATGAACCGCTGTCTGATCAGCGCGAAGAAGGCCATTAGCACCGGCCAGGTCAGCCATGTTCTGGTGAGCAGCGCGACGCCGGTCAGGGCAATCAGCATCCCGAGGTACATAGGGTTGCGCGACCATCCAAACACACCCGATGTGACCAGCGTGGTCGAGCGCGTCAGCGGAATGCTGTTGGTACCTGCTTTCGAAAAGAGCCGCAAAGCCGCCGCCAGTCTTGCCCCCAGTACGATCAGCGGCAGCCCCGAGAGCCAGAGCCAAGTGGGTGCGGGATCGTCAGGAGCAAGCCAGCCCATCACGAGCATCGACAGCAGCGCCAGAAAGAACCAATGCGGCGGCAGAATGGCGGGTGGCGGTGGCAAGGGTTGTGTCGCTGCCTGAAGCGCCACTGGATCGCCCATCGTCGCCACAGGAGCATGATCGCTCTGATTCGAAGCACTGACCTGTCTCATGAAATGCACTCCGGATTATTCGCTGCGGCCATCGCGGTGCTGTCCATGACGAAGCTGTAGCGCCGCGTCGATATGCTGCTTCTGCGTGTCATCGAGACTGGGGTGAAATACAGCACAAGCCAGTTGCAGTTCTGCGATCCGATCTGCGGAAGAACGCAGCAGGGTTTCCATCGCCGTCATTGCGCCCGGAATATCAGCCGGATCGAACGATTCACACTGCAGCTTGGCATCGACTCGCCAGGCGTCGAGTGTGGTGGTCACGGGTTCCAGCAGCTTGCGCTGCTCAGCATTGAGGTCGAGGTGTTGCTCCACCATCACGCTGGCCAGCCGGCCAACAGGCAGATCGAGACGAGCGCAGGGATTGCCACGATGACCGCCGTAATTCCTGCCGAGGTGGCCGGCTACACCTGTACCGGAACCGTGCCAGTTGCCGAAAGCATGGGCCTGTGCGTGACCGGGAAAGACGGTGGCTGCCGTTGCAAAGATGATCGCTGCCACAATGACTATGGTGATCAAAACCGTAATGATGATCTGGGTGAGTTGCATGAGTGGCTCCGATTGCAGGGGACTCCACCCTAGGGCCGCAACTGGCAATGGAAGTCTCCCGACGGTTTCGTTCTGTAACGCAACGTTGCAGGCCTACTGATCGGCAATAGCCCGTTACATCCCCCTCGTCGAGTCACTCCTACAATGCCGCCATGGCTCAACTGCTGGTTGTAGATGACGACAACGAGATCCGTTCACTGGTCTCGGACTATCTGTCGCAACACGGGTACACGGTGTTTACGGCGCGGGATGGCGAGACCATGCTGCGCGTGCTGCTGTCTGAAGACGTCGATCTGGTCCTGCTCGATCTCATGTTGCCGGGTGAGGATGGTTTGGCCCTGTGCCGCTGGCTGCGCGATCAGCGCGACCTCAGCATCATCATGGTGACGGCACTTGCCAGTGAGGGTGATCGGGTAACGGGGCTCGAGATGGGCGCTGATGATTACCTCACCAAGCCGTTCAGCACCCTGGAGCTGCTTGATCGTGTGCGTGCGGTGCTGCGACGCGCACCGGATCAGCTGCCTGTGCATCGTTTTGGCCGCGACGAAGCCTGGTCTTTTGCGGGTTGGACATTGCGGGTGAACACCCGCGAGCTGGTTGATCCGAAAGGCACACTGGTTTCGCTCACCGGTGGGTCTTTCGATCTGTTACTTGCACTGGTCCGCCATCCCGGTCGTGTGCTTAACCGTGACCAGCTTCTTGAACTTACCCGAGGCCGGCGCGCGGAACCTTTCGATCACAGCATCGACGTCCAGCTTTCGCGGCTGCGCAAACAGCTCGGTGGTACGGGAATCATCAAGATCGTGCGCGGTGGCGGTTACCTGTTGGCGTTGCCCGTAGCGCCGGCGGGCGCTGAAGGCGGCAAGCCATGAAGACTCGCAGCGCTGGTCGTTCCCTTTTCCACAATCTGGCTTGGGGAATTGCCATCGGCATGTTTGTCATCCACGTGATAGGCGCGGGCTGGTATGGCCACGAGTGGATGTTGGCACGAGCAGAGACGTTTGCGCGTTCCACGATTGACGGGGCGTTAGTCTATCGCGACCTCGATGATGCCACTCGCGCAACACTGGGTCTGGTTACCGTTGAAGACTTTAGGGCTCGCATCAGCGCAACCCACGAACCGGTTCCGGGTGATCTGTGGCGACACAACGAGGAAGTGCAGGCTGCCGTGGCCGCAGCACTCGTCGAACGCCCGAACAGCGCTGCCTCCGGCACCATTGCGGAGTATTATTATGTAGGCCGGCAGGTGTGGTTGCGATTGTCTGTCCCCACGTACGACAACCGTTGGCTGCTTGTTGATGTCCGGACTGACGCCACTCGCTTTGGTGCCATCGGTGTCGTAGCGAGCACGCTGACGAGTCTTATCATCGTTGCGGTGTTGTTCATGACTCGCCGCCTGATCCGATATCTGAGCAGTTTTGCCAATGCCGCCGAAGCGATCGGCCGGAGCGGAGTGTTCGAACCCTTACCTGAGAATCGTGGCCCCCGCGAGGTGCGACGCGCTAGTCGTGCGTTCAATATCATGCAGGAACGCGTACACTCGCTCATCAACCAGCGCACACAGATGCTTGCAGCGGTGTCGCATGACCTGCGTACCATCGCCACACGATTGCAGCTGCGTATTGAACAGATCCCTGATGAAAACGTGCGCGCAAAGGCCGAAAACGATCTTGATGCGATGACGTGGCGGATATCGGCGGAGATGCCGAGCTGCAGGTGGATACCCCCGTTCGCATCCGCGGCCAGGTGGTGGCGCTGCGACGGGCTTTTATGAACCTGATCGACAATGCGGTGCGTTATGGCCAATGCGCCCGGGTGACTCTCGGATCTGCGGCCATGGTTGAGATCCGTGACCAAGGCCCCGGGATTGCGCCTAAAGATGTTGAACGTGCGCTCGCGCCGTTTGTTCGGCTCGAGGAATCACCCAACCGCGATACGGGAGGTACCGGGCTCGGTCTCGCCATCGCCAACAACGTCATTCAGTGGCATGGCGGGAAAATCGAAGTCAGTCAGACGCCGGCCGGTTTTGTTGTTCGGGTTGATCTGACGAACGCCAGCGCATGAAATAGAAGGCGATCAGCACGAGCCCGCCGATCAGCAGGATCAGCTCCACGTAGATGGCGACATCGTTGGCAGGGTTATCCAACAGATAGAGTGCGGTCGCGTGTAACGCCATCCAGAGGGCGAGGTAAAGTGGCCCGAACAGTTTGGGATCCGCGGCGAAGAACCGGTTGAAGATGATACCGATGAGCACCGCCACTACGGTGATGACAGGGGAGACGGCGAGGAGGAAATAGTGGCCGACGAGATCGAGGTTGCTGCCGGCGAGACTCAGCCACAGCACCACGCCAACCTCGGTGAGACCGACGGACAACACTGCCGCGAAAAACGTCCAGAGAAAGATCACGGCACGAACCGGAACTGACCCTGATCGATGACCGTGTCACCGTTCTGGTTGCCGGTGCGAAACAGTGCCTGTGGACCATCAACCCACATCGAGATGGTGAGACTGTCGCCCGGGATCACCGGCTTCGAGAAGCGGCTCTTCATCGCCTTGAAGCGTTTTGGGTCACCGCCACACAGGCTGTGCAACAAGGCGCGGCCCGTAAACCCCCAGGTGCACAGGCCATGCAGAATCGGTTTCGAAAACCCGCCCATGGCCGCGAAGGATGGGTCGGAGTGCAGGGGGTTTCGGTCGCCGGAGAGACGATAGGTCAGGGCTTGATCCACCCGGGTCACATAGGTGACCATGTGATCCGGAGCCCGAGCTGGGAACTCAAGCCGGTCATTGGGGCCGCGATCACCACCGAAGCCGCCTTCGCCGCGGCAGAAGAGGGTGGTTGTCGTACGCAGCAGCGATTGTCCGGTTTTCGCATTGGTTGACGTGGACTCGAACTCGAGGACCGCAGCGGCCCCTTTGTCCCAGATTGCCTTGACGCGGCCACGGCTCTCGATTTCGCCGTCTGGCGGGATTTCATCAAACAGTTCGATGCTCTGCTCGCCGTGGACCATCAGCGCTGGATTGAATGAACCGATCTGGTTCATCGGGACACCACCACCGCCGATGATGACGGCAAAGGTAGGTAATACCCGTTGGGCAGTGTCCTTGGTGTTTTCAGTGGTGAATGGCAGCTCATCGCAGCCGGCGCCGACGCCAACTGCATAAAGGAGTGCGTCCTTGGAAGTCCATGATCGCCGAACGGGCCCGCCTTCTGCCCCGATGGCGGCTGGATTGATAGGCATCGTGTGCTCCTTTTTCTTCCCCGGTCTCTGACCGCAACTCTAAGTTAATTCGGATCAATTCGCTCCTTCGAGTTGTTATGAACTCATCCGGCGACCATGGCGCCGGTGTCATCGCTGTCAGCACCGTGCTCAATCCCTTCCGACGAGAGGCGAGAAACCGGGTGAGAATCAGAATGCGGTTGTTACTGGTGTTGTTAACCGGGTTGATCTGGAGTTGTGGCGTCCAGGCGGACGCCGCGCGCGGGCGCGAAATCGCCGCTCTCGAACACGCGGCAAACCACGGGTTCCGCGATCTGTCTGTCGAACCGCAGATGGAGCTCACCAGGTCGAATGGCAAGAGTACGTCGCGCAGCCTCAGGCTCAGCCAGATCGAAACGGTGGCCGGCACGGTGAAAACGCTCGTGGTCTTCGATCTTCCGAAAGCCATTGCCGACACGGCGCTTCTAACCTGGTCGAACGTTGCTGCGGATGACGACCAGTGGCTTTACCTGCCTGCGATCAAGCGGGTGAAAAAAATCGTTAGCAAGGACCGTTCCGGACCGTTCGTCGGCAGCACCTTCGCCTATGAAGATCTCGCCGACTATGCTGTGGATGAATTCAGGTATCTCTTCGTGCGTGAAGAGGTTTGTGAATCGCTGCGCTGTGGCGTGATTGAACGCCGGCCGGTCGATCCGTTCAGTGGCTATCTGCGCCAGCTCGTCTGGGTGGATACGACCGATCACCGGATTCGCAGGATCGAGTTCTTTGACCACCGCGATACGCTTATGAAAACCCTCGAAGCCGCGGACTTTGCCGGTTTACCGTGAGCAAGAGGACCTTCGTACAACCCACCGGATCACCATGAAAAACGTGCAGACAGGGCGTTCCACAGTGCTCCGCTGGTCAGCTTACCGTTACGGCACGGGATTAAACGAGAACCGCGATTTCAGCACGAGCACACTACGCCGTGTGCGTTGAGCCGGGATGGGTTATGAATTTTAAACGCGCAGTGGAATGGGATCGACGTCCAGCCGCTGCAGCACCACTGGCTCGTCGCTGTCCGGGCTGTCGGCATGCAGGTGATGGAAGAGATTGGCGATCCATTGCTGGCCATCCTGTGACCTGCGCAGGTACTTGAGGCCATTGCCGACGTAGGGCTTGACCTGGATGTTGAAAAACCATGCGAAATTCGCTCGCAGCTCGCCTGCTGTTGTAAATCCCTGGCGGGCTGCTTCGCCGGTTTCCAGAAACTCGGCGAAAAGCCGAGAGAGTTTTTTCAGATAGAGAGGATCCGCCATCTGACCAAGCAAATCCGCCGCACGCACCAGAGCCGCGATGTCGTCGAGGCGCTGGTACGTTGAGTTTCTCGGTACCGGAAAGCGGGTGATCTCGATGTAGTCAGTGAGCGTATCAAGGTGAATCAGCGGCTCGTGACGAAAGCGGTCGCGAACGAACAGGCAGCCCCGGGTGACATGCCACGGCGTCATATAGTCGTCGGTACAGCCCGCAGGTGGCTGGATGCGCCCGCCGTTGGCGTCGACGAGGCAGCTCCCGGCATCGTCTTCCGTGAGAAGCCCATGGATGTAACCCACATCGTGGAACATCATTGCGATTACCGCATGTAACCAGTCGGTCTGGGTGACGTCCCCCTGCAACAGCTGCCTGCCATGCAACATCGTCTTGCCGATATCGGTCACCAGCATGGTGTGCTGGATGTCGTGATAGGGGCAATCGCAGTCGAGCAGGGCCTCCATCGCGGAACGCGCCGACTGTTCGAGCAGCCGGACGTGGACCTCAGGCGCGCTGGAAAACGCCTCTTCGGAAGATTGCCGGATGTGACCGACAAAACTCTCGATGATCCGCGCCGAAGGGTTGAACATACGCAGGTTCCGTTGCGTTTATGTCGAAGAAATTCTAGTTGCCCGCGTCAGGAACTTGTCGTCGACCAGTGCTCAAAAAAACGGGTGCTTTACATTCCGCCTTCAACTGTGCAGATCGGTGCACGTTCTGGCCGGAACCGTTCAGCTGTGCAACTATTTATGCCGGATTTCCATCACACCCCCGGCTCCACTCCATGTCACAGATTGAACTGCGATTCCTTCGCACAATGGCGGCACTCAGGGATACCGGCAGCCTGGTCGAGGCCGCTGACCGGGTCTTTCTCACGCAATCGGCGCTCTCCCACCAGCTCAAGGATCTCGAAGAACGCCTTGGATGCGCGCTCTTCATCCGCAAGAGTCGGCCGGTGCGGTTCACTTCAGCCGGCAATCGCCTGATCAAGCTGGCGGATGAAATCCTCCCGCTCATTCACCGTGCGGAGATCGATCTCGCCCGTCTGGCCGGCGGTGAATCCGGCCGAATTCTCATGGCCATCGAGTGTCACAGTTGCTTTGAATGGCTCCTTCCAGCCATTGACCAGTACCGTGAGAACTGGCCCGAGGTGGAACTCGACGTGTCGGGTGGTTTCCACTTCGCACCGCTACCCGCCTTGGCGCGGGGTGATCTGGACCTGGTGATCACCGCGGATCCAGTGGCGCAGGAGAACCTCGCCTACCTGCCACTTTTCAGTTACGAGGCAAAACTGGCGGTTGGCAAGAACCATCCGCTCGCCGGTCGGGAATGGGTTGAGCCGCGGGACCTCGCAGTGGAAACCCTCATCACCTATCCCGTGGATCGCAGCCGGCTGGATGTCTTCAAGTCGTTCCTTGAACCGGCGGGTGTCGAACCGGCCAGGGTGCGAACGGCGGAGCTGACGCCTCTGATGTTGCAGCTGGTTGCCAGTGGGCGAGGCGTAACCTGCCTGCCCAACTGGGCACTCCACGAGTACCGCGAAAAACATTACGTGTCGGTGTGCTCACTTGGTGAAGAGGGCATCTGGCCAACACTTTACGCCGCAGTACGATCCGATCAGGCCGATGCGCCCTTTATGAGCGGTTTTGTCGCCACCGCGAAAGAGACCTGTTTCCGTAACCTGTTCGGGATAGTCACTGCGGATCTTGATTGAGGCGTCGAACAGGCAGCCGAAAAAGCAACGGGCAGGCCGCGAGCGGTCTCAGGGCAGAAGTGTCGACAGCTTCCAGCCGCCAGCTGAACGGGCCCAGCGAACACGGTCATGCAGCCCGTCCGGCTGTGCGAGGTCGAGCCGCTCGAGATCATGGAGTTCAAGGTAGAAACCCCGGGCAGTTTCCGGAGCGACCAGTGGCTCGGGTAGCGGCAAACTCTGCAGTGCCTGCAGCAGATTCGCACGGGAGGACACCTCGCTGCTCTGCCGCTGCCTTTGAGTGTAGAACCAGTCGAGCACCTTCGGCATGCGCGGTCGCAACTGCCAGCTCTCGGCGATGAGACTGGCCTCCACAGGTTCGAGATCCACATGCGCGCGGTACTGAACCTGGATGCTCGGCAGATACAGGCAGATGGACGCACGATGTAATGCGCTCCCGGACGAAAGTTCGCTGAACTTCGGGCTGGTCGCGCTCATGAACAGCGCCAGACGTAAACCCAGGTCGCGCAGCACCAGCGTGCGCGCCTGCGGCCAGCCGTTAGCATCGACGGTTGCGAGGACACAAAGCGCGGCCATCGGATCCCCGGCTGCGCGCGCGCGTGCGCGATCCTCGGCCAATAGGCGCAGTGGCTCCACAGGCGTCAACGTCAGGCGCTGTCGCCGGAGTTCCGGTCTTCTGTAAAGCGTCGCTTGAGTTCGGCGATGTCGCGCTGCACTTCAGACAGACGGAAGATCAGATCAGGCAACTGATCGCAGATTCGCCACAGCAGGTAGGCAATCACCAGGAGGACCAGGAAAGACAAAAAAGTCATGATGACCTCAGTTGAGTCTTGCAGGTTGCCGGAAGAGCCCTTGAAGGGGAGTTCCGTTTGGCTGCCCGTGTTTGGGCAATAACTGGAATTCTAGCTGCAAACCGGTTCCGGGAGGGCGAAGTCGGTCGGATACTAGGTCAGGTGGGGACGTGGATTCTCCCAACTGCGAAGTCCTTGAGGCACACTTCGCGCATCCACAGCCAGTGTGCCGCGATGTGATTCGAGTACCTGATCTCCTGAGCTTTCCGCTTGCCCATGATCCAACCCGTGCCGCCGTCATCGGCGTGGATCGAACCCTCAGCTTTGCAGCGGTACATGCGCGTGCCAACCAGCTGGTTGCCGTGTTGCAGGCGCGGGGACTCAGGGTCGGTGACAGGGTCGCCCTGCTGGCGCGCAACGAGGTGGAGTATTTCGAAATCCAGATTGCCGCCTCCCGCGGCGGGTTCGTGCTGGTACCGATCAACTTCCGGCTCGCTCCGGCAGAAATTGCTCACATCCTCAACGACTCGCAGCCCGGTGTGCTCATCCACGGCCCGGGGTTCGAGGTAGGGATCGAGGCGTGGATTCCGATGCTCGCACTCGGGGGTACGTATGACGAAGCGTTGAGTGCTGAAGCAGCGGCAGATGTGTTGCCGTTGCCGGTGGATGCGGGTGCTGCCTGCGTGATCCTGTACACCAGCGGGACGACGGGGCGCCCCAAGGGAGCGGTGCTCACCAACCACGCGCTGCTCGCCCGCATCAATGCCAATCTCTTCGATTACGAAGTGAATACGTCTGATACCTTCCTGCAGTGTTTGCCGATGTTTCACATCGCCTCGATGGTGTCCTACAGCTATCTGGCGGCGGGCGGCACGAACGTTTTGCTGAAGGATTTCAGCGTCGAAGCAGTGCTCGATCTCATTGCGCGACATCAGGTGACGGCGGCGCTGATGGTGCCGACGATGATCAACACCCTCGTCAACAGTTCGCTGGTGGATGAAGCTGACCATGCATCACTGCGCACCCTGATCTATGGCGCATCACCGATTCCGCCCGTGGTGCTTGCCCGGGCCATCGAAAAGCTGAGTTGCCGTTTCTATCAGGCGTTCGGCATGACCGAGACGAGTGCAGTAACGCTGCTGCGACCCACCGATCATGATCCCGTGCGACAGCCCGGGCTGCTGGCGAGCGCGGGAACTCCTGCGATGGGAATGGTTATGCGGCTCGTAGATGACCGTGACGAAGATGTGCAAGTCGGGGAAACCGGGGAGGTGATCTGTCAGGGGCCTGCAGTGATGGAAGGCTATTGGCGCAATCCTGAGGCGACCGCAGAAGCGATGCGCGGTGGCTGGATGCACACCGGCGACCTTGGCTACCGCGATGTTTCGGGCTACCTCTTCGTCACTGACCGCAAGAAAGACATGATCATCAGCGGCGGTGAAAACGTGTACCCGCGTGAAGTAGAAGACGTGCTCTTCGAACATGCCGACATCCTGGAAGCAGCGGTAATCGGTGTTCCGGATGAACGCTGGGGAGAGCGGGTGCATGCCGTGATCGTGGCAAAGCCTGGTGCTCTTCCTGAACTCCAAGAAGTATTGCAGTTCGTACGTTCCCGGCTCGCTGGATACAAGGCGCCAAAATCGGCAGAACTCGTGGACGCGCTGCCGAAAAATGCCACCGGCAAAGTCCTGAAGACGGAGCTTCGCAAGCGTTTCTGGGACGGGCAGACGCGCAACGTCAACTGAAGTGCGAGCGGACCCGAAGCGATATCGAACCTCAGCGGAGTTTGAGCAACAACACCAGGAGCAGCGGAGTAACGATCGCCTGCAGCAGCATGAAGCGCACCAGAACCTGGGTGTTGGACCAGCCGAGGTTTTTGCGGACATGATCGTGCAGCGGGTAACGCACATTGCGGAAGATCGGAATCCTGAAGAAGCGAAGGAGGGCGACCTTCAATAGCCCGGTTCCGCCGTTCACCAGCACCACTGTCGCAACGACAATCACTAGGAAGGGATTGCCGGCAGCGAGCACAAGGATACCAGTGAGCAGTCCAATGGGCCTGGAGCCGGCATCACCCATCAGTACGACGCTCGGATTGCAGTTGTACCAGAGATAGGCGGCGATGCAGCCGACCATGGCGAAGGCGAGTAATGCCCAGCTCGGGCCGTCATCGTAGTGGGGTACCAGCAGATATTCGGAGATGTCCACGTGGCCTACGACGCCATAGAGGATCGCGCCGAGGAAGATCAGAGCCATGGCGGCGAGACTGCCAGAGAGGCCATCTACCCCATCGGTTGCATTGGTTGAATTGATGGTTACCCAGATGAGCACAGCGCCAGCGCTGATGAAGAGCCAGGACTCCACATGTAAGGGCTCTTTGACGAACGGCAACCAGACGTCGAACCCGGCAAAGCCGCAGACCGCACCCGCAGCGACGATGCTGACGACCAGGTCCGCTGCACCCAGCGCGTATTCGCTCCAGCCTCCGCGTTTGCGGTCGTCGAGAAAGCCGATCCACATCGCAAACGCGAGGCAGCCGATGACGGTGAGGTAGGGCCACTCCATGGGCATGACCAGGAATGCTATGACGGCAAAGACCGGGATGAAGATTGCGCCGGCGCCCATCGGTTTGCCGATGCTCTTCTCTGCATCCACTGCGAACGCCCGTCCTTGATCGCGAGGCAGCAGGTGCCACAGCTTCGGCAAGAGCCAGAAGGTCAGCACAACGGTTGCGGCACCTGCAAATGCAGCAAGGAACAGGTTGCTGGAAAAGAGCCGCAGCGGTCCGAACAGATGACCGAAGTGCTCTGCGAGCGTCTGAAGGATGGTGGTTTCTCCCCGGGGCCTGGGGCTGTCGCCTTGAGGGCGGCGATTATGGCATGCGGAGTCCCGAACGGGGGCCTGCGCTGATCACCCAAGGTCTCCTGAGCGGATGCCCTGGCCCCAAAGGTTCAGGGCTTTTTCCAGTCCGCATCCTTGGCAAACGGATCGTCGTTGGCATCCTCGTGCCACTCGTACTCCACACCTCCGGCAATGTCGCGAGCAGCCTGCACGCCGTG
>Ga0194122_10004456_pt1 | contig 13646 bp, 6 predicted proteins | sample TA2MahCa10mmetaG_FD_155487 | JGI IMG/M metagenome (GOLD analysis project Ga0194122, IMG submission 155487) | Freshwater microbial communities from Lake Tanganyika, Tanzania - TA2015021 Mahale Deep Cast 10m | ecosystem: Environmental > Aquatic > Freshwater > Lake | place: Tanzania: Lake... | reverse complement strand
TCTTACCACCCATACATCCTCTTAATCTGCTTTACAATTCCAAATCTTCAGACAGAAATAGTTTGGGTTATATAGTACATCTAAACAAAAATGAAGCAACTGCCAATAAAACCCATTTCCGATACGCAAAAGTCAACTTAAATGATACTTGGATCGAGTATCTTATGCCAACTTTATATTAAGAAATGAGAGCTATAAGAGTAGACCAGCTTTATAAATGCTCTAATATATTAATTTCAGTGAATTGGGTAGGCAATAATGCCGAAGTTTGAAAATTTAGCTAAAGTGTCTAATGGTTCCATATTGACGATCTCCAAGGAGGCAATGTTTATAGTGATAATGATGTTCTATATGGCTATGCTGTTGATTAAAACTAAGAACAGCCTATCAAAATTAGAGTCAAATATGATGACTTTTGCTTGCTGGACCGGAACACTTAGCCTCTAAAAATGGACTTTAATTGGGCCAATAAACAATAGTATAGTGTGTCATAGCTGCTTGAGTTAATGTAGGAGAATGTCAAACTCCAGAATAAATAAATGATTTCTCAATAGTTATGACTTGATGCAATATTCGACTAGGTTTTCTTCTAAATATAAAATTTGCCTCTGCTCCCAATACCTATCAAAATTATTAAATTTTAAGGTTAATTGGTGTTGCTAATTATTGATAGTAAGCATAAATTAGAACCATCACTCACTTTTTCTTATTTTTACTTACTGGGTTCATCTGGAATCCAAGATTACTTCTCTGGGCTTACACTCCCATTGGAACTTTCTGAGGCAAACTAGCTAAAGGGCTTACTGGAGGTTGTATCGCTTGAATATTTGGAGGTGGAACGAGCTGGGGTGGTGCCATTGTGTTAGGATTACTCATCAAATTGAGAGGATGTCCTAACATGCTGAACTGATTGAACTCAAATCCATTATACCCCATATTGAACTGACTATAGTAAGCTGTAACTTCATACATCTTCCTTATATACTATCTCTATCTCTCATCCATATAAGCGAAGTCAGTGAAGATATTTCTTTTAGCTTTCTTCTTACTGAAGATACTTAACATTTTAAGAGTAGTTTGGGAATCGAGAGTGTCACAGTCTTTGCTTTTGATTACCTATTCACCTTCATTATTTGTTAACCCTGCGAAGTATTTATTATTAACGTCTTTGATGTAAACCCACTCAATCTCAAAATATCCCTTGAACTTGAGTGTATGGTTTTACCACCAGAAAGGGAAAGTCTATTCGTGATAACCAGATTTTAACCTGGCTACTCCTTCAAACATTCCGCTCTTGACTGCACTAAACATTAGATAAGTATTTGTGCCGTTATTGACTTTCCTTTGCCATAACTGGTTAATTTTGCTTTTGTTTTTAGGCGTGGTGGTCCATATTCCAAATTTGATTGCCTCAGTTATGCAAAGATTACTTTGTGTACATTATCGTCGTTGGCACTTCTGATCACAATTCCATTAACGATGTTACTGTTCTCAATGGATTCTTCAGAGTTGATGTTTTTGAGGTGAGGGAATGCCTGTAAAACAGATTCCCAATCGTTATAATTTTTAGCCTCAATGTAAGGCCACTTGCTGTTTATTTGTTGAGTGTATTAAGTAGATTGCTGATAATAACCGTTCATGTGTTTGTTGATAATTGATCTATTATAAATTTAATAGTCATTAAAATAAAATCATATTTAGGATAAACCCCTCAATAGATATTAAAAATAAATTCAAAAAAGATCAATGTATCTCATTGGAACACTCGAACCTACATCTAGCAACCCCACTCTTAATGTATTCAAAGGTGGAATTAAGACTTCAAGAATAATCAAATATAAAAACACTCAAAATATAGTTTTTAGGGTTTATTTCTTTTTATTTTTGTCTAATATTTAGTTGTTTATATATGAATAAAAATATCTCTTCAATCAAAAATATATTTATTTGTTTGCTGAGTATGGATTGGTACTGGGATTGATATCTAGATAAAAAGTTAAGAAAAAACTAATGTTGTAGGGGATTGCCTTAGAACTGAGTGTACCTTCCCTCATTTTATTGCATCATTAGCTTAATAATATTATATAATATTATTAAATGAGAGCAGGATTTGTGGAAATAAGTGAAGGCAGCAAGGCCTCCCAGATTTAGGTTATTTGTAATTCTATCGACCCTATTTATGTTGAGGCTCGCCTGGCCACCAAAAAATACAAAAAAGTTAGCAAGCAGGCCAAGTTCAGATTACTTAAGTGCATCGAAAATGGCTGGAGCATCATTAATGTAACTCTATCTTCATGTTAGGTTTCGAAAAAGTTTGGAATTAACTACTCCACAGCCAAGTCGATTGTGCAGAGCTAAAAGAAAAAGCGTGGAAACATCGACTTCAAGACTTGCTCTACAGAATAGCTCAACAGCCTAGATCTCTAGATGGAGATTTGATGTTTTAATTTATTTTTGTCTTCCCTTATACTTAAAAAACTCCATTTTCTTGAGTTGATTTTTCCCAAAAATTTAATTCAAATTTTAAAAAATAAATCAAAGCTATAGTACTGCGATTTTATCCTTCAATCCGATATATTTCGATTCTTGTCGATTTGGTAGTAATCAAAGTATAAGAATGGGAAATATTTAGAGGCTAACTTTAATATTAAACTTAATTATATTGACGTTAAAATGAGTTCGCAGCAAAGTAGTCTTTTTATAGAACATCAAGCCCCCATCTCCTTCAGTTTTGATAATATGACTCATCAGGAAGCTCCCAAAAAATCTATAGCTCAATTTCTTAGATTAAGGACCAACTAGTCAATTGAAGATCGTCCTCTCTGTAGCATCTAGTTGAAAAAAGAACACAAAAAAAGTCTAAAGACTGAATAATCGCAAGTAGACGATTAACATTGTCTTAGGTTGGTACAATAGTAGTATGACCTTAGAATGTAGTCTTTGATAAAACAGTACGAGTTAAAAATCAGCAAACAATAGGAGTTTTATAAACTCAGGTAATGGAAACTCAAATAAGAATTGTAAACTTTAGAAAAGCAAAATAGTTCATTACTTTAGTAGATGAGGAAAGTCAAAATTTCAGCGAAAGTGTCTCAAGATCATTGTCCACTTTGTAGCGATGGGCAAATAGTAAGTCAGCTTACAAAATTGTTATCCTAAAATGAGGAAAATCATAAAAATTGTCTCTAATAGAAAAAATAGTATAATCGTAAATAGAATTAAATGAGGGCTAGATTCTAAGTTTTGGAGTAAGAAAATGAAAAACTTAACATGCAACTTCGAAATCTAAGTAAACAAAACAGAGTATATCAATCCAAGTTTAGGGAAACTTAAGATTAATGTATCACTTTAAGACAAAAGTTAAAATAAAATGAAAATATTTTGAGAGAAAATCTTTATAATTTTGAAGTCTAGTCCAAAAAGCTACAAAGATAGCTCAACCAAAAAAGTGTAGAGCTAAATCAAAGCAAAGCGACAGTGAAATCAGTATTAACTACAACTCAGCAAAGTATGAAGTCCTCATACCTTCAAACAAAAGATTCAAGATAAAAAAAGTAAAATGAATACTGTAGAGGAAGAAAATCTCTCAATAAAATGATTTTTATTGAGGATTAGAACTGTAAGTAAGCTTAAAATAGGACTTGCTTGAGAAAAATCAATGAAAATTTACCTCGAAATTCAATTAATCAAAAATATGAAGCCTTAGGCTGGAAATATTTTTGAAAGTTTAATGATAATGTTGATTTTAATTTAACCAAGTTTAGGTATATATTTTCGTGTATCATCATTCTTTTGCTGGGGGCTGAGGAAGAGGAGGTGGTGGCAAGACTGTTGTTGGTTTGTAAGGAGGGAATTGAGGTGCAAATTGGCCAGTTGGGGGAGGGATCATTTTACCACCAATTAATCCAGGTGTAGGTAGAGTTCCAGGAATTGTAGGGATTGGAGGAGCTCCTGGAGGTAAATAGCTAGGAGGTTTGTAAGCATATGTAGTTGGAGGTATGTTTGTTCCAACAAATTGTTGGGGAGGATTGAAGCTTGGAGCTTGTGGAGGTCTAGCTGATTGGAATTGAGGAGCCAGATTAGGAACACCAATAGCTCCAGGATGTCCTCCTATTGGGGCAGGTCTAGCAAATCCAGGTGGGCCAAAGTTAGGAGCAAGTTTAGGAGCTCCACTCTTCAATGGGAGTGATCCCATAGTGAAATCAATAGGCTTTGGAAGTCGAGGTCTATTAGGATTGTTTGGATTGTTGGTTCTTGGGGGCTTATCTCCTCTCAAGTTTTGTTTAACTTTCTTCTTGCCTTTAATTTCAGTGTGCTTAATGTAAACACCATCTTTGTTAACGTGTCCTTTTTGATGGTTTGATCTGAGTTGTTTCTTGCTATCACCTTTCATAAAAATGGTTTAATATCCAGGAGTAACAGTAATATCATTGTTGAGTTCTTTGATTTCCTCATCACTGAATTAATGGAAGAAATGGATAATAAGTCTTCTTGGGACTTCATTAATTTCAATCCAAGATGGTTGGATAGTGTTTGATTCATCTTCTGTAACACTTTTGGTATTGTCTCCATCGATCTTAAAGAACTTTTTAGATTAAATAATGTTGAAACTGAAATAGTCATATTTTCTTGTGTTTTATTCTCCTAAAGGATTTTTTTTAACTGATTTAGCAGCCAATTCATTCAAGAATTTCTCAATATCTTTTTCATTAACATCTTTTCTGACGACTGAAATAACGACAGTTCTTGCGTCCTTGACGTTACGTAAGCTACCATACACAGTATTGTCTCTGAATTTAGGCCTTGTGGTTTTCAACTGCTCATAAGCTTGAATAGTTTATTCATAAGTTGAAAAAGTAAGATTAGCCCAAGCTCCACGACTTTGATATGGAGAAGCATAAACATTCAGTATGTTCCACTGAGGTCCTTGCTTTTGCATGAACTCTTTGATTTCTTCAGCAAGGGCAGCAGGATCTTCATTTGGATTGTGTTTGATTCCCTTAAGATGAAGAACATTAGATTGGTTCTTCTTGGTATATTCGTAGATTTAACTTCTGGCATATTTGCTAAAAGTTTCATCACTGTTGATCTTTTCTGAGATGCAACTAAGGATCTTTTCGTATTAGTTTTTTTCTGGATCACTAATGATTTTCTAAGCTACTGTCTTAGCTTATTTGACATCACTAACATAGAAAAAGACACGGGCATATCTCAAAGGCTTTTTGTCAGCTTTGGAGTGAGGAATAGTGATTTTATTAACTTAAACATTAGTTCCGAAGATAGGCTTGATGATTCTTTCAACTTATTTTTCAAGGTTTTCATCATTAAAATATTTGGCTTCATTTTCTTGTATTTCTTTTTCAGAAAAGCCGTGAGTTTTTAATTTGAACATCATTTTCGAAAGGTTTTCAGAAATAACAGTTCTTGTAATTCTAATTTTATCTTTCAGGATAGCAGTTCTGTCAAGAGTTTTCTTGACGTAAAGAGCATCATCTTCAGATCCATAGTAAATGAATGCAAAACCTTTTGATTCCTTGAATTTAGTCATAGGATGTTTTAATCCATGAATGGGCTTAATGCTGAAGTGATGTTGGATCATTGCAGTAGTAACGCATTTTTCAAAGCCACTGACAAACACTCCACGTGAAAATTCTTTCTTCTTTTAATCCTGTTCATTTGGATAAGCAGATACAGGAGGGCGAATTGAGCCGAAATTTGAGCCTGCGAAGGATACAGGTGCAAGCAGAGGTGTATTGGAAGGATTTCCAAGTCCGGGAGGGAATGTAGGTGGCATGGTTCTGAGTGGGAATGTAGGGTTCAACTGTTCCATATTCTTTTGTTGTTGAAACAAATTATAATATCTCTATTTTTTATGCGCGATTTATCAAACAAATATTTTTTTGAGCTCAAAATCATACAAATAACACGAATCAAGCACTATTTCTGATACATTTTTATAGTAGAACTTTTTCTTAGAATCTAGCTTACTAAATCTTACGTAGTTGCTTCATAAACTACTATAAAGACATTTGTTAATTACAAAATCTTGTCTAAAGTAATCCTATACATTCTTATCTTGCTTTTAAACTTGAAACCAACTCTAAAATTTGTTCAGATCTTTCGTTGCTAGGAGATACGATAGAAGTTAGGTCAGGAGAAGAGTTTTGTTCGTTGGACTTAAGGAAATTGCCCATGTCAAAATTTTATTTTCTAAGATACGATTCTTCTGATTCCAGGGACTGTTTCGTAGTATCTAACACTTGATTTTTCTAGAGAACTTTCAGATATTGGTTTTGAATCAAGGTTAATGTCTGTTTCTGCTTTCCTACATACTTCTGCGCAGTTGCAATAGTATTTACAGGGTTGGAACCTATGATTCCACCCATACCTCCAATGCCACCTTGCCATTGATTGTTATTATTATTCCAGTTATTGTTGTTTCCCCAACCCATATTGTTATTATGACCCCAGGCATTGTTGTTGCCCCAAGCATTATTGGTAGCACTATTTCCGAAGCTATTACCCCAGTTACTATTGTTCCCCCAGTTACTATTGTTCCCCCAGTTACTATTGTTCCCCCAGTTATTGTTAGCGGTATTAGGATTCACGAATCCATAGCTTGAATTGTTGTTATTATTATTGTAGGACGTACCCCAGGCATTATTTCCACCATAACTGTTTTCCATAGTAGTTTTTGAAAAAGGAAATCTTATTTTGAGCATGTCGTAGCATTCGATGATAACATTGACCTACATGAGATATCTGTTACCAGACTACTTGAAGGTTGCCAGTTTTTCCAAGAGTTTAGTTTTTAATTTAAAATATACGAGGACTTATCTGTTTTTGATTGGAGCGATTGATAAAAGGGATCGACTCGATAGTCAGGATTGCGATTAACGATACGAACAAAGGGAGGACTTCGAGGGTATTCTTTAGGTAACATCATATTGAAGTCAACTTTACAGGTTTTGCCTTTGATCTAAATTTCCAAAATTCCTTTGAGCTCAATGTATCTACAGGGGTAGCCGTTCTCGCCTATATATTATTAGTGTTACTGAACATGAGAATATCAACGTTGAAGAAGGGATAGACGTGAAATACTTGTTTGACTGCTTTTTCAATCATGTATTTAGTTCTGGATTAGAGTGGAAATACTAATCGGCGTAGGTGCAGCTTTCCAAATTCTTGCGTAATGCGATTTATTTTTAATTTCCGACGTTCCAATTATTGTTCATGAGGTTCATTACTCCTCGGGCTAGGTCGCCTCCATTTGCGAAAAAGTTCATGAATATATTATGATAGTTTGATAATTAAATCCATTGTGAAAATCGATACGACTGAGTTATAATAGCAATACTGAGTGAAATTTAAATAGTTATTTATTCATATGAGGAACAATTATCATAACCCCACCCAGTCCGAAGATTCAGTCACCAAGATATCACGCAGCAAGTCTCGCAACCAGATGGCCATGGCCAGCAAAATCAAAGAAAAAGTAACGCATATCTCATACAGGAAAGCGGCTGGAACGAACGCTTCCATCTCGAACATATACCAGAGTATAATTACCAAAATGAGCCTCACTCACAGTGTACACTTACAATTATCCAGATCTCAAAAATAAATTGCGCATTCCTGGCAAAAAGTTTGCATCGTTATATTTAGGAATGACAGAAACGATCTCAGCAAAGCTAAACGCATTCACTAACCATCTCTAGATAAGAGTATTGTTTATAAAATGTAGACAAAGTTAGTAATAAACCTAATTTTCGCAAAAATTAGGAAAGACAGAAGGAAGCAATTAATAAAGCTTTTGCAGATTTGAAAGAACTTTGGTATGACAAAGGCATTCCAGAGTGCCATATGTAGATTATGACCAAAATCTTCAACCGGTAAAACTATCCCATGAAAATACTTTAAGACATAAAGCACTAGTTCTCCGAAATAACAAAACAGACTTCACTCGTCCAGAAAGTTATGAGTTCGATAGATTCGCGTGAATCCTGCTTAGAAAAGATAATTTAGATTGTAAAACAATGGTAGAAAGAAGAAATCAATGTTGCAAAGCTAAATAAAATGTTTTAATAACGTATCAATCATCTTAGAATTTTGTCTGTACACTGTATCGAGTGTATTTATCAGTGGAAGCAATCCATTTAGCCTCTCCTACCACGCAATACTAAATTACGCTACTTGGTTAATGGCAAAAGCTATATGCCAAAACTGATTGAAGATTACAAAACTATAACTTCAACTCGTATTTCTGAGATTTATGGATTTGAGCAGAAAAAGCCTGATGTTTTCTTTTTGAATTATACTTTTTAAGGCAAAAAAATGAGTATAGTTTCAAAGAACATCATTAAAAGAATTAGATATTGTTAAATGCTATTGAATGAATAAGAAGGTCAGGAAATAGAAGAATCATAATCCAAAAGAACCCCACTTATTCAGAAAAGTGATAAGCTACCACCGAGCAGTAGGCAAGATAAATCAGTACCTCCTAAAGGAATTACTTCAGCTCTTGTAAGCAACTGGAAAAAATTATAAATTTAATATGGAGAGTTTCAATAATATTTCGTAAACTCTATTTCTAAAAGTACTTTTTCTCAATCTTTTTACACTGTGGTTGAAATGTCAAAGTACGAAGAGCTTACAGTGTTTCAAAACTCTTAAAATGGAGAAGAAATTGTTTTGGCAATTGATAAAAACGCAAGCCAAAGAAAAATAATTATATTGTCAGTAAAATCAACTTTATAAACTGTATAAGTAACATTAAAAAGCCTCTGTTAATACATTTGGGAACATGACAATTGCACATAGATTAGAGTTTCATTGGTACATTTTCAAAATGGAGAAGGGATTAGCGTTGATCCTGAGCTCTAAAGAAAGCTAAAAACTGTAGGTTTTAGATGGGTAAGTGTCAATCATAGTAAAGAAGTAAGAATGACTATATATCAAATAAAAAGGCCGTTGAATACAATCGCTCACAAAACAGCTCGAAGAAAGCAAGCTTATCCAGTAGTTATATAGCATCTCTCAATACTCACTTTGACTTAAACTCTTGAGAGAAAAGTTCCTTCGAGGTGTTTAGCAGCCGGAATAGCTATTTTGGATTTATTAAAATAAATGAAGAAAGAATAATTCTAATAAACTTGCAGAAGAGATGAGTTTTCTCATCTATATGAATGCATAAAAAGAATATAATAATTTTTGATAGAATAAGCTAAAAAATCCGGAATTTCAGAAGGTTTCGATAAAAATTTCACCTACTCTGGACTTAAGGCATTTGAAGTAGATAACTAAGAAACTGCTAATAAAATATTTAGGAATGTTTAAATTTCTTAAAAACTACTTCCAAAATACTATCCGCATCATATTTCCCTAGTGAACAGTTCATTTAAATTCAGGCACCCAACTCTTATCCACTAGAAATTTGTTAAATTTTTACCGAGTAAAGATTGTGAGATTCTAATCTGTGAGAGCAATTATCCCATTTATCTTCTGCAGTCTGATGAAGAAATGATCAATTTTTTCATTATAGAAGTGTAATAAACATTTTCGATGGAATCTATTGACACCATTTTTCATGTATTTTTATGATAATATAGTCAATGGGGGAGGAAAGCTCTTTTTTGGATGATTTCTGGCTACCTGTATTTAATAAAAGTCAAGAATATACTGATTAAACTGGATTTAGAAACTCTGAAATTGTTTCGACAGATTATTGGTCGTGCTTGGGTTCATTGAAAAGAAAGGGGAACAAGAAAAGAACTAAAATAATTAAACCTCCTTTCGTCTTTGGTAAAATCTGAATTATTTAGGTATGATTCATAAAAAGCTACTCGAAATGCTGTAGATTCCATTTTACTGTACGTTGGTTCGGAAATAAGATCTTATTTGAAGACTATTGTTTTATATTCATTTTATAAAAAATAACTAACTTATAAAGAACTCTCAATAATGTCTTATTTTTGTTAAGTTTATCTAATTAAGAGAATATTAAAGCCTCTTTAAATTCAATATAAGAAGTGAACAATTTATTTAGATATTTTTCTCAATTTTAATTTTTTAATTTTGATATTAAAATGTAAAGTTATAATAAGAAAAGGATTTTATAAGGTGAAAAAGATTAAATCAAATTCTTAAGAATCAAATACTAAGTACCCTAAAGATATCAGCCCAGCTCACAAAATACTAGACGAACTTTTTATAGTTTTTCTAGTCGAAAATTTTCAAAAACTGAGATTGTTATTCACTAATTTTTTTGTTTTAAAAGGTCTTATGAAAATTCTTCCAGTTATCATAACCTTGCTATCCTTTTGAACGATTTTGCTAGATTGAATAGTACTATGAAACATATTCTCCTAAAATCATGTAAAACTCTTTGAAAGCAGGTGCTTTGCATATCCTTCCAATCCAGAGTAAAAAGATCGAGAAATGAGGTGTTTCAAGTTATATCTTACGTTTCGGATAGTTTTGTATCAGTTTTTTTATGTCCATAAGACTAAATTAATCCATAACTTCTTATTAAGGAGCCATTGGATCTCTTAATTACCTATGTAAATAAAAAAATACCAAATCTCTCTTTCTTATTCGATTTTGTTTTCCAAAATTTAAAGTTATTTCTGTAATTTCAATAAGAAATCTTTGTGCTTGCTTTTTTATATTTCGGCCAAAGGTATGGCACTTGAACATTTAATTGGCTATTCATAGGGTGTACGGATAACCTTATTGACTGCATAGTTAGTTTGACCTGTTAATTTTTGCTAGTTTGCAAAATTTATAATATCAGCACGATTAGAAACAGGTTAGATGTTTTTCTCTCCAAGTTCTCCCAAAAATGTGTATATATTATCTTATAGTTAGTTCCTTTGTATTTCGAGCATTCTGCTGCGAATGGGCATATTTTTCGATGCTTTCTTTGAATTGTTTTGACTTTATCCTCTTTCTTATTCTTATTCACTTTCTTATTCTGATGCTTCCTCTGCTTAAGGCTCTTTTTTCTAAACCTCTTCATGCTTCATTTTGATGTGAGTTTAATAGGCCTTCTAATTGGTGAAGAATTTGGTGCATTTTTAACAGCTTTTTAGGTAAGGTTATTCTTCCTCTTTTTTTGTCTTGTTTTCTTGATGCTAGCTCATATTTTAAATATTACAAAGAAAGATATAATGCTATAAAAGTTATTCATCATTTTCCGCCTAATGCCAACTTCCTTAGCTCAGTTATGGCTTCTTCAGATACTTCCTGCTCAACAATGAATTCGTAAACTTGTTGTCTTGAGATGAAATGGCGCAACTTTTATAAAGTCTTCTTGCCTTCAGCATTCAAAAATGCTAAGGGATCCAAATGATCCTGTTCAGCTTTTACGTAAGGTTTATAGTTGAAGGTTTTCACTTCTTTAGGTTGTACTGCGATAAAACTGATCAAAGATTTCATTTATTTTGCGATATTGTAGGAGTATGAACAAACATGACGTTTACCCAAACGATTTAAATAACCATTGAGCTCATTCGAAAAATTTTTTAGCGCTGCTTCATTTTCAACGATTGTAACCTTGAACAGACAGCCACTAATTTCTTTCTTGACGTTTTTCGAGGCAATGAACACCACGGAATCTGAAATGAGTGATATTTTTTGGCATTTCTTGCCAACAAATTACAATTCAAATTCCCAATTATGCAGACGGACAGTTTTAACTTAATGAGATATGAATTACATGTTTTGTCAGTGTAAATCTCACGGAAAGCACTCAAAAAGCTCTCCTCAACATTGAATTGATGTTTTTCTTTGTCGAAGAGTTTGAGTCCATTTTTGTATTCGACGCGAAGATAGAGGGGCTGAGAAGGGCTTGGTTCTTTGCGTGCAACTGAGCGAAGGAAGTTTTCCATCTCTGTGTGAACATTGTGAATTTCTGTCTCGTAGTCAGTCATTCCCGCTTAAATTTTAATTAGAAAGTGATTTTACTCCTTTAAAATTAGATCCTCGCCTTTATATATGAACCAATCAAATTAAGAGTAAAATATTGATAAAAATCACAGCCTTCATATATGTTATAACATCGAGCTAACCTGTATCTAGCGTCGATCTGCTTGGCTGCACACTTAGCGCACAGTGCTGCCTTCTCCTAAAGCGCTAGTTTCCCATTTTGTCTCGGATTGGCCTTTCGCCTCAGAAGATCCCATTTTTTAGGAGTTGTAATTGATTTGAGGTTGTTTTTGTTTGATTTTTTTTTCGTTTATCAATTAGCGGAAATGAGCACTCTAAAGAAACTATATAGCTCCAAATATGGTACTCAACATGTAACTTCCTAAACCTAAAGAGTAGTAAACTTTTTCTCCATATAAGATTCTCAAAAAAATAAGATGAGTATGTATTTAATCAATTTTGCTGGCTATTTTGCATAGAATGTAGGCGACAATACCCAAAATATTATCAGAATCAATTTAGTAAACTTATCCCAATTAAACTAGTCTATGATAATTATCAATGTCCGTACATACTCTCTTTTTAACAGTTTATAGCTGGGACAGAATTTGCTAAGGACGATACTTGCCGCAAACTTCGGACATTTCATAGATTGAGTCGAAAAAGTGACCTTAAATTTGTAGCTTTGGATCTATGCTGAAAAGAGAGGGAGTTAATAAAGCAGCCGACTCCTGTAACTCCTTGATAACCACTTAAATAGGGTTTTTACATCTTTGTATGACCGTAGTCAACATAAGAAAGAGATATCCATTATTTACAGCCCATATTTCTTGTAAGAGTAAATTGCGTATCCAACCAGCATATTTAGCTTCTTATAACTAAGTGTAAGCCATAATCCATTTCTTATAAGGTGCCATACAAGTATTTTCTAGATAAGCACACCATTAAAGTATTAGTTTTTGGACTGCTTTTTCATAAATCTCTTATTTTTTTGTTTTGGGAGCAAAATCTTGGGAATTGGCCTCAATATACTCAGCAAATGCTTTGTTAAGTTTTCCAAAAGGATGAATCATCCTATTAAGTTATTTTTTCATGACCTGATTGATAGTTTTCAGCCTTTACTTACGTTAAACTTCGATATCTTAGGATTTTGAGCAACTATGGCTCGATTTGCTAGACTTGGAGCGATCTGTCCGAGGACCAGGCTTTGTATTGATTTGTGTGATTGAATCCAACTACTACGGGGATGGGTCCTGAAAATTACGCAAGATTTTTTTAATGAAATTTTATCCAAAGTTGATTTTTACATACTTTGACTCTGGCTTATCTTTGGCAGAACTGGTCGAACCTCAATTATTAGCCTTTTACGAGCAATGCTGGCTTCAAATTCATTATTTCTCAACGCATTAATGCAGGTAACTGTCTCAATCAGCTCTACTTCGCTTACTTTTTCTGAAAGCGTCACAAAAATCAAAGCCTTGAGGGTTTCGGGGAGTTTAGAGCTTTCCAAAGACTATTTCATCAATGCGAGATATTTCTGAGTAGGTTAAGAAGTACCTTCTCAGGGTTGATGTTTACCCGACGCGATTGGTCTTTACGCATTTCAGCTATCATTTTGTTAAAATCATCACCTCTAGTGTGCTCCTTGTTGCCCATTAAGATTGACTAATAATCAGAAATCTATATAGATTAAAATGCAAAAAATATAAAGTAGATGGATG
>Ga0194122_10004433_pt1 | contig 13708 bp, 8 predicted proteins | sample TA2MahCa10mmetaG_FD_155487 | JGI IMG/M metagenome (GOLD analysis project Ga0194122, IMG submission 155487) | Freshwater microbial communities from Lake Tanganyika, Tanzania - TA2015021 Mahale Deep Cast 10m | ecosystem: Environmental > Aquatic > Freshwater > Lake | place: Tanzania: Lake... | reverse complement strand
TCATCACTGCGAATGACCCACACGGTCGTTGGCCCGCTGCTCTGACCGGCGACAATTTGCGATTCAGTGAACTGCCCGGGGCTGCGCGTGAACGGCAACCAGATCGTGCCCGTCTCGCGATCCACGACCGGACACGGATTCCCCAGCGTGTCGTTGCCGAGATCGGCGATTGTCTGCAACGGCTGCCAAGTCCGTCCCGCATCGACGCTGCGCCGCAACACAAGGTCGATGTTTCCCGTCAGTCCACCCCCATCGACTCGCCCTTCGCAGATCGCCAACAACGTACCCTTCTTCGTCACCAGCAGCGAAGGGATGCGATACCGTTTGAACTGGCCGTCGTTGGAAACAAATAACGCTTGTGTCGAGCGCGCCGCTGACGACGACATGTCGCGCGGCGCAGCGGCAAGTTCGCCCCGGATCACGGCAAGCCACATCTCCGCCGCGCGACGCTGGCCGATGCCGCTGAAATGACGGCGTGATTTCGCATCGCCACGGTTCTCGCCAGCCAGCGTGTCGGTGTCGGGACCGGGTCGGAAGCCAGGGAGTTTGACGAGTTCGTCGATCGCGCCGCGGATACGGGCTTCGCCGGTCGGATCGTTGTAGACGGTCGGATGCAGCGTCGATTTCGCCAACAGCCACGGCGGCTCGAAGCCCCACGCTTTCGCGGCGGTCTCGCGGATCGACTTGAGATTCTCAACGTACTTCGCCACCGTCGTCTTCGCGATGACGTCGGACTCCCCTTGCTGCCAAAGGACCGCGCGGAAGCGGCCGAGCGTTTTCCCGGTCTTCACGAGTCGCGCATGTAGTTGGCCGTCTGGCATCCATTGGTGTGACGAGGTTCCTCCGACTGCGACGTTCGCGAACCCAATCGGCACGCGCAACTCCTTCGCCAACGCATCTCCCAACGGCGGCCAGATCGAACCACCGTCACTGCCATCCGACGTCGGCTGCGGATCGTGCGCGATTCCCCAAGTCGCCTTCATCGAATCAAACGCGACGACTCGGCCGTGAGGCTCTGCAACTTTGAATCGCTCGTCGTTGCAGTTGGTCGCGTAGGACTGACCGGCCACAACGAACAGTTCGCCGACTCCGATCGGTTCGACTGTGCTGAACATGACCGAGTCAGTGCTGACTCGGCCGCGCACCTCAAGGCGATACCAACCTCCCGCCGCGACGCGCACGGTCGACTCAAAGGCCGAGTCCTGCACTTTGACATCAAGCTTCGCCCAATCGGTGCCGCGACCAGCCGCTCCTTCCAGAGTCACGACGCGAAACTCCCACATAGCCCGTTCCGCACCATTGGGGACTTCACCGCGTACGCGGATTTCAGCATTTCCCGCAGCAGGTTCGGTCCCCGTGCGTTGTACGACTTGATGCGGCATCGGAGAGGTCAGCTTGAGCACCGTCACTTCGGAGGCCTCGGCGACAAATCCGTGCAGGCATATCGTCGCTGCCGACAGCCACAACAGAGCCATCGAAAATATTGAACGATGTTCGAGTGAATCTCTCTGGACTCCGTTCAACGCCGACGGGTTACGACAAACTTGCTGCGCTTGCTTGATCATCTTTGCTTCCACTCGTGACTGGCGAACGTACCGTAGTCTCACCGGGACGGGCATGTTATCCGTCTTTTTCGTTTGTGCATGGGACACCAACGACAGTTGCCCCAAGGCCAACGTCGATTGGCTTCCCAAGTCTGAGCGACCGGACGTGGGCGACGGGTCTCCAGGGTGGGTTCTGTGGATCGTGTCGTTGGTACGGCGCTGGGCCGGCACGTCCGCCGGTCGTTCGCAACACAATCCCACCGATCCGTGCGACAGGCGTGCTAGCGTTGAGCGGCAAGGACGGCAGGATGACACTCATCCGCGAGTCGAGCAGGCGCGGCACAGGGCGGAGGATGCTCGCAATGCCGATCTCATGCGGCTTCGGCGCGTCGAGACTGTCCGGCCAAGAAGCGAGTCACAGTAAAAAATTCGAGACGAATCACTTGCTTCTCAGAGAAGTGTGTTGCCGATCCTTTTGGGGCTTCCGACAGACAAAGGATGAAACGAACGCGACGAATGGATTCGTGAGCGTCTGAAAGCCAACACCATGTCGTTCCGACCGACGACCCTTGCCGTTGCTACCACCGGCCTGATCGCCGCGGCGGGACTTATTGGCTGTCAGGTGCCACGAACCTTGAGATCGTTCGAATCGCGATCCTTGCCATGGCAGCGGGTGCCTGATCCGCGTCCGCGTCGCGAACAGGATCAAGGGGAATTCGAAACCTACGTCCCAAAAACCGAGATCGTTCCAAACAATAATCCCAAACAGGCGCTTCCGGATCAGTCACAATTGCGGCTGCCACCCGAACCAACGACTTCACCTGATCCGGCCGCCGACATCCGCCCGATTCCCGTTCCTCCAGCAGCGGAGCTCGAAGAACCACAAGCTCGTCGTTGGAAACCATCGCCACCACACCGACCGTCCACACAAGGGCCACAATACGCCAGTCAGAGCGAAACCTCGTTGGAGGAATTCAATTTGCCTCCGGCGCGAGTCACCTACAACACTGAATCCACAACGGATGAGCCAACGATCGCAACAGACCCTGAGCATCAAAGTACTTCACCACCAAGCCTGTTTCGCCCGGCAGGGGCTGCCAAGAAAATAATTGACACCATGAAACGCACACTGGCTCGGTAGTGATTTCAAAAACATTGATCACCATCACGAAGTTTCGAGGACCACAATCGCTCCGGAGTTGATTCATCGAGTCTTTTCCAAGTGTCCTTGGGGCTGGGAGGGTTGAGGCGTTGCTGGGAGCTTGCTCCCGCCGCTTCAACCCTTCTTTTTTTGACCCGACGATGACTCCCAGTCACTCTTGCTCACTCGACTTCACTTCGATTGGCTCCAAGAACCAGCCGGATCGCATCACGATCGCGGGCTTCAACTCGGGGAATTTCTCGCCCATCATTTCCTGAAGCGCCCAACGAATCTGCAGATTCATCGTCTCTGGCGGCCCCTTGCCGAAGAGAAATTTCTGAGTTGGTTCCGCCTGAGTCCGCGTCTTCATCCGAGCCATCGACACCACACTCATGGTTTTCACGGATTCTAATTCGGGAGGAAAGAGCGAGGGGTCCGTCAGTCGCCCGAACAGCAACTTGGCCAATTCTTCATCCGGTTGCCCCGCGTGCAAATGCCCGAGCGCCCAGATCGCCGTCGTGCGCGACATTAGACCCATTGTCATATCCTTCGGGATGTAACGCCTGAGCAACTCTTCGGCCGGAGCGTACTTCATCAATCCCAGTGCTTCGAACAACAGCCCAACCTGTATATCGAGCGACGGGCGCGGCGTATCTTTCTTCCGGAATTCAGTCTGTCGAAGCGCCTTGTCGAGAATTGCCGGGAGCGACTCCGGCACCGCGAGTTTACGCAATCCCCAAGCCGCAGAAATCAGCACTTCATCCCGCGGAGCCTCCAGCAACTCCACCAATCGACCCGCAGCCGGCTTGTGATCGAGTGCCGCCAGCAGCAGGGCTGCTTGCTCCTGACCGCGCCAATCGTCGTTGGCCAACACGGCACTGGTTGCTTCTCGGATCGTTCCGTCGAGTTCCTCTGTCCGCGACAGACGAAACAAAGACTCGCGCACCATCGCACGCAAGCCTGAGTGCGGATCATTGAGCATTCGAGCCAGCGTGACGACTCGTTCCGGAGTGGGTCGAGCCACAAATGCCAATGCTCCTTGTCGGCGGACGTTCGAGTCATCATTCCGCATCGCCTGTTCGGCGATCGGCAGCACCAGACTCGGATCATTCGCATTCAGACTGACCAATGCCGCAGCCGCGACGCTTGGCTCGGAGTCTTGCGCGAGTTGCAACAACGCAGCTTGCGCCGCATCGCTGCGATGCCGGTCAAGAAGGGCCACTTGACACAGACGATCAAAGATCGAGGCCGACCCCTTGTTCCCGAAGCGCCGAGCCTCCTCTTCCAGGCCTGAATCCTTCAAGGCACCAACGGCTCGAACCGCCTCCAATCGAGCCGCCGCCGGACGCTGTGGATCATGTGCGATCACCAAGAGCGACTCGACGCAGGCCCTATCATCGGATTCACGGAGTGAGCGAATCGCCAGAATGAGATCAAGCCGTCGAGTGCCCGGGGTCGTCAATCGCTTCCGCCAGACTTTGCGGGCCGGCTCGAATTTCCATTTCGCCAATGCTGGCTCAATTAGCTGCCGCAAGTCGCTTCCCTGCCGTTGCGACGCCTCGAACAAGACAGAGGCGGCATCCTTTGCGTCCAAAACAATGAGCGCTCGCGCCGCTGCGAAACGAGCCGCGGAATGCGACCCTTCGGCAGACACAATCTTCGTCAGAGCCGGCTTCGCATTTTCGATGTCAGGAAGATCCAAAGCGTGGACCTCGGCGATCGTTTCCGCCGCCATCCGCTGCATCTCAGCTTCCGGCCGAGCCAGCGCATTCAACCACAACGGCAGTACATTCTCCGGAAAGATCATGATCGGATCCGGTGCTCTCACATCGGGATCACGATCCATCGCGAATTCAACGCGAATCTCGCCGTGCGCTTTGCCGACGGAGAGGCAACACACCATTAGCCAACAAATCATTGCACGCATCGCAGACTCCCCAATGCTCACGCTACTGTGGACGCGAAATCCGCCGAGTCTGAACGACCAAAACCAACAGACATGTCGCTGATCCGATTCCCAGAAACCACCAGTTGCCGGGAATCAGTTGATAGTCTCGAAATCCCGATAATCGGATCACCGACAGCGCCGCCGCGACCGGATTGATCAACAACGCCTTTTCGACCGTGTCGTGACCGAAGGGCGCATCGCGTCCCAACCAGACCAGCAGCGGCGCGCCGCAAATCGCCAACAACGCCGCATACGAAGCGGCCGTCGCTGGAGCCGTTCGTCGAAACAGGCTGCCGATCGCCGCGCTCAGCAACATGGCAAAGCCCGCCGTCGCCAGCAGGCAAATCACCACACGCTGCACCTGCAACTTCAAGCCCGGTTCGATGTAAACCATCACAAGGTATCCCGGCAACGTCGCGCACAGCACCAGCAACAACGGCAGCAGCACGCTCAACAGCTTGCCCCACAGAATTCGAGATACGGACATCGACGTCATCTGCAACAGAGGCCATCCTCCGCTTTCTCGTTCGGTGCTAATCAAACCCGAGGCCAAGCTCGGAGTGATCAGCACCAACAGCGCGACTTGCATCAGCACCATGATCCCACCAATCGTGTCGACACCCCAATCGACGGTGCCAGTCACCGTGGCATACGTCAGTCCTAACGACAGCACGGCACAAATCGCGATCAACCTCAGCAGCCAATGCAATCGTCCGAACCGTCGACATCGAAATTCCTTGACCATCACCGGATTGACAAATGGGCCAATCGCCCACGATCGCCGCTGTGGATCGACCAAAAACACAAGTCGCCGAATCAATTGAGTTCCAAAGTCTTGATCATTGCTGATCACTCCCGCATCTCGGGCCTGATCGAAAATTGTGTGGTTCAGCCGGCTGACTGTCCACAAAAAATAGATCGCAGTCAGTACCAGCGAGATGCACGCGAACCGTCCCGATACGTCCGTGGTCGAAACCAGACCCACAGCTCCGACGTCACCCGTTCCGGTCAACGACATCAACGAGGCGAATGGAGACGCACACCGCAGCCAATCTCCCACCTCTGCCAAATACGATTCCGTCCCCTGCAAGAATTGATACGGACCGAGAGTCAACACACTCGACAACAACACGAACCCATAAGTCCAACGGACGGCCGCGTCGGTTGTCGTCGTGTAAGTGCTCACCAGCAACCCCAGCGCCGAGAGTTGCAACACGACCAGCACCAACAAGGAATACAGCCCCAACAGATTCTCTCGCAAAGAGATGCCCCCCAGCGCGTAACACGCCGATGCGGCTGGCAAACTCAACACCAGCATCAGGCCCGCCAGACCGAGCACTCCCAACAGCTTGCCCAGGACAATCCGCAACGATCCAAGCGGCGTGTTCAACAGCAATGCCAGTGTCCCCGAATTTCTTTCGCGCACGATGCTCGTCGCCGGGAATACCGGTAACAGCAACAACAACACTGACAGCAGCCCGTAACCGAACAGTCGAAAGACTTCCTGAGATCGAGTTCCCGACAACGCCATGCGCGGATCCGTCGGCCAACGAATGATGACCAGCAGCGCAAATCCCGCCGCCAATCCACACTGCAAAAACAACATTCGTTTCTGCCGCAAAGCCCCAATGAGTTCTCGCTGCACCAGTGGATTAACCATGAGCGCCTCCTCCAGCAGCAGCGACTGTGGAGGCCGATTGAACGGGATTGCTCGGCTCAACCGGACGAGCAAACGACAGGAACGCTTCTTCCAGATCTGTCTGCAATTCACGGAATTGAGTGACTCGGATCCCACCTCGCACCAAATCGGTTAAGAGATCACCCAATTGACCTTCGGACAACGCGGTCCGAAATCGGATCGACGATTCCTCGGGCGACGGAATCACTTCAGCATCAGTTTCAATCGCTCGGCGAATGATTTCCGAGGCGGCGGCGATCTTCTCCGCCGAGTTCAATTGAGCCTCGATCATCCGCCGTTGCGTGACCATGCGACCGATCTCCTCGATCGTGCCGAACGCCCGCAGCTTGCCATGCGTGAGAATCGCGATGTGATCACAGATGCGAGAAAGCTCTGACAAAATGTGACTCGTGACTATCAATGTTTTGCCAAGCTTTGCCAATCGAATCAACAAATCACGCATCTCGATGCGAGCCTGCGGATCAAGCCCATTTGCCGGCTCATCGAGAATCAAAACCTGTGGATCGTGCAGCAACGTTCGAGCGACTCCAACTCGCTGCTGCATCCCGTGACTCAGGCTTTCGACAAATCGGTCGCGCATGTACGTCGTACCGGTCGTTTCCATGACCTCGTCGATCCGAGCGATCCTTTTTTGACGCGAGATTCCGAATGCAGCTCCGAAGAAATCGAGATACTCGCGGACCCGCATGTTGTCGTATGAACCGAAGCGATCGGGCATGTAGCCCACCAGATGTTTGATGCGCCGCGCATCGGCGACGCAATCCGCATCGCCGATCCGGGCTGTACCGCTCGTGGGACGAGCCAGCCCCACCAGAATCTTGATGGCGGTTGTCTTGCCCGCTCCGTTGGGGCCGATCAGGCCAAGAATCTGCCCGGCCTTCAATGTCAGTGACAAATCCTCGAGCGCCGTGAAGTTGCCGTACCGCTTCGTCAGATGCTCAATCACGACTACGGGCTTATCAGAACTCATGCATTCTTCCTTTCCGGTCGTCAATTTGTCTCGGTCGTCCTGACGTGCAGTTCCAGAGCGAGTGATTCGATCTGCCAGTAACTGACCTTGGAGTCCGAGTCAGGTAGCGATGTCGCTTGTTCGAGTGGCTTCGATTCACCGCCAGAGATTCGCAGTAGCAAACCGCCATCTGTGGTCACGGATAACAAATCGGGATCGGTCAGTTCCCAGGTCAATGTTCCCACGGGATCTTTCCAAGTCTGAATCGAAACAATTTCGTTGCCGTTTGGTCTCTGGCCGGCAAGTTCTAATCGACCAACTGGTCCGGTCACTTGGATCACCAGCCGCCCGCGCCGCACTGCGACTGGCAGCAACTGGCGGGGAATCTGAAATCTCAACCAAGTGTTCGCCGAAGACGACCTTTGTTGCCACTCACGACGCCGGTAGTCCCACAAGCCGGTCAATCCGATGTCGTCAGGTCCGATGACTTCGCGGTAAGGCAGCAACGGCGCCGCGAGCGATACGTCGGTTCCCGTCGGTGGTCGCTCGAGTTTCAGCGGCACTGCGACCAACGCTGACCCCAGACTCTGACGGTTCCGCTCAAACTGTAATCCAAGATCCCACGGCTTGGACCAGAACAGCAACTGCGGCTCTTCCGGATAATCGCGCCGCTGCGGATCGTCCAAGAGTTGCATCAGGGTTCGCTGTCGCCGATGTTGTTCATCGCTCAACAGGTCTGCTGCTAGAAACTGCTCAGCCGTGAACACGGCATTGGTGCGGGCCACAAAAGTTCCGTCGTCGCGAAGGTCCACTCCGATACGGCCCGTACGAGTCGCCAGAATCGCGTCCGTTGGTTCATGCGCGGCTGCTGCATGCAGTCGTCCCGAAAGCCCCTCCGGGCCGAACGTCGCTTGAGCCTCTATCCGTTCGGGCAGCGTCGCTGATTGCAGAAGCGTCGCGTTCATCAGACCGGCGGTCTTTGGCAAATGCTCCCATTGCCACTCATCAAAATCAGTCCACACCATCCGTCGCGTCTTGCCTGACAACCCTGTCATGTCCAGCATCAGCCAACCACCACCCTTTGAACCGGCCGTCATAATTCCCGCATCGGGAGAAAACAAACCCGCGACACCTTCGACTCGGACGTCGTCCGTTTCCGGGACAGCACGCACAAATTGCACGCGTGCCACCGCGGCCGGAATCGACTGACGTTGAACCCACCCCAACCAAACCAGAATGATGCTCACCAAAAGAGCCATTGCCGGACTAAGGAATCCCAAAACTTCTAATCGACTTCGCCGCCAAAGCCAGAACCCCAATGCGCCGAGCACAGCACTGAAACCCAACAACAAGCCAATCACCTGCCAGCGTGCAGGAATCGAATACCCAACGTACTCTTGAACCAGTGATTCAAGAGTTGCCTGGGCTAATCGCGGTTCCGATCGTGCTCGAAAGAACTCCGACGCGATCTCCTGCATCGGTCCCAACGAAACAAACGGAGACTGCCACACCGGCTCCTCAGATTCTGTTGCAGTGGCCACCTCTGGAAGCGATCCGTTGCGTCCCGCTGGCCGTAGATTTTTCGAACCTACTCTCGTCCCCGCAACATAGTCATCGGACGTGCGGTCCCGCATCCAGCCTTTGGGAGCCAGAGTGGTGACCAGCAATCGTCCCTCGCCGCACGACTTCCAAAATGCCGCCGGCCAGCCATCAATCCTGCAGGCGACTTCGACCTCTGATGCCAACACTCGCACGAACTCGACCGGTTGTTCGTGTTCGTGAATCTCTCGCGCAACGCTGCCATTCGGAGCCTTGACTTCCAGTCGCACTGTTGTCAGGCCGACTCGATCAATGACTTGACACAACGACTCGTCTCCGAGCAGTCGCTCCAAGACCAACGGATCGACCCGATCCAGCATCACCCACAAACGACCTCCGCCAAACAGCCACCGACGAATCGCTACCAACCCCGCCCCATCGTCGATGAAACGACTGTCGGCGATGACCAGTTGATCCAGCGACTGCAAACACTCTTCTCCAGCCGGCAGCAACCGATCCGCCAAGTACGCCACCTTTCCGTGGCGAATCACTGAAGACTGCGAGCTCAGGATTAAATCCATCGGAGCCGATGAATCCACTGCCTCAGGCTCACCCAAATGGTCGATCAATCCGACCACAAGTTTGCCTTCATCCGCCCGCAACATGCCGTCGAGCTGCAGAGCACCGGTTTCACTGCGGATGAGAACCTCGCGCTGCTGTGCCATGTCCATGAACAGGGTCCGGAAATCAAATCGCTGCGGCCCTGCGGAAGATTTGGCGGGCACCAAAATCGGATGCCACGTCTGCAAACGTGACATGGCCGGAATGCAAACCCGCCGACCGTATTGCAAAGTTGGCTCGTCCTCGAAGTACGACGCTGCCAAAACTTCCATTGGCTCCGAAGTCGGATTCGACAGGTTAATCCGCAACAATCCCCATCGGCCGGGAACGTAGGCGTTAGTTCCTCCCAGGGAAACGTGTGCACTCAACCTGCCAACTTGATCCTTGTTCTCATCGCCTCTCGCGACATGTGCCGGCAAGAAAACCAGGATCGCGGTGAGCAGACTCATCCAACCAAGTGAACACTGGCGCGGCTCAAATCGGCTGCGGATATGCATGGAGTTCTCAAAACGCTCGGCAAGTATTGGCATCGACCAAACACATCGACCAGCCAGTCTATACGGAGTCTGACAATCCAACCACAAAGGCCGACAACAATTCACGGAATCATTGTTACAGCCACCCAACCGCCGACGTCCAGACAACGACCTGGCAAACGATTGGTTAGCGTGCCACGGAACGGACCGCACGCAAATCGGCTCCGTTGACTTCCTCAACCGACGAGCCATCCGCCCCGACGCTGCCTTCGGCGGCAAGCTTGTCCAGGTAGCTGCGAAGATACTCCACCGTCTCGTCCACGGTGTCGGCCTGAATAAGCATCAACTCTCCGGGGTGTTGAGTAGAGAGGGCACGCTCAACGGCTTTCACCGCGCCAGAGATTTCCTCAATCTGCTGCGCACGGCGAGACTCGACGGACTCGATGCCTTGCCGGATAAGTCGAATGATTTCACCCGGAGCACGCCCTCGGAGATAGTGGTCCTCGTAGACAATCACTCGATCAAACGCTTCACCTAAGAGCTGACCTTGACGGTGCATGTCACAATCGCGGCGGTCACCAGCGGTTGAGTACACACACGTTCGCCGCGTGTGGGGATAATTCTTCAAAGCGTCGATTAACGCCAACAGCGCGGAACTATTGTGACCGTAATCAACAATGACCGTGCCGCCCCGAATCTTCAAAACATTGAAGCGGCCAGGACTGGCTTCGAGGTTTGCGGCAAACGAATCAACGCGGTCGCGGATGACATCTAAACTGATTCCCAAGCCCCACGCGGCCGCAATCGCGCACAGCGAATTCTCGACTTGAAAACCAATCTTCCCGGAGTGTGTCAGCGGGATGCGGTCGAGTGAGACCAACGGTTCTTCACGCAGACCTTCAGCCAACACGACGTGATGCTCTTTGATGAAGATCGCTCGCCCGCCTTTCGCTCGATGTTCCAGAACCACCGAATTCTGACCGTCGATCGCGAAGAAAATCACCTTGCCTTTGCACTTCTGACCCATTTCGACCGTGTAGGGATCGGTCGCGTTGAGCACCGCGTAGCCGGTTGGCGGGACGACATCAACGATCACTCGTTTGACCTGCGCCAACTTGTCGAGCGTTTCGATGTCTCCCAAACCCAGATGGTCTCCTTCGCCGATGTTGGTCACAACGGCGACATCGCATTTATCGAAGCCCAACCCGGCCCGCAGGATTCCACCGCGAGCGGTCTCCAGCACTGCCATTTCGACTTCGGGATTGAGCAGCACGTTGCGAGCGCTCTGCGGACCAGCACAATCCTCGTTGTCAATCCGCCGGTCGTCGATGTAGATGCCGTCGGTACAGGTGTGAGCGACCGTCTTGCCGGTTCCCTTCAAAATGTGAGCCGTGAAGCGCGTGGTCGTTGTTTTGCCGTTCACGCCCGAGACCGCGACGATCGGAATACGGCCGTTTTCCCCTTCGGGGAAGAGTGTGCCGATGATCGCCTCGCCAACGGGACGAGGCTGTCCGGAACTCGGCGCGAGGTGCATTCGCAATCCGGGAGCGGCGTTGACTTCTACCACCGCGCCGGTCCCCGGTTCACACGGCTGAGCGATGTCGATGGCAACGACGTCGATCCCTGCGACGTCCAAGCCAACCATGCGAGCCGCCTCGATCGCGCGAGCTCGCCATTCGGGATGAACTTTGTCGGTGGTATCGACCGCCGTGCCACCGGTGCTGAGATTCGCGTTGCGGCGAATGAACACTCGCTGTCCAGCCGGCGGAACAGAGTTCGAATCGAAGCCTTGCTCCTTGAGCACCACCTCTGCGGCATCATTCACGTGAATCTTGCTGAGCACTGTGCCATGATGCTCGCCGCGCCGCGGGTCTTGATTGACGATGTCGATCAATTGTTGAATCGTGTGCAGCCCGTCGCCAATGACATTGGCAGGCTCTCGCCGAGCCGCTGCGATCAACTCGCCACCGATTACCAGCAGTCGATAATCGCAGCCGGGAATGTACTTCTCGACAATCACAGACGAGCTTTCGTCATAGGCAATCTCGTAGGCTCGCACGACTTGCTCTTTGGTCGTGAGATTCGTTGTCACGCCTCGGCCTTGATTGCCATCTTGGGGTTTGACGACAACAGGAACGCCGATTTCTTCTGCCGCTTCCCAGGCATCGTTCGCTGATTCGACCGGTCGGCCCTCGGGAACTGGGACACCGATTCCAGACAGCAGGTCCCGCGTCAAATTCTTGTCTTGCGCGATCGTTTCGGCGATTGCGGTTGTGCGATCGGTCTCGGACGCGAGGATGCGACGTTGCTTCGCACCGAACCCGAATTGAATCAGGCTTCCTTTGTTGAGCCGTCGATACGGAATGCCTCGCGCGGTCGCGGCGTTGACGATCGCCTTCGTGCTGGGACCGAGACCGATGTCCTGAGCCAGTTCCTTGAGCTTTTCGACGGCAGCCGCCACGTCGAAAGGCTGGCCATGAATGGCGGCGAGGATCAAATCGCGAGCGATCTTGATCGTCTCGCGGCAGACGTCTTCTTCGATGTACTCGATCGCAACCTTGTAGACGCCGTCCTCATTGCTCTCGCGTGCGCGGCCGAAGCCGACGACGTGTCCGGCCAGTGTCTGCAATTCGATCGAAAGATGCTCAAGAATATGAGCCAGATAAGTGCCGCGACGCAGACGTTGAAAAAAGCCGCCGCGCTCTCCGACACTGCAACGATGCTCGATCATCGTGGGCAGCCAAGTTATCAACCGGTCATTAAAGCCGGGGATCTCTTCGGAGGATTTGTCTTTGAACTCGCCCAGGTCCACCCAGACTTCCAAGACCGGAAAATTCGCCCAAACGTTCGGACCACGAAGTGCCTGAACTTTTCTGAATTCCATGATTCCTACGCTCGGCCTCGTCAATGAGGCCATGTTGTTGAGAAAACGGACGGCGGGAGGCGGGAAGGCAGGCTTTTTGTCCCGCGATCAGATTCGAAACAAGACTGTGTGTCTCCGGCCGTGAGGCAGGAAGCGTTAAATCTGATCGTGGGCCGGTTTGCAGATCACTCTATCGGCAGGCAGACGGCAAAGCTTGCTGGGATCGCGTTGAGTCTGCGTTGGGGATCAGCCGGCGGAGTTCTTCCTGAATACCGTAGGCTTTCTCGGGTTTTACCGGACGTTGCGCGACGCCCTGCAAAGCCAATATGCCACGAGCACAACTCGCGGCGGAATCCATTCGAGGGACTGACTCCTTTCAAACGAGTAACAATCGTCGTGGAGGATTCGCCCGAACAGCGCCGGCCCAAATGACGAAACTTCGCTGTGGCCAATCAGCCCAACCGAGTTCGCAAGTTTCCAGCCATCGGGAAGTTTTGAGGGGAAGCTGCGAGTTCCGGTCGGACTCGCACAGGCAGGTCATGACGAGCGAGCGAATTGCTCTGGCGGGACGAGACCTTTCAAAGCCAACCTCACGGCGTCTCTGCCACAAGGTTTGGCGGATAGTACGGCGGCGAGCCACCTTGCTCCCGACGTCATCGGACGGGGAATGATTAAATCAACCCTGCGTGGAAATTTGCAATCCCCTTCATCGAGATTCTGAGCCGGAAGTGCCGGAAATCAGACCCGGCGGTTGACAAAGTCCACCCGACCGGGAAAAAGGCTGTCCGCGTGGCCGACGCGCCTCGTGTCGGTCGGGTGCAACCCGCATCCGCCCCGAAAACCCCGGAGATTCCGCATGAAACCGTTGCGCCGAGCCGTCGCCTGCCATTGCCTTCCGCAGCCAGTCCGCCGGGCCATCCATGCCGCC
>Ga0194122_10004431_pt1 | contig 13715 bp, 16 predicted proteins | sample TA2MahCa10mmetaG_FD_155487 | JGI IMG/M metagenome (GOLD analysis project Ga0194122, IMG submission 155487) | Freshwater microbial communities from Lake Tanganyika, Tanzania - TA2015021 Mahale Deep Cast 10m | ecosystem: Environmental > Aquatic > Freshwater > Lake | place: Tanzania: Lake... | reverse complement strand
GTGGATGACGTTGATTCCATTCTTATTTTATTCGGGTTCTCATCGGTATTTTCGACTTTTATTGGTTAGCCTTTTAGGGGCGGGTTTGGCGTTGGAGTGGTTCACCGGGTTTGTTCCTAAAGCTATCGCGATTGGAATGACTGTTTGGAGTTTGTTTTTAATGTGGGGATTTAGATCGTGGAGCAAAAAAACTCAATTAGTTGTCTGTTATGCTTCGTTAGGCCTAATAGGGTTACTCTTTTCTTTAGAGTCTTTTTGGTTAAAACAGGAAATAAAAAAGCTCTTTTTTAAAGAGCAACCTGACATCGCAGTTAACGATGTGATCTTATCCCCTTTTCCATCAAACCCTATCTGTTGGCAGGTGGTTACAGTGGTGACTTCTAAAAACAGAAAGACGTTTTCCTTACGCAAAGGAGTGGTCTCACTCTTCACGAATTTATATCGCCCCAGTGAATGTTTGGAGTTGATTTCTAAAACGGTTAAGGTCTCGCAAACTCATCCGCAAGTCATTTGGACGACTCAATTTAATCTCGACCGAAGAGAGTTAATCAAATTACATCAAACCAACTGTTTTGTGGCCGCTCAATTGAGGTTTGTGAGAGCCCCCTTTTGGTACCGTAGGGACGGGAAGTTGTATTTTGCCGATTTAAGATTTGAAACTGAAAGACGGGGTAATTTTTCGAAACTAGAGATTCCTGAAAAAACTACCGATTGTCCTAAGCTTATACCTCCTTGGTCAGAGCCTAGGCGGGACTTGCTAAGTAATTAAAAAAAAAACGACTAGCCCGACCCAGGTCAATCGGGTAGATCAAAGGGAGGCATTCAATATGGCAAAATGTTTTTTAATTGTGGGTAGTGTTTTTGGTTTTCTCTCAGTTGCGCTGGGGGCGTTTGGAGCCCACGCGCTGAAACAAAAGTTTAACGACTATCAAATGGGAATTTTTCAAACCGGAGTTCAATATCAGTTTTTTCACACCTTAGCGCTTTTCTTAGTGGGAGTTCTTTTTTTAAAGAGCCCGGAAGTCTCGTTGCTTAAATATGCAGGCTATGCTTTTACTTTTGGGATTGTCATTTTTTCTGGGAGTCTTTACCTTTTAGCAGCAACTCAAGTCAAAGTCCTAGGGGCGATAACCCCTATAGGTGGAGTCAGTTTTTTGATCGGTTGGGCTATATTGGGCGTAGCCGTTTATAAATTTTTATAAGGGAGAAAAAATGCCGTCGATTGCAATTATTGGAGCAAGTCAGGATAGAAGCAAGTTTGGTAATAAAGCGGTTCGGGTGTTTTCTGATAAAGGTTACAAAGTTTATCCGATTCATCCCAAGTTGACTGAGATTGAAGGTCATAAAGTTTATTCGTCTATACTACAGGTTCCCGAAAAGGAACTTGATATGGTGAGTTTCTATCTGCCGCCTCCAGTGGGACTACAAGTCATCGAGGACGTCGCAAAGGTTAAGTGCAAGGAAGTTTGGCTCAATCCGGGATCTGAGAGTGATGAGTTAGTCGAAAAAGCTGAAAAGCTAGGACTCAACGTTATTCAAGCCTGCAGTATTGTTGGCGCCGGCGCCAGCCCCAGCCAATACTAGCCCATACCAAAAGGTATGGCTTTACTTTGGGTAGTTAGTTAAGAATCGCTACTTGAAACTGCTCGAGATTTTTAGTGTCCGCTACCTTTTAAGCTTAAAGGGAGACTGACACCGGATTTACCTTTGCCGACTGAGGTGTTAATGGGGATGTTTTGCTGGCACATGGGGCAGTTGGAGGGGGCCCATGTTTCAAGATTGACTTCTAAGAGAGAGAAAAGCTCCGGGACATTTCCAATTTGGCTTGTCGTCACAGCCCCTCGGTTGCAAAGGGCTGCGACACCGATGACATCGCAGGGAATCTGGCGAGCTGTTTCCACAACCCGTTTCACTGAAATCCCCGTAGTTAAAATGTCCTCGACGATGAGAACCCGCTTGTTTCGGATCAAATCGTCGTAGCCTCTTTTAATGACAAACGATTCTCCATCGCTAGATTTTTCTGCATAGACACCCAAGACCTCTCGTTGAGAGAGTTCGCTTAAGTGATGAGCAATCCACTGTGATAAAATGATCCCACCCAAAGCGGGGGCTAGAACGGCTTCAATCTGTAGTTTTTCAAAATGAAGAGCAATTTGTTGGCACAAAAGACTCGTTAGTGCTGTGTGAGGGTAAAGAGCATCCTTATTGACGTAAGCCTTTCCGTGTTTTCCGGATGTGTAGACGATATGGCTATCAAAAATAAAGGCCTTGGATTTAACAAAAAGCTGTTTGATTTCCTCTTGGGTTAGCAATTGAGAATCTCTTCTAAAATTTTCTTAGCAGCATCGACGGGTGTTCCAATTCCTCTTGGAGGGTTGGTGATTGGACGACCTATTACCAAATGGGTTGCTCCGAGATTCATCGCTTGAGCCGGGGTTAAAATTCTTTTTTGATCATTGGCTTCAGCCCAGGAGGGCCGAATTCCGGGAGTAACTTTGAGTAGATTCTTTAAGTCAGAAAGTTCAGTCAAGAGCTCCAATTCTTGAGGAGAGCAAACAATACCATCGGCTCCTGCTTCCTTGGCATTTTGAGCAAACTGGATCACTTTTTCATGAGCAGGAGCTCCAAAGATTTGAGTCGATTCTGTTTCGCTAATGGAAGTAAGAACGGTAACCACCAAAAGTAAGGAGCTACCCTTATTGTCTGCAGCGGCTTTAATACTATCCAAACCACAGCTAGCATGAACGTTGAACATTTTGACGCCTAAACTTGAGACCGCCCTTGAGGCCGCTCCTACAGTATTTGGAATATCGTCAAATTTTCCATCGAAGAATATCTGCCCGCCCAATCGATGAATATAATTAATGACCGAGGGAGCCCCTTGGGAAGTAATAAGTTCCAAACCAACTTTGAACATTCCCACATGTTGTGAAAGAGCTTCAATGTAGGGAGTTGCTCTGGCGAGAGAGTCGACATCCAAAGCATAAATAATGTTCTCTTTAGTAGCCATAGGCAAAGGGTATACCGATAATTATTTGAGAAGCCAAGGTAACTCTTTTTTTTAGAAAAGTTGCTTTTTTTTCATCAAATCTCACCAAGGACTTCTTCGGAGTGTCCTTTGACTTTTACTTTATTAAAAACCTTCGCAATTTTTCCTTGAGGATTGATGATAAAAGTCGTTCGCTCAATTCCCATAAATTTTTTTCCGTAGAGGGATTTCTCTTTCCAAACACCATAGGCTTCACAGATTTCACCGCTTTCATCGGACAATAGGGGAAAGTTGAGTTCATATTTTTGACTAAATTTATTGTGCCTTTCGACAGAGTCTTTACTGACACCTATTATAACGGCTTTCGATTTTTTAAATTTAGTGGAGGCGTCTCTAAAGTCACAGGCCTCTTGTGTGCACCCTGGAGTCATGTCTTTCGGATAAAAATATAGGACAACGGTTTTTCCTTTAAAGTCTTTGAGGGAAACAACTTCTCCGTTGTCGCTGGGAAGAGAAAAACTAGGGGCTTTATCACCTGCTTTTAACATGTCACATCTCCTTTAAAAATACATGTCGCAGGCAGTATAAAAAAGTTTAAAGCTTTGCTCAATCAATTTGAAGTTTAAGAGATTGGGATGGTTTAAGAAAATATTGGATTGGATAGGGTTTTGTTTTTCTTACAAAATGGATGCGGCGCATTATCTTGGCTGATTTAGAGACCTGCTCCCTTTAAGTGGGCTTTTTAAGAGGCTGGTCCGACATATTTTTTCCTCAATTGCAAAGACTTATAGAGGACCAAGGTTATAAGATTCGACAAGTTTTTTTTGGAGTTTCATTTGATTATTCATCCCACTGTCAAACGGCCAATAACTTGCGCACCGTGCACGAACTTCATGGTCGTTTGAACCTCTTAAAAAGCCCACTTAAAGCGAGCAGGTATGTGAATTGGTAAGTCTAACCAACTTTTGACTGTAACTTGAAAGATGAGAGGAGTAATATTCCAATTCGGAGAGTGTTTTATGCAAGATTCAACAGCGGTTGAGGTCAAAAATCCGAAGCCAAGAAAAATTTGTTGGCATAATGTTGTTTACCTCGTAGCTAGCCCTTTAGTCGCCATCACTTTGGTTCCTTATTATCTCTACACTCAGGGGTTTGATTGGAGAATTTGGGTATTTACTTTGGTTTTGGGAATAGCGACTTCGGTCTCCATAACTGGTGGGTACCATCGCTTGTTTGCCCATCGAAGCTATTCAGCCAGAGGATGGGTCAGATTATTTTATCTCTTGTTTGGAGGGGCCTCTTTCCAGGGTTCTATCTTAAAGTGGGCCACCGATCATCGCAGGCATCACCGCTATGTAGATACCGAAAAAGATCCTTACAATATCAACCAAGGATTTTGGTACGCCCACATAGGCTGGTTGATAGTGGAAGATGACCCTAATTACAAAGACAAATTTGCTCAAGACCTTCTTGACGATAAATGGGTCTTTCTGCAGCACAAATATTATCTGTGGTTTGCCTTTGGTGTCGGCGTGGTTTTCCCGACTCTGGTTGGGTATTGGATGGGTTCGATGTTAGGTGGATTTGCCGTCGGGGCTGCTTTGCGATTAGTGTTAACGAATCACTCCACTTTTTTTATCAATTCACTTTGTCATACATTAGGGCGTCAACCCTACAGTGATGAGCACTCAGCAAGAGATAGTTTTATTATGGCCTTTTTGGCCTTTGGGGAGGGGTACCATAACTTCCACCATCAGTTTCAGTCGGACTATCGAAATGGTATCCACTGGTATGATTGGGATCCAACAAAATGGGTGGTTAATATTCTATCGTATTTGGGTTCGGCGTATAATCTTAAAAAAATTTCTCAAGCCACTATTGTTAAAGCTCAAGTGGCGATGGAAGAAAGACGACTTATTCGAGAAGGAGTTCCGGCAGAGTCTATCCATCCTTTTCGCTTGAAAGTAGAAGAGGCCGGTAAGAAGTGGAAAACCTTGAGAGAGGATTACCTCGCCGTGAAGCTTGAAATGAGGCAAAATTACTTGGTAAGAAAAGCTGAAATGAAAGAAAAATACCAAGAGAAATTAAAAAATTTGAAAATAGAAATGAAACGAAGTCGACGAGAGTTTAAAACTGCCTGGCAATTATGGGTCGCTTATGCTCGCCATGCTCGAACCATCGTTAGAACCTGATGGTTTCATTCCTGCTCCATTTTGAGTGGATTTTTTAAGGGGTTCAAGCGGCCATCAGGTTGGTTTAGGGCGGGGAATTTATTGGCCGTTTGACGATAAGGTAAATTATCAAATGAAACTCCAAGAAAACTTATCAAATCTTATAACCTTGGTCCTCTATAAGTTTTTACAATTTAAGAAAATTAACATCGGACTAGCCTCTTAAAAACCCCACCCAAAGGAGCAGGTATGATAGTTTCCAGGGAACCCAAAATTTATGATAGCTTGATTTTTGATTTAGATGGAACTCTTTGGGATTCGACCTCGGCGTGTGCCAGTGCTTGGAATACCGCTCTAAAAAAAATCGAAATAGAACGCGAGACCCCTCTAACACCGGAGGATATTGGCCGGATGATGGGGCTTCCTATCGCTAAGATTTTTGAAAATTTTTTTCCTGATATGTCCGAGGAACGTAGAGAGAGTGCAGCTAAGGCGTGTTTTAAAGAGCAGATTGAGATCATTCGGCAAAAAGGGGCTATTCTTTATCCGGGAGTTCAAAAGGGGCTATTTCAGCTATCTGAGAGATATCAACTATTTATCGTTAGTAATTGCCAACAAATCTATCTCGATACTTTTTTTCACCATTCCGGACTTAAAAAGCTCTTTAAAGACACCGAATGCCACGGTAATACGAAGCGCCCCAAAGGGGAAAATATTGGTCTGGTTGTGAAGAGAAATAGTTTACAAAAGCCCGTCTATGTAGGAGATACAGCAGGGGACCACGAATCGGCAGTGATGGCAGGGGTACCCTATTTTCATGTTAATTATGGTTTTGGAATAACTTCAAAGCCATGTATGAAGTTTGATAATTTTGAAGAATTGGTCAGACACTTTTTAGAGCCTTGGCAAATATCATGATTCATTCTCTTAGCGTTTTAATCACTTATCACGATGAAAAAGAACTTCTGACCGAATGTTTGAAGTCTCTTCATGGACAACTAGATTCCTGCGATGAGATTTTAATCTACGATGATGCTTCAAAAGTCCCGCCACAAAGATTCATTCCTAGAGGAATCAATGCTCGAGTTTTTCGAGAGGAGACTAATAAAGGGCCGGCTTTTGGCCGAAATTTTTTATTGAACAAAGCTCGTGGGGAATACGTTCATTTCCATGATGCCGATGATTGGTTTTTAGATAGCTGGGCCAGACGAATCCGTCGGGTTTTAATCACAAGTCCTTGTGACGCCATTTTCACTGAAGTTAAATCCTACCAAAAGGGACAACTTGTGAGCCCAGAGGTTTTGGGTCTTAAGAAAATCACAACTCCAGACAAACTTCTGCCTTTTTGTGTAGAGCATTTCATGTTGGTTCCTTCGGGAACTTACCGAAAAGATTTTGTTCAAAAAATGGGCGGATATCGAGAAGACCTTTGGCAATCGGAAGATTTTGATTTCCATATTAGACTTGCTAATCGCTCGCCAAAGTTTGAATTGATTTTAGATCCTTTGGTTTCCATTCGTTTACGGGAAGAGAGCCGTAGTCAAAAACGAGATGAAGCCTTAGGCGACGCAGTAAAGGCTTTGCAATTACTTCGCTCGGAGGTTCCTGCGAGTTTGCATCCTGTTTTAGCTGAGAAAGCCTCTAAGTTGGGGTCGGAACTTTTCGAACAGGGTTATCGCAAAGAGGCCAGAGAAGCCTTCCGTTTAGCCAAGCAACTTGGCCAACCGAGCTTTGATCACAAACCTTCCTTCTATAAGAAAGTTGCCGAGCACGGCGGACAGGAAATGGCCGAGTGGGTGGCGCTTCTTTATCGAAAAGTGGTTCCCGAAAAAACAAGAAAAGATTCAAGAAATAGAAACCCACCCAAACTTGACAGGAGTCATTGATGAAAACCGTTGCGGCCGTAGCTTGGGAAAAAGGACAGCCTTTAGAAGTTGAAGAGATCGACATCCAAGGACCGCAAAAAGGTGAAGTGCTCGTTCGAATCGCGGCCTCCGGCGTTTGTCATACCGATGCGTATACTCTTTCGGGTGCCGATCCTGAAGGGTTATTTCCTTGTGTTTTAGGTCATGAGGGGGCAGGTGTGGTCGAGGAGATTGGCGCTGGAGTCACTAGTGTTTCGGTCGGGGATCACGTGATTCCTCTTTATGTTCCAGAGTGCGGAGAGTGCAAGTTTTGTCGCTCGGGTAAGAGCAACTTGTGTAGTGCGATTCGAGTGACCCAAGGCAAGGGGCTTATGCCCGATGGGACCAGTCGATTTTCTAAAAACGGCAAAACCATCTATCACTATATGGGGACTTCAACGTTTTCTAAATACACAGTTCTACCTGAAATCGCTGTGGCCAAAATCAATAAGGCTGCCGATTTGACGAAAGTGGGATTGTTGGGCTGTGGAATTACTACGGGAATTGGGGCTGTGCTCAATACGGCCAAAGTAACTCCCGGTAGTACTGTAGCTGTGTTTGGTTTGGGCGGAATCGGTCTAAGTGTGATTCAAGGAGCTGTGCTTGCCAAAGCTTCTAAAATTATTGCAGTTGATATTAACGAAGACAAATTTGCTTTTGCTAAGCAGTTAGGGGCCACCGATTGTATCAACCCCAAAAAATATGATCGACCCATTCAAGAAGTGATTGTGGAGTATACCGACGGGGGAGTTGATTATTCTTTTGAGTGCGTGGGGAATACTCAGTTGATGCGGTCGGCATTGGAGTGCTGTCATAAAGGTTGGGGAGAGTCGATTATTATTGGTGTTGCAGGGGCCGGACAAGAGATTTCAACCCGTCCTTTTCAATTGGTCACGGGAAGAGTTTGGAAAGGCAGTGCATTTGGAGGCGTTAAAGGAAGAACAGGAGTGCCTCAGTTGGTGGACAGATACATTCAAAAAGAGATCAAAGTCGATGAGATGGTGACTCATACAATGTCTATTAGCGAGATTAACCACGCCTTTGAACTGATGCACGAAGGGAAAAGTATTCGGTCGGTAGTGACCTTTTAAGGTTGTTGTCACATGTTGAATATAATCAGCACACATAAAGCTTTTGACGGTAAAGTCGGGTTCTTCTCTCATGCTTCAAAACTTAATGCCTGTACGATGAGGTTTTCGGTCTTTGTTCCAAAAGAGGCTGAAACTCAAGCCGTACCGGTTCTTTACTGGCTGTCGGGCTTAACCTGTACGGAAGAAAACTTTACTATCAAAGCTAATGCTCAGAGGTTTGCTTCGCAGTTTGGAATTATGTTAGTTGCGCCCGATACTAGCCCGCGTGGAGAGGATATTCCTGGAAAGGGAGAAAGTTGGGATCTAGGGCAGGGGGCCGGGTTTTATGTCAATGCCACGCAAAGTCCTTGGTCTAAGAATTATCAAATGTACGATTATGTGACTCAGGAACTCCCCGAACTTATCGAGACAAACTTCAAAGTTATTCCCGACTGCAAAAGTATTTTTGGCCACTCTATGGGGGGCCATGGGGCTTTGGTCATCGGTATTCGAGAGTCTGAGCGATACCGTTCGGTTTCAGCTTTTGCTCCCATCACTCACCCTTGTTCGGTGCCGTGGGGAGAGAAGGCCTTTACGGCGTATTTAGGAGAGGACCGCAAAGCCTGGGAGGCTTACGATGCGACTCTTTTAGTTAAAAAACTGGGGTATGACAGGCCGATATTAGTGGATCAGGGGACGGAGGATCAGTTTTTAAAGACCTCGTTGCGCCCTGAAAATTTAGAAAAAGCCTGCGCTGAAGCTAATGTGAAATTGGAACTTCGTTATCAAAAAGGGTATGACCACAGTTACTATTTTATTAGTACCTTCATTCAGGACCATATCCGTTTCCATTCTAAATTTTTACTTTAAACCAAACTGATTCCATTGGCTTTCAAAGCGGGATTGGGAAATAGAAGTGAGCGTTCTTAGTTTTCCCGAAGAGAGTTGCTTAGCCATTTTGGAGGGAACAAGTTTGCAGAGTCGTGAAAGGCCGCCTTGGATTCCCATTTCCATGCCGGCTAAGGCTCTGGCGTATCCTATAGGGTCTTTTAAATAGATCCAACCATCAACAAGCGCCTCAACGATAGAGCCTAGATCAAATTCGTCTAAATGGGGGCTTTGAGCGATCTGTTTTCCCCAATCATCAAAGAAAGGGCCTAGGGGAATGAGTAGAGAGGCGTGAGATCTTAAACATTTGGGTTTTCTCAGAGCAAAGTTACGGTGATTTTCGATAGCCATATACTGTCGATTTAAATGGCTTAGAGTCGGAAACGCTCCTTTTAAATGCGATGGGCTCTCACGTTTGGCGAACTCTGTTCTTAAGAAGTCGTTCGGATCAAAGTTCCACAGTTCCATAACTCGAACCAAATCGCCTGCATTGTGAGCGATGACTGTGGCAGCTTTTAAGGCTCCAATGCCATCGCGGACTTCTCGAAATTGATTGAAAATAGAGAGCTCTCGATCCAGTTCCTTTAAAATCATTTCAGATAAAGCCTGGGCTCGTTCAGGGTGCCTTTTTCTTAATGCCCCATAGGCTGCAACTGAAATACTAAACCACTCTCCGTGGTGACCGCTTAAATAGTCATGAGTGATAGGGCTTTTCACCCCTCGGGCAGAAACGGGAGATGCATCCCAAGTTAATGCCTGTTCAACCACATCCACCATGGCAAAGAGAACATCCAGAGGAAGACCTGGGTGCCAAAGTCGAGAACGTATCTGATTATCAACATCGGTAGGGACGAACGTAGCAACCGTTCCCCAATGGGCGGAAACGCACAATTCAAAGTAAGTTGCATGGTCGAGTTCAGCGTCGGGAAACTTTTTAAGCCAGGTATCGGTATGGCGTAAAATTTTTAAGTAACTTTGTTGAGGGGCTGGGGAGAGAGCTTCATTGAAAATAAAAGGGGCTGTGTTTTTGACGTGAGTCAGAAGGATCTGCGGTGAAATCCCTCTGGGAAATTCAGGTTCAGTCGGGGGAACTAGTTTCTCCCAGACTGAGGGTATGGCAATCTCTTTGTCCATTTCCTTGGGGTTTTGCCACAGAATAGAGAAAGGTTCAATAAGGCTTAATTCAAATCTCGATGTGAAGTGATTTGGGATCTGACAGCTGAAAAAAAGTTGAGCAACTGTAAGATTTCTTAAAACTCGTTTTGAATACACACATGAGAAACTCTTTGAATGGGTGTCAAAAAATTAGACGGCAAAATTATAAGTTGCTGTTTTTGCTATTGAATTTGCCTTGTAGACCTTAAGTCTTAACTTCGGCCTCTTGATTGCAATCTATAAAAATCAAAGATTTTCACTAAGGAAACTTGATTAAGAATAGGAGACCCCCAATGAACCAGTTCTTAAAAAAACTAACTACGATAGCTTTCACTTTAACCCTATTAGTCGGTTGCGGAATGTCGCCAGCGACTCGCAGGTCTTCAATCACATCGACTACCAACTTTAATTTTGGTCCGAATCCTTGGACTTCGACTTCGACTTCGACTTCGAGCACGCAGCCCCAAGACCCTACCTGTTCCTTACGTATCGATAACACTAATACATTTCCAGTTGCTGTGACTCCTCAATCCTCAGTGGTTTATGAGGTCACTGTGAATGGGGGAGCTCTTAATCTGGCATTTAGTTTTGATAAAATTAAGATTCTTGATACTGAGTTCAGGAACTTTGTTGTAAGTTCAACCAATCCAAGAAGAGCAACTTTAACTGCGGTTTTCCCCTTCCAAAACCAAGCAGTCTATCCTGTGACGGCTTACGTTAATATCTCAGGGGCTTCGCCAATATTATGTAGCGGACAAGTTGGAATTAACTCATTAAATAGTTTACAGATCTCTGGGGCTGCACTTGTTGATACCTTTGATACGGCAGTTTGGACAGCGAGTTTGCCAGGTCGCACTGACAGTATTTTCTATTTTGCCCAAGCCGATTCCAATCCCGATGTTTTAGTGGAGGTCTTCGGTTCTACCATTTCTATCAGACAATCTTCATCTCAACGCTTTAGATATGTCTCACGAGGAGTTGTGATAAAAGTAGAAGCTAGAGACAAAAATAATACACTCATTGGTGCTACAACAAAAGTTCTCTACTTCTTACCTCGGGATCTTAATTGCCATATTTTTCAAGCTCCGAATGAGGTCAGAAGTGGCCAAATCGTTAGTATCACAGCAGAAGCAGTTAACCCCTTTCTTGAACGAACCGGAGAGTCTTTGCAGAATGTGAGAATTGAGACCAACCAGCTCTACATAAATGCTGTGAGTGGTTTCGGAGCTTCAGGAGCCGTTCAAATCACTTTCCAATTGCCACCTGGGGTCACAACAGCACAGACAGTTTCTTACAAGTTGCAATTGGCTAGTATCGCTGTCAGCCGAGAACTAAACACACTTCGCACCTGTGATACGGGTGACTTCTCAATCATTGTTAGGCCTTAACAGATTTAAGAATGGGAATTTTAGTCTACGACTCTCTCTCTAAACAGGAGGGAGTCGTTTTATCATTTGAGTAGAGACTTCAAGTAGTCGCTAAAATACTCTACAGTGTTGCTAGAGAGTGAAAGCTGTCGGTAAGAGATTTTAGACATTTGAAAAATCTTTTTGGCAATACGGTTTTCCGGAGTGTCATGGTATTTGTCCGAGAGATAAATAATTTCTCTTACTCTGTGGCTTGCCAGTAATTTAGCGCATTCGTTGCAGGGAAATAAAGTCACATAGACTTTGGCGCCAGTTAGTGAGCCCCTCGCATGAGAAATGGCGTTGGCTTCACTGTGGATTACATAACCATACTTTTGATGTTCTAAAGGGACTTCGCGATTGTTTCCCCAAGGGATTAATGTTTCATCAATTCCTGCAATGGTTCCGTTGTACCCCATGGTGATTTGATGATTGTGATCATCCACAATGACACAACCTACTTTGGTGTTGGGATCTTTGCTTTTATAGCTTGCTAACATCGCCTGAAGCATGAAATATTCATCCCAAGTGATTTTGGAGTCTACGGGAACGTAGTTAATTCGCCAGTCGGAATTATCGGTGATTTTTGTCATAGGGGTTTCCTTAATTATTTAAGAGGTATCTAGATTTAAAAGAGTAGTCAAATGAAGCCCTATCCCCCTAATACTAAAGTAAAAGTTCTCTCACTTAAATTGGAAGGGACTGTCATTGAGCGACTTAAGACCGGAGAGTATAGAGTCGTTTGCGGTGCGATGACTTTAATACGCCCTGAACGGGATTTGGAGCCTTTAGCCAAAGATAAATGGAAAAAGTACTCGGCGGTCGCGAAAAAGAAACAGTTTCAAGCGGACACTCTTGAAGAAAAACCGGTTCAAACTATTGATCTTCACGGCATGCGTGTCGTTGAAGCTCTGGCCCATGTCGAAACTTTTTTAGATAAGGCTTTAATGGCAGATTGCGGGCGAGTCGAAATCATTCATGGAGTCGGAACCGGTGCTTTGATGCAAGCAGTTCACGACTTTCTCAAAAAACAAACCTATGTTACCCGATTCCATTTAGACGAAAACAACACCGGCACCACTTGGGTTTATTTCTAACTACCAAAAGGTATGGCTTTACTTTGGGTAGTTTTAAAGAGTGACCGCTACCTTTTAAGCTTAATGGGAGACTGACACCCCTAGAGAAGGAGGAGGACGCCGGGGAGGGGGTGGAGGCTTTGGTAGACGGTGTGGACGTGCTCGGCTGTGGGGAGAACGACTTCGACCGTTAAGCTTGTGTGTTTTCCATTTTCGGAAGTTCGGCTAGAGAATTCCGGCGGGCTGGATAGGTTTAAAACTTTTTGAATTTGGGTAAGAACCGAGTTTTGGATCGATTCTTCGTTTTGGAGGATTATTTTAAAAACGTACGGTCCGGGAAAAGAATGGACCGATTTTAAAAGTTCAATGGGAGGGAAGTTCATCTTACTCTTTTTTTTCCACCAAAACCGTAAAGAACCCCATTTAACGTGACATAACCATCCGGGTGTCCTTTGCCGGAGGGGTTTTCGTGAACCCAGTGAACAATCGCACCATCCGGAGATGGAGGGTAGGGGCCATTTTGCTTAGTTGTTGTGATGTAATCCCCGCAAGTTTCCACGGTCATGTCGATTTCAATTTCCGATATTTTTCCAAAACTCTCATTGTAAATTACTTCAATCGTGTCCTCGTTGTTCTTAACGTCGTTAAAAATCATTTGAAAATGGCGGTGGCCATTTTTGTCTGGGTAAATTTTAGAAACCGTACCCTTGAGATGAGCTCTTTCTTCAAATTTATTGCCGGTGGTGTGTTTCCATTCAATCACTTGGGAGCCATTGAGAGGCAGTTCTTTGCCTTTATTATTTTTACAAGGGGGAGGAGAGGTAGTTTCGGCTCCTTCTAAGGTAAGCGCCCAAAAAAGTAGACCCATCAAAAGAGTTGTCTGTTTTAAAAATGACATCACCTGGCCCCCTCTAAATAAATTACATTTCGACGCACCGTACCTAAAATGGGCTGCATTCTCAACCTTAATTTCATAGCAGAAGAAAAGCTCGATTTTAAGTGCCTAGAATGGTTAAATAAATAAACCCTTTTTTTTTAAAAAAAATCCAACCGAAA
>Ga0194122_10004430_pt1 | contig 13720 bp, 13 predicted proteins | sample TA2MahCa10mmetaG_FD_155487 | JGI IMG/M metagenome (GOLD analysis project Ga0194122, IMG submission 155487) | Freshwater microbial communities from Lake Tanganyika, Tanzania - TA2015021 Mahale Deep Cast 10m | ecosystem: Environmental > Aquatic > Freshwater > Lake | place: Tanzania: Lake... | reverse complement strand
TGACCCAGCGCTTGGGATTGCCGACCAGCAGCTTGTCCAGTGGGTCCGTCGAGCCCGCATGGACAGGGGTGACTTTGCCGATCCCCATAAGCAGGCCGCACTCACCAGCGACAAAAGGGCTGAACTGGCCCGTCTGCGCAAGAAAAACCGGGGGCCAAGGGTGGATTTTTGTTAATCTTGAGGCAGCACTTCGCCAATGAGCAGCTGCCGCCGGGAGGTCTCGGCTAATCCAGGCCCTGTCTGAACACTTCTAAATTGCATGGCTGTGCAAACAGCTCGGTGTAGCCCGCAGTGGCTTCTATGCCTGGAGGCAACAGAAACGGAAACCAGGGCACGGGCCCTGGAGAACGCAACCATCACCGACCGGGTTCAGACCGTGTTAGATCGCAACCACAGCTTCTAAATCGAACTACGCATCCGACAGGTACTTAGAGCTTATGACCTCAAGGTGGACCGTCAACGCGTCGCACGGGTCATGCACGTGGCTGATCTAAAGGCCAAGACCAGAAGAGATATCAGGCCTTGCCGTAGAGGATCTCCCCGGCCCCATAGCGTCGCGGACAACTTGCTGAAGCTGCTGTACAGCAAAGCAGCAACCAACCGCAACTGGGCCGGTGACAACACTCGTATCAGCACCATGCCAAGCTGGGAGTATTTAGGCGTTTGAATAGATCTGTACAGTCGACGGCTGTTGGGCTGGGCCCTGGACATCACCATGAAGATAGCGTTGCAACTGGAGGCCCTCAAAAGGCCCTGAGTCACCACCGGGTCGAAACTGATCAACTCCTGATCAATACCGATCAAGGGAGACAGTGCCGAGCCATGTCCTACAGGCAGCTGCTTGTAGACCGCATAATCAGATGCAGAATTTCCGCAATGGGCTGCTGCTGATAAGACGCAGTCACTGAGTGCTTCTTGGCCACCGCAAAAATGCACTCGGCTTCGGTGAAGATGCCAATAGGTGAAAAGCCTGAAGCAATTTCATTCGAGATTGAAGTTTATTACAGCCGCTAATATAGAAACTAAGCAATTATCTACATCATCCCAAGATACCACAAACAGAAGCTACTCAACTCCCGTACGCTCTGACCCATGATGTCCTAATATTTGCCCACTAAATCGGGGTAAGATCACAATCGCGCGAGCACCTATCTGGGCATGCAGATTGTGTTCACCTGGGGTAATCTGTTGATAAACCACTTCTGCAACTGATCAGGGGGATCCTGAAAGAGCGGAGAAAAACAAAATTCACAGCGGAAAGATTGTGACCGTGACCCAAACGGCCGACGTAATGTGGACTGAAGGAGGCCTACCTCTTTGGCTGGTTGCTACCGCTGGTGGGATGATTGTGATGGGAGGCAGGTCTCTTCTTCTAAACATGTTAAAGCGGTATGAGTTCCACTTGATCAGCGTCACTCCGACACAATCGTTTAGCAACCTAACTAGGACCTGGCGAGGTTTTATGTGACTCCGCAATCTACGGTTATGGGGTGCGAGCCATAGAAGACTTTATTCGGACCCAGGGGATGGTTTACTAGTCATCGGAATATAGGCATGAGGTTCATGCGCGGAAGTGGTGAGAATCGGATTGTCTACAGGCGCTGGGCGACTGGAGATGCGGCGCCTGGAGGGTCTGAAACGAACTGGAGTGGTACAGCGTCGCGATGACAGAACTGGCCTGGGATCCATGCCTATCTCTTGATGAAATTGATCCTGGGTTTAAGATCATGCGATCGTTCGGACCTGGTGCTCCTGGTGGAAGGCAGGCCGAGCACTGGACTCCTCAACGTGTACGGTCAAGCCGAAGTTGGAGTACCAAAGCAAGTGATACTAGAGCGCAGAGAAGATTTAAGAGATGATCTGAACGATCAGCTACGGCGTAGGAGACTACATCAATAATCACGCGTCGCCTAAGCATTCTTGCAAGCCACTGAGCTGGTCGAACTTAGTGATGACCTGACCAGACCAGCCAGGAAGCTTGCGCAACTGAAGGAGACCCTGTCGGTTGTTGAACTACGCCATGGTAGAAACGGTGGGCCCGTTGACGCTGGAGCACTGCGACTGCATAGCTTCAATATCGGGGTTGAGCGAACTTTACTATTGGTTAGTTGAGTGGTGAACAGCGGCACGACAGGCAGCGAACAGGGCTAGTATCAGCTGATGATGAAACGCATGGTGAAGGGGACGCTAGAAATTCGTAAAACGGATGCAGCTCACTTGGAAAATGCGTGACGCTTGACTCTTCTACCAAGCGACCAAAAAAGGAATACACCAATAAACCCCTCATCAAAAAGCTGTAGATTAGCGAAGGGACTTTGCAAGAAAAAGGGGAGTATTTGATAGGCAATGAGGGCAGACAACTGCAATGTGGGTGGATAAGAGAGTGAACAGAGTATTGGACGCAAGACTCTATACACAACCCACACATAGAGAGGAAGAAAAACAATAGAGAGATATCCAGAAATATAAAAGAAAGAAGCGATGAGACCAGGCGATGTTCCGGACCTTTCGCTTAGAGGAAGAAGAGAGCTCTGAATATTGTGAGCATTAATCACATCTAGCATCATGATAGGTTTATCGATTGAAATATCCAGGAGACCAGCAATGCGGAGGAGTAAAGAGAATCTGAACATCGCATTAGTAAAGTAGTTGGAAAGATGGTAAAGCCCATCATGTCCTCCAGAATTAAACGAAGCTATAAGTGATAGGTACTGAGGATATGTCCGTTCTACAAGCCAGCTTATTCCATAGTTTTGGAGGGTCGGAAGACCATCGACAACAGTAGTCTTAACGGTAACTCCTATGAGCGCAAAAGGAAACAGGAAGAGGAAAAGAACTAGAAAGACAAGAGATAACGAGCGTGCTGCACTAATAGAGAAGATGAAAGAAGGAGCTGGCCTTAATGAGAATATCAGGAATTTTGTCTTAAGAGGCATTAAAGAAAATACTATTAGAACGAGTGAATTGAGAGCGGATGCCAAACCATTGCACCCTAAAACACTAGCTACGCAGAGTACCATCAGGGATATTCGATACTTTGCTCTCTCAGCTTCCGAGTGTTCAAAGAGAATAGTCTGAAGCAATAAGAATGAGCATGAAATGTTAACTATGGGCAAGACAGTCACTTGCCATGCGACATTATCCGCTATTTCTGAGATACTTTGAATTCCATACCTGTAGTTGTTCAGCTGAGTAAATAGCCCAAAAGCTGATACTAGAAGGATAGACCAGGAATAAAACCTAAGCCGCTTCAGGCTGACCAATGAAAGGAGGGTGTGAGGGCAAGACGCGCTGGGCCAACGCTTGCATTTCATTGGGAAAGATATAGCTAACAGCAAGAAAGTGCCAACTAAACATGCTGAATATAGAAGAGTAGTTTCGAGTAGGCCCAAATCAAGGGAGGGCTGCTTGTAAATCGTGCTTTCCCAGGGAGTCAGTGTGGCCAAAAGCCATGGCAGGCCCAGCTGAGTTAGCAGGTATATGGCAAGAATAGTTAAGAAGTTAATCGACAGTGCTCCTGGTTTGCTCAACCAATTGAAAATTATAGCGGTTGGGCAGCTTCTGGAAATCCTATCTTTGCTAAGCGGAGACGCGCCCGAAGAAAATATTGAGGAAAGCGACGACTAAACTTCAATTGTGAAATTGAGAAAATGGGTTTATGTAGAGAGAATTAAAAGCAAGCTGTCTGTTCAAACTGACTCTGATGACAGAGCGAATACGGACCTTAAGCAAGACTAAGCATGGCCTATGACAACCAGTACGAGGAGTCTTAGTATGGCATGTTGGTAGCAACTGCGTGTAGCTATTTGGTTGAATCAGGGGCAAGAGCGATTGTAAAGAATTCTATAGACATTAAGTCGCTGTCATGGAGCGGGAGCCAAAAGAATGTTTTGAAGAAGATATAGAACAGTTCGTGAAATCTGAGATTCGAGCCTGTTTGCAAAAGGTGAAAGAAGTATATTTAAGCGAAACGACGAAAGGTAGGCTGTAGCGCAGCCCAAAAGGAAGTACAATGGCGATGGGTCTAGTGATTGGCACAGCAAATAATGCGAGTGTTTTTAAATAAGACTAATGTAGAAAAATGGAAATCCAAAGCGGGTAACCATCTACTCACCGATGTGGCGCCTAGAGGTCTCTCGAGGAAGCAAAAAAAGAGAACGGGTATAACGAGGGGGAGAGGCGCATGAAAGGACACGCGAAGTGAGCCTAGGCCTGACGTGTCCCCTATAGTATTGCTGCTACTGTTACCTGGTGGGTAGTTAGGCCACTTTGCATTGCTTGATGTTCTCGTGGTCGTACACCCCTCAAGCGCTGTGTACTGGTTGGAAGTATGTATTAGAAACAGGGTTGCTTTGCCTTCAGCATGGCTTGCTGTATAGCTGTGAACAGCTAGATATTCAGATATTAGTCCCTGAAGCGGCTGTTAATGATGGGCAAATGGGTATTCTCATGGTGGACCTGGCGCGATTTAGGCCGTGTTGCAACGGCTGCTGGCTCACCACTACTGTAAGGTCTTGGCATTGTAATCCAGGCCGTTGTCTACGCACAAGTGAGTGGATGGTGGCTAGAGCTTGAGCAACTCTTCGATCGTATCGATCACCCCAACAGGCCTACAGCGCCTGCTCAATCTAAACACCAGGCAGAGACTGATGTAGTCGTCGACGACATTGAGGAAATTGAGGATTCGATCATTGATGGTTTGATCCAAATGAAAGTTTATCGACTAGACGTGGATGGGAATCCCGGCCTACAGCAGCTCCGCTTGTCTCCGGAAGACCTTGAACAATTACGACGGCACGAGAGGAGCCTTTGAGGCACCTCCTGCCGCGTAATCATTTACACCCTCATATGATTTACACTAAATAGGCGAGACTGACCTGCCGATACAAAAGGGACCGGGCCAAGAGAACATGACGCCGTGCAAGTTCAATGATGCACCGGCTCAACTTATGCACCTCAGTCGCTGTGAAAGCTATCGGTCGACGATTGGTTTTGCTGTTCTGGCCGGCCAAACGGTACGAACGGCGTGGGATACCCGGAATCGAACATAGAGAACACACACGGCTCTACGGCGTCGCTCCAAGCTCATCAGCTAACCTCGGCCGACTACTTGTGCATGGCCTTGTCGAACTCTTTATCAACAAGAAACATTGTGAAACGGATGATTTACTGCTCGAGTTCCTCTGGCGTTTCGCTTCAGTGGCCATCATCCTGCAGTAGAGCTGGTCCCAGCGGTGTAGGTCGGGGCTGACAGCTCCAAACCATGTAAACATCAGCGAGGGCATGGCACTGGCTGAGGACCTACTTAGCGTCGCGAAGCTTGTGTATGAAGTACTGACAAGAATCTCACTTGCACCTCGCGAGGCTTCTCCTGGCCGAGTCTGGGCCGTTGGGAAGATATCATTAGGAGTGGGTCAATTTTTGGGGTCCGCGCGATGATATGCATTGAAGACCCGATCCTCAATAGATTGTTAAAATCCAACAGAAGCTTTCGATATAAGAAAGGGAGTTAATCCAAAGCAGTATCGACAGGTGTATAATGAGGGTGCTAACGATTTGAGAAGATGCGCTAAATCCCTAATTGAGGCGGTCAAAGTGAAAGGCCATAGAGATGAGTTATAGTTTCTACTCCTCGCTAAGCTGTCTCACGAGGATATTGCGCAAACAGCCGCAGTGGCATTTGCACACTGGGTCGCATTAGTCACGTTTGATTCAGATGCGTGATAAGACTCAATTGGCTTACTCAAGGTCCCGAAGGCACTACAAGTGTTTTAGTAATTCACAACTCAAAGCCCTGTCAATGACAATCGATTTATCCATGGTTCTTGATCACAATTACAGAGTTGGCCTAACTTGTTCATATTCATTCTTTTACTGATAATTTATTAAGAAATAGGATAGATCAAGAATGCCAGATCTTCTCGTAACAAGTCGACGTTGGTTAAGAACCTCGGAGGCCACGTATATGCGGGCTCTGTCGGCAGATCTCAACAACCCGCTGGAGACCTTTGAAGTTGTTGTAGTTAATGATATAGACATAAGAAGCCTGGTCTCGCCAGTCAATCTATTCAGGGTTTGCACGGCAATACGGCAGCGACCATTATTTCTGATGACACTGATGCATTCATTGTCACCATCTGAATGGGCTAGAAGTTATAAACTACTTTCATCTCGTCTTCTGAGGCAAAAGCCCGGAAAGGTAGAAAACCCTACTGGACGAATTTTATATACTTGCAAGCATCAGCTATCCACTGCCATACTATATCTATTGCTTTTGCCTTACGCGCTTAAATATCGTAGACTGGTCACTACATGCCACTACGATACCGTTCCAAAAGCATTGTGCATTGCATTTAAATCACTTTCAAAGATTGTCATAGAGGTTCAACATGGCCTGATATACCCATTACATCCTGCTTATCGTATAGCTACACGCGACTCAATTTCGTGTCCTGACAAGATATTCTATTGGGATCAGCCTTCTAAAGAAGCGTTAACTAGGTTCCAAAAATCAGGGGGTCTCATACAGCTCTCATCTTATTTTCACTTCTTAGGTTCCCAAAGCAATGTGCCTTTGTCAGTTGTTCCTTCTAACCAGCCAATTGTTTTTTATACACTCACATACGAGAAAGCAGTCCCAGAATCTGTAATTCGTACTATTAAGGCAAATGCTTACTCTATCTCATGGATTTTTCGTTGGCATCCTATGGGGCCGCCTCCTATGGAGGAGCACCTCCTCTGCTTGAGAGATCACCCATCAGTCTTCCTAGACCAAACTTGTCAGCTGGACTTGATCCAATGTATTTCAGCAGCCAGCCTACACGTTAGCTTCTCATCTTCAGTTGTAGCGCTTTGCTCTGCGTTCAGGCTTCGCAGTTTCCTCACAAACGCAGAATCGAAAGAATTCTTTATTGGCTACAGTGATCTTGTAGAATATGTGAGTGATGAAAATCTTGCGGAGCTAATTGTCAAGTTTTTCAATATGAACGTAGAAGATAAATAAGCTTGGATTGAGCTCATGAGATAATGATAGAAATGCAGCAAGCAGCAGGTGAATTCGTAGGATCTAAATCATACAGCGATTAAGGACACAATGATTGGAAAGTAGGATTTTAAAGAGGCGCCCTATTGAAGACCTAAGCTCTATATTTAACAAATCCTGGTGCTAACGATTGTTTGTAGACCGGGAGGTGGCGTAGGAACAAGAGGATATCTTCTGGAAGATGCAACCAATAATTCGGGGTTGGCGCCCAAGATCCGTAATAGGTCTACATTTAAACGAAGAGCTAAATGTCGAGAGAAGAACGATACAAAGGTTATAAACAATAGACAAAGATCTGACGACAGAGACTGTGTCGAGATGTAGAATAAACCAAGCCTACTCTTGATCGGCCTTATTAACTGGTTGTAGGCGAGATCGGGATCTGCATAATCACGCAAAATTTTACCTTCGTCGGAAAACACAATAGATGAGAAGTCAGTGATACCAGGCTGAACATCTAATAAATGCAACTCATCACTTGTATACATTGCAGTTTCTCTCTGGACGTTTGGTCTTGGACCTACAAGGCTCATGTCGCCGATAAGAACATTCCAGAACTGCATGACTTCGTCGAGCTTATATTTACGGATAACTCTACCAATACTTGTTATTCTGGGGTCATTATCTGATGTGGAATCAACGCCAGAGCTATCAGCCCGCGTGGTCATTGATCTAAGCTTGACCATATTAAATAGTTTACCTTTCTTGCCAACTCTTGGAGCCACATAAAAAGGTGTTGAGCCATCGTGGAGCCAGATCAGCAGAATAAATATACAAAGGACTGGAGATAAAGCCAAAAGACCAACCAAAGAGACCAAGATGTCGATTAAACGTTTCATGTCATGGCATGTAGAATGACTTTATAGCCTTACAGATATAACGAATATCATCGTCGGTTATAAAAACATTCATTGGAAGCATAATGCATTTCTGAAAGAAAACTTCTGTCTTTGGAAGCATAGACTTAAAGCCCAACATCTGCCACTGATGGACAGCCTTGCCACCCCACTGGACCAATGTTCCTATCCCTTGAAACTTTAGGTATTCCCTCAGTTCGTCACGGCGCTCTGCCTGAAGCTCATAGTTTTGGTAGACGTCGAAGTGATTCGGGTCGGAATCTGGAGCCGGTGGGAGTATTAACTCGCTAATAGATGAGAGGAGTGAATTATATAAGGAAGCGACCTCTCTACGGCGATTTATCACAATATCATATGTCGCAAAAGTATGGTTAAGAAAAGCAGCTTGCAAATTGTCGAGTCTGCTATTTCTTCCCCAAGACATCACATTCCCATGAGTATCCCTGCCGTGGTCGTGTAGCTGGTACACTTTTTCGTATATGTCTGGAGAACTTGTAAGTACTGCTCCAGCATCACCAAAGCAGCCAAGGAGCTTTGCAGGGAAAAAACTTATGGCGCTAGCGCGACCAAATGTGCCTGCGGCTTTACCTTTGAACTTTGATCCTAATGCTTGTGCAGCATCCTCAACAATGACGAGACTATTCTTTTCAGCTAGATCTATAATCGGATCCATGTTGCAAGTTCTACCATTAAGCTGTGTAGGCATAATTCCGACAGTTCTAGATGTGATTGCATCTGCGATTGCGTCTGGGTCAATTAGCCCATCACTACCTATGTCAACCGGGACAGGAGTACCCCCTGCCATTTTGATAGAAGAAGCAGTAGCCAACATCGTGTGTGAGCTACATATTACTTCGTCACCTTCCATCAAACCAATAGCCATCCACGCAATTTCTAAGCCGTCGGTTGCATTTGCAACACCGACAGCGTATTTGGAGGAAGTATAGTTGGAAAGGGTTTGCTCAAATTCAGCAACATCTTTTTGCATGATGAACGCACCGCGTGAGGCGACTTCATCAAATACTGATATGAAAGATTCACGCCGATCTAGGTAAAGCCTGGGATAGTCGAAAAAGGGTATGCGTCGTTCAGAGTTGTCCACGAGTAGGAAACATTTCTCTAATCTTCGCTACTATAGCATGGCTTGAGGGATAATAAAGCCTTTCGAGGCTTGATGCTGTGGGGGCAGGAGCGTCAGGTAACGTAAGTCTTGTTGGTGGTGCGGCTAGTTTTCTGGGGTCTATTGACTCAACAGTTGACGCAATAAGTTCTGCAGCGTACCCACAAGTCCTTGTCCCGCCATCAACCACTAATAGTCTTCCTGTCTTTAGAACTGATTTAATAATGAGTGCTGGGTCGAGAGGAGCAAGCACCCTAGTGTCGATAAGCTCGCCTGATAAACCACCAAAAGATAGCGTCTCTATAGCTTTTTGCGCAAGATAAGTAGAATATCCAGAGGCTACAATCGTAAAGTCTGTACCTGATATCTTAACTTGTGGACCCTCATTTTCTAATGACAAGAATCTCATAGGTGTAACTTTTTCTTGGATATCGTACAACCACCTGTCGTCTATAAATACGACAGGGTCATTACACATCACCGAAGCAATGAGAAGATCTCGTGCATCGGCAGGTGTTGTTGGCATGACAACTCGTAGACCTGGAACGTGTGCATACCATGCATGCAGTGCCTGAGAGTGCTGAGCCCCTTGTTCGCCACCTCTATTAATGATTGCCCTAATTGTCAATTTTGCTTGGGCCTGACCGCCAAACATATGAGACCATTTGGCAGCCTGATTGACCAATGCATCAGAAGCGTACATCATGAAGTCCATTCGCGGGTGGACAACTATTGGACGCATACCACTGATCGATGCACCCAATGCGGCTCCCGTGCAAGCAGCTTCAGCCACAGGGGTATCAATTACGCGTTGCGATCCATATTTCTTGTCAAGGTCCTTCATTGTGTTGCCAACGTACCATGGACTCCAAAGACCCTGGCCAATGATGAATACATCAGGGTATTTGTCTAGTAAATAGTCAAAAGCCGAATAGAGGGCTTGAGAGTATGTATGCAATACTGGTGACATGGTTTTATAGTTGATTTGTCGAGTAGACATATCTCGTTAGTGCGTCTGAGTCTGGATATGGATCGCTTAATGCTGTTTTCCAGGCGAAATCGAGCTGATTTTGAACTGATTTGCACATTTGGTCATAATCCGCATCAGTAATGACGCCAACTAATATCAATGAGTCTTTAAGCCTACGAATTGGGTCCCTTGTCCGCCATAGTTCAACCTCTGATTTACTTCTGCTGATGCCAACGTCAATGTCTTCTCTCCAATCTACGTGGCCATACCACCTATAAGTAAATGCCTCTATAAATCCTGGTCCATCTCCTTCTCGGGCCGCATGTACCAGTTTGGATGTAGCACTATACACTGCTGCAAAATTATTCCCGTCAACTATATGGGGCGTTATGCTATTTGCAGAAGCGAATCTTGCAGTCGAACTTAATGGCTGCCTCTGAGAAATGTGCATATGACTGGCGTAGAAATTATTTTCTACTATGAAGATAACCGGCTCTTTATTAATTGAAGCAAGATTGAGAGATTCGTGGACAACACCTTCTTCGCAAGCACCGTCGCCTAGATATGAAACAGAGACCCCATCAGAACCTTGCAATCTATTTGCCATTGCAGCACCAACAGCAATAGGGACGGTTCCTGCCACGATGGGGACCGAACCACAAAAACCTACAGATGCATCCCAAAGATGCATTGATCCTCCCATTCCGTTTGAGAGGCCAGTCTTTTTTCCCAAAACCTCAGCAAATAACCGTCTAGGATCAGTGCCGAGACCGAGAATGTGTGCGTGAGACCTGTGAGCCCCGAAAACTTGATCTGTATATCTTAAAGCAGCTGATACTCCTGTCGCAACTGCCTCTTGGCCCACAGCGAGATGAACTGGTCCGTTGACTATACCCTCTTGACGTGCACTTGCTAATATTCTCTCGACAGAGCGGATTCGGATCATTGAAGAGAGTGCCTTTACTAGCATCTGAGGATCAAAAGCCCCAACGTCTATCTGATCGGGCTGATCTAAGCTGTAATTCGAAAGCTTTAGATTGTTGTTCATATTCAAGTTTTACTACTTTTTGGCCACCAGTACAAACTTAAATGCCAATCTCTTGACTTTGATTAAGTCATCAAAACTTTTTGACATCAAAAAAGCAGCTTGTTCGCCAATTATAGCAGAAAGAGGCATGATTAACCAGGAGATACCTCCGAAAAACCAGCTCTCCAGCTCTCCAAAGCTCGCTGCATAATCTTCGATTAATCCCACTCTAGGCATTCGTGTAAGGGTGCTGACTGTCCTTCTTCCCAGTAGATAGTGTACGTATCTGTTAGCCACATATATTGGATTGTGATTAAGTGAATCAACACAAACAAAGTAACCACCAGGCTTCAATACTCGTAATATTTCGCCCATAACAACTTTATTGTCTCCGTAACTAAGGCCTCCCGCACATGCGACAACATCAAATGACTCTGATCGAAAGGGCAAGAATTCAAAGTCACAAGCTACGGTCTCAAGATTAAGTGGTGCTTTGAGTCTTTCTTTCAGGATTTCAAGAGATGATTCGCTAATATCAGATGCTATAAATAATTTTGAATACGTGCAAGGAATCTCAGAATGCAAACCCATTCCAGCACAAAGTTCAAGAGTAGTTGAGGATTTTGAGAGAACAGTCTTTAAGACTTCCTCATATTTGAGATAAGGTTCACGTAATGGAAGTGGAATACTGCCTGAGCCTGTAAGTTCATTGTAATTTGCAGTGGTCTCCGCTAAAGACGCTCTTTTATCATACCTGCTCTTCTCAGCGATCTTATCCCTAAGAGATTGTCTCATCTGAACCTCTGCTTAATTAGCGGTATGGATTCAATCATAGATGTCGCATTACTGTAATTATTTGAGTTGTCAAAATGATCAACATATGCTCGCCTGCAGTTAACTGCCATATTATTTCGTATATTCTTATTCAGCACAAGACTGGCAACACAATGTGCAAACTGAACTACATTATCAGTGCAAAACCCTAAATTGTATTGTTCAGTAAGTTGGTTTACCTCGCCTTGGACTGACGTAACAAAGGGTACTTCGTGGGCTATAGAGTCTACGATCTTGTTTGGGATATTAAGGTTGTAATTACTTATGTTTTTATACGGAACCAATGTGCAGCATGACATATTATATAAGGATGTGACTTCGGCGCCCGAGATCCATCCCGGAAACACAACACTGGGCTTTCCCGTAAACAAGTTCTTGACAGTATTCAAGTATTCACCGTCACCCGCTAGGACCAATAAAAATTTTAAGCTCAGCTGATCAAGAAAATCATAGGTATATAGAAAATAATCATAGTCGAATACAGACATAAACGAGCCAATAAATGTAAGAATATGCCCACTGTTGACTGAGACACCGTGGTTAATGCCCCAGTTTTTGGTGGAATTCTCAATAACATCAGTTGGATAGACACGTCGTGCCGAAGTTAATGGAATAACAAGACTTGATATTCTATTTTGAATGCCCGCATTGGTTGACATCCAGTCGATATAAGACTGAGTAGGAGCTGTGAAGACTGTCGCTAGTTTTAGTGTCCAAACTGAGATTAGTTTGTACGGGAATAGCAGTATTCTCAAAGCAATCCTCATGCCTAATGACTTTCCTTCCCAAATAAGGTCTGGCCACAAGTCTTTTACATCCAGAATCACAGGAATACCTCTTACTTTTGCCCATAACGTTGCTATAAATGCATACTCTAAAGGTGGTGATCCAATAAAACATACATGTGGGGAGCTAGATTCTTTCACAAGATATATCAGCAAATTAAAGGCTAGTACCGCATGGTCGAACAATCTAGCAAGACTTATATTTGAAAGGTAGCCAGGACTATCGATTAATGTGTACTGAAGGCTTTTTTCTTGAATATCTAATAATTGATGTTTCTTACGATGGACCTTCCTCTGATGATAGAATCTAGAAGAGAGAATTCGCACTTGATGGCCTCTCATTAGCAAGCTATCCGCAAGGTTCATACACCTCATTGCTCGCCGGTCCTCGTTATCAATATGAAGCGGCTCGCCAGTCTGGAATATCCAAATTATCATACTTTGTTACCTATAGTTTAATACGAGTATTATCTTAAATGCTTCCCTATCCAAGGGCGGCATATCTCCGTGTACTGCGCTTTGATCTGTAATGAAGACGTCTCCTACATCCCCAGTAAATTCAATGGCCTCACTTGAGGAGAATAAAGTCATGTCATACAAGTCTTGCCCCATGTCTGAACCAAACATGAAATTTGACAAAAGGGACAATGTCTTCCTTATATAGGCTTTATTAGAACCCGGAACCAAAACATATGGACCACTATCAGCACCAATCTCACATAGGTATAAAAAGACTTTATAGTGTGGAGACCTTAAAGTGTCACAGTGCAAACACCTTGGCCTGAATCCTTCCTTATATAGATAGAGTGAAGAGTGGCTAAACTTTACATGTTCAAGCATCTGGCTAGCCTCTACTTGATGTCGAAGCTGATCAACATAATCAGAAATGATATCTAACTCGTTTAGCGAAGACTTTTCAAGCTTGAACCTTTGAATGTCAGTAACATCTATCATGCCTTCGTCAATTCCGTCTGTCTCTCCACGGACTGAAACACCATCAGTTGATACTTGTGTTAAAAAGAAGTTATATAAACGATCGAATTCAAGGCGATTTATTTTGTTGCAAGAATAAGAAGCTATACGGC
>Ga0194122_10004429_pt1 | contig 13720 bp, 11 predicted proteins | sample TA2MahCa10mmetaG_FD_155487 | JGI IMG/M metagenome (GOLD analysis project Ga0194122, IMG submission 155487) | Freshwater microbial communities from Lake Tanganyika, Tanzania - TA2015021 Mahale Deep Cast 10m | ecosystem: Environmental > Aquatic > Freshwater > Lake | place: Tanzania: Lake... | reverse complement strand
ATCAAGTGATCTTGTTCAAGAATCGGAGGGGGTATGCCCCGCAATTGACCTGCGAAGACTGTGCTTGGTCTGCGCGCTGTGATCAATGCGACTTGGCTTTGGTTTACCATAAATGGGAGCACCGGCTTCGATGCCATGGCTGTGCCCAGATTTTTGGTGCGCCCCCAGCCTGTGTATCGTGCGGTAGTACCCGCTTGAAGTTCAAAGGCTACGGTACGGAGAAAATCGAAGAGGAATTGCAATTGTTGTTGGAGGGCTATACCATTGGACGTTTGGATCAGGATAGTGTTCGAAGCAAATCCGCTTACAGCAAGACTTTGGATGCCTTCGAAAAAGGTCAAATCCAGGTCTTGGTCGGCACCCAAATGGTGAGCAAAGGCTTGGACTTCCCTCGGGTTAATTTGGTGGGGGTGCTTGATGCGGATCAAGGCTTGAACCGGACCCATTTTCGAGCCCAGGAGCGTTCTTACCAGCTCTTGGCACAATTGGCAGGCAGGTCCGGTAGGCATCAAGGCACAGGCACCGTTTTGCTGCAAACGCGCATGCCTCATCATCCCTTGTTCGCCTTGTTGCAAGCCCAAGATTATGCCTCTTTCATGGATCAAGAACTCCTGTTCAGGGAGCAACACCTGTACCCACCCTTTGTACGCTTGATCCGTCTTACCCTTGGTCATGCGCAGGCCCAAGTGCTGCAGAAATCAGCCGATACCTTGGCCTTATGGTGGAGACCATGGTTGGGTACCCGATTGATCGGTCCTGCACCGCCCATGACCGCTTTGTTGCGCAACGAATACCGGTTGGAGATGTGGATCAAAGCCGAAAAAGACCCTAACATCTTGCGTAAAATCCGGGATTCCTTGCCACCTTCTCTGCATCAACTCAGTCTGATCCGAGAGTTTAAAGGTCTCCGTATGTCTCTGGATGTGGATCCTGAATAATTCATTTTTTACCAAAAAATACCCCATGAAAAAACAAGCACGCATCCTCTTTCAATTCTTCATGAACGGTCTGCTGCTGTTGGCACCAGCTACGATAACGATCTATGTGGCTTTGTCCATTTTTCGCTGGTTGGATGGTTTAATTCAAACAGGAATTCCTGGCCTAGGGCTAATGATTCTGGTTATAGGAATCACCGTTTTTGGATACCTAGGCTCCATGTTTCTGTTTCGACCCATTTGGGTGAAGGTAGAGGAAATGTTGGGCAAAGCTCCTTTGGTCAGCCTGATTTACAATTCAATCAAAGATTTGGCTTCCGCCTTCATGGGTGACAAAAAGAAATTCAACCAAGCGGTGATTGTGGATTTGGGCAACGGTTGCTGGAAACCCGGCTTTGTCACCCAAAGTGATATTCCGGTCGAAGGGCTTACCGGTATGATTTCGGTTTATTTCCCGCATTCCTATAATTTTTCAGGGAATGTTTTCTTTGTTTCTGCGGCTCAGGTGAAGAGCCTTGATGTGCCCTCGACGGATTACATGAAGTTCATTGTTTCGGGGGGCATCGTGCCTTTGGAGAAGGACGATGAGACCACGCAAGACAACCCGAACAACCATGAGTAAGCGACTTGCCTACATCGTGTTACGGGTTTGGGGATGGCGCCTAGGTACTTTCCCGATGCATCTGCGCAAGGCGGTCATTGTGGTTGGGCCTCATACCAGTACATGGGATTTCCCCGTGGCCTTACTCGCTAGAATAGCGCTGGGCATCAAGGTAAAATTTGTGGGTAAGGCGGAGCTATTCAAGCCTCCCTTTGGTTTCTTGTTTCGGCATTGGGGAGGCTTCCCCGTCGCTAGAACCGCTCGCGAAGACACGGTAGCCAATATCGTGAGGCTGTTTGAGTCTCACGATGATTTTTTGTTTGGCATTTCGCCGGAGGGCTCTAGGCGCCATGTGCCTCAGCTACGAAGCGGATTTTATTATATTGCCCAAAAGGCCGCTGTGCCAATTGTGATGATTGGCATGGATTTTCACAAAAAAACCATCGAAACGGGACCCGTTATACCGCCTGGTTTAGGCGAACGAGAAACCGTCTCGATGGTTGTGAATTATTTCAGTTCAGTTCGAGGAAAGAATCCCGATCAAGGGATAGGTTCTGAACATTTGCCGAAATAAGGCAATTCCATCCAGAAGAATTACTTCTTCATGGACGCTCTGACGGCAGCGTAACCCACTGGGGTATTCTTGCCTATCACAGGTGTGCGTGGCTTGCTGGCCTTTTTGGCAGCAGGCTTCTTTGCAGCAGGCTTCTTTGCAGCGGCTTTCTTAGGAGCAGCGGCCTTCTTAGGAGCAGCGGCCTTCTTAGGAGCAGCCTTCTTAGGAGCAGCCTTCTTAGGAGCAGCTTTCTTAGGAGCAGCTTTCTTAGGAGCAGCTTTCTTAGGAGCAGCGGCCTTCTTAGGAGCAGCTTTCTTAGGAGCAGCTTTCTTAGGAGCAGCCTTCTTAGGAGCAGCGGCCTTCTTAGGAGCGGCCTTCTTAGGAGCAGCGGCCTTTTTAGGAGCAGCCTTCTTAGGAGCAGCGGCCTTCTTAGGAGCAGCCTTCTTAGGAGCAGCCTTCTTAGGAGCAGCCTTCTTAGGAGCAGCCTTCTTAGGAGCAGCTTTTTTTACAGCAGCAGTTTTGGCGGCTCTGGCAGCAGGCTTCTTTGCAGCGGCTTTCTTGGGAGCAGCTTTCTTGGGAGCAGCCTTCTTAGGAGCAGCTTTCTTAGGAGCAGCTTTCTTAGGGGCAGCGGCCTTCTTAGGGGCAGCGGCCTTCTTAGGAGCAGCGGCCTTCTTAGGAGCAGCGGCCTTCTTAGGAGCAGCTTTTTTGGGAGCAGCTTTCTTAGGAGCAGCTTTTTTGGGAGCAGCTTTCTTAGGAGCAGCTTTCTTAGGAGCAGCCTTCTTAGGAGCAGCTTTCTTAGGAGCAGCCTTCTTAGGAGCAGCAGCCTTCTTAGGAGCAGCTTTTTTGGGAGCAGCTTTCTTAGGAGCAGCGGCCTTCTTGGGAGCAGCTTTCTTAGGAGCAGCGGCCTTCTTGGGAGCAGCTTTTTTTACAGCAGCAGTTTTGGCAGCTCTGGCAGCAGGCTTCTTTGCAGCAGGCTTCTTTGCAGCGGCCTTCTTAGGAGCAGCGGCTTTCTTAGGAGCAGCGGCTTTCTTAGGAGCAGCGGCTTTCTTAGGAGCAGCGGCTTTCTTAGGAGCAGCGGCTTTCTTAGGAGCAGCGGCTTTCTTAGGAGCAGCGGCTTTCTTAGGAGCAGCAGCCTTCTTAGGAGCAGCGGCTTTCTTAGGAGCAGCAGCCTTCTTAGGAGCAGCAGCCTTCTTAGGAGCAGCGGCTTTCTTAGGAGCAGCGGCTTTCTTAGGAGCAGCGGCTTTCTTAGGAGCAGCGGCTTTCTTAGGAGCAGCTTTAGCGGCTGCTGCCGACTTGGTTGATTTTTTTTCCACTTTAGTTTGGGTTTAGTTGAAGGAAAAAAAAGGCGCTTTGTACAATCCGCAAAGCTGACGGAAGACCAATAAAAAATGTGGATAAGTAAGGAAAACCACGAAAAGAATCATCAATAATGAATTAACCACTTGAATATCAATTTATTAAATTGGGGTTAAAGTGTATGAAATTATATACGATGTTGCACCCAGAACGGGTGACAATTTCCTGACCCTTTTGAATCCAAAGAGTGAACGAGGCCCAACGATTCGTTGCGATGCACAAAGGATTTGTGCAATTGGACCAAATTGAGTAGTTTGTTTAAAATAATCAAACGAAATTTCAACAGGTTTAGGTTGAAATACTCATGTTGGTACAAAGGTATATAACTAAATTTCAATTTTCAACCATCATTTTAATTTTTGCGTCAAATTTTTCTTCCTTTGATTCGTAGTGAATTTGTTTTTTCGCCGAGAGGTGGATCTGTTTTTCTATCGATGTGTTGATAGTCTCTCGTTTTTTTTGAATTCGACTTAAAGGTCATTAAGGATTTTTTAGGGATCAATCTTATTACAATTTCATTGGATATTGGCTCTAATAAATATCTATTAATGCATTATTTATTAGCATGTTACTTTGATTTTATGGATTTATTACCCAAGCGATTCAGTCCCAAACCCTTTTTTTGTTTTGGAGAAAAGGTTGGACGAAAAGCGCACCGCGCCCACTAGACTCTTGATTTCATTTACTTTACCCGGACATCTTGAGAGGATAGCTTTGGTTAGGACAAATAAATATTTTTTTGAATAGAATGTAGAGAAAATTTCAGTTCTTTCTTGAAAAGTCTGCCAAAAATCTGGCAAAAGTAGATTTCTAATTCGAAGATTAGAGTTCGGCTTGACTCCATGACCGTCTGTTTTGGCTGAGATCATGTGGAAGGCTGTTTACAGATATTTGAATTTACCTTGATAAGAAGTAATCCGATGGTTTGGAAAATAATTTCATCCGCTTTTGTGGTTGGTCGTTTGTGGTGATTTCCCACACAGGCTTGATTTTGATTTATCCAACCAATTCGCAGAATTTGATACTTGGTGGTTATTGGGCCTTTCCAAACCTGTTTGCGATAATTGAGGCTGAGGGCCTTATATTTGGGACGCTTTTTGGCCCGTTCGTCTAGGGGTTAGGACATCAGATTTTCATTCTGGTAACAGGGGTTCGATTCCCCTACGGGCTACTAAGTTTCCATTTTTCGATAAGAATGGGCTTGATTTGGCTTCTTGGCCATGGCCCACGTCCAATCTGCCGTACTTTCAACCTCTAAAACACCTAATCAATTCACCCCCTATGAAAAAAATCGCCATCAACGGATTTGGGAGAATAGGCCGTTTAAGTTTCAAATACCTGCTTGGTAAGCCAGGTCTTGAGGTTGTCGCAATTAATGACCTGACCGATCCCCAGACTTTGGCACATTTGTTCAAGTATGATTCAGTTCATGGCCGTTTTCCCGGTCATGTTTCGGTAGAGGGGAATTCTTTGGTCGTCGGTGGTAGACCTATTCGAATTTATGCCGAAAAGGACCCCGCCCAGTTGCCCTGGTCGGATCTTGGGGTGGATGTGGTCATTGAGTCCACGGGACGCTTTACCGATATGGCCAAGGCAGGCTTGCATTTGGAGGCTGGTTCCAAGAAGGTGATTATTTCTGCGCCTGCTACCGGGGACATGAAAACCGTGGTCCTCGGTGTTAACGATGAGAGCCTTGACGGTTCGGAGCAAATACTTTCCAACGCTTCCTGCACCACCAATTGTTTGGCCCCCATGGTGAAGGTCTTAGATCAGCATTGGGGCATTGAGAGCGGTTTCATGACGACTATTCACGCTTATACGGCCGATCAGAATTTACAGGATGCCCCCCACAAGGATCTTCGTCGGGCAAGAGCTGCCGCATGCAGCATCGTCCCCACCTCCACAGGGGCCGCCAAAGCCGTGGGATTGGTGATGCCCCATTTGCAGGGCAAATTGAACGGGAACGCCATGAGGGTTCCCATTCCGGATGGTTCGGTGACCGATTTCACCGCGATCCTGCGCAAACCTGCCACCGTGGATCAAATCAATCAGGCTTTTTCGGACGCAGCTGCAGGGCCAATGTTCGGAATACTGGAATATCAAACCGATCCCATTGTTTCGGTGGATATTTTGGGCAATACCCATTCTTGCATTTTTGATGCGGCCTTGACCATGGTGATTGGGAATACAGTGAAAGTGGTAGGCTGGTACGACAACGAATCCGGATATTCTGCCCGAATTGCGGATTTGGCTCAGAGAATTGCCTGATGCCCAGGCCATGATTCTTTCGCCGGAGCAATTGGAGCTGGCAGGGGCCAGGGTTTTGATGAGGGTTGATTTCAATGTGCCGCTGGATAAAAAGACCTTGTTGCCCACGGATCTGACAAGGATTCGTGCCGCCTTGCCTACGATGGAGTACGTGCTTAATGCAGGGGCTTCCTTGGTTTTGTGTTCGCATTTAGGTAGACCTCAAGGAGCAGCGGAAGACCGCTATTCTCTTCGCCATATCATTTCGGCATTGGAGTCGGTGCTGAATCGGAAAGTCCGGTTCGTCGCGGATTGCATTTCGAAAGAGGCCTTGGAGGCATCCGCAGACCTACAGCCGGGTTCGATCCTCTTGTTGGAAAATGTACGCTTTCATGCAGGAGAAGAATCTGGAGACCCAGAATTTGCAGCTCAATTGGCTAAGCACGGAAATTGTTATATTAACGACGCCTTCGGTACCGCACACCGGGAACATGCCTCAACCGCCACAATAGCAAGATTTTATCCTCAACACAAAGCTGCGGGTTTTCTGATGAAAGCAGAATTGGACCAAGCAGCCAAGGTGCTGAACAATCCCTCCAGGCCCTTCACGGCGATCATGGGGGGTGCCAAAGTATCGGATAAACTGCTCTTGATCGAAAATATGTTATCTAAAGTGGATCGCTTGCTCATCGTTGGCGGTATGGCCTATACCTTTTGCAAGGCCATGGGGGGTGAAATTGGCGCTTCGCTTTGTGAAGGCGATCGGGTCGAAACGGCTAAGGCTTTGCTCACCAAGGCCGCCGAAATGGGGGTGGAGTTGGTGATTCCAGTGGACTCGGTGGCTGCGGATGCCTTTTCCAACGAAGCCCCAAGGCAAGTGGTGAACAACCATCGTATTCCCCAAGGGTGGATGGGCTTGGACTTGGGCCCCGAGAGCATCCGAGTAATGAGGGATCATGTGGCGAATTCCAAAACCTTGCTCTGGAACGGCCCGGCAGGGGTATTTGAGTTCTCTAATTTCCAAGAAGGTACCAGGGCGATGGCGCAGGCCGTGGCTGATGCCACGAGTCGGGGTGCCTTTTCGCTGATTGGAGGCGGTGACTCTGCCGCCGCTGTCCATGCGTTCGGGTTTGAAGACCAAGTTTCTTATGTATCAACAGGAGGCGGCGCCTTGTTGGAATTGCTCGAAGGGCAGGTTTTACCGGGGGTTAAGGCCCTTGAAGTGGAATTATAAGGTAGAGCCTCTGTTATTCAACCTTTGGAACCGATCGTTATGAAGTCTATTCGTTTAAAATTCTTCTTGGCACCAGTGATGGCTCTTGCATTCTTGTTGGTAGGGCTTCCTCGGCAATCGTGGGCCTCCATGACCAACGGAGGGGAGGGAATCGGAGAGGTTGATGCGAATGCCAAACTTATACGTCAAGTTTTTGATTCCGCTTTGGTCAGCGGAAGAGCATATCCCTTGCTGCGCGATTTATGCAAAAAGGCAGGCCATCGTTTGTCGGGCTCGGAAGGAGCAGCACGTGCGGTTCTGTTGATGCGGGATTACCTCCAGGGGTTGGGTTTGGATTGTGTTTGGCTGCAGCCGGTGATGGTTCCGCGTTGGGTTCGTGGAGCAGCGGAACAGGGTCAGGTCTTGACAGGGGATGCTGAACCCTACCGATTGCGCATGCTGGCCTTGGGCGGTTCGGTGGGTACCGGACCTGGCGGCATCCGCGGGGAGATTATTGAATTCGGGACGCTCAAGGAATTGGAAGAGGCAGATTCGTTGCAAGTCACAGGCAGGGTTGTTTTCTTGAACAAACCCTTTGATCAACGTTTTGTTAGCGCATTCGGGAGTTACGGCGGATGTATCGATATCCGCTTTGATGGGGCCAGATTGGCTGCTGCCAAGGGGGCGGTTGGGGTTTTGATCCGTTCCCTAACCCATACGCTGGATACGTTTCCGCATACCGGCTCCATGCAATACGGAAATGCCAGCGTTAAGATTCCCGCAGCGGCAGTGAGTACGGTGGATGCCGAATGGATTTCCAAAACCTTGCTCCGCCTCAAAAAGTTAGGCAAAAGGCCGAAGGTGGAGTTTACGACCTCTTGTTTACAGTTGCCCGATACTTTGTCGTACAATGTTATAGGCGATTGGTACGGTTCGGATCGCCCCAGAGCCTGGATGGTGGTGGGGGGGCATTTGGATTCTTGGGATGTTGGAGAAGGAGCCCACGATGATGGTGCTGGTTGTGCTCATTCGGTGGAAGCCTTACGTTTGCTCAAAGCAGTGGGCTATAAGCCGAAGCGAAGCATGAGGGTGGTCTTGTTCATGAACGAAGAAAACGGCACCCGAGGCGCAACAGAGTATGCGCGGTGGTCTGCGGCATCGGGTGAAAAGCAGCTTATTGGTCTTGAATCCGACCGAGGCGGATTTGCTCCAAGAGAATTTTCGAGCGAAGCCACCGCAGAACGGATTCAGGGCTTGCAACCCTGGCTCAAATGGCTGGAACCTTACGGGGTTTATGCCATTCGCAAAGGGGGTAGCGGTGTGGATGTCGGTTTCCTTCGACCGCAGGGTACCGAGCTTTACGGCTTGGTTCCGGAGTCACAACGGTATTTCGATTACCACCATGCGGCCACCGATGTATTTGAATCGGTGAATCGCCGCGAATTGGAATTGGGAGCTGCCTCCATGGCGGCCTTGCTCTACCTGCTTGACCAGGAAGGCCCTGTTAAGTAAGCGCTATCCGGAGTTTCGCTGCAGGACAGCGAGCATATTGCAGGCCTGTGAAAGTTCAAGGCTCCATTGGTGGAGGCTCACCGTATTCGAAGATTCAGCAGGTTCTTTGGAAACGCCCAAGGTCAAACAACGAATGGTGTCATCCGGAAGTATGGTCTGCCACGCATGGGCGATGAGTGGATGATCCATGAGATCTTGCGCAGTGAGAGTTATTCCCTGTTGGGGTATTTCATTGAATGTTAACTCAAGAATCATGGTAGATTCTTTCCTGTCTATCAAGCGAAGCGATCCGTAGGAGGTTACCATTTCGCGATGCGCTTGAAGCAAGGGGGATTTTTCCTTTTGAAGGACTTTGACCACCTCACGCAGGCCTTGGCTTTGACCCTTACGGCCCAGGTATATGGAATCTTCGGTATTCACAAGCAAGACCTCATCAAGGCCTTGGATGACCACGCGCTGAGCGCCGAAGTTAAGAAGTAAATTGTTACGGGATTCCAAAGCCAGATCGGCGGAATGGCTGAGGGTATTCCCTTGGTCGTCTTTGGGGAATTCGGCATCGAGGGCATCAAAACTGCCCAAATCGGACCATCCCATTCGGCAAGGTACCACGCGGACCTTGTCGCTGTGTTCCAGCACCGCATAGTCGATGCTGATATCGGTCATGGCCATCATTTCGCTCAAACTCGGCGTATAACATTGATTTATATCCGGACTACCTTCCAGGCTGGAGGAACCCATTACGGCGTGATACAAATCCGGGGCAAGACGTTGAAGCTCTTGCAAGTAAACCCCTGCCTGAAAACAGAAAATCCCGGCGTTCCAATAGTACCCGCCCTGCTCGATGTACGAAGCCGCAGTGCTTGCATCGGGTTTTTCTTTGAAGGCCAGCACCACGGAACTTTCCGCTTGGATATAACCGAAACCTGTTTCCGGGTATTCGGGTTCAACGCCGAAGGTCACAAGGTAGCCTTGTTTCGCAAATTCAGCGGCTTGTCGTGCAGCACAATGGTAAGCCTCTACGTTGCGGATCAGATGGTCGGAGGGAGTTACCAAAACCAAGGTTTCTTTGGGCAAGAGGCGACAGGCCATTCCAATGGCAGGCGCCGTGTTGCGTCCCACCGATTCCAGGATGTACGTTGCTTTGGCTTGGCCCATTTGGCGTTTGGCCAAGGCAAATTGGCTTGCATTGGTGACTACGATATGGGAACTGCACAACTCGTTATGCCTACTGACGGTGCTTTCGAACAAGGATCGCCCTTCCACCAAAGGAAGATATTGTTTGGGCATCCGAAGCCTGGATAAGGGCCATAGGCGGGTACCGCTGCCCCCAGACATGAGAATATGAATCATTTTCAAAGATAATTTCATATTCAACCTTGAGCTCCTCGAATTTATCAGCAAATGATTCAAATTACGCAAAAAATAGAATAACTTAGGGGATGGTGAAAGCAGTGGTCAAGAAATTGAGTTTTGAGCAAGTCCGGGAAGCGTATGCTTTGGTTCATTGCCTTAAACAAGACCTTCGGCAGTCGATTATTTCCCTCTTGCATCGCCATTTGGAACTTACAGCCCATGACATCGCAACCAAACTCGGTATAGATTCCTCATTGGCTCATCATCATCTTGGTCTTTTGGTGGAAGCGGGAATTGTGGAGATCACCGTTTGTCCAACTTCTTCGGTATTTAAGCTCAATTATTTGAGCTTGACCAAATACCTGTCTGCGCTTAAATGCTTGGGTGGGTAATTTTTGCGAAGCCGGTGTAGGGTAAAAGTGCATCGGGAATGCGGATACCGTCGTCTTCTTGGTAGTACTCCAGCAAGGCCGCAAGGATGCGAGGCAATGCCAAGGCTGAACCGTTAAGGCTATGGGCCAAGCGATTTTTACCGGTTTCTTTTTCTTTGAAGCGGAGGCGAAGTCGGTTGGTTTGGAAGCTCTCGAAGTTACTTACCGATGAAATCTCCAACCAGCGATTCTGCCCTGCACTCCAAATTTCAAAATCATAGGTCAGGGCTGAGGCAAACCCCATATCACCTCCGCAGAGTTTGAGGATACGAAAGGGCATCCCAAGGCTGGAAACCAGTTGAGCCACATGGTTCTTCATCGTTTCAAGGACGGCATAACTCTGTTCGGGATGAGTGATTTGCACGATTTCGACCTTATCGAATTGATGCAAACGGTTAAGGCCGCGGACGTCTTTGCCATAGGATCCGGCCTCCCGACGAAAGCAAGGCGTGTAGGCAGTGTTAAGAATAGGTAATTCGTTTTCTTGGAGCAGGAGATCCCGGTATAAATTCGTCACAGGCACCTCGGCTGTTGGGGCAAGGTACAGACGGTCCTCCGTGACCAAATACATTTGCCCTTCCTTGTCCGGTAATTGCCCGGTCCCGAATCCTGAATCTTCGTTGATTAAAATAGGGGGCTGAATTTCGGTGTAACCCGCTGCCGTATTGAAATCCAAAAAATACTGAATCAAAGCTCTTTGGATTTTGGCTCCTTGTCCGGTATAAACCGGGAAACCTGCACCGGTGATTTTGACCCCTAGCTCAAAATCAATCAGGCGATACTGGGTGGCAAGGTCCCAATGCGGTTTGGAACGCTGTATATCTTCGGCATTTGGATTGGACAGAAAAACCACCTCGTTGTCGGCAGGTCCGCCGCCTTCGGGAACCGACTCATGCGGGAGATTCGGCAAGCGTACGAGTTGTTGATGGATCTCCTCTTGCAGGGCCTGGACTTGGGCATCCAATTCAGCGGTTTGTTCTTTGAGGATGACGACCTCGGCCTTTATTTGTTCGGCTTCTTGGGTTTGGCCGTTTTTCATTGCCAGGCCAACAGCCTTGGCCTGAAGGTTCAAGGTCGCTTGGTTTTGTTCACAAAGGGTAAGCACCCGCCGTCTCTCATCGTCCAATTTGAACAATGCCTCCAGGGCCTGCTCTGCATGAGGCACTTTCTTGGTGGTTAGGGCTTGGATAGCCTGATCGCGATGTTCGCGGAGATAGGGTATTTGCAACATGGACGCCGGGATTGTAGGGCAAATTTATTCCAATTCAACCCTCCCTTATCAGCCCTCATCGACCGATGGTGCCGGTTTCTTCCAAACGTACACCAACACAGCAGCCAATATCACCAACAAAATGCTGACAATCAAGGCTATGTTGGTGGCCTTCAAGCGCTCCTGTTGGACTAGCATAAGGGACTTTTCGAAGGCCAATTGATCGGTTTGACGCTGCAGGTGTTCGGAGTTGTAGGAGGCTTGAATCTCCAAGAGGCGTTGGTCGGATTCCTTGGCCATGATTAGGCTATCCAGTTCTCTCCAGGCTTTGAAATGAACCATGGCTTGTCGTGGATTCGAGGATTCGGCCACCACTTCGGCCATCAAGGCATGGGCGCGACGGAGGACGAGCAAATCATCGCAGGCATTGGTTTCAAAGAGCTTGATGACTTCCGTGCACCAGACCGTTATGGAATCGCGAGATCCACCCATTCGGTGCAGGCATTCCGCTTTTTTGGAGAGGATTTGAGCGATATATTCATTGTTTTGGATAACCTTGGCCAGCAGGAGACTTTGCCGATACCCTTCCAGGGCTTTGGCATACTTACCGGTTTTGGAATAGACCTCGGAAATATTGCACAGATCAGAACTGATTGCAAGGGTATCTTTGCTGTCAATATCAATTTTAAGTGCTTTGTTATAGTTTGACAAAGCAGAGGAAAATTGCCCCGTCATTTCAGCGATAACCCCCAAATTATTATAGACATAGCTAATCATTGACGGTTCGTTTTCGGCCTTGTATTGCGTCAATGCCTCTTGGTAATACCGGTTGGCGTTGGACCAATCTTTTTGTTGCGCATAAATATTACCTAAATTCAATGTTACTGCGTTAATCGCATCTCTTCGACCCAATTTCCTGGCCAATTGCATGCCTTGTAAATAGGATTCGGCCGATGCGGTCAAAGCGAGCAATCGGTAATAGGCATTTCCTTTCACGATGTAACAGCTCATCAGTCCGCTGCTATCGTTGGTGCGGGTTAGGATTTCTTCTGCCTTAAGCGCTTGGGTAATGCACTGTTGGCTTTTGTTTTGGACTTGGTAACTTTTGGCTTTGATCAGATAATACTCTCCACGTAACTTCTCGGGTAATTTGTTTGGAACCGGAACTTGTTGCAAGAGGCGTAGGGCTTCATGAGGCTGTTCCTTGTATACCTCTTCGGCTTTTCGGAGGATTTCCTGGGCTTGTTTGGGCGGGGTATTCGAGGGTTTGCTAGGGTTCTGTGCCAGGTGATCCGTGGCGACCAAAGCCAAGCAAAGTAGAACGCTCAGAAAGATTTGCGGAAAACGTAGATTTTTTTTCAATTTTAGCCAAAAATTGATAATTTCTTTGGAAATATAAGAAGCGCAATTTACTTTTGGTCAATCTAAGGGCAGGAAATCACGAACCCATTCGGAATATTCGATAATCTGGTTCACCCCCCTTAATTCCCAATTTTATCAATAAACTTGATCCAATCCTTGGAATCCTGCTGCGAATAACCTTACCGAGGTTGTTCAAAAATTCGTTTTTTTAACTATCCACTCCACTAAATCCTTATTGTGTCCGAATCCAAAGGCAGAGGCCGACCTCGCAAGGTCCAAGCCGAGACAGTAACCGAGCCAGTCCAGGTTGAGCCACGCCGCCCAAGAGGTCGCCCACCCATGGATCCTGCAAAGCGAGCGATTTTGCCCGAAATCGAAACAGGCCCAGAGCCCGTTATTCCGGAACCAGAGCCCGAAACCGCCCCTGAATTTGCGTTCGACGCCATTCCTTTGGCCACCAATCTTCCGTCTGAAGAGGGGCAACGCGGGGAAGAGCTAGAAGAAGCTTCAGAAGGTTCCGAGTCAGGTCCTTCATTCGGGTCTCCTTCCGGTCCCCAAGATGCTGCTCCTGGAAGATCTCGTGGACTCCGTCAAGAAGAAAGGTCCGGCCCTCATTCCACAGATCGATTTGCTCCGCGGCAAGGAGGGTCACCTTCCGAAAGGCAGGGATTTGTAGAGAGGCAGGGTTTCAAGGCTGGTCACGGAGTTGATCCTCGAAACGAACAGCGGGGTGATTTCCGGCAGGGTGCATCGCCACGAAATGAGCCCCGTCAAGGGGCTACTCAAGATGCTCGTAATCCCCAGGCAAACCGTAACCGAGAATGGGAGAAGCGTGATCCCAAGCCTTCGGATCGCTACGCCTTCGAATCGGTGATTCAAATCGAAGGCGTCTTGGAGCCTACCCCGGATGGCTTTGGCTACCTGCGTTCTTCCGATTACCATTACCT
>Ga0194122_10004428_pt1 | contig 13727 bp, 21 predicted proteins | sample TA2MahCa10mmetaG_FD_155487 | JGI IMG/M metagenome (GOLD analysis project Ga0194122, IMG submission 155487) | Freshwater microbial communities from Lake Tanganyika, Tanzania - TA2015021 Mahale Deep Cast 10m | ecosystem: Environmental > Aquatic > Freshwater > Lake | place: Tanzania: Lake... | reverse complement strand
AGATGTCGAATTGAATGTGTGCTGGTTGTGGTTCGTCCCAGATGTGTAGGGCAATATGACTTGTCTCAATCATTACCACAGCAGTCAGCCCCTTGTTGCCGGGCTTATCGACGTAATGGACGAAGGGGCCCGCAATTTTGTACATTCCGATATCTTCGACAAGTTTGGTTAGCCACTTCTTCATCTTCCGCTTGTTGGTAAGCGTTGATTTACTGACACAGTTGGCATAACTCTTGGCGTTGATGAGTAGATGATTATGCTGCGGCGCTTTTCTTAGTTCGCTCATATTTCCTTGTACTCCTGTTTTACCAGTCCCAAGAGTAGTTGCTCAGCCCACTCGCAGAATGTAGCAACTGACATTCCTGGGTCGCAGTCGAGTGTAAATAGATGGTGGTAAACGGCGCGGTTGTTGATGAAGTCTCCCCGGAAGACCTGCACCTTGCTGCCACCCAACCACTTGCAGGTCCACAAATCTTTGCCGTTGCCCAATACGTCGAGTGCTACTTCGTGGCTGTCTATAAAATTCATATCAAACTCGCTTTCTGGTTAGATTTATCCAATGTTAGACCCAAGTAGGGAGAACACCAGTTGGGCCCCGATACTGCCTTCGTCGTTTTCGCTGCCACCGTCGACGGCGGTGTTTACGACCTTGCGCTTGGATGCAATGAGCGAATAGATTTCCTCGTCAATCGTGCCAGCACACAGCGCATAGGTCGCCGTGACCGAACCCTGTTGCCCCATTCGGTGTAGACGTGAATAGGTTTGGTCTAGGTCTGCTGGTGTCCATGGCAGTTCTACAAAGATGATATCCTGCGCCGCTGTCAGCGTGTGCCCTGTCTTGGCCGCCTGAATGGAAAGGGTGATGACTTGGCACTTCGGGTCGGTCTGGAACTTGCGTTTGACATCCTCGACTTCTTGTGCCGACATACCGCCTTGGATTTTTAGCCCGCCGAAGCGGTTGGCTAGTTCATCAACAATGTCTCTGTGGTGGGCGGCGATGACCACCTTGTTGCCGTTTTCTGTGCGAGTGGCCACCCATTCGACGACACTTTCCATCTTGGCTTTGGCGGCAAGGCGACGGAGAACTGATAGTCGCACCAAATCCTGCGATGACTCCGCGCGCATGCGCGCGCGCACGGCTGCGGAGTGTGGCGATGTGCCTAGTTCTATGGCGAGTTTCTTGGCTCGTTCCACCAAAAAGGCAATGATGTCTTTCTGTGCCTTACCGTAATCAACCATTGCCGAACTTGCCCCAATGAGCAGGAGTTCTTGGTGAAATACTGGCGGCAACTCTTTCAGTACCTGCTCTTTTGTGCGCCTTATATAGCAGACAGACCTAAGTTTTTCGTTGAGTTCTTCAAGATTTGAAGAGCCCTCCAGGTGCCACTGCCCCCATTTGTCTTGGAAAGCAGCACAGTAGCGGCGGTAAAAACCCCAGGTTCCACCGAAATCCTTGATTTTGCCCAAGATATCCAACTGCGCCACATACTCTGCAGGGCGATTGGTAACTGGCGTACCCGTAAGACAAAGAACTGGCGTCCCAGACGGTGATGAGGACACCACCTTGCGGGCCGACTTTGTTCGCTTTGCCGTCAGGGTCTTGCAGTAATGGCTCTCGTCTAATACATACGCACGATGGGCGGTCAAATGTGATTCCCAATAGGAAATGTTTGAATAGCCGATTACCAGAACGTCGTAATTATCGCGCTCCGGGAATTCTTTTTGACCTTTGCCTGCGAGCACCGTTGCAACTTTTCGGTCGGGCAACCACTTGGAGTATTCGGCTTTCCAGTTAAGAACGAGATTGGGTGGACACATGACCACCGCTGGATATTGCTCAAGAACTTCAAGAGTCGCGATTGCCTGCAGTGTTTTGCCAAGACCCATTTCGTCGGCGATAAAACACCGTTTGGCTCGCTTGGCATACGCAACACCTGCTTTTTGGTACGGCAACAGCGCTTTTTCAAGACCAGTATTCCCGATGACAATTTCCGCTTCTACTGCTCGACTTGCCTCCGCCAGTTCCAACAACTGTGAATTTATTTCTTTGGCTTTCACAAGTACGTCCGGTGCAATTGGTTTTTCAAATCGTTCAGCCCACTGAATCGCCTCATTGATTGCGGTGAGCGGCGCTCTCCATGCGCCAGTGGTCTTGTCCCACGTAACAGACGGAATTTGTTTTACTGACCTAACCAAGACTGGGTCGTAGTGAAACGAGATGTAGATGTCGCCACTGTTTTCATATACACCAGTATCTTGTGCACTGCGTCTAGGTGGCAGCGTAAACACAAGCACATCATTGTCTATTTCAAACCCGTGTTTTGTTGCGAATTCCCTGGCTTCTCGAATTTGCGAAACAGGACAGCGCCACAATCGAGCAACTTTGTCCCACTTGCAGTCCGGTATCTGCTTGACTTCTGCTACCTGATTTGCATCGTATGGAAAATCAAAGACAAGACTGTCGTTATTGAGAAATAGACGGCTAGTCATATATTTTTATTAGTTCACTGTTTCTGGTTAGATTTATCTGATTTCAATCAATACCGTAGTGAACGGTCAGGTGACTACGGTGTATGAGCCTGGTGTCATCGGGCGAGTAATGGGCTGGCTCACCAAGTTCCCATGCCTCGTCATAGTCGATATAACCCCAGACTTCTACTTCTCGCAGTTCTGGTGGGATGGCTTTGGCGACAAAAAGAACCAAATCCTTGCCTAAGTCGCGTTTGCGAACTGCCGCCGAATCCCCGGTGCGCACACGACGGACTTCGATATTGCGGCCCACATCTTTTGTTTTTTGCTTATAAGAGTCATGTTCGCTTGCTGTCCATACATGGCCCGACCAATAGCGATTCGTTATCTTTGCCACCGCCATTTCACATACGGCGGCAGCAACCTGCGCCGTTCTATCGTCTTCCATTAATTCTTTTTTGTAGTAGGCGGCGTCTTTTTTGCGCCAGTTTTCTATGTACCGACGAGTACCCACATGTGATGCCCATTCGTATTCAAATGGTTCCAGTTGAACAATTTTCATCCCCTCAGCCTAGTGTTGCACTTAAGGCAAAACTCCGACCACGGGTACCATCTTCTTTGGTCGATTGGATGGGAACATTCCAGCAATTCTCTGGCACGCGCGTTCAATAAGTCTCGAATAAATTGCGACAGCGAAATGCCTTCTTTTTCTGCCGCTTTTCTCCAGCGGTCCCTTTCTGGCTCGGTGGTGCGAATTAGGACCTGCTTATCGGCAGGGCCATCATCCTCTTTGTTAATCGTCGACACTGTCGGCGTCAACGTTTCCGCCACCTTGTCCATTGCTGCCCTCAAGTTGTCTTGTGTTGGTTCCTGATTCGTCATTGGCAACCACCTCGGCATCGATAATAGGTGCTTGACCAAGCATTTTGGTGACAGTTTCTTGAGGAAGAACACCGGAGATTGCCATCAATTCTAATAGTTTTTTCGCCTCGGATTCTGGGTCAAAGGCATTGATTTGTTTGGGCATTCCCTCTTGTCCGGCAAGCGTTGCTCGGATTGGCGTGGAGTCGTTGCTCAGCACCTCCGCCTGGATGCTGACTCTTGTTTGGTCCATTCCACACAACTTGCTTCTTCTATCGCTGATTGCCAGCACCGTTTGTACGGCTTTCAAATCTGGCTCAACTTGTATTTCTGTTCCGTCATCAAGGGTCACTTTTCTGTGTTGGGTCATTGGCCAAAGTGCTGCCTGCATGGCATCGAGCCTTTCCAACTCCATTCGCAGCACCTCTGCATAAATTAGGGAGTTTTCTTTATTGAGTTTTTCTAGTTGGCGCGCAACAGCCAACGACACAACTTTTGTGGAGACATTAAATCTTTTGGCGATATCAGCAGTTGCAACGCCGGCTTGTTTCATTTTAAAAATTCGCGAATCCCTTTCCGCAAGGAATTCTTTTGTCATCGGAGTGTCGCTCATGTCGTTGCTTTCAGGGAGGCTGGCCATTCGACTACCTCAAATGGGAACCGTTTTCCCCTCTTAATTCTAGTTGGCCACTGGCGCTCGTCACGTGCACCTCGGAAATGTCGGACGTCATAATGGTGCGCCATGCCAGTCATGTCGGGCTGTAGGGCAACGCCGAACTCTGGCCATCGTGACCAGACCGCCGACCCAAACGGACGTAACTCCCGCGTCGTCATTGAAGTTCCCAGTGGAGCGTGGTGTTCCAGCCACATGGCGCATTGGTAAACATCGCGGATGGTGTCAAGGTAACGAGCAACTTCTACGGCAACTGCTTCACTCGTGCGACCGCCTGGGTCAATGAATGCTTTGTACAAAGGGCCCATTACAAGAAGTGATGGTTTGGTTTTCTCAAGCATTTCTTCCAATACAGCCCTGTCTTCGGATAGCAATAAATCCAAACCTTGCGGCTTTATCAAAAGATGTGCCTGTGGCTTTGGATTACGAGACACTGCTTGTGCGGCGCCGTAAATTGAACGAGATGTGCGACGGATAATGCGCTCTGGGTTCTCCAAGTCAACCGACAGGGTCGTTTGTGGCTTGATTGGCTGATACGTAAAAGGATGCAGGCCAAAACCTACACATATTGCGACCTGTCTTGCCAACATTGTCTTACCAACACCCTCTGCCGCTACTACGATGACGCGTTCGCCACGCTCAATCAAGCCAGGGATAATCCAGTCATAGGCATCATCGTCTGATTCCTTAACAAAATCAGACCATTCCACCAACCTGCCAGTGTCAACAATTTTGGTGCGAGATGTGCGAGAGATTATTAAAAGAGCACGGGAAAGTTTTTGATTTTCCGACATGTCGTCGCGGTCAAACAGGTCAGCAATCTCATTGATTGCTTTTCCTTCATGTGTTTGCGATACCTGTTCAACTTGCACTGGCGCATCAGATATTTCAGTCAACGCGACCACAATAAGTTCTTCGAGCGTTCCACCAGCGGCGACGTGTTCGCTTACATCCTTGCCCTTGCTACATTTCCAGACCTGAACATCACAACCAACATCGACTAATTCTTCGTGGACACCTTTGGCGTGTTTGAGCCCTGCGTCGTCGTTGTCGGCGACGATTTCCACAACAGCACCAGCGAGGGCTTCTGTATGGATGGGCAACCATGTACCCGCCCCATTGGGCATAGTCGTTGCACATATGCCCATTTTGATGAGAGTGTCGGCATCTTTTTCTCCTTCGACTACCCATATTGGTTCGCCGTTTGTTTTTGCTTTTAGAACCGCAGGCAAGTTGTAAAGAACACGAGGCGTATCACCCAACTTGTATTCCCATCCGCCCCTGCCGTCTGGCTTGCGTTGGCGAAATTCTTTTTTGCCGTTTGCGGAATCCACATAACGCAACTTTTCGAAAAGCAATGTACCTGTTTCGTCCAAGTACGGATACTTGGCGACCAAATCAAGTTTTTTAGGTTGCTTGGGTGGGTACAGGTCCGACATCGTGATTCCCATCGCGGCGCAGGCTTGCTTGGTGTCGCATCGGCCAGCGTGACAGTAAACGACGACTTTACCACTCTCGCCCTCTGATACGGAGAATGACGGATTATCGTCATCGGAACGACATGGGCACTTCGCCTGAAATCCCCCACTTACACGCACCACACCGCTTAGGCGGTCGAGAACGTTTTGTAGTTGGGGCGAAATGCTAGGCACGTCGCGCTAAGCGTTTCTCAACTATGTCTGAGTGTTTAATGAAAAAGGGAACTCCTATCATGGCGCTGCTACGCCACGCATTGGAAATCTGGCGACTCTTCTTCGAAATCAATACGTCGCGTTCGCATTTAATGCCAAGACGTAGTCGCAGGTATTCTCGTTCACCTTCGGTGGTTCCGCCCCAAATACCGTGTGGTTCTGCTTGAAGCGCGTAATCAAGGCATTTTTCCTGCTCAATACAATTTCGACATACATCAATAACTCGCTCAACTTTTTCCATGTGCAACTTGCGCCGAGACGCCGAAAGACTGTTGGACGGGCTCACTGGAAAAAAGTCATCAATCGGCATTTTCCTGCAAGCAGCGTTTTTGAAATCTGGATATTCGGCGATGATTACTTTGTTTTGGTCGATTGCTTCGCGGTGTCGCTTTGCGGGTTGATAAACATCAAGTTTGTTCTGTTTTAGGAAGCGCCGAACTCGGTCCTTTCCTACGTGAAGCATTGCGGCAATGGTGTCGGTTGATTTTCCCTCAAGCCGTAATTGCTTGATTGCCGTCGCCTCCTGTTCACTAAAGCACTTGCGATTTTGCCCAGCCTTGCGCTCTACCATGATGACCCCCGTCACTCGTTAGCCGATAAGTTTATGTACGTCGCCTTCCGAAAGGAACACCACGGCGCCAGAAATTTTCTGTTCACCGAATTTATCCACAACGGACACTTCGACTTGTTCCAAACTTACACCAAGGGTGTATGAGAGTTTGGCTTTTACTCTGGCGATTTCAACTTCGGTATGTTGAAGGTCAAGTTCAACAGTTTTTGCTGGTGCCTGCAATGAACGTATTTCCAATTCCTTGGCTTGTGAACGCAAACACCAAGCACACGCAAGAGTAGGCGACGTGGCCGCGCGTGGTCTTCTTTCGGTATGACCACATTCCAGTTTGTGTTCGTACACCACGTTACCCCACGCACCAACTCGATTGATGCTTACCACCTTGCGGCGTGGTGCTTGACGGTGCTCCGTTGTCATAAGGACATAATAATCTGGTCGGGATAGCAGGATTTGAACCTGCGGCCTTCTGGTCCCAAACCAGACGCGCTACCAAACTGCGCTATATCCCGAAAAGTTTGTCGGGCGAAACCCTTTCAACTGGTTCCCAGCCGTCTTTTGTGTATTCCTCGGCCAGGGTTTTGTATAAACCACCCTGATACATGAGTTTTCCAGGCTTTCCAGTCAATTCACACACCTCTTGGGACATCAACTCGTATTTTTCGGCAATTTTCCACATTTCCACTTCTTTGATATCGCCACTCCTGGTGCCAAAGTAGTAACGAAGAGACCCAAACTTCTCTTTTATTTGAAAAATCTCGTAATTTGGGTCCATTGTCATCAATTCGACATGGCACAGTGCCACGAGATGATGCCAGCCTGGGCCACAGTCAATTGTTTTGGCGTAGTGAATGTTGATTTTGGCTTTTACTTCTTCCAAAACCGTCGCAATATCAAGAAATTCTGTTTTTTCGTTACCGTCCGACATAAACTGGGACCAAGTCTAGTTCATTGAAAAAATCAATTTGCTCTTGCGCGTGGTTTTTGGCGGCGCTACAGCACATGGCGTACGACATGAACAACTGTGGGGGCAGTTCATAGGGCTTGGTGGCGGGTTCGTTTTGGTTTACAAACAGACACGGCTCTGCATCCATCATTAATTTGATGAGCAAAGCGGGCTGAATGTTTGTTGTTTTTTGTTCCCGTTCGTATTCCTCGATGTCGTGGGTGTCTCTACTGGTCATCAGAAGTTGTTCCCGATGCACGACGACATGAGGGCGCCCATGAACACGAAATAAAGCAAGATTCCGCCAGCAAGCAAATACTTGCCGAACGCCCTGTACTTCTTGACATATTTGAATTCATTGTTCATTGGCATAACCCAACTACCCCACCTTTCATCATTCGTCATTTGTGCCCTCCCTACATTCACACTCCCATCCTAATGCGCCGTATCCGACTGCATCTTTCCAATGGTCTTTTTCGTCTGGCGTCCAAGTGAGCCGTGCCAGTTTTAGCAACATCATCATTGCCGCCACATCGTGGGGCAGAAGTTCCAGTGCGCCACGGCGCGCCATGATGCGCGTTAGGTAGGTCTGCCAGAACTCAGCAGTTGTAGTAAAGTCTTCTAGCGGGTCGCCGTAATCAGCGTTGCGCTTACCGTTGATGATTGATTCTGTCTCAGCGAGGATTTGTCCTCGTATGTTTTGTTTCGGCACGCGGCGATACTAGCCGCACCGAGTACTACGGTTTCTTTTTGCAGCGATGTGCATATTTTTCACCCCACGCACAGGGGTCCCATGGGTTCCAACCATCAGCCTGATACAGCAGGTAGCCGACTTTCAGGTTGGTGAGCGGGTCAAGCAATGGCTCTTGGGTGCAAATGTTGAGTTGGCGACAGGCAATTGCCCATTTGTTCCGCTTGGGGTTGTAGTTGACCCCATTGATTTGGAGAAGGCCACTATCCGACCTATGGTTCCATTCTGTTACATGAGTGATGTTGCAGTTCTTGTCAACGGCATCGCCCCCACGACGATTTGGACACCCACCAGACTCTCGCAGGATGATTTCGGCAAGTTTCTCGTGCGTATCTTTGGGCCAGCCAGCCTTGGTGGCTAGTTCTGGCAACCATGACACGTCGCCCCATTTAAAGGTGGGCGGGGAAGCCAGTAATTGCTGGTGTCGCGCCTGCTCAACTTTGTGGACAGTTGGTGGGGTGGGGGCCTGTGGCTCCGCTACCTCTACCTTGATTGCTTCTGGGGCCTTGGCTTGCGCGGGTATGTTCATACCCAAGGCAAGGAGGGTAAAAGATAACCCCCAACCGATTAAACCGTTCAACGTGTCTCTCCTGTGTTTGGGAATATGGACTGGCGGTGTTTAGTAAAACCGCGCGTTGTATCTCGAGTAGCAGACTACTTCAATTTTAGCAGAAAACGCTGCCAAAGAGTCTTTTTCCTAAAATGTTTTACAAATTCGTCACCGTCAATGATGATTTCGGGAATCAAGGAGTCAATTTCTATAACAAATTGCAAAATATCTTTGACTTTCACGCACTCGACACCCTCCAGTTCCAACGCAAGCAAGTCACTTATTGCCTCGTCGATTAACGCATAAACATTGAGGTTTTTGGGCTGTTTCATGGCAAGCAACCCTATCTTAACAACGCCCCAAAACACGTTCAAAAGTTACTCAATAACCCCTCAAAGGGGTACCAATAAACCCCCTTGTCTAATTTAATTTGTAAAACTACCGTTTCGGGAGCGGATACGCTACCGTTTCAGACAATCTTCATTAGTGTTGTCTTAGTTAGATTTATCCGATATAGTTGTTGCCATGGCACATAACATCGAAATCGGAAAATTAGGAAAAGCAAAAATGGCGTACGCCGATAGGGAAATTCCCTGGCACAGACTTGGCGTCCCCATGAAAGGTCTTCAGACCGCAGAGGCAATGCTTGCCGCCGCAGAGGCGGATTTTGATGTCGTTCTGGCAGACGTGGCAGCCGTTGACGCAAACGGAGAAATTCTCCGCAATCCAGACGGAACCATCGTGAAGATTACCGATTCTCGTGCCACGCTCCGAGTCAATGCTGATGGCACATTTGATGGCCTTTCCACCGTCGGCACCCGTTTTACAATTCAGCAAAATCGTGAAGTTATGGATAGGGCGCTGGATGTTGTTGGCGCAACCGATGGCGATGCTGTCGTGGATACCTGCGGTGTCCTTGACGAAGGCCGTGAATTCTTCGCCTGCATTGACCTGGGGGCACTCGTTATTGACCCCATCGGCGTCAATGACACGATTCAGCGTTACTTGCTGGTGCGCAACGGGCACAACGGCAAAACGCCGATTACGTTCGCCAATACCAGCATTCGGGCGGTCTGCAAAAATACTGTAATTGCTGGACTTTCTTCAGCACAGAGTGTTTTTACAGCCAGGCACACGCGCAACGCTGACAGCGCAATGGAAGAGGCTCGCACAATTCTTGGCATGTCGGTTGAGTGGGCGAAAGCGTTCTCCGAGACAGCGAATCAATTGCTCAAAATTGACATGACCCCACAAAAGATTGACAAGGTGTTGCAAAAGACGTTCCCAATCAAGCGTGAAGAAACCGAACGCCAGAAAAATAACCGCGAAGAAATATGGTCGGTTGTTAAGGGAATCTATGTAAATTCCAACAACGCTGGCGGGTACGGAAACAACGGATGGTCGATGCTTAACGCCGTTGGCGAGTACCTTGACCATTACCGCGATGGCAATGCAACAGATAAGGCAAATGCTTCGATGAACATTTATTCATGGGTTACCAAAACCAAAAAGGAAACCGAGCACTTCATCCTGTCACTGGCGTGAGTCGCCGAAATGCGATAATATCTGCGGGGGAAATCCCCAGATTGGCGGTCACGCTTTATGTCAGAAGAACAAGACGACAATAAGCAAAACGAAGATGGCCCAAGTAGGGACGAACTCCTTGACTACCTTGCCGATTTCATTAGGGAAGGGCGCCACGCGGAAAAAATGTACCGTGAGAATTTTTGCGAATTGGTTGTAAACAAAGTTTTTGAAGATTTTGGCTACGAGGGGCTTTGCGGCTTAATGATAAAAATCGACGGAAAAGCAAACTGGATTTCCGATATCTTGATTGAAAACTCCGATTTTGACGACGTCATGTTCAAAAAGTACGGTATTTATGACCCCACAATCTGCGAAAAGGCCAGAAATACGGAATCGATGATGGAGATGAATTCAAAAATTTGGCGTCTCAGAAAAAGATATGCTGGAATTATCGTTGACGAGATAATGGCACAAGGAACTGGCAAGAAGTAAAAATGGCGCGTAATGGTTTTAGGAGTGGTAGCCCCAAGGATGACCCAATCGGTTTCATGGGTACAACTTTGGGTAGGGCCGTATTAGCCGAAGCAAAAAAGGCGACGGCGGAATTGCAGGCGATACAAAAAGAAATGTCCCTCAGCCAGGCCGAGCAGTGGCTAATAGCCAACTACCCCAATTTGAATTACGTGACTGTGCAATCAATGAAGGGCGGGTTCATTCGCAACAGGAACACGCCCTTCCCAAACTCCGAAAAAGAAGTGGTTCTCGGCTAGGTCTAAAGAAACTGTTTCGGGTCTAAGTCGACGTTATACAGTTTCTTGAAGTCCGCACAGAGCGGTTTAATCGCTTTGGTTGTTCCATGCGTAAAATACACGCGGGTTCCAAGATGCGGCGGTGGCGTTATCTTGTACTTGTTTCTTGTGTTCTCCACATTAAATCCAAGTCTTTGGATTTCTCTGAGGAATCGGGTGATTTGCTTGCTACCATGTTGTCTTGCCATAATGCCTATAGCCAATCAGCATAATCACCCAAAAGCAACTTGTGACCAAAGTCACAGAATAAACTCACAACGCAGGTTGTTATTAGCCGTAACGCCGATAGCGTATAGCGCATTATGAAAAGCAAATTCAACATTCCAGAAGAAATCACCGTTGCCGTTGAGGTAATCACGCCAGTCATCGCAAAGAAGATGCTGGAGGGAAACACCGACAACCGCAAACTCCGCAAGTTCCGTGTCGAACAGTATGCCGACGCCATCAAGCGTGGACTGTGGGACATTCAGAACGACGCAATCACCATTGCTAAGAGTGGCAAGTTGCTCAATGGGCAACACCGCCTCCACGCAATCGTTGAGGCGGACACCGCCGTTCAGTGCCTCGTTCTGCGTGGCGTTGACGAGGGTACCTACGCCTCAATCGACGCGGGTCTGTCACGCAACCTGAATGATGCCCTGCTCGCCGCTACTGGCGCTGGCGTCAATGTGTCACACATTTCCCCGATTGCCAAGATGATGGTCGCCTTTGATTGCGGTCTCAACATCTTTGACACCAACGCAATGGCGCTCGTACAGCGTCAAGACGTGGTGGACTACTACAACAAGAACAACGAGACGTTGGAGTGGGCCAAGAACCTCGGCTCAAAAGCCGACAGCGCCGTTGGTGGTATCCGTACCGCATGGGGTGTGTTCTGTGTGCTGGCCGCTTCCAAGCACGGCAAGGACAAGGTTGAGGAATTCGTCAATCTCGTTACCAATGGTGTTGGCCTCAAGCCTGGGGATTCGCCACTGGCGTTGCGCAATTGGCTTTCACGCCAGCGCGCGCACCAGCGCAGTGCCACTAGGACGAACATCGCCACGTTCATCAGCAACTTCAACAAGTGGCTGGTTCAGGAAAAGATTTCGGTTGTCCGCCCATACAGCGGAACGTGGGAAAACTTCCCCGAAGTCGTTGACTAATTTAGTCGTCGAACCGCATCACGGTTTACGGTAACCGCGCGAAGTAGTTCCTCGGCTTTATCATCGCCAATACGGCGCGATGTTTTATCACCGATGAGATTCGCTACCAGCGAACTACGCGGGTTCTTTGACTTCTTTTTCAACTGACCTTAAACCAAGACTTAAGTCTTGCCAGTAAACCCTTCTTCGTCGCTGGCGTGATTCTGAAGTCGTCTGCCTGAATTGACTTCCACGTATCGGCAATAACGTCCTTCACCTCATCGGGTGTAGGAACGTTGATTTCAATCTTGTCGACCTTGGGAAGCGACTTCTTTGCGGAAGGCTTCTTGGCGCCAGTGGACTTCTTTTTCGCTGGAGTTTTCTTTTTGTTGCTCATGTCTTGATACCCTAATCCATTATCCCCTATCACCATTGCAACTATTGCTACTGTTGGGTAGTGGATACATATCTCGACCCTTTTTCCAAGATTGCCTTGACGCTGACCGCTTCCCAATTGGCCAAAAACCTTATAGTTAAGTCCGAAGGGGTAGGGGAAGACCTGGCGTTTAACTTTTTCGCATGGCGCAACAATAAGCCATTTGTTTGCGCCCAACTCGAATCAAGATACATGAAAGAGAACCATCAAAGAAGGTTCGCCAGATGCTACGAATTAATGAGAATCCTAAGATTTAATCTCGGCATTGAATCCATTACCTTTGTCGCCGAGGGTTTTGTGGCCCAGACCCCACAGAACAAGGAACTGTCGCTTGCGTTCCTCGAGCCAAATTCAACCGTTAAGGAGTGTCTTACGGTCATACATTGCGATGAAAACAGGGCATCTTCGGTTCCCGATATTTACTTGTTCTCAATGCCATACAAGTACAGCATTGGCAAGCAGGTGAATTGGGGCCATCTAATGGAATTCTCCCAAAATGCGACAAATACGATAAAGAAGTATTCGTACCCAGCAATGCTTTACAGTGCTTTCAAAAGACAAATTGATGAAGAACTTTCGTCAACGTCCCTTGACCCAGAAATTATCAACGAAATACTCAATCATGGATTTTTGGTTCAAGAGTTTTAGTGCCCTCGGTGGGAATTGAACCCACGTGTCACCGCTACGGTTTCTACACCTTATAAGAGTGAGCCGATACGAGGGCGTATAATTGGTTATGGTCTTTTACAAGAACAATTACCTCAATTCTTACACGGTTGGCGACAATATCAGAATTACGCCAGCAGACCGTAGCCCGTGTCCAGTTTGCGGTCATCCAACTGGAGATTGTGTGGGAGAAGCGCCAAAGCCAGACCATATTGCTGGCTTGGGCACGAATATGCTCGAAACATCGCAAACGTATTTGGTTGAAGAAGACATAATTGTTGAACACGAACTATCAAATTCAATAAAAACTCGCATTTTGGTTCATCCAAAAGGAAAAGTTATCTCCGTGACCGAAGCCAAAAAATTTGGTCTAATTTAGACTCTTTCTGTATTTTGTCCTGTGGTACTCTGGGCAACTCCAAACAGTAGAGATGGGGCGAAAATCATGCTCGAACAATCATTCGTGGACTCCTATTCCCAAAAAACACCCCCTTGGGGCTTTGGCGGTCTTGGTGAAATTGTATTTCTACGTACCTACAGTCGCAAGAAAGACAATGGCGACAATGAGACATGGACCGAAACGCTCCAGCGCGTCATCAACGGCGCCATCGAGGCGGGCGCGCCGCTGACCAACGATGAAGCAGAAGCATTGTTCGACC
>Ga0194122_10004419_pt1 | contig 13757 bp, 13 predicted proteins | sample TA2MahCa10mmetaG_FD_155487 | JGI IMG/M metagenome (GOLD analysis project Ga0194122, IMG submission 155487) | Freshwater microbial communities from Lake Tanganyika, Tanzania - TA2015021 Mahale Deep Cast 10m | ecosystem: Environmental > Aquatic > Freshwater > Lake | place: Tanzania: Lake... | reverse complement strand
GCTTCCAAGCTGGCTATTTTTTGAACAAACTTTATAAAAGTTATCTTACATCTGTATTGATAAGATTTTTAAGTATTTCGAGTTGTTTCTTTGGATCCTATTTTATACTATTTATGGTGTCATTAACAATCTTGCTGAATGTTTCTGAGTAGAAGATAAAATACTAACTTTGTTTCTAATTTCCTCTTAATGCTGCTTTTCTTCATTAAGACTCTTTAATTTACGTTCAGCCTATGCTTTTTGTTATGGAGTCAACATTTTCAAATCAAATTTAATTATAGCAAATTCGAATACACTCACAATCACCTAACACCTTTATTTATTTATCCGTACTTTTTAGGATGCGTCTTACAAATTTAAAAATTTTTAAAATAAGCTGAGATAAAGATTTATTAATGTCGAACGTTCAATTCCTCAACCCAAAGGCAGAAGTACTCAAAAAAGTACAAGCCCTCGCCATGAACATCAACGCAGCTATGGGACTTCAATAAGTTATGAAATCAAACCTTGGACCTAAGGGAACTCTTAAAATGTTAGTCGGAGGTGCTGGACAAATCAAACTCACAAAAGACGGTAGTGTGCTTCTTCATGAAATGCAAATACAACACCCTACTGCAGGCATGATTGCTCGTTCAGCTACAGCTCAAGACGATATCGTTGGTGATGGTACTACATCAAATGTTTTACTCATTGGTGAACTCATGAAACAAGCTCAAAGATTAGTTCAAGAACAAGTACATCCTAGAATCGTAACTGAAGGATTTGAGTTGGCCCGTAAAGAAGCACTTAAGTTTTTGTAAACATTCAAAGTAACAAGATAGACTGTTTAAAAACCATTACTTATCAGTGTTGCCAGAACTGCCCTCTGCACTAAATTGCATCCTGAACTTGCTAATCAGCTAGTTGATATCGTTGTTGACGCAGTCAATATTATCAAAATTGCAGATAAACCCATTGACTTGCATATGGTAGAAATTATGCATATGGTGCACAAACTCGCAAGTGACACTCAATTGATTAAAGGTCTTGTCCTTGATCATGGTGCCAGAAATCCTGACATGCCCAAGAGACTTGAAAATTGTTATATTTTAACTTGCAACGTCTCACTCTAATACGAGAAGACTGAAGTTAACTCACAATTCTTTTTCTCTAACGCTACTGATAGAGATAAAATGGCAAAATCTGAAAGAAGATTCACTGATGAACGTTGCAGAAAAATTATTGAACTCAAAAACAAAGTTACGGAAGGAAACGATAAATCTTTTGTTGTCGTAAATGAAAAAGGAATCGATCCAATTTGTCTTGAATTGTTTGCCAAAGCAGGTATCATCGCTTTGAGACGGGCTAAAAGAAGAAATATGGAAAGAATTGTGTTGGCTTGTGGAGGAACTGCTGTCAACTCAGTTGAATAACTCACTGAAGCAGATCTTGGGTATGCTGATGCTGTCGAAGAACATGTTTTGGGTGAAGAAAAATACACTTTTATTACTGGAGTCAAAAACCCCAAATCCTGCACTATTTTGATCAAAGGTCCCAACGAGCATACCATTGCTATGATTAAAGATGCTGTTAGAGATGGCCTTAGAGCTGTTAAAAACGTGTATGATGATAAATCAGTTGTTCCAGGAGCAGGATCTTTCGAAGTTGCTTGTAACATTCACTTAATGTAATACGGAAAAACCGTTGCTGGAAAAGCTCAATTAGGAGTACAAGCTTTTGCTGAAGCCCTCCTCGTTATTCCTAAGGTATCTTTATATTTATTTAGACTTTAGCTGAAAACAGTGGATATGATATCCAATAGGCCATTATCAGTTTGAAAGACTAGTACAACAGAAACAAAATTGCTGTAGGACTCAACATACAAACTATTGGCACAATTTCACCTATCAAAGAACAAATCTTTGATAACTACTGCGCCAAAAAGCAATGGCTCAATATCGCTCCTACTTTGGCTCAACAACTCCTCTTAGTTGACTAGATTATGAGAGCTGGAAAAGGAATGGCACCAAGCAAATATTAGGAATGATGTATATGAGATATTGGATGTTTAGGACAAGAAACTAATGTTGTATTGATTTTATATAAATATGCCAAGACTCAGCTCTTACTCGAATTTTGATTACCCTGATGGAGAGGAGAGAATCATGCCATGGGAGTTTTGGACTGACGAGTAACGTTCCCTTGTCATTCGTGAAGCCTACAAAGATCTCACTCTCACTTCAAAAGAAGTTAAACCTTATCTTGATGCATCAAGAACACATTTCTATACTCAATGGATAGGACCTCTTGCAATTGCTGGTGTATGCTTTGGACCTTTAAGAGCTACTCTGCTTGCCAAGGCTTATAAAAAACATCCCTCTCTCGGATTCAGAAGTATAATAACAATAACTAAGACAGCGCTCTTTTAACAGGCGGTTTCACTCTCTATTGGCTTAACTTGAGTCCTTTCTATATCCAAAAAGAAAACGAACAGGTTAGAACCCTGAAGATAATCTGGAATAAATTGGGAATAAACATGAAAGTTTATAACGATTTGGTGGCTACTTCAACAACTTCTACAAGTCTAGACAAAGATACCTGGAATATCTACGAAGTGAGAAACAGTTCACTAGTTGGTATCACTGCTGCAGAGGAGGATAAAGCTCCTTACTTTTTAGTTAAAACCAAGCACAACACTAAAATAAAAAAAAAATACTTATGATGGAATAAAAATAAAAATATTATTAAGTATTTAAATTTAAGCTAAACTCATGTTAATAAAACTCTGTTTAATTTGCTTTATCAATACAACAAATGCATTATATCTATACACCTCATATGTTATCTTTTGCTAATTTATCATTCACTTCAAAATTTGTGTTCTTTGTCCGCATACCTTCACCTCCATCACATACACATTTTAGCCCCTTTGGCAACTTTATTCCATCTCTTGCCATTTGAACTAATCAATTTTATAAGAGAAGTGTTGTTTGCACTCAAGAATCCACTAAAACAATTTAATTTGAATAAGCTTGATGTCTGGTCACTCAGAGAAAAGTTAGAAGATTTGAGCGGGTTCGGGGAGCCCCCTCTTTAAGTGTGTGCTTTATAAATATTCAATGAACAAATAAAATGAATTCAGAGCGAGACATTCCTCTAACAGTTTTCAAACCCCACGTACAGATTTACGCTATTGTTGAGCAAGGTAGTGATGATTACCAGCTACTCGGTCACGGCTTTGTATCAATAATCAGAGATTAAATTGAAAACGAAACAGTACACTATCTGGAAGTTGCGAGTGTAAAAGACGGAGAGGTGTTGCTTAGATCAAGGCTCAAACTTAACAATAATTACTAAAAGCAACGTGGTTCTGTCATCGTCTGGAGCGACAATTAGCATAGATTTCGTTCTGAACTAGCCATTTCATTCGAAACTGCACATTAGTGCGACATATTCTGGTATTTAGCTTTAGATATAGCATAGGCGGTTGATTTGTGAAAAAATCGGGAAGAACTATTTGGAAATAAGTGGGCGGGATCCTCTTTAACTTCCAACTTAAAACAACCTAGCCTATATACTTGAAAAGACAAAAAATTCAAAAGACTTAGTGGAATATAACCTATTGAATAACCCTGCCTTTCCAACTGCCCTTTTTAAAGTGTTCAAAAAATTTCAGAATAAAGGAGATAAAATGGGACAAGGTATGGTAGGAAGAATAGTCAAATCCATCTTCAACAACCCTGACTATAAGATGATTCAAGCACTTTTCCAAGACCCAACCTTCGATCTCATCCTTTAGGTTCAAAAATGTACTTAATAAATTATTTAGTTTTGCAACAAATCGACTTTCCTTTGTTCTGGGCATAAAAACTAAAAATTAAAACTATTATCCCCTTAAGTGATTAACTCACAAACAAGATAAGAATAATCCATCGTTTGAATTTTTATCGAGAATCGATTATGGATCTAATGAGAGAAAATAATCTCTAGCAAATGCTTGTTATGGTAACTCTTCTATAATATAGACACATTTATAATTTAGTAAGGACATTGTTTTGCACTTGACAAAAGATGATATCATAGATGAAATTGTCAAAATCACCTACCAGAATACACAAGATCAGCTTTTGCTTTTGTCTAGTTCTAACAAAGATATTGCCTAAGAAGAAACTTTCTTATCGGAAAGTGAAGATCTCAAAAAGCTACAGTTTGCATAGAAGAAAATGTAATTTCTTTTGGAAGCCTTAATTATGTCCAAACAAATACAAGATTAAAATGCACGTATTCGATTTGTCGATAAACTTTATAAGTCTAAAGTCCTAGAAATGGCTTCTTAATACTTGGATCGAGGTGTTTATAGAGCAATTGACTTCCTCATCTGCTTAGCACAATCATCTCCCTTCAAATTTATAGAATATCTTAAAGTCAAGTATAGATAATACCCTACAGATAACCTTCATATTAAACTTTGTAAGAAATACAACTTAGGCAATGAGCAAATGCAAAATTTAATCCTTTAGATTGTTAGATACACTTCTTAAAGTTTTAGAAACAGAGATAATATGGACTTTTTCAACGGAACTTTCTTCGCTTTAGTTTTTGGAGGCTGCAAAGATCAAAAAGCAGTCTTAAATGTTCTAAGTTAAGTTCAGAATAACATTGAAAATATAGAATCTTTCTTTGGACAAGCTATAAAAAGTAAAGTATTTGAGAAGTTGGCGATGTTTTTGCGAAGTCAAAAACAAGAAAAATGTACTGAACTAAGAGCTATAAAAATTCTGAAGCGAGTCTTATTATAAAATGCTGACTCATCTTGGTCTTTCAAGAAAGTATTTTTGGAACAACTGAATAATGAGATAATTAATAGTGGGTTTTTTGAATATTGCATAATGGTTCTGCAGAAAAACTTAAGATTCAACAACATCGTGTGCTCCTCTATGCTTTAAAATTTGAAGATAATTTCACAGATCAACAGATTTACTAAATTTCATAAATTAATACAAAAAAACTATTCTTAATTAGCACCTCAAATTTCATTCATCTCTAAAATCTTATAAGTAAAATAAGAAATTCCCTAAAACAATGGAATTCAGGATGAGCAGCCCGCAAGTCACCAAAAATAATTATAGCAAGAAAAAGAATAGGCCTACTTTTTGTAATAGATGCAAGAAGAAGGGAACGTAGTGATAAATAATACTGAGCAATAATAGCAGCTCTAAAATTTAAGAAATATGCGCAGAGAAATTTCATAATAGGAAAAAAGTCGTTAGGACAGCGAATTAAGTATGCTTTCTCAACCATCCAAAAAAGTGAAAAAAAATTCATATTTCGAAGAATAACCGATCATGATTCAGCTGGACCTGGCTTTGTAAGACATAGAAGGAGAGAAGTGATATCGCCTATATATGATTACTTTTTTCTTTGTGCTCCCAACTCTTCTCCTATCAAGATAAAATTAGTATTATTTGTATTTTAATTTGGGGGTGCCTAATTGAAATAATCTGCTGATTTAAAAAGATTTAAAATCATAATATCACTATGGACTCAGTAGGAGTACTTATCTTTTTAGATAGAACGTTCTTCCACAAGTTATCAAAGAAGGAGCTAACGAATAAAAGGGATAAATCGCAAGACTCGTACCTTTGTGGTTATTTAGTCTTCTTTCATTGGAGCCATAGCTGTTGCTGATCTCGTAAAGACCACTCTTGGCCCTAGAGGAATGGATAAAATCCTTGTACCTATCGCTGCCGGCCCGAAGAACAAAAACATCAATGTCACTAATGACGGTGCGACTATTCTCAGATCTATGCATGTTGACAATCCTGCGGCTAAAATCTTAATCGATATCTCAAAGACCCAAGATTAAGAAGTTGGAGACGGAACAACTACAGTTGCAGTTTTGGCTGGTGAACTTTTGAGATAAGGATAAAAGTTGGTTCACATGAAATTGCATCCTCAAACTATCATCAATGGATGGAGAATGGCCAGAGATGCAGCTAAAGCTAAGTTGCTCTCTATTGCCAGAGACCACTCTACTAATCAGTAAAAATTTAAAGAAGATTTGATCAACATCGCTAAAACAACCCTTAGCTCAAAGCTACTTACACAAGATAAACAACACTTTGCAGAACTTGCAGTTTAAGCTGTACTTAGATTGAAAGGATCAACCAACTTGTCTTACATCCAAGTCATTAAAAAGCTCGGAGGATCTATTAAAGACTCATTCCTATGTAATGGCTTAATTCTTGAAAAAGAAATTTCGATCGGATGCAAAAGATCTCTTAAAAACTGCAGAATTTTGGCATCTAACACACCCATGGATTATGATAAAATTAAAATCTATGGTACAAGAGTTAGAGTTTAATCACTTGAACAAGTTCAACAAGTCTCTTAGGCTTAAAAATTAAAGATGAAGGAGAAAGTTGAAAAAATAGCAGCTTATCAGCCTAATGTCTACATTAATAGACAACTCATCTATGACTATCCTGAACAATTACTTGTTGAAAAAGGTATTATGGTTATTGAACATGCTGATTTCGAAGGAATTTAAAGAATCTCAGCCGCTTTAGGAGCTGAAATTCTCTCTACTTTTGATAACCCAGATAGAGCTGAAGAGGTCCTTGGTACTTGCGACTCCATCTAATAAATCTTGATTGGTGAAGATAAAGTCATCAAGTTTTCAGGATGCAAACGTAATTAAGCCTGTACTATTGTTTTGAGAGGATCAAGTCAACACATTCTTGATTAGGCTGAAAGATCATTGCACGATGCTCTCTGTGTTTTGGTCCAAACTGTTAAAAACAAACAAGTTATTTATGGTGGAGGAAACGCTTAGATGCATATGGCCATGGCTTGCTAAACCTTGGCTCAAACTGTCAAAGGAAAATAGGCACTTGCCATTCAAGCCTATGCCAAGGCCTTAAGACAATTACCAATCACTATTGCACAAAACGCAGGTTTTGATTCAAACGAATTAATTCATGACCTATAGATCTAATTGAAAGAAAGAAGCGATGCCGGAATTAACATTGAGACTGGATTTGTTGACTCTATGTAAAAACTCGCTATTACTGTAATTTTATTTTGATTTAGGAATGTCTAAGATCAAAGGAACAAGCTTTGATTTCAGCAAGCTAGGCAGCTGAAATGATTATGAGAGTTGATGATATCATTACATGTGCCCCCAGACCACGTGAAAAACCAAGGCTTCACTGATGCTATTAGATTAACCTTGTATTTATAAATTTGCTCTATTACTAAATATCTTTTGATTAATAAAAATATCAGTGATGTAGATAATCAAATTCGTATTTCTGCCATTTTTTGAGATCAGGGTGTTCTTTAATGTATCTTTACAAATTTAGATTTTTGAACACGAACTCATAGTTGAGGTGTTGCCTAGTGATTGGATCTTTGTAACCGTTAGTTATAAAATAGTTCCTTAAAGTTTGCTATTCACATGAACTGCCACATGGTAAGATGTAAGGTTTGTGCATTATTTACTATTTTAGTCAATACGTACATATCCAATAGGATCCAAAACCTACTCAGGCGTTGTTATCTACTCTTACTTTTGGTCTAAAAGCAGTTCTTTTAGTAATTGCTAGAAATGTTCTTTACTCTGAAAACACTTCAAGAGAGCACTATTTGGGGCAATATTCTTAATTGCTTTTTCGTATAAGTGCGTTAAAAGTGAATTTACTTTCCCTTGTGTAACTTTTGAATACTTTTTAAACTTTTCAACCAGATGATTGAAGTAGTCCTTGTAATTAGGACTCATGTGATAAAATGCAAAGTTTTCATTGATATACTCTAATGTTTGTTCAATATGAAGATATATTTAAGCTTTATTTTACAAATTTTTGTCCTGCCATTACATGATAACTTCCATATTCCTCATCAGAAAAATAGGAATATTGATTTGCCACAGCAAAGCACTCTCAATATCTCGCATAGCACCTTCATAATCTTTCAAGTGTAACCTACAAGATATCATTTAAATTATAATACTCTCCCAACAGCGCATTATTTACTACTTTATAGCAATTGTACATATCCCTACTCAAATTTGCTTAATGCTTTTACAATTTCACCTTTTGTTTTTAATTCTTGCCCCTGTTTTCGACAAGCTTCCACCTCCATCATCAGAATTTCCTCGATAGTTGGATCCATAATGTTTTCCTCATCGAAAACTAAACGAGTACTGGTTGTGAAGCTGTTGTTTATTCTAAAAAGTTAGCTAGATTTGTGCTAAGATGCAAAGATCATCAACTTTTCTGGTATTTTTCCAAGCTAAGTTAATCAAAAATTTACCAAATTTGTAGGCTTGAGCTTAAAATTTAGAACCACAAATGAATTCGCATTGACTACTTTGGTTTGAGTCATCTAAGTGAGGCAACAACCAAAAGTAGAAGCAATCTGAGACAAATAAAATATACATAAAAATGAAGGGGATGTGTGAAATTATTCACAAGCCGCAAGGTAAACTAGTAGTCTTTTGAGAGATTATTGTAGAGAGGATGTGTAGTTGGGGGTGCAGCTAAGCGAGTATCCTATAAGACTTTCATTAAAATAGTTTGACTCAATTTTATAATTTGAAATTAAAACAAATGGAACATTCTAGAGAGTATTTATTTGTTTCACCCTTTTACGAATAAAACCATCTCTTTAATTTCAGCAACACATTATTAATAATTTTCACTTTATTATTTTGCGAAGAAACGAAAGTATTGTCAATTTCGATTCCCATATTATTGGCAAATCAATAAAGGCGTTTTATTTAATCTTGTTCAATTTATAATCGAGTATTTGACGATTTAGCATGAACGGAGGACCAAGCATCAAAGACTTTTCGGCACTCTCAGTCATCGGCAAAGGAACTTACGCGAAAGTCTTACTCGTGAGACACCTAAAGGATAACCAACTATACGCTTTGAAAGTTCTAAAGAAAAAATACATCCTCGAAAAAAATCAATAGAAACATATTATGACCTAGAAAGAGATCCTAGCACAAATTGAGCATCCTTTTCTGGTTAAAATGAAGATGAGCTTCCAAGACTAAAAAAAACTTTACTTCCTTCTAGAATACTGTCCAGGAGGATAGTTATTCAGTCTTTTGGGAGCAAAGGACAAGTTAATGGAGGATCAGTAATTTTAGTTCGATTTAGATCTAAATTCTACGCTGCCCAGATCGTCTTAGCATTATAGGAACTTCATAAGCATAAGGTTATTTATCGCGAGTAAAGATAAATTTATACAGCTTGAAACCCTAGAACATAATCATCGATAAATATGGGTATATAAAGCTTACAGATTTCGGTCTCTCTAAAATACTGAATAATTAAGAGTCTGCTACGTCTATCTGCGGCACTCCAGAGTATCTAGCACCTGAAATTATTAAGAAATCAGGGCATGGAATCGATGTAGATTGGTGGTGTTTGGGTTGTCTTATACATGAAATGTTCACTGGCTTTCCGCCTTTCAGAAGTTAGAACAGAATGGAACTATTCGAGTCTATTGTATACAAAAATCCAGATCTCTCCAAAGTAAACCTTCATACATCTAAGATTCCCTCAAAACTACAAGACCTACTTAAAAAACTGCTAATAAAAGAACCGAACAAACGTTTAGGACACACTAGTGCAAAATAAATCAAAGAACACCCTTGGTTTTAGAAATTAAATTGGGACTCATTACTACATAAAAAAATAAAAGCTCCTTTTATGCCCAAACTCAGCTCCGAAATCGATATAACTAACTTTGATGTATAGTTTACAAGTTGTTCTATTGAGTCACTCAATTAAAAGTCTCCAGGCGCTGATCCCAACGATATATTCAAAGACTTTTCTTATTAATGATACATATTTACAAAGCTCTATTTAATTTTTATACTAAATTTATATAGATAAGTGATCGCAGTAATATGAGTATGAATCATCAACTCAAAATGATCTTGCCGTTCATGACTTAGACCTCTATAATAAAAAATGTACCAATATCTCTGCATTGATGAACTAAGTATATTTTGGAATTAGTAAGAAGTTCTCTTAGTTAGAGTAAAGTTTTTTCCAGTATCGACCGATATCCACTTCTTTTTAAAGTACTTCAACTGTTTAAGGGAATAGATTGATTGGTCTCCACATCATCTACCCTTCCTTCTAAGCTGGAGTAAAAAATAAAGAGTTATAGTATGTATTTTATGTAATTTCTCCGAACATTTTGCGTTTGAGCTGATTCTGAAAAATCACTTGAGTGGCCTTTCCTCCCTCCAACAGATACATCTCCTTCACTATGTTGTGGTTCCTCAAAAATTTGCGGGCCATGCCTACAAACACTTAATTAATAAAAAATTACTCACAAAAATTCCGCCAATGTACAAATGTTTGTTGATCGGACTACTTTCAAAATCTGAATCGTTTTATGTGTACAGAAGCGATGATAGAGCATGAAACCTAAGGTGACGATACCGAGCATATACCAAAAATAATCTTTGATGACTCTGAAATAAGATGGTTTCGATTTGTAAATGAGGTATTTGCCGTTAATGTACTCGATTGGATACTTTGGCCTGAAACTGAGAGATCTGGATAGATCGTTTAATACCTGATGTTTTCGATGTGCCTGGACTTGAACCCAACAGTATAGGCAACTTTTTTGGACTACTTTTGGACTGAGAAATTCGATCTGATTTGGGCATGCCACTTGTTGGATTTAAGAAAGCTTAAACCTGTTGCTTTACGGATCATTATTAAGACTTTAAGCTGTTTAGTAAATTATATCAGAATTAATTTAAAATCGTCCCTCATTCAATTAATATCTTCACAACTATCTTTTCATATAGCTCTCTCAACAAGATTGCACTAAATTAGAGCATAGGTTTGATAAACGACTTTAAAATCCTACGAATTCAAAATTTTAATCAATAACCAACGATCAGGTTCAATTGGAATCTCTACCACTACCAACCATCGGAGTTGTGTCAGAATTTGCACCAACATTGACACCTTTTTGCTTTGTATCGACCCAGTAATTAGACTCATTCATCTCATCTTATTCATCTTCCTACTATTGAGAATCTTATTCAAAGCTGCTTGCATCAGTTGTACTTTGCTTCTTCTGAGATAAATCATCTCGATCATCTTCATCATCACCATCAGGGGAACCAGAACCAGTAAGTCCAGGATTACTACTAATAGTGCCTCTGCTAGCAGGATGTGACCTTGGAGTGGGTTTTTTATTGCCATTGGAAGATTTTCTGGATTAGCTACCTGAGTTGGAACCTTCCTTCTTGCTTGAATCAGCATAAGTGATTATCTTATCTTGATTGAGATTGATTTGGTTGGTGATTTCCTTGTCAGAATTTAAATTGTAGATGTAATATGAACCTACTCCGATCGCAGCAACTATGGCAAGCACAATGATTATGTTGAGTGATGTAAAAAACTTCCTCTTTGTAATTTGTTTGGGTTGGACTTCATTAACCTCCGAAAGAGAAGGTTCTTGCTCAATTGTTTAAGAATCAAGTTTAGGTTCTGAAATGGACTGTGGTTGAACTGCCAACATGATACAAAAATAATTATATTGTGGTTCTAATATATCTGTGTTTAAAAATAGACTCATTTATCATTGGGATCAAACCAAGTTACAACTGGTCATAGTTAAGTCTAACTCATCTTCAACATAAAATATTAAATGTTATTATTTACTTTACAATCTACTTAAAAAAACAACTTAATAAATGAAAATAAAAATACCATGGTCAATAGGATTATAAAAAATACCATGGTCAATAGGATTATAAAATCTTATTTCGTAAAGTTGCAAAAAAATATACAGCTTTAACGATAGCGATTGTTTTGGGAGATATAGAGATATCATAAAATTCATCTCACATCACTTAACAACAAGTCTCTTTTGTTCCTTGTTTTGCTTCTTTTTGACCTATGTTACTTTATTCTTGCTTTTTCTTTACTTCTAGCTGCAGACGTTGATACTTTTATTCTTCCTCTTTCAATTTTTTGTTAAGAGCTTAAACTTGTTCTTTAGCCTGTTCTTCTTTCATCTGTTTAAGTCTCTCAATTTATTTCTCTTGTTCTTTAGTCGTATTTCTGAATCAAATGAAAAATACCTTAAGCTTTGAATTTTATTCTAAAGTTACAGAACATCTTTGCTCTGTGCGTTTCTCTTTTCAGCTGATATTTTCTTTTGCCTCTATAACTATTACTAAAGCTATCTCACCTCCTTTTCTTTCTGTTCAATGCTAGCTTTAACTTTTGCGAAATCGTAATCAACTAGTTAAACTTTATTTTCTTTCTACTGTCTTATCTTATCTTCAAGCTATTTTAGCTCTCTTTACAATTGCTGGATCTGAGTTGAAGGTTTTATTGCCGGATTTTTGGACTTCTACAGTTCTTAAAGTCTTTTCTTGATGACTGTTTCGAAATTGCTGAGCAAAACCTAAGCTTTATTATCATCAAGTTTTGACTCACAATACTTTTGAATGAGATCTTCACAGTTACTATCATTCATTTGACTGAACAATTTCTTGCAAAGCTAATCGTTCTTTTGTATTGATTTGCGTTTGTTGATTTCTTTGATGTCTTTTTATTTTTTGTTGACATTTTACTGGATTTTGGCCCTATACTTTTCAAAAGTAGGATCTCCTGAAATCATATTGAACCCTTCGAATCTACTTTATAGAATCTAGTACTTCTTATCGATGTTGCGTCTGATTTTACTTAACCTTTTGTACAATGTGTATTTGTCACAAGGCTACTAATCTGAAAATTCTGTTTGCAGTTCCTAGAAGTACTTTTTCATGTAGAAATTGTAGTAACCTACAGATAATGTTTAGATGATATCTGTCCAACTAAATAAAACCCATAATACATTCGTAGAGTACTTACTTTTCCTGTCTTATTAATTGATTGAGTTAGATGTTACAGAGCAAAAGTGGTAATTTTTGAACCCAAATAGTTTCCTTTAATCGTTTTGGGACGACCTGATTTTATGACCCAAGTTAGATTCAAAGCATCATTCACAAAAGTTTCACTCAGTAGATTTTAAGTGACATCTCTTATGTCTTTGGAGGATACATTGTTTGAACCTGGAAAGGGCATGTTTAAAGTAGCAATATCATTACTAAAAAGACCGTAACTCTCGACTTTGGCAATGAATTATTTATCTTTGAAGTCTTTATTATTAGCGTCCCTTCTTAAAATTATCAGCTGGGGTAAACTAAGGTCATCTGATTCAGATTCCAGACTTATACGTAGGTAATTCAGTCTTGATAAAAACTGTTACTCTCCTTTGGTATCATTCTGGGAAAGGTTCAACACAACCATACTAGACAAGAAATAAGTCCAGAGAAAAGCCTCGTTAGAGATTTCTTCGTGAGTATCAAAAAAGATAATCTTTTAGCCGTTTTTTCCTCTTACATCGAATGTTGGTATGTTAACGATAGGTTTTGGGTTTTTACTTAGGAGACGACTAGTTGATTTTTCTTATTTGCTTATGATGAAATCGATGAGAAAACTTTTGCCAACCTGTTTCGGTCCAATGAAGGTGACAATATTCAAGTTAGAGTTGTTCTAATCGAGTGCCAGATAGTCAATGAAATCTTAGTTGGATTACAGTTTCCCGGTGACTTTATTATTTGTCAGTACATTTACAATCCTATTGGTAGTTTTGTTGGGTTGTGTTTTTGCTTGATAGAAGACAGGATTCTTTTGAAATTGCTGGTTGGTTGCGATGGGTGCGAGAAGATTCTGTTCGTGATC
>Ga0194122_10004411_pt1 | contig 13781 bp, 15 predicted proteins | sample TA2MahCa10mmetaG_FD_155487 | JGI IMG/M metagenome (GOLD analysis project Ga0194122, IMG submission 155487) | Freshwater microbial communities from Lake Tanganyika, Tanzania - TA2015021 Mahale Deep Cast 10m | ecosystem: Environmental > Aquatic > Freshwater > Lake | place: Tanzania: Lake... | reverse complement strand
ATCACATCGTAACGCGAGCTGACCAGAACTCGGCCGCGGTCATCGAGCAGTTCTGCCAGACCAACGGACAAATTCTTCTACCGCTGGTCGAGCAGATCCAGAACGCCAGCAGTGAAGTGACTCGTGTGATCCACGAGATTGGAATCAAGACGCTGGAAACCATATTCGCGTTGAGCGCCGAACAGATCGCTGGTCCTCGATCGCCAGGCAAGGCGAGCGGGGAGATCCGTTGGTACGGCGCGCAAGCCGGCGTGGTCGCGCTGGCGGATCGCAAGGTGAAGGTGCAGCGTCCGCGCCTACGCCACAAGTGCGACGGCGAGGTGCCGATACCGGCCTACCAATCGATGCGAGCCGACGGCAAACTCGGTGCGCAAATGCTGGGAGCGATGATGCGCGGCGTGTCGACGCGCGAGTATCACGAGGTGCTTCCGCAGATGGCGGCCACCGTTGGCGTGTCGAAAAGTGCGGTCAGCCGGCAGGCGATCGAGGCCAGCGCCGAGCAGCTCAAGATCCTACAAGAGCGGCGATGGGATGGTGTCGAGATTCTTGTGATCTACATCGATGGCCAGCGGTTCGGCGAGCACTTGGTGATCAGCGCCGTGGGCGTGGATATCAACGCATGCAAACACATACTCGGCATCGGTGCCGGCGCTACCGAGAAAGCGGCCGCGGTGAAAGGTCTGTTGACGCATCTCCGCGATCAAGGGCTGGCGACAGACAAGAAATATCTGTTCGTCATTGACGGCGCCAAAGCGCTTCGCGCGGCAATCGAAGAAGTGTTCGGCGTGGACCAACCGGTGCAACGATGCCGCAATCACAAGCTGCGCAACGTGATCGACGAGTTGCCGAAGGAGCAGCATCAACAGACCTTGAGCCTTATGCGCGCCGCGTTCCGCTGCTCTTCGGCCGACGAGGGCGAAAAACGATTGGAGCAGTTGGCGCGGTTTCTCGAGCACGATCATCAGAGCGCGGCGCAGAGCTTGCGCGAAGGCATCAAAGAGATGTTCACGCTGCAGAGGATCGATGTGCCGCCGTCGCTGCACAAATGCTTGGCGACGACCAACATCATCGAGAGTCCACACAGCGGCGTTGAGCGGCACACGCACAACGTGAAACGCTGGCGCGATCAAGACATGGTGCTGCGCTGGGCGGCCTCGGCTTGGCTGCTCACCGAAAAGCACTTTCGCAAAATCATTGGCCATCGCGACATGTGGGCGCTGGCCTCCATCTTAGAAAGAAACACAATTGCTCAGAAAATTGTTCCAAACGAAAGCAAGGTAGCGTAACATGTTCTTACACGCTGTCCCGACCTTCAGCTATATTTGGGACATCCTCATCGACTCGCGCAGATGCTCTCGCGAGCGCGTTGCGCCGATGGCGGCGAGGTCCGGCCCGAGCCGCGAAGCCGCGCTGTTACAATTCCGGCAGGCGTTCTGGAAAACAGCGGCGCCTTTCACCGGATCGCCACCGCTGGCGTCGGCCCGGCAGCCCTGGCCTCGCCCCAATGCGTTCTGTTCGATCTGCCGAACGAAAAGCAGAATCTTCCAGACTTCATCCTCTTCGAGAGGATGGCCGGTCATTTCCGTGCCGGGCACGCCGTCGGCGATGCTGCGGTAAACCTCACGGTCGGACGAACCGTGCTTGCGGTAAGGGGAGGCCAGTTGCGCACCGCGGCCGGAAGCGCCGTCCATTCCATGACAGAAAACGCAGTAGAAGCTATAGAGCTTCCGGCCCGTCGCCAAGGCGTCGCGGTCGGTGAGCGCGTAGGGATTTGTCTCGCGCGTTTGGGCGTTGGCGCCAAGCGCGAGGAGAACCAGGAGCAATCGCACCCGGCGAGTATATCACTGGTTTTTCTAAATGACATGGCCGCTAGAGCCCGCGCATGTGAAAGCCGCCGTCGACGTTCAGAATCTGGCCCGCGGCGTAATCCAGCAACCCGTCGGCAATCGCGCGCACAGCCTTGGCCACATCCGCCGCCTCGCCCATCCGGCGCTGCGGCAGCAGTCCCCCGGCGATGCGCTCTTTGTATTGCTTCTCCACCGCCGTGATCATGTCCGTACGAATGATGCCCGGCCGGATCTCAAACACCAGAATCCCCTCGGGCGCAAGGCGCTGCGCGTACAGCGAAGCGCTCATCGCCAGCCCCGCCTTGGAGATGCAATACTCGGCGCGCATCACGCTGGGCGCATACGCCGAGATGGACGTTACAAACACCACGCGCGCCACGCCGCCCTGCTCGCGCATCCAGCGCGCGGCCATCTGCGTGAGAAAGTGCGGCCCTTTTAGATTCGTGTTGATCAACTCATCGAAGCTCTCTTCGGTGGCCTCAAGAATGTCGGCGCGCACGCGTTGCGTGATTCCGGCGTTATTCACCAGCAGATCCAGCCGCTCGAACTTCTCGCGCGTGAAGGCGAGCAGCCCCAGCCGGTCCTCAGCAGAACCGACGTCGCACTGGAAGATCTCGCAGCCCGTTTCCGCCTGCAGCGACTCGGCGGCATCCCTGCGCCCCTTGTAAGTGGCAACCACGTTGTGTGTGCGAAAGAGGTCCTGCGCGATACCGCGCCCGATGCCGCGGCTGGCGCCTGTCACGATGGCAACCGGTTTCATGCGGCGAGGGCTTCCTGAATGGCTTGAGACAGCTCGGCCTCGGTGAAGATCTCGATGAAGGCGCGGTCTTGCACGTACACCGTGGGAGTCTTGACGACGCCGCGCGCGACGCCTTCCTGATAGTCGGCCTCCACGGCGGCGCTCCACCGCGGATCGCCGATGGCCGCAAGCGCGGTAGCGGCGGATTGGCCGTGTTCAGCGGCAAAGCTGCTCACATGCGACAGAAACGTATCGACGCCGAGTTGCTTGATCTGCGCCAGTGTGCGGCGGCGGAATTGAACGCCCTGTGCCGGGTCGATCGAGTCGAAATAGCGCGCCGCGGCGGCGGCCAGACGGGCCCAGTTGTGTTTGGGCAAGGGAAAATCGCGGTGTTCAAATGCGACTGCCGCGCCAAAGCGCGGCAGCAGGGCGGAATCGAGCATCAGGCGGTAGGTCTGGCAATCGCCGCATTGGAGGTTTTCATACACCACCACGCGCACGGCGCTGGCGGGGCTCCCCTCGATCAGGTGGTGGTCCGTCGTCACAGACCTCCAGTTTACGCGACGTGCAGGAAGGCCCGGGGCGCGCGGTACGGCTGGAAGCGATAGCCCACGCCGAAGATCGTTTCAATGTACTTGTCGCCGTACTGGCCGAGCTTTTTGCGGAGGCGGCGGATATGCACGTCGAGCGTGCGGGTGCGGATTTCCGTGCTATAGCCCCAGATGTCCTTGAGCAGAACGTCGCGCGGCACAATCTCGCCGGCGTTCGTGGCAAGAGTCGCCAGCAGCTCGAACTCCTTGCGGGTCAACGTCGTAGGTTGGCTGTCCACGAAGGCTGCGTGGTTCTGAAAATCCACCTGGCAGTGCTCGTCGCGATAGGGGCTCGTGTTCACCATAGCAACTTAAGACTAAGCTTTTCCGGTAAGAAGGTCGTTCGCAAGTTGTAAAAATCTTGTAAAACGCCGGGCTGTGGGAAAGCCGCAGATGCCGCAGATAATAATAAGGAAGCGTTGCGGATCTTGTTGCTTGCCACGTATGAGATGGGCCGCCAGCCATTTGGGCTGGTCTCGCCCGCGGCGTTTTTGCGCGCGGCCGGGCACTCGCTGCGCCTGGTGGACGCCTCCGTGGAGACGATCCCGATGGCGGCCGTGCGCGAGGCCGAACTGATCGGCTTCCATCTGCCCATGCATACGGCCACGCGGCTGGCTGCGCCGCTGATCGGACGGATCCGCGCGGTGAACCCGGCGGCGGAGCTGGTTGGCTACGGACTTTACGCGCCGATCAACGCGGCATTTCTGCGCGGGCTGGGTGTGCGTTGGATTCTGGGCGGCGAGTACGAGGGCGAGTGGGTGAAGTTGGCGGCGGACCCGGCGGCGTACGAGGGTAGCGGCGTTTCGCTGGAGCGCCTGGCGTTCCCCACGCCGGAACGTACCGGGCTGCCGGTGCTGAACCGTTATGCGGCGCTGGTACGGCCCGACTGCGGCGGCGAGCGCGTGGTGGCGGGCTACACTGAAGCGTCGCGCGGTTGCCTGCACCGGTGCCGGCATTGCCCCGTGATGCCGGTGTAAAACGGACAATTCCGCGTGGTGACGCGCGAGGCGGTACTCGCGGACATTCGCCAGCAGGTGGTGGAGGGCGGCGCGCGGCACATCGCCTTTGGCGATCCGGATTTTTTCAACGGTCCCACCCACGCCATACGCATCGTAGAGGCGCTGGCAGCCGAATTTCCCGGCGTCACCTACGACGTGACGATCAAAGTGGAGAACCTGCTTCGGCATCGCGAGTTGCTACCCGGGCTGGCGCGCACCGGCTGCGCGTTTGTGACGTCCGCGGTGGAGAGCCTGGATGACGGTGTGCTGTCGCTGCTTGAGAAGGGCCACACGCGCGCCGATTTCTATGAGGCTGTCGCGCTGTGCCGTGCGGCGAACCTCGCGCTGGCGCCGACTTTTGTCGCTTTTACCCCGTGGACAACGGTGGCGTCGTACCGCGAGATGCTCACTGCGATTGCGGAGTTGGGGCTGGTTGAAAACGTAGCGCCCGTGCAGTTGGCGCTGCGGCTGCTGGTGACGGCGGGGTCCCGGTTGCTGGAACTGGACGGCGTGCGCGCGGCGGTCACGGCGTGGGACGCCGCGTCACTCACGCATCGCTGGAGTCACACAGATCCGGCCGTCGATGCTCTTGTCGCCCGCCTGCTGCGCGTGGTGGACGAAGCGGGCAAGGCGGGGTGGACCGGGCGGCGGCGTTCGGACGCGTGGCCGAGGCGGCGGGGCTGGCCGCCAAGGATCTCCCCGTGCTGGCCTCGCGCGCGACGGTGCCGTATTTGACCGAGCCCTGGTATTGTTGAGCGGAGCCGAATCAGGAGCAGGTGGCTCTTGTTTGATATGTACGGATCATTCCCCACGCGGTGTCAGTTCCACGCGAGCTCGGCATACCCGATCGCTCCGTGAATGTTCTCTGCCGGGTGGGGCACGTCGCCGCCGCCGAACCAGAGGCGGAGGATGCCAGGGCGCGCGGAGTCTGGGAGGACGGTAGGGTCGCAGAGTACAGCGCTGTTCCAGGGAGCTTCGCCGCTCAGGATCGCCACCGAGTCGCGCCAGCGCTCCCAGTGGACGCCGTCGGGTGACGAGGCGAGGCCGAGGCGGCGGCGCTCGGTCCTGTCACGGCCGGTGTAGAGCATCCACCAGCGGCCGCGGGCGGCCCAGATGGCTGGCTCGCCGAGGCCGTTTTCGTCGAAGGCGCCTTCGGGACCGATTTCGAGGATGGGGTTTGAGCGGAGCTTGGTCCAGGTGAGGCCGCCGTCGGTGGAGCGGGCGAGCCCCAGGCGCTGCTGGCGGGCGCGGTTCTGGCCCAGGAAGTACATGTAGAGCGCGCCGCCGCTCTCGCCGGGGGCTTCGATCACATACGGGTCCGCGACGCCGCGCTCGTCCCAACTGCCGCGCGGACCAGTGGGGACGACGGGATCGCCGTGCTTGCGCCACGTCGCGCCGTTGTCGGAAGAGCGGGCGAGACCGAGGCGTGGCGGCGAGCCGGCCTGATACCAGTAGAGAAGCTCTCCGCCGCCGCGCACGAGTGCCGTACCGTTGGCGGCGATGTAGCGGCCTTCCCACGGGAGGTCCGGTGAGAGGACGCGGCGGCGGTTGGTCCAGGTGAGGCCGCCGTCGGTGGATTCGGCTACGCCCGTGTGCCAGGTTTTACCGTCATAGGCGGAGTAGACGTTGAGCAGCTTCTGGCCGCCGGGGAGGGCGACGACGGAGGGGTTCAGCACGTCCGTGGATTCCCACGTGCCGGGCGCTGTACGATCCATGACGGGCGCGGGGCGGACCTGGATGCGGGGCGGAGGCGAGGCGCCAGTCGGACCGCCGCCGCCCGGCGCGGGGGGCAGCGTGAAGTCAGCGTAGCGTTGGCAAGAGGTGGATAGGAGTAGGAGGAAAAAGGCCAGCGATCTCACTTAGGAAATCGTACCTGGAGACGCGACCCGCTGCCAGGAGCGGAATCGATCTGCAGGTCGCCATCGAGCAAACGCACACGGCGCCTGATGCTCGACGGCCCGATATGCTGGTGTTCCAGCTCGTTCATGCTCAGCGATCCGGAGAACGGGAAGCCCTTGCCATCGCCCGAGATCACGAGCTTCACGTGATCGTCCTCGCTCTCCACCTTCACCTTGGCCTCGCTTGCGCCCGCGTGTTTGCGCACGTTGTTCAGCGCCTCGCGCGTCAAGTGCAGCATCTGCACGGTTTTCTCCGGCTCCAGATGCGCGTCGAGCTCACCCTCAGAGCTCACCTCAATCCCGCTGTCTTTGTGGAAGGTGTCACAGTCGTTGCGCAGGGCCGCCTGCAAATCGCCCAGGACACTGGCTACCAAGCGGATGGAATGCACAAACGCGCGCATCTCAGCCACCTGGTTTTTCCAGATCTTCTGCAGCTCTTCGAGTTCGACGAGCGCCTTGTCCTTGAGCATGATACGGCGCAGCACCTCAAGGCGCACCTGGAAACTGATGGTGCCCTGGAGCGGCCCGTCATGGAAGTCCTCGGCAATGCGCTCGCGCTCATCGGCCTTCATCAACTCTGCCTGCGCGCGGGCCATCACCGATTGCCTCGACACCTGGTAGATCCGCTTCTCCATCCGCTGCCGCTGCCAGACGCCCACCAGCGCCAGGCCCGGCATGGTGGACACGGCCATCACCAGAGGCTAAAACTGCACGGGCTTGCGCACGATCGCCAGCGCCAGTATGCAGATGGTGACGGCAATGATCTACCGCCAGTCATGCAACAAGACCGCGGAGGTCATCAGGAACAGGAACCAGAGCGTGCCAAAGGCGCCTAGCTCCGGAATCTCCACCACAAACGCCGCGATGATGAAAAAGACCGTATCGATGACCAGCGTGCCCAGAAAATAGGGGGGGGACGCGCCGGCAGACGCCAGAACAGTAGCGCGGTCGCCGCCGCGAGGTAGAGTGCTCCGAAAAGCGGATTGGGCGCCAGGCACAGCAGCGCCAGCAGCACGCGCGCAACAGGCAGCGCCCGCCGCCAGGCCGGTGCCTTGAGTAGATGTAATGACGACAAGAGCCCCTAACGCCGGTAGAAATATAACGTGTGCGAACGGCCCTCACCGTCGTCGTCGATGCTTTCGACCTTCTCCGGCGTCCAACCGGAGATTTCGAAGTCGTGCGAAACGATTCGGGTGCCCTTTTTTAATTGCCTGTCGAGGAGCGGCCGGAGCTTTTCGTTCGAGCTTGGCAATAGATACACGGTGAGGACATCGGCAGAAGTGTAATCTTGCTTCATAACGTCGCCGTGAATAATTCGGGAGCGCTTGTCGAGTCCCTTCTTCTTGATCTTGTCGGAGCTTTGCTTAAAGAGGTCTGCGTCGAACTCAACGCCGGTGGAGTCCGCCTTGAACTTCTCGGCCGCCATGATGACGATACGGCCGTCGCCGGAACCCAGGTCAAAGTGCTTCTCGCCCGCCTTGAGCGCGCCGAACTGTAGCATTTTTTCCACGATGGTTAGCGGCGTGGGGAAGTAAGGCGCGAGTTTTTCAATGGCTGCGGCCTGTTGCTGGGCGCTGGCCGCCGACGCGGCGGCGGTCAGCAGGAGGGGAAGAGCGAGCCGGTGGATGGACATGGTTGGTTCTTCGATCCCTTCTAATCTATATCTCGTCAGCCGGTGGACGCGCGCCGCCCTAGGGCGGTTGCTCCCCTCCAGGCGGGGTTTCTGTCTGCAACTGGCGCTCCAAGCGGCGGACGGCGCGAACCAGTTCGCCCAGTTTCGGAAACGCGGCTACCGAGCGGCGCCAGGTAGCGGCGTCGAACGCGGGCGAGCCCGACATCACCGCACCCGCTTCCACGTCTCCGCCAATGCCGCTCTGCGCGTAGACGATGGCGTTGTCGTGAATGGTGAGGTGGCCGCTGATGCCCACCTGCCCGGCCAGCAGCACGTTGCGCTTGAGGATCGACGTGCCGGCGAGGCCCGTCTGCGAGCAGATGATGTTGTCCTCGCCTACCTCACAGGCGTGGCCGATTTGCACGAGCGAATCGACTTTGGCGCCGCGGCGAATGCGGGTTTCGCCGAGCGAAGCGCGATCGATGTTTGTGAGCGACTGGATCTCGACGTCGTCTTCGATGACGGCGGTGCCGGATTGGACGATCTTGTAGTGCGACCCATCGGCGCGTTTGGCAAAGCCGTAGCCGTCGCCGCCCACCACCACGTTGTTTTGCAGGATCACGCGATGGCCGATCTGGCAGAACTCGCGCACCACCGCGCCTGAGTGCGCAAGGAAATCGTCGCCGATGGTGACGCCGTCGTAGATCACCACGTGCGGATGAATTACCGCGCGCGCGCCGATGGTGACCTTTTCACCGATCACCGCCAGCGGCCCGACGGATGCGCCTTCGCCGATGCGCGCCGTAGCGGCGACGACGGCCGAAGGATGAATACCCGGCGCGGGGCGCGGAGGCTGGTAGAAGAAGCCGAGTGCGCGGGCGAAATCGACATAGGGCTGCGCGGAGACGAGCGTGGCCATCTCCACGCCTTCGATCGGCTTCGATGCGAGAATGGCCGCCGCACGCGACTGGCGGACTTTAGGCGCGTACTTCTTGTTGGCGAGAAACGTGATCTGATCGGGCCCGGCTTGTTCGAGCCCCGCGACGCCGGCGATTTCGCGCGCCGGGTCTCCGTTGTGAAGTTGGCACCCGAGGCGCGCGGCGAGGTCACCGAGAGTCATTCTTTAGAAGGTAGCAAGCGGGCGCGGGCCTGGTGACACGGCGCCCGCCCGGTAAGGCATACCAGGCGCATTCGACGCCTGTGGATTGCGTTGTTATTGGCCCTGCAAGCGGTGGCGATCACGGATGAGGAGATCCGCGCCGAGGTGGCGCGGATTGAGAAACTGGCGGCGCAGGATTCACCGCACCTGGCCGTGCCGGCGTTGCTTCGCGCAGCCACCGTGGTGAACGGGTATGCGCCAGCGGAGCGGCGACGTTCAACAGTTGCTACGCGGCTCAACCCGGTAAACAAATACCATCGAAGTTTGATGTGGTAAAAGAGCGGGTCGAGCCTGTAGTCCTCTCCGGCAACTTTCAAAGGGTACTGCCTTCCGAGGAACGAAAAGCCTGTGCCCAGTTCCAGGAGGAACTTCTGGATGCGGCCCACGAGGCCGTTTTCCACTTCGCGTTCATCGGCGTCCTTGGACAGCGCGAGGAAGTCGAAATTGTAAGGATCCTTGAGCAGATGCCGCGCCAAATCGGACTGGGGAGCTGGGAGTGCCTTGGTGAAATTCGTGATCGCCCTGCTCTGTCGCCGATCAAGTCCGGCCTCAATCTGGATCACGAGAACGTTGCGGCTCCAGCCGTGTTCGATGGCGGCACGGGCGTACCACAGCCGCTAGTCCCAGTCCTTAACGAGATCCAGGAGCCGGACATTGTGACCCCAGGGCAATTGTGCAATAGGCTGTTGCACAAATTGCTCGTCGGGCAAGGCCTCCGCGAAAGCCCTCATGTACTTCAGGTTGCGCGGCGACAGGCCCTTCATCTCGGGAAAGCTCCGCCGAAGATCGAAGGCAAGCTGGTCAATGACCTTGGTCCCCCATCCTTCCTCTTGCTGACGGGCGAGAATCTCCTTCCCGATGCCCCAGTACAGGAGAACCAATTCTTGATTGACGGCAGCGGCGGCACGAACCTGGGCAGCCTGAATCCGCTCCTTGATTGTGGCAAGAAGACTGGCGTAAGTCCGGCGATTCGGTGTCTGCCTGCCCAAGGGACCCCTCTACGGCAGCGCGAACGTCAAAATCGCACTCTGCGACGCGATCGCCACGTACTGCTTTCCGCCCACCGCGTACGCCATCGGTGACGCCACGATCGCCGCGCCCGTGTAGTAGTGCCACAGGTACTTCCCCGTCCGCGCATCGAGCGCGACCAGATTCCCGTCGTTCGACGACGCGAACGCCACGCCGCCCGCCGTCGCCAGCACGCCCGTGGCGGATGAGCCGATCTGCAGCGGAAAGTCCCACTTGCGCGCGCCCGTCAATGCGTCGAGCGCGCGCACCGAGCCCGGCGTGCCGATCTTCGGATCGATCTCCTGGCCGCCGCCGGTGTAGCCTTCGCCGGGTACGGGCGGCTTGGTCACGCTCGTGTACGTGGCACACGCCTCGCGCACCGACACGAGGAAAAAGTTCGTCGCTGGGTCATACGACGGCGAGCCCCAGTTGGCCGTGCCCGCCGCGTCCGGGCAGACATACACGCCCTGCGGAGTCGGATCATTCCCCGGAATCTCAATCGGGCGACCCTTGTCGTCGAGCCCCTTTGCCCACGTCTGCTTGGCGTACGCCTGGCCCGTGATGAACTGCCCGGTGACGCGATCCAGCACGTAGTAGAACGCATTGCGCTGCGCGGTCACCAGCAGCTTGCGCTTCTGCCCGCGGATCGTCCCGTCGATCAGCACCGGCGTCTGCGTGCCGTCCCAATCGTGCACGTCGTGCGGGCGGTATTGGAAGTACCACTTCATCTTGCCAGTGGCGGGGTCGAGCGCCAGCACACACGTCGAATAGAGATTGTCGCCGAGGCGCACCGTGCCGTCATAGTCCGGACCGGGGTTGCCAGTGGTCCAGAAAATCGTGTCGGTGTCGGCATCATAGGTGCCGGTCATCCACGTGGGCGAGCCGCCGTAATCCGCGGACTCTTCGGGCTGCCACGTCTTGCGCGCCGGGTCGCCGGGGCGGGGCGTCGTGTAAGTGCGCCACAGGCGCTTACCCGTCGCCGCGTCGAACGCATCCACCGAACCGGTGAGCGCGCACTCGCCCGCTGTCACTCCGATGATGATCTTGCCGTCAATCGCGAGCGGGGCATGCGTGATCGAAAAGCCCTTCTTGTAATCCTCCACTTCGACATCCCAAATCACGTTGCCGCTCTCGGCATCCAGCGCCACCAGATGCGCGTCGAGTGTGGCGAGATAGACGCGATCACCCAGCACGGCCATGCCGCGGTTCGTCATCACCGTGCAGTGGCTCGCCACCTGCGGCAGCCGGCGCGTGTAGCGCCAGATGGGGCGGCCCGTGCGCGCGTCCAGCGCGGCGGCGTTGCTCAGCGGCCCGGTGACGAACATGATGCCGTCCACCACCAACGGCGTGGTCTCCACCGTGTTGCCGCCGAGTTGAAAGGTCCACGTGCTGCGCAAGGACGCCACGTTGGCCGGCGTGATCTGCCGCAAGCCCGAGTAGTGCGTACCGCGCAGGTCACCCCAATAGCTGAGCCAGTTGTGCGGCTCGGCGGCGGCGTTCTTCAACCGCGCGAACGTCACATTGAAGTCGGGCGCGGGGGTCCAGGCGGCGGGCGCGGTGGGCGTCATCGGGGCCTTCAACAAAAACGCCGTGACGTTGTCGCGCTCAGCCGGCGTGAGCGCGGGGTGCGGGCGCTCGGCCTTGCCGAAGCGCGCGTTGCCGCGCTTGCTCAAGAAATGCCATTTGCGCTGCTCGTCCATCAACTGCAACGTGAAGGTGTCCTCGCCCCTCTTGATGCCGCGAATGCCTCCGGGCGCTTCGGTGAACTCAATCGGCTGTTCCAGCGCCTTCGCCAGCGACGCCTGCTTGTGCCGCGCGCGCACATTGGTGAGGTCCGCGCCGAGAATGCCGCCCTCGCCCGCGAACATGTGGCACGTGGCGCAGCGTGCGGTGAACACGCCGCGGCCCGCGCCCGCGTCGCCCGTCACGCGCACATCGTCGCCCGCGCTCAACGTGCGCAAGAACGCCACAATGGCGCGCGCGTCCGCCTCGGGCAGCGGAATCGCAGGCATCTGCGTCCCCGCAATGCCCTTGACGATGTTGCGCACGATGTCGTCGTCCGACCCGCCGTGTTTCCAATCGCCGGTGGTCAGATCCGTACCGCGCCCGCCTTTGCCCGTGTCGCCATGGCACGCCGAGCAGTTGCTGACAAAAAGACTCTGCCCGGCGCGGATCACCTCCGGGTGTTGAGCCTGCATGGCGAGCGCGAAGCCAGCCATGCCGAACACGAAGTTGCGAAGCATGTTACTCCATCAGGTCAAAAGTAAAAAGGCCTTTGCCGATCGCGACTGCCACATACTGGCGGCCTTCCACCATATACGTTACCGGGTTGGCGCCGATACTCAGGCCGCCTTTGAAGCGCCACAACACGGCGCCAGTTTTCGAATTCAGCGCGGCGAAGTCACCCTGGCCTACGCCGGCAAACAGCAGGTTCCCGGCCGTGGTCAAAATGCCCGCGTTCGCCGGGTTCACCATGCGGAACTCCCACTTCAGGTTGCCGGTCTCGGGGTCGAGCGCGCGAATCGCGCCATACGGTTCCTCTTCGGGCACCGTGCGCTGGCCGCCGCCGTTGAAGAACTCGCCCGGCTTGTAGATCGCCTCGCCTTTGAAATAGTATGCGCCCTGCTCGCGCGTGGACACGTAGAAAAGATTCGCCAGCGGACTATACGACGGGCTGTACCAATTCGTGCCGCCGCCGAGCGACGGCCAGATGAGATTGCCCGCTTCCGTCGGCTCGCTATTGGGCACCAGAATCGGCCGGCCGTTGTCGTCCAGGCCCGTGGCCCACGTCACTTTCGCAAACGGCTTGCCCTGGAGAAACTTGCCGTTGTCGCGATCCAGCACGTAGTAGAAGCCGTTGCGATTGCCCGTCACCACCATCTTGCGGCGCGCGCCGCGGAACGTGCCGTCCAGCAGCACGGGCACTTGGGTCGCGTCCCAGTCGTGCGTGTCGTGCGGCGTGAACTGGAAGTGCCACTTGCGCTCGCCGGTGTCGGCATCGAGCGCGACAAAGGAATCGGAGTACAGGTTGTCGCCCTTGCGCACATCGCCGTTCCAATCGGGTCCGGGGTTGCCGGTTCCCCAAATCGTGACGTTCGATTCGGGATCGTACGAGCCAGTGATCCAGATGGACGCTGAGCCCGTCTTGTGCGAATCGCCGGCCCACGTCTCGCGGCCCGGTTCGCCATCGCCAGGCACGGTGTAGAAGCGCCACACGCGCTTGCCGGTCTTGGCGTCATAGGCGTCGATAAACGCGCGGATGCCGAATTCGCCGCCCGCAATGCCCGTGATGATCTTGTCCTTCACGGCCAGCGGCGCCACCGTGGACGAGTAACCCAGCTTGTGGTCCGCCATCTTCACTTGCCACTTCACGCGGCCCGTGCGCGTGTCGAGCGCGAGCAGATCACCCTGGATCGACGCGTAGTAAACACTGTCGTTCAGAATCGCTAGGCCCCGGTTGGGCCGCCCGCAGCACAGCCGCAGGTCCGACGGAATGCGGTGCTCGTAGCGCCAGAACTGCGTGCCCGTCTTCGCATCGAGCGCCTTCACCACGTTCGGCGCTTCGGTGATGAGCATCACGCCGTCCACCACAATCGGCGACGTTTGGTGCGACTCAAGCGTGCCCGTCTGATGCACCCACGCGACTTTGAGCCGCTTCACGGTGGTCTCGTTGACCTGGTTGAGCGTTGAGTAGCGCTGGCCGTTGTAGTTGCCTGAATACGTGAGCCAGTTCTGCGGCTCGCGCGCGGAGTTGAGAATGCGCTCGTACGGCACGTTTTGCGCGCAGAGGCTCGCGGCAGCGTTGAAAAGGATTGTCCAGCGCGGAATCATTAGGAAAACGTGGTGGCGCACAACGCCAGAATCAGCGCGGCGGCCGCGGATCGTTGAAACATGGATCACCCCTGAAGATGAGGTCGGAAACGTCCTTCA
>Ga0194122_10004382_pt1 | contig 13847 bp, 14 predicted proteins | sample TA2MahCa10mmetaG_FD_155487 | JGI IMG/M metagenome (GOLD analysis project Ga0194122, IMG submission 155487) | Freshwater microbial communities from Lake Tanganyika, Tanzania - TA2015021 Mahale Deep Cast 10m | ecosystem: Environmental > Aquatic > Freshwater > Lake | place: Tanzania: Lake... | reverse complement strand
TCGGTCATCCGTGGCTGTTGCGGCCCGGTCTGCGAGTTGCCGTGGGCACCCAAGCGGCGGCCGACATCACGCTGGCCGTCATGGGAAACCTCATCGACTCCAGCACCCCGGGGGCGGCCGGCAAGGTAATGCGTCTGGCCGACAGGACGTTGCGTATCGCCGACCCGTTGCTGCGTCGCACCCGCGCCAAAGCCTGAGTGGTTCGTTACTCCACGCGCAGGCCGGAGATGGCGCGGGCGATGACTAGTTGCTGAATCTCCGAGGTGCCTTCAAAGATCGTGTGGATTGTCGTGGTGACGCGAAAAACCCAATGAAAACGGGCTTATTTGGCGATTCGCTGTGACACGCTGTCACAAAACCGGTCATTTTCTGTCGAATCGTGTCCGATTCAGTCGCCGATTCAAACACGGCACTGAGATCACGAGAGCGGTTGTCCTGCGAACAATGCCATCTCGACTTCGTCCGGCTCACCGGTTGTTTGGTCCGCGGCCCACTTGAGGTAGCCCGTCCATTCGGTCGATGTCCACAGCCATGCGCGTGGCCGGACTCCGGCATCAGCCGGGAGCCGTCCTGCGACAATCTTGTCGAGAATCAGTGGCTGGATGCCACCGGTACCGCGTCGATAGCCCGCGAAGTAGATGAGCTTCGTGAAGAAGGCCGGACCGAGCCATGGGAGCCGGGGCCTGGCGAGGAACGCCGAGTACACCGATTGGAGCGCCTCACCCGAAATCGTCTCCGCTCGAAGCGGCTCCAACATCGACTGAAGTCGCGTTCCATCCGGGTCGGCCGCCAAGGTTCGACCTGCTCGCCAACGCCCGTAGCCAGTCATCCCGTACCCCCAGGCTAGAACGGCCGCTGTGAAGACTCGGCTCGAGACATCCCCGGCACGCCACTGGTCCGCCACCTGGAAGACGTCACTGCGGGTGACCTTGCCCGTCTCGGCAAATGAGCTGGGCCAACAGTCGCCCGGGAGGTAGTCGACCCACCGCTGCCGGTCAACGGTGATTGCTCGCATCTCCCCGGGCAGGAGCTCATATGAAGTCGCTCCAACTTTCTCGCATCAGACGCCGGGCGTCGCAACCGACTTGGGGCCACGACCCAACCGATGTCCGTGCGCGAGCGCCGATGACGACGTATATGTCACTCTCCTCGGTTCGGGTCCGTTCGTTCGGCCGGCTAAGCCGAGAAAGACACCAACCGGACGGCGGCGTCCCCCTTGTTGTTACCGGTAACCAACATCTTCACACCTGTGACCGAGTAGCGCTCGACCCTCAACTGGCGCTCCAACAACATCCCGTCGAGTCCCCGCGTGCCGAGACGATCAGGTTTGTAGAGGGTGCCGGGCTCGATCGACACCAGGTACGGGTGCACGCCGGGCAACGCCGCCAAACCCCGGCACGTTTCGATCGCACTGGAGACCGTGCGGGCCACATCGTGGCGTTGGAACACCAGGTGGTTCATCACTAGCAAGACCGTCAACCGGCGGGCACCCGGGGCGGAGAGATCGGTGTTCGCAGAGACCCGCCGCACGTCGTCGCACCATCCGTCCTGTGAGTCGATGTGCTCAAGAATCTTGAAGGTGGGTCTGTCGGTCTTCACGGCGATGTCATTCATCACCGACTCGAAGACCGCCCGGGACAGCAATCTCATCCAGCGGTTGGTGTCGACACCGATGTAATGGGCGAACCCGGCTCGGTCCGCGAACAACGACAGGATGCCTGCCGCGCACCCGACGTCGACAACGAGCACCTCGTGGTCAGCGGTCAGGTGGCCCCGCAGTGCCGCGGCGCTCTCATGGTCAAGAGCCTCCGCGAACTGCATGAGATGGGGAGCGGCATAAATACGTGCGTTAGCGAGACACTCGACGAACTCGGTGTCGGGCTCGACAACACCCCGACCCTGTGCACCTTTACGTTGCTGGTCCACCGCGATCGGGTAGTCGATGCCGTACCTCTTGAACTGTTCGAGGAACGGACGTTCAACTGCGAAACAGCCGTTCCACAGGTTCACGACCCGTTCAGCAATCTCTGCGTACGACACCGGGGCCCTCAGTCAATGTTCCCGAAGCGGGCAGCGAACACGCGGCCGAGGGTGCGGAAGGTGAGCGAGACCCTGCGCGTGCGCGCCACGCGTTGTCCGTTGCGCATGTCGCTTTTGCGGGGGCGGATGTGGTGCGTCCACTCGAAACGGGATGGTCCGGTCATGAGCAGAAGTCCACCGACAGGCATGAAGACCTCGACCACGCGACCATCGCGCGCGGCGAACTCCAACGGCCACTCGCTGCCGAGCGACAGCGACGCAACGACGTCACCGAAGGTGCGCCTGTCGGTGTGTGCGGCGATTCCCTGGCCGGGTACATACTCGTTCACGATGATCTGCTCGGCCGATGCACCGAACTCCGGCACCGATGCGAGCTTCGCGATCACCGCATCGAAGATCTTCGGGATCGGCCCCAGATACTGGTCGGGGCTGAGGTCTCGGAGTGTGTAATCGTACTTCCAGCCGTAGTGCTGCACACGCCGACTGAGGTCAGCCATCCACGGCATGGAGTCGATACCGGCGAGAAGGGCATCGCACTCCGCGGCGGTGACCCAATCGCGCACAATGATGAGGCCGGGGGGGAGATCCTGCTCGGGCTCAGCAAGGTCGAACAGCGGACATGGTCATGCCGGTTATTGTGCCACATGGGTGTGCCGGGCCGTGTCCTCCCCTCGTTCTTCGGCCGGTCTGGTTGACGGCGCCTTGCCGACGGGCGAGAGTCGGTCTGTGGACGAGCCCCCCCAAACTGTGACAGTCCGTCACAAAATCGAGTCCAAACGGGTCCCCTCCTGTCACAAACAGTCTGAGCACCGTGGGTGGCGACTCGAAACCCTCTTCGGGTCGAAATCTCCAGTTAGCCAGTAGTTACAGGGCTTTTTCACTCCACGCGCAGGCCGGAGATCGCTCGTGCGATGACCAACTGCTGAATCTCGCTGGTGCCCTCGAAGATCGTGTGGATCTTGGCGTCGCGGTGCATGCGCTCCACGTGGTACTCGCGGGTGTAGCCGTAACCACCCAGAATCTGAATGGCGTCCTCGGTCACCCGCACCGCGGTCTCCGACGCGTGGTACTTGCTCATCGAACCCTCGGCGTTCTTGTAGCCGCCGTTACGAGCCAGCCACGAGGCGCGCCAGATGAGAAGACGGGCAGCGTCGATCTGCGTGGCCATGTTGGCCAACTTGAACGCGATCGACTGGTTCATGATGATCGGCTTTCCGAACGCCACGCGCTCCTTGGCGTAGTCGAGGGCGATCTCGTAGGCGCCCCGCGCGATACCCAGGGCCTGCGCACCCACCGTCGGGCGAGTGGCCTCGAAGGTCTTCATGGCCGGTTGGGCCTCACCGGTGCGACCGGCCTCGCGGGCCCGCGCCAACTTGGCGTCGAGCTTCTCCTTGCCACCCAACAAGCAGCGACCCGGCACGCGAACGTCGTCCAACACCACCTCGGCGGTGTGCGAGGCCTTGATGCCGTGCTTTTGATACTTCTGGCCCTGCGACAGACCCTTGGTGCCGGGCGGAATGACGAATGACGCTTGACCACGGCCCTTCAACGCCGGGTCGACGGCGGCCACCACCACGTGCACGTTGGCGATGCCACCATTGGTGATCCACGCCTTGGTGCCGTTGATCACCCACTCGTCGTTCGCCTCGCAGTACACGGCGCGGGTGCGCAACGACGACACGTCGCTACCGGCGTCTGGCTCGCTCACGCAGAACGCACCGAGCTTCACGTCGTCGGCATCGCCGTAGCACTGAGGCACCCACTCGATGGTCTGCTCGGGAGTGCCGTTGCCACTGATGCCCGCGGCCGCCAACCCCGAGCCCATAATGGCCATGCCGATGCCACCGTCACCCCAGAAAATCTCCTCGACGGCCACCGGCATGGTGAGACCACTGCTGTCGCTCATCGCGTTCATGATGAAATCCAGCCCGTACAGGCCGATCTTGGCGGCTTCTTGTACCACGGGCCACGGAAACTCCTCGCGATCGTCCCACTCCTGCGCGGCCGGACGCATGACGTCCTTGGCGAATTCGTGGATCCATTCCTTGATTTGACGTTGCTCGTCGGTGAGGGTGAGAGAAAACTCGGCCATGACCCGATGTTACCGATTGGTAACCAGACCCGCTACTCTCGGGAAGCGGTCGAACGGGAAATCCCGAAACGGGCGTCGACCGGCACATTGGACTGATGACACCCTCCCCACGACCTCCGGTGGCGACGATTCGCGGGCTCGTCGCCAGTCTGACGTTGGCCGACGGCACCTTGCACCTGGCCATCGCTCCGGGTCGCTCGGCCGATTGGCGCGCCGAGGGTATTGCGCTCGCCGTCACCGGCACCCTCTTGATCGCCCTCGCCATCGCGGTGGTCCTCCACCGATCCCGCTCGTTCTTCGTCGCCACGTCGATCATGAGCGCGCTCGTGATCGCCGCCCTCGTCGGAAGTCGAACCGTCGGCTATCCGTTCGGTCCATGGAGCACGATCACACCCCCGATGGGCCCCTACGAAACCGTCGTCACGATCGTGGCCTTCGGATCGTTGGCTCTCGCTCTCGGAGCACTGGTGTCCGAGGTCGATCATCTGGGTGCGACGGGATGGAGGTTCGAGAACCTCGCGCCGATGGCGGTGGTTCTGGCAGCTCTGCCCGGATTCGTCACCTCTCAATGGGCCGACGACGCCGCCCACGTGTCGGGCTCGACCCACCGACACGTGCACTACCCGGCGGCGAGTCTCGAACCGGGGGCCGCGCTCAGCAACGACGAACGTGCTGGTTTGGGACGACAGTTGACCGCGGCCGCGAACGCCATCGCGTCGTACCCCACTTTGGGCGCCGCCGAGGCGGCGGGCTGGATTCCCGTCGGTGGATACGTGGCCGGAGCGGGCCAAATGCTGATCGATCCGTCGGTCGATTCGCGGGCCGAAACCCTCGCGTTCGATCGACCATCCGGACTGCTGTACGAGTCCTCGCAGGACGAGGCGCGCTTGGTGGGGGCGCAGTACAACGCTTGGACCTCTGATGGCTCCACCCCGACTGGTTTCACCGGTCCGGCGGACGTGTGGCACCTGCACGACGGAACCTGCATTGCCGACCGCGGCGTGTGGGCCCTCCCCCACGACGAGGCGACAACTGGCAACGGTTGCTCGCGGGTCGAGGCGACCTTCGACGACACGACATCATGGATGTTGCGCGTGTGGCTGGTGCTCGGATGGGAGAATCCCGCCGGGATGTTCGCCCACGACCACCCCGCGTTGAGTTGAGTCAGGAGGCGCGACGACCACGACCGCCGCGAGTAGTGCGGCGCTTGTGGTCGAGGAAGTCGACCATCACGTAGTTGCCCAGATCGTGGGCGTTGGTCATGAAGGCCCGACCGCCGTTCATCGACGTCATCTGTTCGACGAAGCGCACCAGATACTGGTCGGCGTCCAACATGAACGTGTTGATGGTGATGTTCTCCTTGGTGCAGCGCATCGCTTCGCGCAGCGTGGCCTCGACGGTCAACTGTTGAGCGTCCCAGCCGTCGAAGTAGGTGAACCACGGGTCTCCCTGGGGCGTGATGTGGGCGGTGGGTTCACCATCGGTGATCATGATGATCTGTTTGTTGCCTGACTGACTCGCCAACATGCGGCGCGCGGTGGCCATCGCGTGGTGCATGTTCGTGCCCTGCATACCCGGCGGCGTGGCCTCCATCAACTCGTCGGGCTTCACCTCCCATGCGAGGTGGCCGAACATCAAGATGCCCAGATAGTCACGCGGGTATTGCGAAGACATCAATGACTGCAGAGCGACCGCCACTTTCTTGGCCGGCCCCCAGCGGTCGTCGCGATACATGGAATACGACGCGTCCAGCATCAACACCGTGGCCGAGCGGGTCAGGTGCTCGGTGCGCTCCACCTCGAAGTCCTCGGCCGACAACCTCACCGGCGTGCCCGGCCCGGCCCGGCGAAGAGCGTTGCGAATGGTGCGCTGTAGATCCAGGTTGAACGGATCGCCGTACTCGTACTGCTTCGTCTCGTAGGTGCGTTCGTGACCCTGACCGAATCGATGCTGCTGGTGTTGGCCGGGCTTGTCCTTGGCCAACCGCGAAAAGATGTCGCGCAGGGCTTTCGAGCCGATGTGGCGCATACCGCGCGGCGTGACCTCGAGTTTGCCGTCTCGTTGACGGATGAGCCCCTCGCGCTCCATCTCCTTCACCAGTTTCGACAACTTGTCCATCGAGCGGGCCACTTCGTCGCCGAGTAGGTCGCGTACCCGGTCCATGTCGGCTTCGGCCAGCTGCTGCGGAGAGGCCGGATTGTTCATCAGGTCCTCGAGCCGATCGAGATCCGCCAGATCCTTCATGGTCTGCATCGCCTGCTCGAACCCCATGGGGTTTTCGCCCTGCATCTCGTAGCCCTCACCCTGACCGAGACCCGGGAACATCGCCTGCATGTTGGCACCCAGTTGTGCCATCTCATTCTGCAGTTCCATGTCATCGAGCAACATCGACGAGAGTTCCTGCAACTGCTGACGCTGCTCGGGGGTCATGGAGTTCAACATGTCCTGGGCGGCCTGCATCTGACGCGCCAACTGCTCCATCAGTTCCTCGAACGACTGCGGGTTCTCGGGGAAGAAGTCCCCGAACTTCTCCATGAATTCCTCGAACTTTTCGTCCTCGCCCCGGTTGTGACGCTCGATCATCTCGTTGAGCGCCTTCATCATCTCCTTCATTCGTGCCATGTCCTCGGGGGACATGTTCTTCAACGAGTCGGAGATCTGGTTGAACTGCTTCTCCATCAACTGCTGGCGCAACTTGTCCATGAGTTGTTCGAACCGTTGTTGAGCGTCGGCGGACTCGAAGTCGTAGGCCTGCAACTCGCGTACCTTGCCGGCCAGGTCGTCGGGCATCATGTCGAGCCGGAAATTGCGTTCCATGGCGGCATTCCGGGCGTTGTCCATACGGCGCTCGTCGCCACTCTTCTCGGCGTCACGCACCGACTGCTCGACCGCGTGACGCTCCTCGTCGAGGATGTCGTCGAGGGCATCGGCGATCTCCTGGAAGACGCCGTTGGGATCTCCACTATCCAACAGGTCCTGGCGAGCCTGCTTCAGTTTTTGGCGCATCTCGCGCAACCCCTGCAACTTCTCACCGTTGGCATCGCGGGCCCCGCGCTCCATGAAGCGTCGTAGCGCGCCCCGGAGATCGCCGTTGTTCAAGAGATCGTCGGCCAGCTCGTCGAAGAGATCGCTGGTCTCCATGTCGAACCCGGTCTGGGTTCCGTCCCAGCGCGAATAGGTGAAGCGGCCGACCATGAACGAACGCTAGTCCCCGAAATGCGACCAAACCTCGTCCGACCGGGGGGATAGCCTGTTTGACGGCATGAAAGTCGAGCGCACCTTCGTCTTCGCGGACCTGTCGGGATTCACCGTTTACACGGCGGCGCACGGCGACGTGGAGGCGGGCAAGATCTTGACGCGCTTTCGCGCCGAGGTGCGCAACCTCGCGGCTACTCGGGGCATCCGCGTGGACAAATGGCTCGGTGACGGTTGCATGATCGTCTCGGTCGAGCAGGAAAAGGCCATCCGCTTCGCCCTCGAACTCCAGAAGGTGTGTGAAGAGGTGTGCAAACCGCTCACCGTGCGCGTGGGTCTGGCCACCGGCCAAGTGCTCATGTTCCAAGGCGAGGACTACATCGGATCATCGGTCAACCAAGCCTCACGGCTGTGCGACGCAGCCGACCACAACAAAATCCTCGTGGCGCGGGCCGACATCAAACAACTGCCCGACGGAGTGGTGGAGAACAACCACCCCGCCGTCGAATTGCGCGGACTCGGAAACGTCGACGTGGTCTCGCTCACCGCATCAAAATTGACCGACACGAACGACACTGGTGAACTCTGGACCCGCTCTCCCTTCAGCACCTGAGTTGTCGCCTCAGTCCCTCTTGAAAGCCTCGTAGCCGTCGCGCTCCAACACGTCAGCCAGTTCGGGACCGCCGGTCTCCACGATTCGACCCTTCACCAGGATGTGCACGCGACTCGGCTTCAATTCCTCGAGCAGACGGCTGTAATGCGTGATCACCAGGGCACCCAGGCCCTCCTCACGCGTGGCGTCCATCACGCGGCGGGCGCAGTCACGCAGAGCGTCCACGTCGAGGCCGGAGTCCAATTCGTCGAGGATCGCGATGGTCGGCTTCAGGATCGACAACTGCAACGTCTCGTTGCGCTTTTTCTCGCCACCGGACAGGTCCACGTTCAGCGGACGATCGAGAAATCTCTCCTCGAAGTTGATGCGCGTGGCCTCGGTACGCAACAAAGTGTCCAGACGACCGAGGTCGCCGTCGCCCCCCCGACCTTTCAACGCCTCCGACAACACGTCTTTCAACAAAACGCCGGGCACCTCAGTCGGGTACTGCATCACCAGGTGCAGGCCGGCGGTCGCGCGCTGCCACGTAGGCAGGCCCAGTATCTCTCGACCGTCGAACAGGATCGAACCCGCGGTGACCTCGTAACCCGGCTTGCCCATGACGACGGCGGACAGGGTGCTCTTGCCGGCGCCGTTCGGACCCATCACCGCGTGCACCTCGCCCGAGGAGACGGCGAGGTTCACACCATGGAGAATCCTCGTGTCGCCAACCGAGGCGTGCAGATCGATGATTTCCAGAGTGCTCATGCGCCCGCCCCCACGACGACGTCACCATTCTCGATGGTGACGGTGAACACCGGCACCGGTTGCGTGGCCGGCAAAGTGGTCGGAACACCGGTCTCGAGGCTGAAGGCGCTGCTGTGACGCGGACATTCCAGTTGCTTCTCGTCACACCACACCTCGCCGTCGCTGAGTGACACGTTGGCGTGACTGCAGATGTCGCCGATGGCGTACACGTGGTCACCGATGCGCACTAAAGCCACAGCGGTCCCGTTCACGTCGACCCTGGTGGCGGTGCCCGGAACGAGATCGTCGAAACGCGCGACCACCGTCATGATGCGATTCCGATGGAGAGTTTGGCCGCCACCTGACGACGCAGCGGCGCGGCCAGATCGCCCACGGGCAACTGAGCCAACACCTCGTCGAAGAATCCGAGCACCACCAGACGCTGCGCCACGTCGGGATTCACCCCTCGACTCTCCAAGTAGAACAATTGATCCTCGTCGATGGGTCCGACCGTGGACGCATGGCTGCACTTCACGTCATTGGTCTCGATTTCGAGGTTCGGCACGCTCTCGGCCCAAGCGCCCTGCGACAACGTGAGGTTGCGATTGGTCTGGAAAGCGGCCGAACCCTTGGCGTTCTTGTGGATCTTGATGAGACCCGTGTAGACGCTCTTGGCCGACTCCTGCACCGCACCCTTGAACAACAAGTCGCTGGTGGTGCGGGGCGCGGCGTGCTCCTGCAACGTTCGGAAGTCGTGCATCTGCGTGCCGCCGGCGAAGTACAACGCCACCTGCCGGGTGTTGCTCCCCTGCCCCTCGAGGCGTGCCGACGTGCTGACGCGCGCATAGTCGCCGCCCAGAGCGACGGTGGCCAACAAGGTATCGGAGTCACGTTGGCCCACCGATTGGTGCTGGCCGATCAACCATGATCCGGTACCCAACTCGTTGATTCCCAAGTAGCGCACACGAGCCGCCTGTGCGGTACGGGCGTCCAACACTGGCACCACGAGCGAACGCACGTCGTCGGAACTCACGAATCGCTCGACGACGGTGACCTCACTGTTCTCGGCGGCATCGATGACGAGACGGGGAAAGCACATCGCACCACCGTCGTCGATGGTGTGCGTGATGACGACGGGCTCGGACGCCACGACGTTGCGTGCGACCGACACGACGATCACGTCCATGTGCACCAGATTGAGTTCACCGAAGAGGTCGTTGCCGTGAGTGCTTTCGAAGAGTCCCGCCAGCGACGCGTCCACGGAAGTCGCCGAGGCGGGCACATGGGTGACGCGCACTGGATCGGTGACGCCCGAGATGCTGGTGACCGAGGCGACGGGACGAAAGGACGCCAGGTCCAATTCGGCGATACGGCTGTAACGCCAAATCTCCTCGTCGGCGGTGGGGAACGGCAACGCAGTGGCCCTCGCGAGGGCCGCTTCGCGCACCTGAGGCCAGGTGCTCGATGGACTGCGCGCCGTGTCGGGGGTCAGCACGGGCACGCCGAAATAGTACTACCGAGATAGTGGAAATTCACCCCGAACGGAGCGGCGGGGCCTCGACCGGCCGCGGCTCACGAACGCCGACGGAACAGGCGTCGCCAACCTTTCGGAACCTTCTCGGCCTCGACCTCGGCCAGCACTCGAGCTCCGATCGAATTCAAGATGTCCTCGGCCTCGTCGAGCACCGCAGCGGCCGAACCGTCGTCGAGTCCCGGTGGCTCGGCGGGGGTGGGCGGCGTGACCATCGAGCCGTAACTCCAACCAGCATCCATGCGCGGGGCGAACCCCGAACAGTTCTCGGGACAACGCCAAGGCGCATCGGGAGCCAGATCGAGGTTGCACCGTCGCACCGTGTCGCCGTTGGCGTAGGAGCGACTCTCGAAGTTGCGGCACTCCTGACGCATGGGCATGGCGGAAGACTAAATCCTCACGACCGGGCCGGCATGTCAGCCAACGGAACCTTCCATCTGCAGTTCGATGAGACGGCTCCATTCGACCGCGTACTCCATGGGTAGGGTGCGCGTGACGGGCTCGATGAATCCGTTCACGATCATGCCCATGGCCTGTTCCTGGGACAGACCCCGACTCTGCAAGTAGAACAACTGCTCGTCGGCGATCTTGGACACGGTGGCCTCGTGACCGATCTGGGCGTCCTTCTCCCCCACTTCCATGTAGGGAAGCGTGCGACTCTCGCTGTTCTCGTCGAGAATGAGCGCGTCACATTGCACGTGGCTCTTGCATCCATGGGCGCCCTCGTCCACTCGGACCAGTCCGCGGTAGGTGGTGATGCCACCGTCCTTGCTGATGGACTTGGACACGATCTTCGACGTCGTCTCCGGCGCGGCGTGGACCATCTTGGCACCGGCGTCCTGATGCTGGCCGGAACCGGCGTAGGCCACGCTCAACACCTCACCGGTGGCCTTGGGGCCCACCAGGTACACGCTGGGGTACTTCATCGTGAGCTTGGATCCGATGTTGCCGTCGATCCATTCCATGTGCCCCTCGGCCTCCACGCGGGCGCGCTTGGTGACGAGGTTGTACACGTTGGGTGACCAGTTTTGAATGGTGGTGTAGGTGACGCGCGCACTGGGCTTCACGACGATTTCGACCACCGCGCTGTGCAACGAGTCGTTGGTGTACACCGGTGCCGAACAGCCTTCGATGTAATGCACCTTCGAGCCCTCGTCAGCGATGATGAGGGTCCGCTCGAACTGTCCGGCGTTTTCGCTGTTGATGCGGAAATACGCCTGCAGGGGCATCTCGCACTCCACTCCGGGCGGCACGTAGATGAACGAACCACCGGACCACACCGCACTGTTGAGCGCCGAGAACTTGTTGTCGCCGGGGGGAATGACGGTGCCGAAGTACTTCTTGACCAATTCGGGGTACTCGCGCAACGCGGTGTCCATGTCACAAAAGAGAATCCCCCGCGCCTCGAGGTCCTCGCGATTGCGGTGGAACACCACTTCGGACTCGTACTGCGCGGTCACCCCGGCGAGGTACTTGCGCTCGGCCTCAGGAATACCCAATTTCTCGTAGGTGGCCTTCATCTGCTCGGGCAGATCGTCCCAGTCATCCACCTGATCGGTGGCCGGTCGCAGGTAGTAGAAGATGTCCTGGAAATCGATGTCCGGCATGTTCTGCGCGAACCAGGGCGCCATCGGCTTCTTGTCGAACAACCGCAGGCTTCGCTCACGAAACTGCGTCATCCACTTGGGCTCGCCCTTCCACCACGAGATCTGGTCGACGACGGCCTTGCTCAAACCCTTCTCGGGCTTGAAGGCGTATTCGACGTCATCGCTCCAGCCGAGCGAGTACTTGCTGAGATCGAGATCGAAAGAGGTCACCGTGGCTCCCTGGTTTCAGCACACCGTCCCCCGGGGAGGGACGGAATTTGCACTACCGGCATAGTAACAATTGGTCGACGGGATCTGGCAGGTCGAGAGGGTGAAATTGCTCACGCGCTGGCGCGCAACTCGCCGGCGGCCACCACGGGCAGTTCGATGAAGATGCACTCACCCGGACAGGCCTCGGCGGCGTCCACCACGGATTGGTAGTTCTTGCGCGGCACCCAGGCCAGGCTGCCGGATCCGCCCGGGTCGTTCAGGGCCTGGCCGACTTCGGCTACGTAGGCGATGCCGTCCTCCAACTGCACGAACACGTCAGGGCAGTGGTCGACACACAGACCGTCTCCGGTGCACAAATCCTGATCGATCCACACCCTCACTCGGGACATGTTATTGCCCTCCCCCGGCTCCGTGCCGAGGTGGACCAGCGTTCTCTTGGCACATCGACCGGGCTCGCCACGTCCGCGACGTCTGTCGTGGCCGATCACTTCGTCAACACGACGAAGTGACCACGCGTCATGACCAGGGGTGTCGCGCGTCCCAGATAGCGCTTCGTCAGCTTGTACAAGGTGGACAACCGAGGCCAACGTCCGGTGGTGATGAGTAGCGGATCGAGAGGACGGTCATGCACCGCGTGGGACGTGAATCCGGCCTTACGTCCCGAGGAAACGATGAGCGACGGTGGCATGTCACGCTCCGTGACTCCGAGGAGTCGCATCGCGTTCACGGACATATCGGTCTTGTGGTGACCACGACCGGGTTCGAGGGTCACGCAGATGCCCCCGGGGCGCAACGCCCGATGGGCACCGCGTAATGCCGCTAACTCGTCGTCCGAATGGTGCAAACAGTCGTAGAAGATCACCACGTCGAATTCATTGTCGAATGGCAGCGATTCGAAGTCGGTCACGAGGGATGCCTCGAGTCGGACGTCGTATCGCATGGCGTTCTCGCCGTGCATGGCTACCATCTCGGGGGCGATGTCGGTGGCCGTCACCTGATATCCGGACATGGCGAGTAGGCAACTCGTCCAACCGCTACCAGCGCCCAGGTCGAGTACTCGGGCCGGAGGTTGGGGCAACAACGTGATGAGGGCGCCGATCTCCTGCAGATAGCGACCACGATCGACGTCGGACCAGGGCTTGTTCAGCGCATGTTCGCGACCGAGCGGTCCGAGCCGTTCGATATAGGCGATCTCGTCTTCTTTGGCCACGACGTCAGCCTAAGGCACCACCCCTCACCGCTCAGATCCACCGGTCCGACGCCTCCCGCGGAGTCGACCACGGGGAGACCGGCCGCGGACCACGCCTGCATTCCACCCGTCATGTGAACGGCGAGCCGGAGAACGCGGACCGTGTCGGCGATGACGACCTCCGGAACCGAGTTGCCACGGGTCGAGGATCAGGCCGACCGACTCCGATGGTTCAGCAGCCTCCGCTCCGGCGTTGCTGACCGCGGTGTCCGGACGAAGCAGGAGTTGCGGCTCCCGCGGGCCGGGTCTCGCGTCGCTGCGATAGTTCGTCAACAAGGGAGACCTCCGGGGTCATCGCCGCCCGCGGTACCTCTTTCTCACTGGCCGAAGTCGTACCCTCATTGACGATGTCCGCGCCCTCGGCCAAACGCGTGCCGCACGTGCACCGTCGCCCCACCGGCGACTCGATCGACGACTTCCAGTGGCTGGCCGACCGCGATGACCCCGACACCATCGGGTACCTGAACGCGGAGAACGACCACGCGGATCGATGGCTCGCCCCGCACGCCGCTCTGGTGGATTCGTTGTACACCGAGATCAAGTCGCGCATTCAAGAAACCGACCAGTCGGTTCCCGCGTTCAAG
>Ga0194122_10004380_pt1 | contig 13848 bp, 9 predicted proteins | sample TA2MahCa10mmetaG_FD_155487 | JGI IMG/M metagenome (GOLD analysis project Ga0194122, IMG submission 155487) | Freshwater microbial communities from Lake Tanganyika, Tanzania - TA2015021 Mahale Deep Cast 10m | ecosystem: Environmental > Aquatic > Freshwater > Lake | place: Tanzania: Lake... | reverse complement strand
CTCGACCACGAGGGCCCCCGAACGCAGCGTGAAGAAGCCGCCGAAGACCGCGCCGGCGATGAACACGCCGACAAAGGCCAAAATCACCTTCCAGGGCCGGTCCATCCTAGTTGGCCAGAGCCAGCACCACCGCCACCACATCCTCCCCGATCGGCAGCGAGTCCTCGCCCCCGGCCAAGCCGCTCAAGCGGCGCGCGGCCTCATCGTAGTTCAGGGCGATGGCGCTCAGCGCGAGGATGCAGGCGACCCCGAGCGCGCGCCCCGCCAGCAGGTCGAGGAGCGAATCCGGCGCGCGGCGGCCGAGGGCCAGCGCGGCCACGCGGGTACCGAAGCCCAAAGGCGCCACGGCGGCGCGGGCGTCGGGCGCGAGGCGGGCGGCGCGCACCAAGCGATTCCAGCGGGAGTCGGGCGGCAGGGGGGAGGGATTCATGAACGCTCCTTTTTTCGTAGTTCCAGAAACAACTTTTGCAATTTCCGACGCGCGCGGAAGGCGCGCACCTTGATGAGGGACTGGTTCCAGCCGGTCAGGGCGGCGATCTCGGCGATCGTCTTTTGCTCCAGGTCCAGTAGGCGGAGGACTAGCTGGTCGTCCGGCTTAAGCTGACTCAGGAGCTTCTCTACCAGTTCGGTCGCGGCGAGGGCGTCGTTCGCCGGCACCTCGCGCTCATTGGTAAGCACCGCATCGAGGACGTCTGCCTCGCTCTCCGAGAGGTCCGCCCACCTGAATTCTGGGCGTCGCTTTTGCGCCCGGAGGTGGTCGATGCACGTGGTCACCGCGATGCGGGACACCCAGTGCGTGAGGGGCACAGCCCCTTGGTACTGTGTGAGCCGGGAGAACATCTTCAGGAAAACCTCCTGCGCGAGATCCTCCTCGGCGACCCAGCGGGGCCGGTGCGAGCGGACGATGCGGATGACCAGCGGGTAAAGGTGTTCGACCAGCTCGCGGGCCGCGCGCTGATCGCCGGCCCGCACGAGCGCAAGGCAACCCGCGACGTCAAAGGGCGGTTCGGCGGGGTCAGGCATAGGGGAATGGAGTCGCGGCCATGCATGGATCGCAAGACGCTCCGGCGGGCGGGCGCGTTACAGTCCTTGGGGGCCGGCCCGAACCTTGACATTTCCGGGTGCGGCGCGGATATCGGGAGGGTGAATGTTCGCCGCTTGGGGCTCCGACTTACGCGCACGCACGGCCGTTAAGGACGTCCTCCGGACGCCGGTCGTGCGTCTCGCGGTGGTTTCCGCCGGCGCGGTGAACGCCCGCTAGTCCGGTGTCTCCCGCCGCGGGGCCCCCCATCGCCCCCGTTCCCGCTCCTCCCCCCTTTTTTCGTCTTTCCCCGTCCATGCAACCCGCGCCCATCACGAAGTACCGGCCGTTCCCGCCGGTGAACCTGCCTGACCGCCATTGGCCGGGTCGCACGCTGACGCGGGCGCCGATTTGGTGCAGCGTCGACTTGCGGGACGGCAACCAAGCCTTGGCGCAGCCGATGAGCGTCGAGGAGAAACTTGAGTACTTCGCCCTGCTGGTGCGCATAGGCTTCAAGGAAATCGAGATCGGCTTTCCGAGCGCCTCGCAGATCGAGTTCGATTTCTGCCGGCGGCTGATCGAGGGCAACCTGATCCCGGACGATGTGGCGGTGCAGGTCCTCTGCCAAGCGCGGGAGGACCTGATCGGGCGCAGCTTCGAGGCCCTCCGGGGGGCCCGCCAGGCGATCTTCCACCTGTACAACTCGACTTCGCCAGCCCAGCGCCGCCATGTGTTCAACGCGTCGCGCGCGGACACTCTCGGCATCGCGACACAGGGCACGGCGTGGGTCCGCCAGCACGCCGCGTCACTGGTGGCGTCCGGGATGCGCGTCCGGTTCGAGTACTCGCCGGAGAGCTTCACCAGCACGGAGCTGGATTACGCCCTCGAGGTCTGCGAGGCGGTGTCGGATGTCTGGCAGCCGACCGCAGCCGAGCCGATCATCCTGAACCTGCCGGCCACGGTGGAGTACGCTTCGCCCAATGTGCACGCCGACCAGATTGAGTGGATGTGCCGGCACCTCACCCGGCGGGACCGCACGCTCGTCTCGCTGCATACGCACAACGACCGCGGCACGGGCGTAGCCGCCACCGAGCTGGCCCTGCTGGCGGGAGCGGACCGCGTCGAGGGGACGCTCTTCGGCAACGGCGAGCGCACCGGCAACCTCGATCTCGTGACGGCCGCGCTAAACCTCTACACCCACGGTATCCACCCTGGACTCGACTTCAGCAACATCAACGACATCCGCGAAGTGTACGAGCGCACGACGCGCCTCGAGGTGCCGCCGCGCCACCCCTACGCGGGGGAACTGGTGTTCACCGCCTTCAGCGGCTCGCACCAGGACGCGATCAAGAAGTCCTGGGCTGCGCGCGACCCCGCCCGGCCCGATGACCCGTGGGACGTGCTCTACATCCCCATCGACCCGGCCGACATCGGCCGCAGTTACCGCGCGATCATTCGCATCAACGCGCAGTCCGGCAAGGGCGGCGTCGCCTACGTCCTCGAGCAGGAGTTTGGCTACAGCTTGCCGAAGGCGATGCACCGAGAGATCGGCCGCCTGATCAACGAGGTCGCCGATTCCCGCGGCACTGAGCTGACCCCGGCGGACGTGCACGAGGTGTTCCGCGAAGAGTACCTTGAACGCCGCGCTCCCGTAGCCCTGCTGCACTTTAAGACGACGGAGCGCGACAGTGAAGTCACCTGCGTCGCGGCCTTGGTGATCGACGGCGTCGCGCGCAAGCTGAGCGGGCAGGGCAACGGCCCGATCGACGCGTTCACGCGGGCCCTGGCCGCGACCACGTTGCCGCGGTTCGAAGTGCTGAGTTACGCGGAGCATTCACTCGGCAAGGGCTCGGAGGCCCGGGCGGTGAGCTACATCCAGATCAAGACCGACCGGGGCCAGACCCTCTTCGGCGCGGGCATTGACACCAACATCGAGCTCGCGTCGATCAAGGCGATCGTCAGCGCCCTCAACCGCGCCCTCGCGCGCTGAGTCGGCGCCTCGGCGGGGCCGGCTCAGGCGCCGCGGAAGTGGCGAGGGAAGAGCGGAACGTTCTCGAAGTGCCGCAGGGTCGGCTGGCCGGTCCCGCTGGCCGGCCCCCTCGCTCCTAGCGCCACCTCCACCACGTCAAAGCGGACCGTGCGGGGAAGGTGGCGCAGGCCGCGGAGGTAGGCGCGGGCAGCCCGGAGCAGCACCGTCTTTTTTCGGCGGTCCACCGCAAAGTACCCTGGCACGAGCGCGCGGGCAGACCGCGCCTTGACCTCCACGAACACCAGCACCTCGCCGTCCGCGCAGACGAGGTCGAGTTCCTCCCGGCGGTCGGCCGGGTTGCGCCAGTTCCGGGCCAGCACCCGCCAGCCCTGGGCCGCGAGGATCTGCGCCGCCAGCGCCTCCCCGCGGCCTCCGGAGGACGGTGGCGCGGGCGCCAAGCCCCGGAGCCTCGCCAACAGCGCGCGCATCGGCCAGGGAGTCAGGCTGGGCTGGCGGCGGGCGCCCGGATCTCGGAGCTCACCTGGACGCCGCGCACCGACTCAGCTAGATCGGCCGCCGGTGCTTCCGCCTCGCCCCGGTCCGCGTTGAAGCGCATCGAGACCGTCTTGGAGACGCCGCGCTCCTCCATCGTCACGCCGTAGATCGCCTGCGCGGCGGAGACCGTGCGCTTGTTGTGGGTGATGATGATGAACTGCGAGTCCTGGACGAACTTCCGCAGCAGGTCGGTGAAGCGGCCGATGTTTGACTCGTCGAGGGGCGCGTCCAGCTCGTCGAGCAGGCAGAACGGCGAGGGCTTCACCATATAAAGGGCGAAGAGCAGCGCGACGGCGGTCAGGGTCTTTTGGCCGCCGGAGAGGAGCGTGATGCCCTTGAGCTTGGTGCCGGGGGGCTGGGCGACGATCTCGATGCCGCTCTCGAGGATGTCCTCGGCCTGGATCAGTTCCAAATGGGCGCGTCCGCCGCCGAACAGGGTGTGGAAGGTGTACTCGAAGTTCTTTCGGATCTGCTCGAACGTGATCTGGAACTGCTGGAGCGAGGTCTGGTTGATCTCGTCGATCGCCTTTACCAGCTCCGCCTTCGCCGTGTTCAGGTCTTTGACCTGCCCGGAGAGGAAGTCGTGGCGCTGCTTCAGGTCCGCGTACTCCTCGATGGCGATCAGGTTTACGGCGCCCATCCCGGAAAGGCGCTGCCGGAGGGCGTCCACTTCCGCCTTGATCGGGGGCCACTCCGCGGCGTCGAGCGCTGCGAGATCGGCTTCGGTCGGTTCCCCGCGCGGCTCCTTGCGGCGGCGCCGCCGCCGGGTGCCGGCGGCGATTACACCCTCGGCGGACGTTTCCGTCGCGGGGGAGGGGCAAGGTTCCTCGTCCTCCTCCTCGAGGTCGAGCGGCTTGATCCCCTCAGGCTCGTCGTCTGCACGCCAGAGCTGCCGGCGCCAGTCGACCGTTGCGATCGCCGCCTGGAATTCCCGTAACACCTCCTCGTCGAGGAACCCGAGGCGCTGGCGGGTTTCCGCCAGCCGTACCTCGTGAGTGGCGAGCTCGCTCTGGGCCGCCTCGGATTGCTCTCGCACCGCGTGCTGGGCGGCCTCGAGACCGGAGATCACGCGCTCCACATCCGCCAGTGCCACTCGCGCCTGCTGCACCTGGCCCTGCGCCACGGCGAGGGTTTCCGCGAGCTGCGCGGCCCGGGCCCGCTGGGTGCCGGCCTCGCGTTCGAGGTCGGCGGTCTGCTCGGTCCACGACTCGATCTCGTGCTGCCGCTGGGCGAGCAGTTCGCCGAGCTGCTGTCGGCGACGTTCCATTTCCCCGAGGCCGCGGTCAATGACCTCCACCTTCTGGCGGCGTTCGGCGAGCTCGAGGCGGGACTGCGCGAGTGACTCGCGCTTCACGTCCCGCTCGGTGCGGAGCTCGGTCAGCCGCAGTTCCTGTTGCCGGATGGATTCCCGGTGGCCGGTGACGGCAGTCTCGGCCGCGGCGAGCCCGGTTTGGGCCTGCTCCCAGCGCGCGTGGGCCTCGTCGCGGGCGCGCTCAAGCCCGGCGACCTCGTTCTCCATCCGGGTTATGCGCTGGTTGACCTCGTCCGCGTTGCGCCGCGTGTTCCGCTCCTCGGCCTGCAAGGCAGCGAGCTGCTGGGTGGCGGCGAGCATTTCGGCGCGGCGCTCTTCAAGGGCTTGGTCGGCTTTGGAAAGGCGGGCGGAGAGGGCGTCGATGACCGCCTTCTGGGCGTCGTGCGCTTGCTGATCCTCAGCGAGGCCCCGGCTGGCCTCGCGGAGGTCGATCTCGCGCTGGACGATGCTCTGGGCGGCGCGTTTGCCGTTCTGGTGGCCGCCGAAGATTAGGCCGCGGCGGTCGACGAGGTCCCCCTTGCGGGTGGCGACGGCGAGGAAGGGGAAGGCGGGATTCTCCTTCCAGAAGGAAAGGAAGGCGCCGAGGTCCTCGGCAATGTAGGATTCCCGGAGGATGCCGAGGGCGGGGTGCCCGGCCTCCACGGCGTCGAGACCGCTCGTCGCGGGCACCAGCCCCGGGGGCAATTCGTGGAAGCCCTCGTGGCGGAGGCCGATCTCCGTGACCCGCAGCACGACCGAGCCGATTTGCTCGGCCTCCAATTGGGCGAGGATGCGCTGAGCGGTCGAAAGCTCGGCGACGCTGATCGCCTCGGCGGCCGAACCAAGGATCGCCTCGATCGCGCGGGCGCAGCCGGGCTGCACCGCCAGGCCCTGGGAGATGGGGACAGCTTTGCTGCCGGCCAGCGCAGCTTCGAGCCGGCCCTGCAGGACCGCCTTGGCGCCCTCGCCGAAGCCTTCCCAACGCTCCTGCAACTGCTGGAGCAGACGGAGGCGGGCGGTTCGCTGGGCGAGTTGGCGATCGATGTCCTGCAGGCGGCGCTGCGTCTCGCGGAATTCGCGGGTCAGGTCGGTAATTGTCTGCTGGGCGATCCCGGCCTCGGTCTGGGCGCGCGACTTCGACGCCAGGGCCTCCTCCGCCCGGGTCGCCGCCTCGGCGACCTGCTGTTTCGCCGAGGCGCGGAGCTGGCGGACACCCTCGAGCTCCTGCGCGAGCAGATCGTGCCTGTGCAGGCTCGTCTTCTGGTCGACCTCGTAGCCGGAGCAGTCGGTGCGGAGCCGGACCACCGCGCTCTCGAGCTGCAGCAGCTCGAAGCGGGCCTGCCCCAATGCGGCCTCGACGCGGCCGAGCTCGCCCTCGACGATGCCCAGCTCGCGGTTACGCTGCTGGTAGACCGCGTCGCTGCCGCCGAGCAGCTCGAGCTGGAGCTGCTTGTCCTGCGCGCCGGTGTCCACCTGAGCGGACACCTCGCGCAGCTGCATTTCGACCTCGGCGAGATTGTCCCGGGAGGAGGCCAACCGGTCCTCGAGGCCGCCACGCCGGATCTGGGCGAGGTTGGCGGCGTTCTCCGCGGCCTCGCGCTGCGAGCGCACGTCGAAGACCGCCTGCTGGGCGTCCTGGACCCCTTGGCTGAGGCGGCTGCGGGCGGCTCGGCGGGCGGCCAGAGAGGCCTCCTGCTCCTCGAGGTGGGCGCGGCGTTCCTCGGCCGCCCCGCGCAGGGAGCCCACGCGGGCCTCCAGCTCGGCGAGGCCAGCAGCGAGGGTCGCGTGTTGGCGGCCGCTCCAAGCGAGCGAGAGGTGGCGTAGCCGGTGGTGGAGTCGCCTGTAGCGCAGCGCCTTCGCGGCCTGGCGGCGCAAGCTGCCGATCTGGCGCGAGACCTCGCCAATCACGTCCGCCACGCGGGCGAGGTTCTGGTCGGTGAGCGCGAGCTTCTGCAGCGCCTCGCGCCGCTGGGACTTGTACTTGGTGATTCCGGCCGCCTCCTCGAACACCGCGCGCCGCTCCTCGGGTTTCGAGGACAGGATTTGGTCGATCTGGCCCTGCGCCATGATCGAGTAGCTGATCCGGCCAACGCCGGTGTCCATAAAGAGCTTCTGGATGTCCTTCAGGCGGCAGGGCTGGCCGTTGAAGGCGTACTCGCTCTGGCCGTCGCGGTGCACGCGCCGAGTGATCTCGATCTCATGGTATTCGCTCCCGAGCTGCTGCTCACACTCGGTGAGCAGCAAGGAGACCTCGCAGAGCTGGGCCGGTTTGCGGGTGTCGGCGCCCTCGAAGATCACGTCCTGCATCTTGCCGCCGCGCAGCGCCTTGGCGCTCTGCTCGCCGAGCACCCAGCGGATTGAGTCGGCGATGTTGGATTTGCCGCATCCGTTCGGGCCCACGACGGCGGTCACCCCGGGTTCGAAGCGGAGGGTGGTGGGGTCGGCAAAGCTTTTGAAGCCGTGCAGTTTGAGCGCCTTGAGGTGCATGCAGCGAGGAGGGGGTCGTTACAACGGCAGGCTGAGGCCCCCGCAACGGAAAACCGAGCGCGCGCTGGCCCGGAAAACGGGGCCCGCCGCCGCCGCTTGGGCGTTGCCGTCGCGGGCCGGAAGCCCATTCTGCCCAGATGCGTTTTCCCCTGTGCGCGATGGTGGTGGTGCTGGCCGGCGGGCTGGTGGCGTCGCGGGCTGCGGACTCCGCCGTGGGGCCTCTGCTCGCCGAGGCGGACCTGCCCGCCTACGAGCGGAATCTCGATCACGCCGGCCTGATCCGCGCGTGGAATCCGGCGGCCCGCGGGCGCGGCGAACGGGTTTACCAGCTCGTGTGCCACGCCTGCCACGGCGACCTCAACCTGCCCGGCTCCCTCCCCGACGCCCCCCGCTTCGGGGAATTCCCCTTCCCCCGCGGCGCCGATCCGCTCGCCCTCTACGCCACGCTCACCCGCGGCTGGGGCCGCATGCCCCCGCAGACCGGGCTCACCCCGCGCGAGAAGTACGACGTCATCCACTACCTCCGGGAGACGTTCCTGGCCGGACGCGGGCCAGCGGTGCGCCCGCCGGTCGACGACGCCTACCTAGCCTCCCTGCCGGCCGGCCGGGAGCGCGGACCGGATCCGGTCCGCCGCGAGCCGTGGCGGGAGATGGACTACGGCCCTTACCTGATCGGGACCTACGAGGTGGCGGACGAAGCCCGGCGCGCCGCGGCGGCCGCACTCCGCGGGCCGCAGCTCGACCAGGTCGCCCCAAGCGCGAATCTCGCCCAGAAGGGCATCGCGATCCGCCTCGACCGCGGGCCGGGCGGGGTCGCCGCCGGCCGGGCCTGGGTGGTCTTCGAGCACGACACCCTGCGGCTTGCGGGCGGCTGGAGCGGCGAGGGGTTCATCGACTGGGAAGGCATCAACTTCAACGGCCGCCACGTGGTGCGGCCCCGGACGGTCGGCACGCTGCACTTTGAGACCGCGGACGCGCCTGGCTGGGCGGATCCGGCGACGGGCCGCTTTGAGGACCGGCGCATCGTCGGGGTGGACGGCCGCCGGTTCGGGCCGCTGCCCCGCGACTGGATGCGTTACCGCGGCCTGCACCGCCACGGGGAACGCGTGGTGCTGGAATACGAGGTGGGCGGGACGTTGGTCCTCGAGACGCACGACCTCGAAGGAGATCCGGCGCAGCCAGTGTTTGTCCGCACCCTCAACGTGGCCCGCTCCGCGCGTGACCTCCTGCTGCGGGTAGCGGACGAGGGCGCGGCCGTCGGCTTGCGCGGCGGATCCGGGCTCGAACTGGGCCGGGGCGAGGGGTTTGTAACTCTGCGCATCCCTGCCGGCGCGACTCCGGCGCGGCTGGCGTTGCGGTTGGCGCGGTCTGGCGCCTCCGAGCCCACCGTGACGGGGGAGCCTGCGGATCTCGCCCGCTTCCTGCAGGGCGGGCCGTCCCGCTGGCCGGAGGAACTGGCGGCGCCGGTGATCGCCAGCCCGGCGGGCGGTGCCTTCGCGTGGGAGCGGCTTTCGCTCCCGGAGGACAACCCGTGGCGGGCGCGCGTCCGTCTGGGCGGCTTCGACTTCGCTCCTGGCGCGGCGGAGGCCTTCGTGTGCACGTGGGATGGCGACGTCTGGCGCGTGGCGGGCCTTGGCGGAACAACGGGCGCGGTGCGCTGGCGACGGATCGCCGCGGGCCTGTTCCAACCGCTCGGCTTGCGCGTGCGCGACGGGGAGGTGTTCGTCACCTGCCGAGACCAGTTGGTGCGGCTGCACGATCGCGATGGCGATGGGGAGGCCGACTTCCTGGAAAGCTTCAATAGCGACCACCAGGTCACGGAGCACTTCCACGAGTTCGCGATGGGCCTCCAGACCGATGTCGCGGGCAACTTCTATTATGCGAAGAGCGCGCGCCACGCGCGGACCGCCTTGGTGCCTCACCACGGCACGCTGCTCAAGGTGAGCGCGGATGGCCGGGGCACGGAGATCCTCGCGAACGGCTTCCGTGCGGCCAACGGCGTGTGCCTCAACCCGGATGGCAGCTTCTACGTGACCGACCAGGAGGGTCACTGGATGCCGATGAATCGGATCAACCGGGTGGTCCCGGGCCGCTTTTACGGCAATCAGTGGAGTCACGGCGCGCCCGCGGACCAGTCCGACGCCGCGATGGCGCCGCCGGTGTGCTGGATCGACAAGGCCTTCGACCGCTCGCCGGCGGAGCTGATCGCGGTGAATGGCCGCGGCTGGGAACGCTGGGCCGGCACGCATCTGAACCTTTCCTACGGCGTGGGCCGCCTCGAGGTGCTCATCAGCGAGCCGGGCGGCGGTGAACCGCAGGGAGCCGTGTGCGCGCTTCCCGTGCCCGATTTCCCGACCGGGGTAATGCGGGCACGCTTCCATCCCGGCTCCGGGGAACTCTACCTCGCTGGCCTCGCGGCTTGGGCGACCTCGCAGACCCTGCAGGAGGGCGGGTTCTTCCGGCTCTGGCCGACGGGCCGGCCGGCGCTCCTGCCCGTGGGGTGGCACATCCGGTCGGACGGGGTGGACCTGACCTTCAGCGACCCGCTTGGTGCGGTCGCCGCGGGTGACTTCACAGTGCGGGCCTGGGACCTGCGGCGGAGCGCGAGCTACGGGAGCCCCCGCCTGAACGAGCGCACGTGGCCCGTCGCCTCCGCCGTTACCGTGGAGGATCCGCGGGTGGTGCGTTTAGTCATCCCCGGGCTCATGCCCGCGCAGGTGGTCGAGTTGACCTGCCGCCTGCGCGACGCCGACGGCCGCGAGGTGGTACGGGTGATCGCCGGTACCGTGCACCGGGTTCCCGGCCGCTTGGCCGTGACGCCGTGAGCCCCGCTGGAGGCGGGGCGCCCGAAGGGCCGGGCTGGGGGCCGCGTCTGCGCGCCGCCGCCGCGCCGCAGGCGCTGGTTGCGGAACCGGGGGCCTTCCTGCCAGCGGCGCACGCCAGCCTGTGGGCGGACGGGCCGAGCGGCTGGGCGCGGATCTGGACCTGCGGCGAGGCGGTCGCGGGGCGGGCGGGTTTTGCCGCGCCCGGGGCGAAACGCGAGGGCGATGGCAAGTCCCCTTCCGGTAGCTTCAGAATCAGTCTCGCCTTTGGCTACGCGCCGGCGGGGGATACGGCGTTGCCCTATCGGTGCTGCACCGCGGCGGACCTCTGGGTCGACGACCCGGAGTCCCCCGATTACAACCTCTGGGTCACCGCGCCGCATCCGGCCCGCAGCGTCGAGCGGATGCGCCGCGATGACGCCCTCTACGAGTTTGGCCTCGCGCTGGATTACAACCGCCACCCGGTGGTCCCGGGGGCTGGCAGCGCGATCTTCGTCCACGTGCGCGACGACCGGAGCGGTGGCACCGCGGGGTGTCTAGCGCTCCCGCGGGAGGAAATGGTTGCGCTGCTGCGCCTGCTGCGGCCCGGGGCGTTCGCCGTGTTCAACCCGCGCTCGCTGGCAGTCTGACCGGAGGCGCGCGGCGCCTCGGAGGGAAAGCCCCCGGCTCTGCTTGGCGTCGGCGGCCCGCTGGATACCGAGTGAGAGCGCGGCGAGACGGCGGCGCGGGTACCTGGTGCCGTCGCGGATCGCGTCCGAGGCTTGGTCGGACTGGCGGCAGGCCATCCGGAAGCCTTCCGCAGCGTGGAGCGCGGAGGCGATCGCCTTGGACGGTGCCGGGTCTGGTCCGAGGGTTGGAACGGGCGGATGCGGTGGCAAACGTCATCTTGGCGAGGCCGCCGTGGGGTTGAATCCCGCGCCCATCGCGCCGAGGATGGGGAATGCACGCTCTCCTGCTCCCGCTCGCGGCCGCCCTCGGCCGCCGGCTGGGGCTGGCCCTCGCGATCATCGCGTTGGCGGTCGGCGCGAGGTTGATCTGGACGCTGGCCGGCGAGGAAACGCTGCGCGAGGGCGAGCGGCGGGCGCGGGTGGAAGCGGGACGACAGGAGGAGACGCGGTTGCTGTTGTGGCGGGCGGAACTGGCCGGGCGCCTGGCCGGGGCGCGCCGTGACCTCGAGGAGCAGCAGGAGCGGCTGCGCCGCGCCGCGCGGGTGCTGGCCGCGCTGGAGGAAGCCTCTGGCTGGTGGGAACGCTGGTTCGGCGATCCCGCTCAGGTCGCCACCAACGCGGAACGGCGCCGGCGGATGGAGGAGATGCAGGCGGAGACGCGCCGCCGGATCGCGGTTACGGACGCCCTCCTCGAAAGCCTTACGGGGGAGGATGGGCAGGCGGAGCAGGCGCTGGGACGGGTGCGGCTGGAACTGGCGGTGGCCGAGGCCGGACAGTCGCCGTTCTGGCGGCGACTGGAAGCGGCCTGGACCGCGGTCCGCGTGCCGGTGGCGGCGACGCTATTCCTCGTGTTCGCCGGCCCGACGCTATGGGCGCTGTTCGCGTTCTTCTTGCTGGGCCCGTGGATCTCGCGGGGGCGCCCGTTGCGGCTAGGGCCCGAGGCCCCGGCTTCGCCCCGGATCCGGGCCGCAGGGGTGGTTCTACGGTTTCCGGTCGGCCCCGACGAGCACCTGTGGGTGAAGCCGGAATACCTGCAATCGTTGGACGACGTTTTCCGCCGCCGGACCCGCTGGCTGCTCGATCCGGGCGCGCCGCTCACGAGCCTCGCCGCGGGCTGGCACGAGTTGCAGGAACTCCGTCCGGAGGCCGGACAAGCGGCGGAGGTCGCCTTGGCGAGCCGCGAGGATCCGCAGCAGGAACTGGCGGCGGTGGAGGTGCCCACGGGGGAGGCTCTGGTGTTGAGCCCGCGCCACGTCGTGGGCGTACTGGCGGCCGTCGAAGCGCCGGTTCGGCTACGGGCCCGCTGGCACCTGACGTCGTGGCAGGCGTGGGTGGGCGGGCGCTTCCGCCATTTTGTGTGGAGCGGGCCCTGCGTGCTCGCGGTGGCTGGGCGGCGGGGCGTCCGGGCGGAAGCCCTCGCGGGGGGCGTCCGCCGGATGCAGGCGGATCTCGTCATCGGCCATTCCCTCGGCGTGGCGCGTCGTCCGGTCCGCGCGGAGACCTTCTGGAGCTACTACCGCGGACGCCATCCGTTGTGGGACGATCAGCTCGCGGGGCCAGGTCTCATTTTGCTCGAGTCCGCGGGTGCCCCCGGCGCGGCCGCCGCGGCCCGCCGGTGGTGGGAGCGGGCGGCGCAAGGCGTGTTGCGGGTGCTCGGACTTTAGCCTGCGGATCGCGGTCGGATGCGGAGTTCCAGGATCCCTTTCGGCCTACCAGGTGGCCGCGCGGTTCACCGGCTGCAGTTCGCCGCGGGGCAACGGGAGCTCGAGGCGCACGATCACGTGATCAAAGAGAAGGCGGCGCTGCTCGGGGGAAAGTCCCGGGGCGAAGAGGGCCGTGCGGTAGTCCCGGTAGACCTCGAGGGTCTCGCGGGCGTTGGCCACGCGCATCGCGGTCTGCAGGGCCTGGTCGAGCCGGTCGGCGCGGCCCAGCTGGAGCAGCGCGCCAGCCTCGGTGCGGATCGCGTCGCGCTCGTTGATGAAGCCGGCGAGGCGGCGGCCGTAGTCCTCGGCCACGGCGCTGATCCCCTCCCGCAGGGCGGTGAGCCGGACGGGGGTGTCCGGGGCGGCGGGCTTCGCTCCGCGCTCACTCCGGAGGGGCACGACGACGAAGCGGATGCCCTCGGAGTCGAACCGGTAATTGGCCTGCACCGGCAGGTCGCGGGCGCCGGCGAGCAGGGCCTCGATCCGCGTCACCGCAGACTGCTGCGCGGCGGCGACCTCGCGGAGTAGCGCGGCCACGCGTTCCTGAAGGACGGGCGGCAGCGGGGTGCGCTCGGCGAGGGGTGCCGGCTCGGGGTTGCCGGCCAGCCCCTGCCGGATCTCCTCGGCTAGCCGCTCGAGTTCCGCGAGCGGAACCTCCTGGCGGCGGGCCAGGGCGGACATCGTGTTGCCCTGGAGCCAGGGGAACGCTTGGCCGTCGTGCGCGTGGACGGCGTCGAACAGCTCCTTCTTCAGAGCGGCTTTGCGGGCCTGGTAATGCGCGAGGCGGGTGGCGACCTCCGGCGGCAGGTCGTCGGGGGCCAGGACGCGCGCCGGTTCCGGCGGGAAGAAGAGGTGCGGCTGGTTGACCGCTGCCGCCTCGGCGGTTTCGCCCGCGGCCTGCAGCTCGAGGGCGATCTCGCGGAGTAGCCGGCGCTGCGCGGGCAGGAGGCCGTTTTGGTAGTAGGCGTAGGATCGCATCACCTGCGCGATCTCCAGCGGGGAGAATCCGCGGCGCTCGTTTTTGCCAAGGCGCCACTGCCGCAGCGCGCCCCAGGTCTGTTCGGCCACCTGCAGATCGCGGCGCAGCTCCTCCGCCTCCGCCTCGAGGGCGCGGAGTGGCTCGCGCTGCCGGACGGCCAGCCCGCCGAGCGCGGCCGCGCGTTCCGCGGCCGGGAGCACCTGCGTCCGCCCGAGTTCCGCGCGCATTTCCTCAGTCAGCTTCGCCTTGCGTTCCCGGTACGCGTCGACGCGCTCGCGCAGACGCGTGGACAGTTTCCGCGTGGCTAGGCGAGTGGCCAGCTGCGGGTAGAATGGCTCGTTGATGTGGGCGGC
>Ga0194122_10004376_pt1 | contig 13860 bp, 10 predicted proteins | sample TA2MahCa10mmetaG_FD_155487 | JGI IMG/M metagenome (GOLD analysis project Ga0194122, IMG submission 155487) | Freshwater microbial communities from Lake Tanganyika, Tanzania - TA2015021 Mahale Deep Cast 10m | ecosystem: Environmental > Aquatic > Freshwater > Lake | place: Tanzania: Lake... | reverse complement strand
CCAGGGGCGGCGGCTCTTTGGAGTCTGAGAACGCAATGGACTGTACGGCGATGTATCCGTCACGTTGACGGTCGGCGATCTCAAGATGGCAGACCTGATTCACCTCCTCTTTGAGCGTGATCGTCTTCCAGCGCAGCTTGCGGTCGCCCTCGCCCGCCACGCCTTTGGGATAACGCCCGGCTGCGAAGATCGTCACGGCGAGCAGCGATGGATGCTCACGCACGGGAGCGAATTTCGTCCCGGCGAGGCGCACGTGAATATACTTCTTCTTCGGCACGAAGCTCTTCGACACGAGGATGCCCGTGAGACGGTTCGAAGCCCGCCGCGAGGAATCGAGGACACTGCTCCGCTCACCGCCGCCACGGAAGGCCCCTCCAGAGCGATGCCAGCGCGCAAGATCGGACGTGGCGAAATCTTCGAAGAGTTCATCGCCGGGCCGCAGCGCGATGCCTGATACCCGGGCTCGCGCGGGCTGAAGACGCGCAGCGAGGATGGCCTCGGTCTTCGCGGCGGCTTCCGGCGGCTCGATGGAGCGGAGCGAGGTCCGCGTACTGTCGATAATGCCGCCGAGTGCGTAGTAGTCACTGGTCCAAATCGGATCGAACTTGTGATCGTGGCAGCGCGCGCAGGCAATCGTCAGGCCCAGGAAGGCCTTGCCGAAGACGTCAATCTTGCTGTCGCGCATCTCCGTGCGGACCTCTTCCAGATCCGTGGCGCCGTTGCGTTCTTCCTGCAGTCCCAACAAACCTGTCCCGAGCGGTGTGTCCCAATGCGCGCCCGAGGGCGCGAGGCGCTGCGACGAGAGCAGGTCGCCGGCGATCTGTTCATGGAGGAAGCGATCGTAGGGCAGATCCTGGTCGAACGCACGGATCACGTAGTCGCGATCGCGCCAGGCTTCGTACTTGTAGAAATCGAATTCGTGGCCGTTGGTTTCGGCGAAGCGTACCAGGTCGAGCCAGTGCGGCGCTTGGCGCTCGGCGTAGTGCGGCGAGTCGAGCAGGCGATCGATCGCTTTCTCGAATGCTTCAGGTGCGGTGTCGTGGACAAAGGCCGCGACTTCGGCGGGTGTCGGAGGGAGTCCGGTGAGGTCAAAGGTAGCGCGCCGGATGAGTTCGCGCTTCGCTGCAGGCCCGGCGGGTGTGAGCCGCTCCTGTTCGAGGCGAGCGAGCAAAAACGAGTCAATGGGCGTGAGGCGCGGCCACCGGGTGTAGTTGCGCACGGCCGGCACGGGTGGATTGGAGATCGCGCGCAAGCTCCAGTGCTCGCGTGCGCGGCTTCAGTCGATCACGCTGTTGGTGGCGGAGGCAGCCGCGGGATACACCGCGCCCTGGTTAACCCACTCCCGCAAGTCCCGCACGGCGGACTCCGGAAGCGCACCGCCGGGTGGCATCTTCAGATCCCCGCTTCGCTCCACGGCGCGCACAATCAGGCTCGCGCCCGGATCTCCAGCGACGAAGAGGGCGCCCCGCTTGCCACCCTTGTCGAGGCCGCGCTTGGAATCGAGCGCCAGTCCGCTGGTGGCCTTGTCGGCGTTGTGGCACCCGTAGCAGTTGGCGGCGAGGACGGGCCGGATACGCGACTCAAAAAACTCGGCTGCCTGCGGCTTCTCCGCGCGCGCCACGAGAGCGAGTGCGAACGCGAACGCAGTCAGAGCCCGGTCACACATGACAGTCCGCTGACATCGTATCAGAACCGTTTCTGGCTGTCGCAAAACCGTGCGCTCGGCAGCTTGGCTAAGGCACAATGAACCAAGGTCGCATGTTTGGCTGACTCTTCGGCAAGACTCCCGCTTCGGCGTCGACTCGGCCTCCGCGCCTGGGTGAGAACCCAACCAATCCCGGATTTCAATCCCGCGGGCGATGGGGGTTTAGCAATAGCGATCGAACCTGGAACGAAGACATCGACCTGCCGCTCACTCTTTGCCGCATTCTGCAATCCGCCGGCCGCGTCGCGCGCGAAGAAGGCGACTTGGTGAGAGACGACGCATCCGGACTCCGCTTGCGACCCTTGTTGGCGAAAATGGAACCCGTTCACCCGGAAGGCGCGCGCACGGTCACCACCATCGAGATCTCGCATCCTTCGCAAATGCCCGCGGCCTTCTTCGAGTTCCAGCATGCCCGAGGTGAAACTCTCGAAGCGTCGATCGCCGAGGGCTTCCAGGGCTGGCTCGAGAGCGATCTGCCACCCTTGGCCTGCGCTCTCGGCGCCTCCGTTGGCGATTGCGTGGAAGTCCAGCACGACGGGCGCCGCGTGGTCTTCGGGCCGGTCAGATATCGTTGCGAGCGCGACGTCGAAGCCGGCGAGCCCTGCCCGTGCTGTCTGTTCACCCAAAGCGCCGCTGCTTTCGCGCCGCTCCTTGCTCAACCGGGCGTTCATGCTCTCCGCCTGTTTGCCTCGCGCGGAGGCGAACAGGGCTCCGCCGCCGATTGCCGCTGCAACGGCGAGGATCACGCCGACGGACAATCCGCTCTCCTGCGTTACATTGAATCCTGGCCCGATGCCGGTTTTGAGTTCCGCAAGCAGTACGTCATCATCACGCCATGAGTGAGAGAAAACTCGCCACCGTTCGCCGCATTGCGGCCATCGATCCAATTCCCGGCGCGGACGCGATCGAAGTAGCCACTGTCATGGGCTGGAAAGTCGTCATCAAAAAAGGAGAGTTCGCTCCCGGCAGCCTCGCCACGTATTGTGAGATCGATTCGTTTCTGCCAGTGCGGCCGGAGTACGAATTTCTTCGGAAATCGAGCTTCCGCAAGATGGGCGGCCTCGAAGGCTTCCGCCTCAAGACCGTGCGCCTCCGTGGCCAGGTCAGCCAGGGTCTGCTGATTTCCGCTCCCGCCGGTGGCGCTTAGGGCGACGACGTCACCGGACAGCTCGGCATTGTGAAGTGGGATCCACCGTTGCCCGCCAGTCTCGGCGGACGCGTGCGCGGCCCGTGGCCCCGCGTGCCCAAGACAGATGAAGAGCGCATTCAGAATCTGCCGGAAATGCTCGACTCTGAGTGCATCTTCTACGTCACTGAAAAGCTCGACGGCTCCAGCGCCACCTACGTGCTTGACCGCGACAACTTCTACGTCTGCTCGCGTAACCTCAACCTCGCGGACGATCCCGGCAACAGCTTCTGGCAGATCGCGCATGACCGGGGCCTCGAAGCCGGCATGCGGGCCCGCGGCGGCAACTTCGCCATTCAGGGCGAGCTGATCGGCCCGGGCATCCAAGGCAATCGCTACAAGCTCCCGCGCCTCGAACTCCGCGTGTTCGCCGCCTATGAGCTCGATGCGTTGTCGTACTTCGAGTGGGATGCGCTCGTCTCGATAGCTGCCGCCCTCGGCGTCGAAACCGTGCCCCGCATCCGTCGTGGTGTGCGCGTTCAGGAGTTCGCTACCAGAGACCGCCTTCTCGCCGACGCCGATGGCCCCTCTGCCCTCGGTGGCGCGCCCCGCGAAGGCCTGGTCTGGCGCGCCGAGGGCACCGGCGTGAAGGTGGGTTTCAAGGCAATTTCCAATGCCTTTCTCCTCGCCACCGCCTAACCATATGTGGGTGAGCTTGAGCGGAACGCGGTGCTATCGAAAATGACCGCAGAGATACTCGGGATCGCCTCCCGGAAACGCCAGAGGCCGGTAGCGGGATGCTGCCGGCCTCGAAGGCTTCTCAACTCAACGCGCGCCGGCGCGGTTACCGCACCGCCACCGTCACGCCCGACGCACTCGCCGTGTCGCCTACGATGAGTTCAATCGGCACGGCCGGCCCCGGCGTAACACCCGCCGGCACCTTGGCGTTCACCTGCAACACCCCGGACACCAGGAACGGCGCCGAGCCCGCGTAGAGCACCTCCGCCTCCTGGCCGCCGATGCGCACCCGCACGCGCTGGCGCGGCGTTTTGAGCGCCGTGCTGCGGCCCGGAATCGCGCCGTCAGTCCCCGGCGGATTCGTCTCGCCTTCGCCAGTGGCAAACAGCACCACCACCGAATCGCGCGCCGCCGCATTGACGCCGCTGTTCACCGTCGAGTCCTGATTGAGAATCGCGCCTTGACCCGCCGCGCTCAACTGGAAGATCGCCGGTGCGGCCGTCCCCACCCGGATCTCTACCGGCGCGGACCGCACGCCATTCACTTCCACCCGTACCGGCACTGACACCCGCGTGCCCACGGCATACGGCACGATGGCGTTGATCTGGTTCGCCGAAACGAAAAGAATCGGCGCCTCGAACGTATCGAACAGCACCCGCGCATTGGCCAGTTGCCGGTCATACAGTCCGGTCGAGTTTGGCGACGCGGCAACGCCCGCCGCCGGTCCGAGGTTGGTGCCGTAGAGTGTCACGATCAATCCCGGCACGGCTTGCGTATCGAGATTGCTGGCCGCGTTCACAATGCGAGTCACCGTGGGCGTCGCGCCCGCGGTCACGTTCAACGTCACGTTGATCGCCCGCGTCAGCGCCCCGTTCTGCCCGCTCAGATTGATCGTCGCCTGATACGTCCCGGCCGTGAGGCCCGCCGGATTCACCGTCGCGCTGATAGTGGCCGGCGTGGAACCGCTGGTGGACTGGATAGACAACCACGGCGCGGCCGGCGCCACGGCGTATCGCACTTCCGGAACGAAGGCGATGGCGTCGCCCGTGGACGTCACCTGCACCGTTTGCGCGCCTGGCAAGGCATTGCCCGGCGTGAAGTTGAACGTGAGCGCTTCCGACGAAACCGCAAAGCCCGCCACCACGCGCCGCACTTCGAGGAACACCACCACATCGCGGTTGCCCACTTCAGAGGTGACCGGAATTGTTGCCGCGTAGCGCCCGGCCTGCAGCGCCGCCGCATCCACGCTCACTTCCAGACGGTCCGGCGCGATGCCGCCGGACGGCTTGTTGATCTTCAGCCAGCCACCCGCGGTCAGGTACCGGATCTCGCCGATGCCGTAACGTACCAGGGTCGTGGTTGAGCCCACCGAAACGTCCAGGGTTTGCGCTGCCGGAGCCGCCGCGCCAATCACGGCGGTGAAGTCCAACTGATTCGGCGTTACCGTCAGATTCGACACCGTGCCGCCGCCGCCCGTGCTGCCCGGCGTGGTCAGCGTCACCGGCACCAGCACCGGGCTGTTCTCAGCCGTCGGCGCGGTGATCGTGATGAGGCCGGAGCCTTCGGATACCACTTGGTTGACGCCAACTTCGATGGTCGACCCTGTTGTCTGGCCCGGCGCAATCACCAGCCAGTTGCCGCCGCCGGCCACCGTCGCTGCCGCGGTGTAGGGGAAGTTTGTGCCCGTACTGTTCACCGCAATGGTCTGCCTCTGTGGCGCGCCCGTCGTGTTGGTGATGAAGGCGAGCGAAGAAGGATTCACGCTGATGAGCGGCTGCGTGCTGATCACCAGCCGCACCGGCACCACGATCGGCGTGGCGCCCTGCTCGGTGCTCTGCACGCTCACCTGCGCCGTGTAGACGCCCGGCGGCAAGCTGCTCGGCGTCACCGATACGGTCGGGTTGCTCGGCGTTGCCTGCGTGCCCGCCGGGCTGATCGTCAGCCAGCCCGCCCCGCCTACAGCCGAAGTGCCATAGGTGATCGTCGCCGAACCGGTGCTGCTCACATTCAACGTCTGCGAAAGCGTAGCGGCGGTTCCGCCTGACTGGAAAGCAAAGTTCAGGAAGTTCTGCGCCACGCGCAGCAATGGCTGCGCCGGCGCACTCACAATCAGCCGCACCGGAATCAGATACGGACTGTTGCCGATTGCCCCGCGCACTTCGATGTTGCCGTCAAGGATGCCCGGCAGCAGACTCGTCGCATTCACACCCACTACTAGTGCCGAGGGGGTGTTGGACGCCGCCGGCGTCACCGTCAGCCACTGAGACGCGGTGCCTTGCGGAGCCGCCGTAATCGGCACAGGATTGCCGAAGTTCGATAGCACCACGGTCTGGCGCGGCGGCACGGCGCCACCTTGCTGGAACGTAAAGGTCATCTGCGACGGCGCGGCGGTCAACAGGGGATCGGTTGCCAGGCGCAACGTGACATTCACCACCTGCGTCTGCGTGCCAGCGCGCACGGTGATGGTGCCGTTGTATGTGCCGGCTTGCAGACTCGTGAGGTTTTGAAAGTTCACCGTCAGACTCTGCGGCGTGTTGCCACCGGCGGGCGTCACGGACATCCATGGCGTGGCGGACCCGGGCGTGGCCACTTCCGTCGTGAAAGCCAACGTTGAACCAGTGCTGCCGACGCTGATCGTTCGTGGCGGAGGATTCGCGCTGTTCACCTGATGATCCACTGAAATACTCGATGGCGCGACCGTCAGGCGGCTGTCGTCCACCACCTTCAGCCGCACCGGGATGGCCATACTCGGATTGCCCACAACTTCGCCCAATGTGCTGGCGTTGACCGTGATCGATCCCACGTAGTCACCGGGCACCAGGCTCGCCGGATTCACCGTTACGTTCACACTGCCGGGTGCATTCACCGGCACCGGATCCACAACCAGCCAACTGGTGGGTGACGAACTGCCCGTAGCGGTAACGGTCAGCGAACCGGTGGTAACAGTAACGTTGAGAGGCGTCGCCGGAGCCTGCGGAGCACCCCGCTGCACCACAAACTGAAACGCAGATGGTATGCCGTTTTGCACGCGCGCGTCGCTGACCAACAGCGCGACATTCACCTCCACGGCCGCGCCCGTGGCCGGCGCAAAACGGATCTTGCCGGTGTAGCTGCCCGGTGAGAGCGGCGCCGGCAGCAGCGTCACGTCCACGCGCCGCGTCGCGCCCCCGGTGGCGCTCATGAAAGTGGGATTCACAAACAGCCAGTTCGCATTCGCCGGTCCGTCCGTGGTCGTCGTCACAGTTACGTCGGAGCTGATGCCGGTCGCTTCGAGCGACCGGGACACCGCGTTACCGGAAGTCGTATTGCGCTGGAAGTTAACAGAAAGCTGAAAGGGCGAAACCGCGAGTCCCTGAGCCTGCGCGGATTGCCAGTTTCCGGCGGCGGCCAACAGGGCCACGCCCAGCACCGGAAATGAGAGTCGATGAGCCAACATAGGAACAAACCTCCTCACGTCTTCTTTTATAACATAACCGACCGGATTTGTTTTGTTGTTTTCTCCGGCTCTTTCTCCAGGCGCACCCGTTCCTCATGCATTCAAAGTGCCAAATCGCAAGTCATTGAAGAAAAACGCCGGCCCCGTGGGGCCGGCATTTTCAATACGCGTCGAATTTACCCAACCGCTGCGTTAGGCTTCCAGTTGCGGCCGGCCCGGCTCGGGCCAGTCGATATGGAAGAACTTGCCGCGCGGCGCGTCGGTGCGCTCGTAGGTATGTGCGCCGAAGAAGTCGCGTTGCGCCTGTAAGAGGTTCGCCGGCAGGCTCGCCGAGCGGTACGAGTCGTAGTAGGAGAGCGCCGAGTAGAACGTCGGCACCGCCACGCCAAACTCGGCGGCCGCGGCCACCACGCGCCGCCAGTTCCGCTGGCAACGGTCGATCTCCGACTTAAAGAACGGATCGAGCAGCAGGTTCGCCAGTTGCGGATTCGCGCGGTAGGCCTCGGTGATCTTCTGCAGGAAGCGTGCCCGAATGATACAGCCGCCACGCCAAATCTGGGCAATCTCACCGAAGTTCAGCGTCCAGTTGTACTCGGCCTGCGCGGCGCGCATCAACTGAAAGCCCTGCGCGTAGGAGCAGATCTTCGACGAGTACAACGCATCGTGAATCGCCTGGATCCACTCGGCGCGGTTGCCCTCAAACTTCCCGCCCGGCCCGTTCAACACCTTCGACGCCGGGACTCGTTCATCCTTCAACGCGCTGATGCAGCGCGCAAACACAGCCTCTGCGATTGTCGGCGCAGGCACGCCCATATCGAGCGCGTTGGTCGACGTCCACTTGCCCGTGCCCTTCTGACCGGCCGTGTCGAGCACGATGTCCACAAACGGCCCGCCCGTCGCCGGGTCTATTTGGCTGAGTACATCCGCCGTGATCTCGATGAGGAACGAGTCGAGCACGCCCGAGTTCCATTCCTTGAACACCGCGCCCGCTTCCGGCGCGCTCATGCCCAACAGGTTGCGCATGATCCAGTAGGCTTCGCAGATCATTTGCATGTCGCCGTACTCAATGCCGTTGTGCACCATCTTCACGTAGTGGCCCGCGCCGTTCGGCCCGATGTAGGTCGAGCAGGGCACGCCCCCCGCGATGGGCTTGCCGGGTGATGCGCCCGTCAGCGGCTTGCCCGTATCGCCGTCCACCTTCGCGGCCACGGCGTTCCAGATCGCTTCAATTTCTTTGTATGCATTCGGGTCGCCGCCCGGCATCAACGCCGGACCGAACCGCGCGCCCTCTTCGCCGCCGCTCACGCCGGAGCCGATAAAGCGCAGTCCGTTTGCGGCGAGGTCCTTCTCGCGGCGGATCGTGTCGGTCCACAACGCGTTGCCGCCGTCGATGACGATATCGTCTTTCTCAAGCAGCGGCACCAGGCTATTGATCACCGCATCGGTAGGCCCGCCGGCCTTCACCAGGATGATCATGCGCCGCGGCTTCGCCAGCGACTGCACAAACTCTTCAAGCGTCTTCGCGCCAATTAGTCCGCCCGGCGTGGACGGATTTTCCTTGACGAATTTCTCCATCGTCTCGGTAGTGCGGTTATAGACGGAAATCTGAAAACCATGGTCGGCGATGTTCAACGCCAGGTTTTGGCCCATTACGGCGAGGCCGATGAGCCCAATGTCAGAATGAGATTTTGCCATGAGCCCTTCTATTGTAACTATGCCGGGCGCGGGCCGGTTTCGGATTGGCGTCGCCGGGTTCCTGCATGAGTCCAACAGCTTTGCCGCGGTGCGCACGCCGTACGAAGCTTTCTCGTCCACGTCACTCACCCGCGGTGAAGCGCTGCATGGACGCTGGGCTGGAGCGTCGCATGAGTTGGGCGGCATGCTCGCTGGCGCCGCGGAAAACGCCGTGCCGCTTTACGCCACCTTCGCCGTGCCGAGCGGGGAGATTGAGCGCGGCGCGTTTGAACGCATCGCCACGGAGTTACTCGCCGAAGTGCAGGCAGCGCTCCCGCTCGATGGGCTGCTCATAGCGCTCCATGGCGCTACTGTGGCCGAACACGCGCCCGATGCGGACGGCGAGTTGCTCGAGCGACTCCGCACGCTCCTGGGCGCGAACTTTCCCATCGTTGCCACGTTTGACCTCCACGCCAACATCTCCCCCCGCATGGTGCAACTCGCCACCGCGCTCATCGGCTACCGCAGCAACCCGCATCTTGACCAGCGCGACCGCGGGTTGGAAGCCGCGCAGCTCATGCCCCGTATCCTGCGCGGCGAGGTTCGCCCGGTGATGCATGCCGAGCATCCGCCGATGCTGCTCGCCAACTCGTGCCAGCACACTTCGGCCATGCCGTCGCGCGCGTTGTACGAGGACCTCGCCGCCGTGCTCGCGCGCCCCGGCATTCTCACCGCCAGCATCGCCATGGGCTTTCCGCACGCAGACGTTGAAGAGGTGGGTGCTACGTTCCTCGCCGTGTCCGATGGCGATAAGCTCCTCGCGCGCGAAGCTGCCCAATGGATGGCGCAGCGCGCCTGGGACCGCCGCGCCGAGTTCGTTAGCAACTTGCCGCCTCCCGGTGAAGCGGTTCGGCAAGCCGCGGAGGGCCGCGCAGCGGTGGTGATCCTCGACACGGGCGACAACGTCGGCGGCGGCAGCGCGGCGGATTCGGTGGTGCTTCTTCAAGAGGTGTTACGCCAGCAGATTCCCAACGCGCTCATCGTGCTCTACGCGCCCGCGGCCGTGGAGCAATGCGTCGAAGCCGGCGTGCGGAACAACGCGACTTTCACCATCAACGGACTCACCCTGAAAGGCCGCGTGCGCACGATAGCGGACGGCTTGTTCCACGAGACCCAAGTGCGCCACGGCGGCTGGACGCACAGCGATCAGGGCGTCACTGCTGTCGTCGAAACCGCCGAACAGCACTCCGTCGTCCTCACCAGCCGCCGCATGGCGCCATTCAGCCTGGAACAAATCCTCAGCCTCGGCATCCACCCGGAACGCAAACGCATCCTGATCGTGAAAGGCGTGGTCGCCCCGCGGGCAGCGTACGAACCCGTTGCCGGTGACTTCATCCTCGCCGGCACACCCGGAGCCACCGCCGATGACCCGCGCCTGCTGCCGTACCGCCGCCCCTGCCGCGCTCTCTATCCCATTGACCCCGCCGTGACGTGGTCTTCATCTTCGTAGTGTAAGCTTTAGCTTGCACGGGGCTTCAGCCCCGTTTCCGTCGCGAGCAGTCGCGCTACTGCTTCGCTATCAACCGCCGCGCAAACTCGGCCCGCGTCACCGGCCCGGTGCGCTTCATCTTTACCACCGGCAGCGGCGACGGCAATGTCGCTTCGCGAATATCAGTCCAGTACAACGGCAAGTCCGGGTGAAACCAATTGCGGTGATCCACCGCCATCCACTCGCGCGCCGTCGCCAGTTGCTGAGGATCAGCCGTCGAAATCCCGTAGTGCTTAGCCAGAGCCGCGGCCGCTTCCCGCCGCGTCATCGGCGCATCGGGCGACGCATGCAGATCCTGCGCGCTGAGCGGATACACGCCTCGAATCGCCGCCAGATGAATCGCCGCAAAGTCAAGATGATCGATGCGCAGATCGTCAAACCACACGAGCGGCACTCCCGCCGCCGCCAACACCGGCTGCAGGTCCGCCGCCTCCGGCAGCGCCCCGCCGCGTGCCATCGCCAGGCTCGCCATCACCGCCGCCGATTCGCCGGCGTTCCACTCAATCGGATGCAGCCGGAACGCGCCGTTCGTCAGATGTGTGACGCCGATGTTCTTGCCCGCGGCCAATAGGTTCACCACCTTCTGCGGGACCAGCGTATTCATCGGCAGTTGAAAAGGCCGCGGCATCATCATCCGCCCCTTCTCATTTGCGCCGCACGGATGAATGTCCACCATATAGAAGCCGGTCCCCACCGAATCGCTCTGCCACTTGGCGCGCGACCCGGCGGGATACTCCGCCCCAATGTCCTGCTCCACCACGCGTGCACCGGCACGCGGAATCAAACGCCGCGACTCGCGAATGTACGGATACTTCGACAACCCGTCCTCGCTCCCCATCACTTCACCGCGCAACCGCAACTCCGGATACCCGTTGCCCTGCCCGTCATCGCGCGCAAGGTCCGTCTGCAGCCAGTGCATGAACGCCAAGCTCACGCGTTTGGCCGCTTGGAGAATCCGCGCCAGGTCAGCCGGCGTGCGGTCTAAAATCGACTCGTCATGGTAATCCTGCCGCGGCCAGTTCATGAGCGCCAGATAACCCCTCGGAGCATTCGCGCCCGTGTAGTTGGCCGCCGCCACCAGCCGCCGCCAATTGAAGAACGGCCCCGGCGACATTTTGTTCGGAACAGGCGGATCCTCGCCGAACATCTTGTATTGAAACGGCCCGCGCCAGCCATACTCGGGGTTGTAGGTGATACGCAGGCTGAACGGCTGCGAGTCGCGAATGCGCTCGTAGCCTTCAGGCCTCGGCGTGCAATGCGGCGCGCCCGAGCGGTTCACATCAATCGCAAACGTGTAAGTGGAGCTCTGCACGCACGCCGGTTTGGCTTCCGTGGCCGCACGCGGTTCGCCCGTATCGCGGCGCGCCTCTGAGCCAACCACATAGGGCACACCCGCCAGCGGCAATAGGTCGCCCGTCTCCGTGGCATCCAACACCCAACGCGGGCGGAGTCGCACCACCGTGCGTGTATCGAACCGGTAGGCCAGCGCGCTCGTGATGCGCCCGCCTTCCACGGCCAATTGAAACACCTGCGTGCGCGGGAAGTACCGCACCTTTTCGGGATGCGGCGCCAGCATGTCGTCTAACACGCGTACTCCCACCTTCGGTTCGAAGCACAAAGAAGAGACGTAGCAGTTGCCGGGGTTGAAGTTGTCGAGCGCCGCCGCCGCGGGCGTCAGTTGATACGTCTTGCAATAGTGGTCGCGCAGACGCCGCCGCAGGTCATAGTAGGTGCGCGTCGCGCCAGTGAACTCGATGAACTTGTGCTCGTCCAGCGCCGAGACGCCGCCGGCGGTGAGTTGCCCGCCCATCCAGTCCGTCTATTCGGTGAGGCAAACAGTGTGGCCCCGCATCGCCGCCCGCAACGTAGCCGCAAAACCGCCCGCGCCCGCGCCGGCCACCAGCATGTCGCACGCGGTCTCGGCGGGTTGCGCCGGCACGTTCACGGCGTGTATGACCGAACGCGGATCGCCGGTGGCGCGCACGGCCATCACGTCCACCAGTTCGACGCGTGCCGGCGGCGCTTGCGCCGCTAAGAGTATTGGATAGAGGAAAGCTGCGGTGTAGCGAGCCATTGTTGTCCTTTGAGGCGCGACTCAAGACCGAAAATCGTCATGCCGGTGGAAAGTAGCGTGCGCTCGATCGGCATCGCCTGCTTGCGCGTCAGCACCAGTTCTTCAAACGCGCGCACCATGAAGCTCCAGTGGTTGTGCACGTAGAGCTGTATGTAGAAGCAAGAAGAGTGCACGCGGCCCGCCTTGTCGCGCGCGGCAAACAGGTAGTCGAGCGTCATACCGTTGAGATTGAGAATCGTGCCCTTCAGCCCGTCTTTGTAGCGCACCTGAATCGCCTGCGGCTGCTTGCACTCTTTGCCATAGCCGGGATTCGCGCGATGACGGAGCGCGGCGTCGAGCAGGTCTTTTGACCCGCCGAGATTCCACACCGCATCGCCCTCGACGCACCGGATCGACTCGATCCCCGTCTCCCCGCCCTTGCGCCGTTCAGCCATCGCCTGCATCAACTCAATCGCGTGATAGCCATGCTCTTCAAGATCCGAGAAGCTTACGGCCATCACTTCGTCCAGTTCGACGCCGCCGCGCGGAAACTCAAGCGGCGGACGCCGCCATGTATGCGGCAGAGACGAGCCGCAGAAGAACGGAATCTTCAACGCCCAAACGCGATCGTACATGTGCTGCGCATCGGCCCATTCGTAGGCGAAGTACTTGTCGTGGAAGATGGGTGCCACCCGGCCGTCCTGCTCAAACACGCGAGTCACTTCATCGAAGTGGCGGCGGCGCGGATACATGATGTTGCCGCGCGGAGTGCGTGGATAGTTGCCGTGCTCGCCGATGATTGCAACGCCATCCACGGCCAGCTTCGCCGTGCCCAGGCGCAGCGCCGCCGCCGCATCGGGATACACCGTTACGCCGTACTCGACAGCCTGCTCGCGTGCCATGTCGTTCTTCGGGAACTGATCGACAAAGAACGTGCGGGTATCCAGCCTCGGCCGGTGCGAGACGCCGTTGAGCCGGTAGCCTTCCAGGAGCCGGCCGACAAACACATCGGCGTGCGAGTTCGGGAAGTAGACGTTCATCACCACGGCCACTTTGGGCTTGGGCCGCGTCTGAGCAGTGGCCGCGAGCGTGGGCGTGAACATCAACGTGCGCCGGGTCATGAGTTACTCCACCAGTTGCGCCAGGATTCGCAACGCCGCCGCCGCGGTCTTGCCTTCGGGATCGAAGTCCGGCCGATAGTTCGTCAGGTTCACGGCGGCCAGCGGCAACTCCGCCGCTACGCTCTTGACGGTGGCGCACACACGTTCCAGGCTCCATCCGCCGGGTCCGCGGAAGTTCACACCGGGCGACTCGGTTGGATCAAGCACGTCGATGTCGATGTGCAGGTACACGGCTTCGACGCCGGCGGGTGGCTGATCGGAAATCGCTGAAGCCGCCAGCCTTTCGCGCTCGCCGTCTTCGATATCGCGACAGCCCAGCAGGCAGACTTTCTTCTCCGCGACGGGCCGCCCGAAGCCGATGCGCCCGCGCAGATCCTCATGGCAGTGGCCCACCGCGATTGCCAGCGACATGCCGTCGAGAAAACCGCTGCGGCTGGTGGACGGTACATGAAAGTCCG
>Ga0194122_10004373_pt1 | contig 13863 bp, 10 predicted proteins | sample TA2MahCa10mmetaG_FD_155487 | JGI IMG/M metagenome (GOLD analysis project Ga0194122, IMG submission 155487) | Freshwater microbial communities from Lake Tanganyika, Tanzania - TA2015021 Mahale Deep Cast 10m | ecosystem: Environmental > Aquatic > Freshwater > Lake | place: Tanzania: Lake... | reverse complement strand
TCGTCCGGCGTGCCGGAGAAGCTGCGGCGCGTGCCGTCGCGATCGGGCACGGCGGTGTCGTAGAGCGGCGCCTTGTAGGAGATCACGAGCTTGCCGAAGTCGCGGCCCTCGGCCTCGGTCATCTGCTTCAGCGTCGCGAGATGCGCGCGCATCTCCTGCGGCGGCAGCGGCGAGGCGGCGATGGCGCCGACAGGATGCCAGCCGTCGCCGTAGCGCGCGGTGCGCCGCAGCGCCGGGCGCGAATGGCCGCCGATCCAGATCGGCGGATGCGGTTTCTGCAACGGGAACGGCTCGGCGCGGATGTCGTTGTAGCTGTAGAATTCGCCCTTGAAGCTGGCCGGCGATTGGGTCCAGAGCTGCTTGAAGATCGCGATCCACTCGTCGCTGACCGCGCCGCGGCGCTCGAAGTCGGGGCTGCCCAGCGCCTCGAACTCCTCCTTCAGCCAGCCGACGCCGACGCCCAGGGTCACGCGCCCGCCGGATAGCACGTCGAGCGTCGCCACCATCTTCGCCGTCAGCACGGGATTGCGGTAGGGCAGCACCAGCACCGAGGTCACCAGCCGCAGCTTCTCGGTCGCACCGGCCACCACGCCGAGGATCGACAGCGCGTCGAGCGCGTCGCCGCCGCCGGGATGCTTGCGATCGAGCGTGTAGGGATAGTCGGACTTGCTCTCGACCGGGAACACCACGTGGTCGGCGATCATCGCCGAATGCAGGCCCAGCCGCTCGCCCTCGCGCGCCAGCTTCAGCACGCCATCGCGCGTCGCGGTCGAGCCGCGGGTCGGCAGGTAGAAACCGTAGCGCATGCTCTGGACTCCGTATGGTCCGCTCGACTGTAGCTTGCTATGATTCTCGGCGCGACCCGCTCGGGCTGGAGGCTGGCTTTGCGTCATGTCGTGGGTGCCCTGTGCGCCATCCTTGTCGCGGCGCTCTGCGTCCAGGCGCGGGCGCAGACGACGCCCGACGGCGGCGCGCGCGTGGCGCTGGTAATCGGCAACGGCGCCTATCGCTCGATCGAACGGCTGGCCAACCCGGTCAACGACGCGGTGGCGATCGCCGCGCGGCTCGAGGCTCTGGGCTTCGAGCTGATCGGCGACGGCCCGCAGATGGATCTCGACAAGGCCGGCTTCGAGCGCGCGCTGGCGGCGTTCCGCAAGGAGATGCGCCGCGCCGACGTGGCGCTGTTCTTCTACGCCGGGCATGGCGTGCAGGTCGCCGGCGTCAACTGGCTGGTGCCCGTTTCGGCCGCGCCGCGCATCGCGGCCGATTTCCCCGCGCAGATGGTCAACGCCAACGACGTGCTGGCGCTGATGAAGACCGGGCGCGCCAAGCTCAACGTCGTGATCCTCGACGCCTGCCGCGACGATCCCTTCGCCGCCGCGGCCGACCCGCCGCCGGCGCAGACGCCAACGCCCATTCCGGTAGCCAAGCCGCCACAGGACAAGACGGCCAAGCCGGCGACGCGCGGCGGTGGCGGCGGGCTGGGCCGCATGGATGCGCCCGACAACACCTTGATCGCCTACGCCACCCAGCCCGGCAATGTCGCGCTCGATGGCAGCGGCGGCAACAGCCCCTACAGCAAGGCGCTGGCCGAGGCGATCGGCCTGCCCGGCATGGAGATCCGCCGCGTCTTCAACGAGGTCGGCGTGCGGGTGCGGCGCGCGACGGACGGCCAGCAGCAGCCCTGGCTGTCGGCCTCGCCGATCGAGCGCGAGGTCTATCTCGCCGGCCGCCCGAGCAATCACGCGACGCAGCCGGCCAGCCCCGAGCTGAACTGGGCGATCGGCACCTGGCAAGGCCGCATCCTCGACTATCCCCGCAACTGGGAGTCGGAGCGCTCCTGGGCCGTGGCCAATGTCGATGGCCGGCTGAAATGCTACTGGCAGTCGCGCGGCGGGCCGCAGGAGCAGATCAGCTGCGCGATCACCTCGGACGAGGTCGCGGTCGCGACGAGCAGCGGCGCGCCCAACGTCAAGCTGCGCCGCGACGGCGATCGGCTGCTCGGTACCTATCTGCGCGCGAGCGCGGACACGCATTACAAGATGGAGCTCAAGCGCGTCGGCCCGGCGGTCGTGCGCTGGCCCGACCTGTCGAAGCCACCGGCGGCGACCACCGAGACCCGCTGGGCCATCGGCCTATGGGCGGGCCAGATCCAGGACTACGGCAAGGGCAAGTCGGCCGGCCGCGAGCTGCGGATCGAGGTGGTCGACGAGGTCATGAGATGCCGCTGGCGCGACGTGGCGGTGCCGTTCACGCCGGTGCCCTGCGCCGTCACCGACCGCGCCGTGCTGCTGCGCTCGCGCGGCGGCTCGAACATCGAGCTCACCCGCGCCGGCGCCGCGCTGTCAGGCACGATCCGCGCGCGCGCGTCGGAGAAAATCTACCGCGTGTCCCTGCAGAAGCGTCAGTAGACGGCGCATGCGACGCTTTCCCTCCCTCTCCCCGCCCGCGGGGAGAGGGCAAGCCTGCGAACACCCCACATGCCCTCTCCCACCAGGCCGCGCGTTCTCGGCATCGATTTCGGCACCACCAACACCGTCGTCGCCATGGCCTCGCAGGCCGGGGCGATCTCGACCTTGCGCCTGCCCACGGCGCGCGGCGTGGCGACGGCCTTCCGCTCGGTGCTGGCGTTCCACGAGGGCGATCGGGGACAGCCGGTGGCCGAGATCGGACCGTGGGCGATCGAGGATTTCCTCAAGCATCCCGCCGGCACGCGGCTGATCCAGTCGTTCAAGACCTACGCCGCCAGCGCCCGCTTCGACGGCACGCGCATCTTCAACCGGACCTTCCTGTTCGAGGATCTGGTCGCCACCTATTTCCGGCACCTGTGGCGGCACGCCGATGGCGCGCTCGACCCGCGCGGCCTGCCGACCATCGTCGGCCGGCCGGTGAGCTTCGCCGGCGCCGATCCGGTCGACGCGCTGGCCATGCAACGCTACGCCAACGCGTTCGGGCTTGAGGCGCACTATGTCTACGAGCCGGTCGCCGCCTCGCTGTTCTTCGCCCGCGGCGTCAACGAGGACGCCACTGTCCTGGTCGGCGATTTCGGCGGCGGTACCAGCGATTTCTCGATCACGCGCTTCGCGCGCGAGGGCGATCGCGTGCGCGCCACGCCGCTGGCCCATGCCGGCGTCGCCTGCGCCGGCGATTCGTTCGACTACCAGATCATCAGCCACGCCATCTCGCCGCTGCTGGGCATGGGCGGCACCTACGTCTCCGACGGCAAGACGCTGACCATTCCCAACCACTTCTACGCCGCGCTGGCGCGCTGGAACCAGCTGGCGCTGATGAAATGGTCCAGGGACATGCGCGATTTGCGCGCGCTGCGCGAGCAGGCCGAGGATCGCGCGGCGCTCGACCGCTTCGTCGAGCTGCTGGAGAACGACTACAGCTACGCCCTGTTCCGCGCCATCTCCGCCGCCAAGGAGGCGTTGTCGAGCGAAGACAGCACGCGGCTGACCTTCCGCGCCGGCACGATCGACATCGACCGGAAGATCACGCGCCGCGACTTCGAGCGCTGGATCTCGGGCGAGCTGAACGAGATTCGCCGCACAGTGGACGAGACCTCGCGCCGCGCCGCGCTGCGTGACGACGACATCGACCAGATCTACCTCACCGGCGGTTCGTCCTTCGTGCCGGCCGTGCGCGCGATCTTCACAGAGCGCTTCGGCGCGGCGCGGGTGCATCGCGGCAGCGAGTTCGAATCCATCGCCCAGGGCCTCGCCCTGGTCGGCATCGAGCCCGACCCGACGCAATGGTACGTCACGGCGAAGAACGTTCCCTGAAGTCTATGATCTTCAAGAGGCTTGGGGGCGCGCCACTGCAGTGGCGCGCCCCGACCAGATAGCCACCACGCCCTACTTCGCGGGCGCGGGGCGGTCGCCGATCAGGCCGCGGGTCTTGAGGTCGTCGATCTCCGCCGTCGTCAGGCCAAGCAGGTCGCGCAGGACTTCCTGGTTGTGCTGACCGAGCGTCGGCGCCGGGCGGTCGAGGCGCGGTGGCGTGGCCGACAGGCGGATCGGCTGGCCGGCATAGAGCTTCGGGCCGACCTCCGGCGCGTCGATCTCGCGGAAGAAGCCGCGCGCGTTGAGATTCGCGTCCTCGACCAGGTCGCGGCCGTCGAGCACGGCGCCGGCGGCGATGCCGGCCTCCTGCAGACGGCGCATCAGCGCGTACGTGTCCTCGCCCGATGTCCATCCCCGCATCATCGCGTCGAGCGCATCGATGTTGGCGAGACGCGCAGCGGTGGTCGCGAAGCGCGTGTCGGTCGCCCACTCGGGATGATTGGCAACGCCTGAGAGCGCGCGCCACTGCGCGTCGCTCTCAATCGAGATGGCGATCCAGCGGTCCTCGCCGCGACAGGGATAGGCGTCGTTGGGCGCACGGTCGGGCAGCCGGTTGCCGTCGCGCGTCGGCACCGGTGTGCCCCGGCTGGCGGCGAGGCTGAACTCGCCGAGCAGCGCGGTGGTCGCCTCGCATTGCGAAAGGTCGAGATACTGCCCCCGCCCCGTGGCGCGCTGGTGGCGCAACGCCACGAGGATGGCGCTGGCCGCGAACAGCGCGGCCACCGGGTCGGGATAGGCGTTGCCGCCGATATAGGGCAGCTCGCCGCGATAGCCCATGAGGCTCGCCAGCCCCGACGCCGGATCGACATTTGTGCCGTAGGAGATGAAACCGCTCAGCGGCCCCTCGGCGCCATAGCCGGGCATCGAGCACAGGATGACGCGCGGGTTGATGGCGCGCAGACCGGCGAAGCCGAGGCCGTATTTCGGCATCACGCGCGGGCTGTAGTTCTCGATCACCACGTCGACATGCGCCACCAGCCGGCGCATCAGCGCCAGGCCTTCCGGCGTGTCAAACTCCAGGGTGATGTCGCGCTTGCCGCGCAGCAGGTCGTTGGTCTGCGAGTTGCGGTTCCAGTGCCGCTCGCCCGGCTCGTCGTCGGGATAGACGCCGAGGATCTTGGCTGTGGCCGGCGCCACGCTGAGCTCGCCCGCCAGCTTGCGGCTGGTGACGTGGATCACGTCGGCGCCGAGATCGGCGAGGATCCGGGTCGCGTGCGGCCCGGCCCAGACGCGCGTCAGATCGAGCACGCGCACGCCCGCGAGCGCGCCGGTCATGCCAGTTCTCCCCGGATCGCGGCGTCGTGCTCGCCCAAGAGCGGCGCGCGGCGCGCGACCGGCGGCGTCTCGCTCATGCGCACCGGAAAGCCGGCATGGGCATGCGCGCCGGCGATCGGATGCTCGACCTGCGTCCAGAACCCGCGCGCGTGGTACTGCGGATCGTTGAGGACTTCGCGCAGATCGTTGACGAAGCCCGCCGGCACGCGCTGCTTCTGGCAACCGAAGACCAGCGCCTCCTTGCGCATCGTCAGCAGCCGGGGCGTGACCGCGGCGTCGAAGGCCTCGGTGTGCTCGGAGCAGGTGAAGACGTCGGTGAAGCGCGGGTCGGCGCGGAGTGCGGCCATACCGATCAGGTCGAGGAAGCGAATGTATTGCTCCTGATTGGCGACGGCGATCGACACCAGCCCGTCGGCGACCCGGTAGATCGTGATCGGATGTGCCCGCTGATAGCGGTTGCCGATGCGCCGCTGAATGCGCCGGTTGTAGACCCAGCGCGTGATGGTGAACTGGTGGATCGAAGCCATGCATTCCTGCGTGGCGATCTCGACGTGCTGGCCACGTCCGCCCGAGTCGCGATGGCGCAGCGCCGCCATCGCGCCGACGAAGCCGTGCAGGCCGGCCATGCAATCGGGCTGCGGGCTGAGATTGGCCAGCGGCTGCCGCTCCGGGCTGCCACCGATATACATGTAGCCGCCCAGCGCGGCGGCGATCATCGGCGCGGCGCGAAAGCCCGCGTAGGGTCCCTCCAGCCCGAACGGCGTGATCGACACGTGGATCAGCCGTGGGTGACGTTCGCCAGCCGCCGCCGGCTCGAGGTTGAGCGCGGCCCGCCGGTCGGGATCGAGCGTCTCGACCAGTACGTCGGCGCGCGCGATCAGGCGTTCCAGCAGGGCGCGCCCCTGAGCGTCGCTGGTGTCGAGCGCCAGGCTGCGTTTGCCTGCGTTGAGGTAGAGATGCGGGGCGCGGGTTTCGGTGGTGTCGCGCGGCGCGTCGAACGGACCGGCGCGGCGCAGCGGATCCGACGCGTCGGGCGCCTCGACGCGGATGACGTCGGCGCCGAACGCGGCGAACGGCCGCGCGCACCACGCGCCCGCGACATCGGCGCCGAGATCGATCACCCGCAGGCCGGCGAGCGCCGTCAATGGATCACTCCCTTCAGGCGCGGATCGAGCACGTCGCGCAGCGCGTCGCCGACGAAGTTGAACGCCAGTACCATCAGGAAGATGGCGACGCCGGGCACGATCGACAGCAAGGGCTGCTGCTGGAGCAGCGGAAAGGCCTGCTGCAGCATGTTGCCCCAGGTCGGCGTCGGCGGCTGCACGCCCACGCCGATGAAGCCCAGCGCCGCCTCGGTCAGTACCGCGTACCCCATCGACAAGGTCGCCTGCACGATCAGCGGCGCAACGGTGTTGGGCAGGATGTGGCGGGCCATGATGCGCAGGCGGCTCAAGCCGCCCGCCTCGGCCGAAGCGATGAAATCCTGCTCGCGCACGGCCAAGCCCTGGCTGCGCACGATGCGCGCCATCCACGGCACGTTGGCGATGCCGATGGCGAGGATGACCGTGCCGATCGAGCTGCCCATCACCGCCGCCAGGCCGACAGCGACCAGCAGGCTGGGAAACACCACCAACGCGTCCATGAAGCGCATGACGACGTCGTCGGTCCATCCCCGGAAGTAGACCGAGATCAGGCCGAGCGGCGCGCCCACCAGCACGCCGATGCCGACCGCGCCCAGGCTGACGATCAGCGCAGTCTGCGTGCCGACGATCAGCCTGGAGAGCGTGTCGCGGCCCATGCGGTCGGAGCCCAGCAGGTGATCGGCGCTGATGCCGGCCATCATGCGCTTGAAGTCCATCGCCTGCGGATCGTAGGGCGTGATCCACGGCGCCAGCAGCGCGCAGAACACGATGACCGCGATCACCAAGACGCCGAAGGCGGCCTGCGGCACCGCGAGCAGCTTGGCCGCGACGGCGAGCCACGGCCAGCGCCGGCGCGGCGCGTGGGTGATGGTGGGCAGGGCCGGCGCGGCGTCAGTCATTGTACTTGATGCGCGGATCGAGCCACGCATAGGCGATGTCGGTGGCCAGGTTGGCCAGCAGCACCGCCAGGGCCATGATCAGCACGCTGCCCTGCACGACGGTGAAATCCTGCTGGAAGACGGCCTGGACCAGCAGCTGCCCCATGCCGGGAATGCGGAACAGCGTCTCGATGACCACGGCGCCGGCGAAGATGCGGCCAGTCTGCAGGCCGAGCACGGTGACCACCGGCAAGAGCGAGTTGCGCAGCGCGTGGATCCAGATCACCACGCGCTCGCCCATGCCCTTGGCGCGCGCCGTCCGGATGTAGTCCTGCGCCATCACCTCGAGCATCGCCGAGCGCGTCTGGCGCATGATCAGCGCGCAGCTCGTGATGCCCAACGAGAAGGCCGGCAGCAGCATGTGGCGCAGGCCTTCGAGCGGATCCTCGAAGATGCTGACGTAGCCCTGGGTGGGCAGCCAGCCTAGAGTCACGCCGAACAGCAGGATCATCATGATGCCGAGCCAGAAGCCCGGCACCGCCACCGCGCCGATCGAGATCACGGTGGCCAGGTAATCGAGCGGCCGGCCGCGATAGACCGCCGAGACGATGCCCGCCGGCACGGCGATCAGCACCGAGACGATCCACGCCACCAGACCGAGCTGCAAGGTGATGACGGCGCGTTCGCCAACCTCGTGCGCCACCCGCCGGTTGTTGATGGTCGAGCGGCCGAGGTCGCCGGCCAGCGCGTCGCCCAGCCAGATCAGGTAGCGCACCACCAGCGGCTGGTCGAGATGGTGCTGGCGGCGCAGCAGCTCCATCTGCTTGGCGTCGAGCGCCTCGCCCGGGCCGATGAAGGCGCGCACCGGATCGCCGGGGATCGCCCACATCATCGCGAACACCAGGAACGTCACGATCAGCAGGACCGGGACGATCTGCAGCATTCGGCGCGCAATATACTGGCGCATGGCTCGATCCCGGGCGCGTCAGGCGCGCAACCAGAGCTCGCGCAGGTTCATCTTGCCGTCGTTGGCCAGCAGCGTGTCGAGATTCTGCACGCGGGTGTTGGCGGCGGAGTAGGTCACGCCGTAGAGCAGCGGCGTGAACCACGCCTCGCCGAGCACGATCTCGTCGATCTTGCGGTAGATCTTCTTGCGCTCGGCGATCTCGTAGAGCGCGGCGCCCTGCTCGACCAGCGCGTCGACATCCGCCCGCTTGACCTTGCCGGCGTTGTAGAAGCCGTCGCTGCGATATGCCAGCGAGCCCATCCAGTCGGGCTCGGGATAGCGGCTCCAGCTGGTGAGGAACATGTCGCCGGCGGTGCCGGCGAAGAAATTGCTGGTCGCCGCCTGCACCGACTGGACGGTGATCTTCATGTCGATGCCGATGGCCGAGAGCTGCGCCTTGACGATCTCCGCCGATTGCGGGTGCGTGGGGTTCGACCAGGTGATGCCCTCGAAAGCGAAGCCGTTGGGCTTGCCGGCCTTCTTCAGGTAGTCGCGCGCCTTGGCCAGATCGAATTTTGGCCTGGGCACCGTGGCGTCGTGCGCCCAGGTTCCAGTCGGCCACATGCCGCCGTCGGCGGTGATGAACTTGCCGAAATACATAGCCTGGTTCACCGCCGTCGGGTCGATGGCGTGCGCCACGGCGAGCCGCAGGTTCACGTCGTTGAACGGCGGCTTGCCCTTGTTGAAGCAGGCGAGGTAGCCGACCGTGCCGCCGTCCATCTTGGTGATGCGGAACTTGCGGTCGGACTGGAACGCCTGCACGTCCTTCATCGGCAAATTGGCGATGTCGATCTCGCCGGCGCGCAGGGCGGAGACCAGCACGGTCTCGTCAGCGATCGCCTTGATGGTGATCTCGTCGAGATAGGGCAGCTTGTTGCCCGCCGCGTCGCGCCCCCAATAATTCTCGTTGCGCACCAGCCGCACATGGCTGCCGGTGACGACCTCGGCGACCTTGAACGGCCCGGTCGCCGCCGGCTTGAAGCCGTAATCGGCGCCGAGCTTGGCCACCGCCGTCGGCGAGTTCATGCAACCGCCGCGGTCGGACAGCACGCCCAGGCCGGCGCCCCAAGGCTGGTCGAGATTGAAGCGCACCTTGTGCTTGCCCAGCACCTCGACCGATTTGATCGCCGTCATCGAGGCGCGCGGCGTCGCCTTGGTGTCGGGGTTCAGCACGCGTTCGATGTTGAACTTCACCGCCTCGGCGTCGAAGGCGGTGCCGTCCTGGAAGGTCACGCCCTCGCGCAGGTTGAAGGTGATGGCGTGCGGCTCCTTCGACACCTCCCACGACGAGGCCAGCGAGGTTGAGGCGCGCGGATTGAGCGCCTGGTCGGCGTCGACCAGCTGGTCGTAGATCTGCCGCCAGTAATAGGCGTCGCCGCCCGAGCGCCCGAGGATCGCGTCGAGCGAGGTGGGAAACAAGCCATAGCCGACGCGCAGATGGCCGCCGTGGCGCGGCTTGTCCTGCGCGATGGCCGGCGCCGGCAGCGCCGAGACCAGCGCCGCAGCCGCGGCCGAGACTCCGAGAGTCCGCCTGTCGATCGTCTTGCCCATCGTGTTTCCTCCTCGCGTCCAGCCATGCGCGCCGGTTTCGCAGCGTGATCCGTCGGCGTTGACCGCACGATCGGAGGCGCGTGAAGCACAACACATGCGCGGGGGCGCAGCAATACGCGCCACGCACGGCAGCAACGCGGCGCACGCCTTGCGGGTTCGCGACATCCGCACCTAGACTTTCAGTCCGCGCTGTCATCGGCCATCGAGAGCCGAACCATCGCGCCCCGAGGGAGGGATCACGCCGATGATGGCTGCCGCGCCGATCCTGCGCGTCGAGGACCTCGACGTGCGCTTCCGCGGCCCGGCCGGCGTCACCCGCGCGGTCAATGGCGTGTCCTTCGATCTGTGGCCGGGCGAGACCCTGGCCATCGTCGGCGAGTCCGGTTGCGGCAAGTCGGTGACGGCGATGTCGGTGCTGCGGCTGATCCCCTCGCCGCCCGGCGAGATCGCCGGCGGCCGCATCCTGCTCGCCGACCGCGATTTGCGCGGCCTGCCCGACGCCGAGATCCGCCAGGTGCGCGGCAACGAGATCTCGATGATCTTCCAGGAGCCGATGACGGCGCTCAACCCGGTGCTGACCATCGGCTACCAGATCGGCGAGGCGCTGATGCGCCACGAGGGCCTCGATGGCGCGGCGGCGCGCGCGCGGGCCGTCGAGCTGCTCGACTTCGTGCGCATCCCCGAGCCGGCACGACGCGCGCGGCAGTATCCGCACCAGCTCTCGGGCGGCATGCGCCAGCGCGCCATGATCGCCATGGCGCTGGCCTGCAAGCCCAAGGTGCTGATCGCCGACGAGCCGACCACGGCGCTCGACGTCACCATCCAGGCGCAGATCCTCAATCTCATCGTCGATTTGCAGAAGCGTCTCGGCACCGCCGTGATCCTGATCACCCACGATCTCGGCGTCGTCGCCGAAACCGCCGATCGCGTGCTGGTGATGTATGCCGGCAGCAAGGTCGAGGAGGCCGACGTCGCCGAGTTGTTCGCGCGCCCCCTGCATCCCTACACGCGCGGCCTGCTGGCCTCGGTGCCGCGCCTGGCGCTGGGCGAGGACGCCGACACCGAGGCCGAGACTCGGCTGGCGGAAATCCAGGGCATGGTGCCGCCGCTATCCGACCTGCCACCGGGCTGTGCCTTCGCGCCGCGCTGTCCCCTCGCCGACGCCACGTGCCAGACCATCGCGCCCGCGCTGCGCGAGATCCGTCCCAGGCATGCGGTCGCCTGCCATCACGCCCGGGATGTCGGACCATGAGCGCGGCGGCGCCGGTGCTGGCCGTCGACGGCCTGACCAAGCACTTCCCGGTGCGCCGTGGCGTATTCAGCCTGGTGAGCGGCCACGTGCACGCCGTCGACGGCGTCAGCTTCGCCATCGGTCAGGGCGAAACCTTGGGCCTGGTCGGCGAAAGCGGCTGCGGCAAGTCGACGGTCGGCCGCTCCGTGCTGCGTCTGGTCGAGCCGACCGCCGGCAGCATAAGGCTCGACGGCGTCGACATCTCGCACGCCGACCGCGCGGCGATGCGCACGCATCGGCGGCAGATGCAGATCATCTTCCAGGATCCTGTGAGCTCGCTGAACCCGCGCATGACCGCTGGCGACATCGTCGGCGAGCTGCTGGAGGTGCACGGCATCGCCCGCGGCGAGGCCAAGCGCGCGCGTGTGAGCGAGCTGTTCGAGCGCGTCGGCCTGCGCGCCACGCAGATCGACAACTATCCCCATGAATTCTCCGGCGGGCAGCGCCAGCGGCTGGGCATCGCACGCGCGCTGTCGCTCAGCCCGAAGCTGATCGTCTGCGACGAGCCGGTCTCGGCGCTCGACGTCTCGATCCAGGCGCAGGTCGTCAATTTGCTGAAGGATCTGCAGCGCGAGTTCGGCCTGTCCTATCTGTTCATCGCCCACGATCTCGCGGTGGTGCAATACATCAGCCACCGCGTCGCGGTGATGTATCTCGGGCGCATCGTCGAGACGGCGCCGCGCCGCGCGCTGTTTCGCATGCCGCGGCACCCCTACACCGAAAGCCTGCTGGCGGCCGTGCCGGTGGCCGATCCGACGCAGCGGCGCGAGCGGCGCATCATCCAGGGCGACGTACCCAGCCCGATCGACCGGCCGACCGGCTGCCACTTCCACACGCGCTGCCCCTACGCCGAGGCGCGCTGCCGCGTCGAGGCGCCGGCGCTGCGCGAGGTCGCGCCCGACCATCACGTGGCCTGCCACCTGCGCTGATCACGAGGACCGAGGGATGAGCTGGAAGAACGAAATCGACGAGCTTCACCGCCGGCAGGAGATGGCCAAGGCGCTGGGCGGGCCCGAGGGCATTGCGCGCCAGCGCGAGCGCGGCAAGCTGACGGCGCGCGAACGTATCGACGCGCTGGCCGATCCCGGCAGCTTCCGCGAGAGCCGCGGTCTCGTCGGCAGCGGCACCTACGAGAACAACGCGCTGACCGCCTTCACGCCCAAGGGTTCGGTCGAGGGCACGGTGCGCATCGATGGCCGCAAGGTCGTGGTCAGCGCCGGCGACTTCACCGTGCGCGGCGGCTCCGGCGGCTCGAGCGGCCGCGGCACGATCGGCCAGGAGTATTCGCCGGTCGAGCGCGCGCTGGAATGGCGCCTGCCCTACATCCGGCTGCTCGACGCGGCGGGCGGCAGCGTGCGCGGCTTCGAGACCATCGGGCGGACCTACCTGCCCGACGGCAACGCCTGGGGCCAGCACGACGTGCGCATGCTGCAGGTGGCGCCGGTCGTGTCGGCCGTGCTCGGCTCGGTCGCCGGCCTGCCGGCGGTCGAGGCGCCGCTGTCGCATTTCTCTGTGATGGTGAAGAACATCAGCCAGATCTTCCCGGGCGGTCCGCCTGTCGTGAAGGCGGCGCTGGGCTACGACATCACCAAGGAGGAGCTCGGCGGCGATCAGATCCATACCCGCGTCAGCGGCTGCGTCGACAACCTCGCCGAGACCGAGGCCGACGCCTTCGCCCAGATCAGGCGCTGGTTGAGCTACCTGCCGAGCAGCGTGCACGAGATGGCGCCGCGCGGCGATGCCTCTGATGATCCGGCGCGCACAGAAGAAGCGCTGCTGTCGCTGATGCCGCGCGACCGCCGCCGCGTCTTCAACACTCGCAAGCTGCTCGACCTCGTGCTCGATCGCGGCTCCTTCTTCGAGATCTCGCCGTTCTACGGCCGCGCCCGCATCATTGGGCTGGCGCGGCTCAACGGCTATCCCGTCGGCGTCATGGCCAACAACCCGATGTTCCAGGGCGGCTCGACCGACGTGGCGGTCGGTTCCAAGGTGATGCGGCTGATGCAGCTTTGCGACACCTTCCATCTGCCGCTGATTTCCTTCGCCGACGAGCCGGGATTCCTGGTCGGGCTGGAGTCGGAGAAGCAGGGCATCGAGCGCGCTGGCGCGCGACTGATGAGCATGGTCAATCTCAGCCGCATGCCCTGGTGCACGATCGTCATCGGCCGGCTCTACGGCGTCGCCGGCCAGTGCCAGCATCGCCCGCACATGTTCCGGCGCTATTGCTGGCCATCGGCGAATTGGGGCTCGATGCACATCTCCGGTGGCACCGCCGCCGCCTATCGCCGCGAGATCGCCAACGCGCCGGATCCCGACGCCAAGCTACGGGAGATCGAGGCCAGACTGCAGGCGCTCGCCTCGCCCTTCCGCACCGCCGAGGTCACCGGCCAGGAGATCATCGATCCGCGCGAGACGCGCGCCATGCTCACCGAGTTCGTCCAGGACGCCCAGGCGATCCTGCGCGAGCAGCTCGGCCCACCGGCGATGCCGTATCTGCCGTGACGCCGGTCGGGCGCGCGCCCACGCGGGCTCGCTAGTACGGGGAGTCGAACGGCAGGCCCGCAGTCTCTCGGAGCGTACCATCAGGCAAGGCCTCGACGACCTGCCCTACCCATGTCATGTCGGGTTGGCTGAGCTCGGCGGCATGGACGCGGATACCCCACAGCTGGGCCAACTCCTTCATCAGATCCAACCCCTCCAGGTTGGCGACGCCGCAGCCGCGGAACTCGAAGCGCGTGGCGGGATGGCGCGAGAAGTAGGGCTTGAGGCTCGCGAACATAGCGCGCCGCCTGCGCACATCTTCGACGGTGAAGGACCGGTCGCCCAGCCTCGGTTCGCCGGCGGGGTTTTCGGTCTTAGGGATCCAATTGGCATG
>Ga0194122_10004372_pt1 | contig 13864 bp, 11 predicted proteins | sample TA2MahCa10mmetaG_FD_155487 | JGI IMG/M metagenome (GOLD analysis project Ga0194122, IMG submission 155487) | Freshwater microbial communities from Lake Tanganyika, Tanzania - TA2015021 Mahale Deep Cast 10m | ecosystem: Environmental > Aquatic > Freshwater > Lake | place: Tanzania: Lake... | reverse complement strand
CAATCACCACGGCCGCCAGCAGAGCGATCGCGCGGATCGGCCACTGCAACAGCCACATCAACGAACCCATGACAACCGGGCAGGGATCAACCCCCGCAACGTCGTCATGGGTTCAGCAGGGCACCAACCAGCCTGGCGTCAAACAGCAACGCTTGCGCGGCTGTGCAGGGCTTCCCGCAGGCCGCGCACCACCGCCACCATCGCCAGCGGATCCGCCAGCCGGTTGACGGCCGAGCCCACGCCCACCCCGGCAGCGCCGGCGGCAATCGCCAGCGGCAGGGTGACGGCCGACAGGCCGGAGGCGCACAGCACGGGAGCCTCGCAACCGGCCGCAGCCAGGGCGCGGCTGATCGCATGGGCCGCCGCCAGGGTGGGGGCGGCCTTCTCAATCAGGCCGAGGGTGCCGGCGCTGAAGGGCTTGGCGCTGGTGCCGCCCTCGGTCTGGATGATGTCGGCGCCGGCGGCCACCAGATCCACCGCCAGCTGCTCCTGCTGGTCGAGGGGCAGCACGTGGGGCACGGTGACGCTCAGCACCACCTGGGGCAGCAGCGCCCGGGTGCGGCGGGTGAGCTCCAGCACCTCGGCGGCGTCGAAGATGCGGCCCTGGGGATAGAAGGCGTCGTAGTTGCCGATCTCCACCATGGCGGCTCCGGCGGCCACGGCGGCGGGGAACAACTCAGGCTCCACCGCGCTGACGCAGATCGGCAGGTGGCTGGCTTCGGCGGCGCGCCGCACCAGCGCCGGATCACAAGCCACATCAATCAGATCGGCGCCGCCCTGGCCGGCCGCCTGGCTGATGCGCTCTACTGCAGCGGCATCGAAGTTGGTGAGGCCGGCGATCACCTTGAGCAGGCGCCGCTCAGCCAACGCGGCCTGCAGCGCGCTGGGCAGCTGATCGAGACGCGACTTCGCAACCATGGAACGCAACCGTTGGGATAGTGGGGTGATTCTCCCATCCGGGCCACGCTGGAGCCCCGACCACCTGCGCCTGCACCGCCAGCTGCGGCGCCACCCGGAGCTGCTGCCGGCCGGGGCCACGCTGCTGCTCGCGGTGTCCGGCGGCCAGGATTCCATGGCGATGCTGGCCCTGCTGCACGACCTGCAGCGGTTGCACCACTGGCGCTTGCTGCTGTGGCACGGCGACCACCGCTGGCGCCCTGAATCGGGCCGCCAAGCTGCGGAGCTGGCCGCCTGGACCGCCGCCCAGGGGCTGACCCTGCACATCGATCGCTGGGAGCAGCCGCCCGCAGCGCCCAACGCCACAGCGCAGCCCAGCGAAGACGCCGCCCGCGCCTGGCGCTACGGCCAATTGGAGGCCCGGGCTCGGCAGCTGGGGGCCAGCCATGTGGTGACCGCCCACACCGCCAGCGACCGGGCCGAAACCCTGCTGCTGCACCTGGCCCGCGGCAGCCACCGCCGCGGGCTGGCCAGCCTGCGCCGCCTGCGCCCCCTCGCCGACGGCCCGAGCCCGCTGCTGCTGGCACGGCCGCTGTTGACCTTCTCCAGAAGCGACACCGGCCGCCTCTGCGCCCAACTGGATCTGCCGGTGTGGCACGACCCGAGCAACAACGACCGCCGCTACAGCCGCAATCGCATCCGCGCCGAGGTGCTGCCCGTGCTGGAAGCCCTGCATCCCGGCGCCGCAGCGCGCATCAGCGCCCAGGCCGAGCGGCTGGTGGACGAGGTGGACAGTGGCAGCGAACTGGTGGACCTGGCCCTGCAAGCCCTCGGCAGCACCAGCGCCCCGCAAGCCACGCCAGCCCTGCAACGCCGGCTGCTGGTGGCCCTGACCCCCGCCAACCAGCGCCAACTGCTGCACCGCTGGCTCGAGCACCACACCGGGCAGGTGCTGGCGGCCCGCCCCCTGGAGGACCTGCGGCAGCGGCTGCAATCCGACCAGGCCCCCGGCAGCGCCCAACTGGGCGCGGGTTGGCAGCTGCGCTGGGATCGCCCCACACTGTGGCTCGACCCGCCATGACCGCCGCCGCCATGGCCGCCACACCAGACCCTCTGCAACAGCGCTACGAAGCGATTGAGCGGGTGTACAGCGAACGGCGGTGGGACGACGTGGCCCGGCGGAGTGAAGAGCTGCTGCTGGAGCTGCCCAACGACCCCGGCCATCCCCTGCGCCAAAGGCTGCAGCTGCTGCTCGGCCACACCTATTTGTATGGCTACCAGGATGTGGCGACGGCAGCCGGCTTCTACAGCCGGGTGCAGGCGGCCACCAAGGAGCCGGTGCTGCTGGACATCGCCGCCCTGGGCCTGGAGCAGTGCGCCAGCCATTCAGCGGCCGTGAACCCCGCCCCGACGGGCACCAGCGCCAGGCCCGCCATGCCCTGGCTGCAGCAGCTGGGCGGCAGTAATCCGGCGGCCGCTGCACCAGCAACTGCCCCGGCTGTGCTGGCGGTGGACGTGATCGAGGAGCCCGAGCTGATCGAGGTGGCCCAGGCCGATCCGGCCCAAGCTGAAGAGCTGGAGCTGCCGAGCGAGCCGATCAACCGCCTCAGCCCCGAGGAGATGGCCGAGCTCTCCAAGGGGCTGTTGCGGGTGGTGATCCGCTGAGACCGCTGGCGCCGCCCGCTGGGCGTCAGCCCACGGCTGCGGCGGAGCGGCGGCGGCGGGTTCGGCCGGCGGGTTCGGGCTCGAGCTCGGCCGGTGCCGGTGTTTTCACAGCCACGGTGGTCGCCGCAGCTGCAGGCGCGGCAGCGGCAGCGGGAGCGCCAACGGTCGCGAGTTGACGCTGGGGTGCCGGAACGCTGCCATCGCGGCCGCGGCCGCCATCCCGACCGCCCCGACCCCGGGGTGCCGGACGGCTATCGGGCTCGGCATCGGCACGGCCCTTGTAGGCCGGCGTGCCGGCAGGGGCGGGCTGCACCAGACAGATGATCAGCGGCTCCACCTGCAGCTCCCGGCGCAGGCGGCGCTGCAGGCCCACCTCCACCTCGCGCTGCACGCCCACCCAATCCACGTCGGGGGCCTTGCCGCCGGTGTTGCGGCAGAGCTGGTTCCAACGGTTCTCCAGCACCCAGCCGATTTCCCGCTCGGCCCACATCGAGAGCTTGCGGGCATCGGCTGTGGTCACCACGCCGCGGATGTTCACCCGCGGCGGCGCGGCCATCACCCCATCGGTGCTGATCACGGCCAGCAGGGTGATCACGCCGTCTTCGGCCAGCTGCTGGCGCTCCTTGAGCACCCGGGCATCAACGATGCCGTTGCGGGAGGCATCGAGCAGCTCGATGCCGGCTTTCACCGGATCGCCCTTGCTGATCGAATCGGGGCTGAGCTGCACCACATCCCCGTTGTCGATGATCAGGATGTTGTCGGCCGGAATGCCCATCGATTGGGCGGTTTTGCTGTGGGCCACCAGCATGCGGTGCTCACCGTGCACCGGCACGAAGTATTTGGGCTTGGTGAGGGCCAGCATCAACTTCTGGTCTTCCTGGAAGCCGTGGCCAGACACGTGAATGCCCTCGCCCTTGCCATAGACCACCTTGGCTCCCTGCATCATCAGGCGGTCGATCGTGTTCACCACCGAGATGGTGTTGCCGGGAATCGGGCTGGCCGAGAAGATGATCGTGTCGGTGCTCTTCACCTGCACCTGGGGATGCTCACCGCGGGAAATGCGGCTCAGGGCGGCGAGCGGCTCACCCTGGCTGCCGGTCATCAGCAGCAGGGTTTCGCGATCGGGCAGATCACGGATCTGCTTGATCGGCACGAACAGATCATCGGGGGCGCGCATGTAGCCGAGCTCGCGCGCCTTGGCGATCACGTTGAGCATCGAGCGGCCCAGCAGACCCACCTTGCGGCCGTTCTTAAGGGCCAGCTCCAGGATCATCGACACCCGGTGAATCGAGCTGGCGAAGGTGGTGATGATCACCCGACCTTCCGCCTGGGAGATGTGGCGATCCAGGCAGGGGAACACCGAGCGCTCGGGGGGGCAGAAGCCCGGCACCTCAGCGTTGGTGGAATCGCTGAACAGGCACAGCACGCCTTGGTCGCCGTAGTGGGCCAGGCGAGCCATGTCGAAGGTTTCGCCATCCACCGGCGTGTGGTCAAATTTGAAGTCGCCGGTGAAAATCACCGTGCCCACCGGGCTGGTGATGGCCAGCGAGAAGCTGTCGGCCATCGAGTGGGTGTTGCGGATGAACTCCACCGAGAAGTGCTGGCCCACCTTCACCACATCGCGGGGCGCGACGGTTTGCAGGATGGTGCGATCCATCACACCGGCCTCCTCCATCTTGCCGGTGAGCATGGCCAGCGCCAGGCGCGGGCCGTGAATCACGGGGATGTTGAAGTTCTTGAGGTGGTGAGCAATCCCACCGATGTGATCTTCGTGACCGTGGGTCACGATCATGCCGCGGATGCGCTTCTGGTTTTCCTTCAGATAGCTGGTGTCCGGCATCACCACGTTGACGCCGTGCATGCCATCGCTGGGGAAGGCCAGGCCGGCGTCCACCAGCATGATGTCGTCGCCGTACTCGAACACGCAGGTGTTCTTGCCGATCTCATGCAGGCCGCCGAGGGGGATCACCCGCAGGGCCGGCTTCTTGATACCGGATGGGTTGGCGCCGTTGGAATGGGTCATACAAACAAAAACGATTTAGGGAATGGAAACAATCGGAATCGAACTGGTCTCAAGCCTTGGCGTCAGGTAGGACGCAGGGCGGCCAGGGTTTCAGAGAGGCGTTGTCGCACGTCGGCGGTGGCAGACAGCAAAGGAAGACGGGGGGCACCCACCGGCCAGCCGCAGAGCTCCAGGGCGGCTTTGACGGGGATGGGATTGGTGGTGCAGAACAGCGCCTTGCAGAGAGGCAACAGCTGCTCATGCAGGGCTAGGGCCTCGGCCAGATCGCCGGCGAGGAAGGCGCGGATCATGGCGCTGATCTCAGGGCCTGCCAGATGGCTGGCCACACTCACCACGCCCACCGCGCCCACCGCCAGCATCGGCAGGGTGAGGGCGTCGTCGCCGCTGTAGATGGCCAGGCGGTCGCCGCAGAGGGCCCGCAGGGCACTCACCTCTTCGGTGGTGCCGCTGGCGGCCTTGAAGCTCACCACGTTGGGGCAGTCGAGCAGCCGGGCCACAGTGGCCGGCTCCAGGCTGGTGCCGGTGCGGCCCGGGATGTTGTAAAGCATCAAGGGCAGCTCGGGAGCCGCCGCGGCCACGGCGCGGAAATGGGCCTCCAGGCCGTTTTGGGGGGGCTTGTTGTAGTAAGGCACCACCACCAAGGCACCATCGGCACCAAGGGCCGCCGCCTCCCGGGTGGCCTCCACCGCCTCAGCGGTGCAATTGCTGCCGCTGCCGGCAATCAGCTTGGCGCGGTCGCCCACGGCGCCCTTCACCGCCGCAAACAGGGCATGCTGCTCCGCCCAGCTGAGGGTGGGCGACTCGCCGGTGGTGCCGCACACCACCAGGCCATCGGACCCCTGGCTCACCAGGTGATCGGCCAACCGGGCCGTGAGCGCCAGATCCACCGAGCCATCGGCAGCAAATGGCGTCACCATCGCCGTGAGCACACGCCCAAATGGCGCAGCCGGCCCTGGCCCTGGGGTGCTGCTCAAGCGGCACCTCCTGGCGAAGCCGCCGGGCCCTGGATCAGCAGTTCGGCGATCTGGATGGCGTTGAGGGCGGCACCTTTGCGGATCTGATCGCCGCAGAGCCAGAGCTCGAGCGCATTGGGCTCGCTGAGGTCCTGACGGATGCGACCCACGGCCACCGGATCCCGACCCGTCACATCGGTGGGCATGGGGAAGCGGTTGGCCTCGAAGTTTTCCAGCAGCTCCACGCCAGGCGCCACCGCCAGCAGGGCGCGGGCCTCGTCCACCGGGAAAGGCTCGTGAAACTCGATGTTGACGGCTTCCGAGTGGGCCCGCAGCACCGGCACCCGCACGCAGGTGGCCGAGAGCCGCAGCTCGGGCGTGCCCATGATCTTGCGGGTCTCGTTGACCATTTTCAGCTCCTCTTCGCAGTAGCCGTTGGGCTGCAGCGGCGAGTTGTGCAGAAAGAGATTGAACGCCAGCGAGTGGGGCAGCACCGCACTCACCGGTTCACCACCCTCGAGCACGGTGCGGCTGAGGGTGCGCAACTCCTCCATGGCGCGGGCCCCGGCGCCACTGGCGCTCTGGTAGGTGCTCACCACCACCCGCCGGATCGCCCGCTTGGCCGCAAGCGGCGCCAAGGCCAGGGTGAGCAGGATCGTGGTGCAGTTGGGGTTGGCGATGATGCCGCGATGGCCGAAGGCGGCCTCCGGATTCACCTCGGGCACCACCAGCGGCACCTCCGGATCCATGCGGAAGGCGCTGGAGTTGTCGATCACCACGGCGCCGGCGCTCGCCGCCACCGGGGCCCACTGCTTCGACACCGAACCACCGGCGGAGGCCAGCACCACATCCACACCCGCGAAAGCCGAGGCCTCCACGGGCTGAATCGTGAGCGCCTGATCACGCCAGCGCAGGCTCTGACCCGCGGAGCGCGGCGACGCCAAGGGGATCAGCTCCGCCACGGGGAACTGCCGCTCGTCGAGCAGCTCCAACAGCTCCTGCCCCACCGCGCCAGTGGCGCCCAACACCGCCACCCGCAGGGGTCGGTTGGGCAGGGATAGGGGAGTGGGGGAAGGGGCGGTCTGGGCGGCGGTCAAGGGAGCGGGGATGGAATCGAAAGCTGGTGGCGGAAGCGGAGCGGGCTGAAACGGACCCGTGCCGGGGGCAAGAAGCTGCCGCAAAGAACAGGCCTGCATCCAGACCGAAACCTTGCTGATTGGGAAGCTATCGCCTTCGTCGTGCGCCGAGTGAACAATACGCGTTCAGGGCTCGGAACGGTCAGTTTCTAGGATGAAGGGCTGAAACTGTTTTCCATGAGCTCTGCTGCCGCCGCCGCCACCACGCTGACCGTCAAGGCCACCCCCCGCCCGGGCAGCCGCGTGGCCCTGGAGGTGGCCATCCCCGGCGGCCGCAGCCAGGCCAGCTACGACGCCGCCGTGGAGAAGCTGAGCCGCAGCATCAAGCTGCCCGGCTTCCGCAAGGGCAAGGTGCCCCGCCCGGTGCTGCTGCAGCAGATCGGCCCCCTGCGCATCCGGGCCACCGCCCTGGAAGACCTGGTGGATGCCGCCTTCCGCGACGCCCTGGAGCAGGAGCCGGTGGCGGCCATCGGCCGGCCCGAGCTCAGCGAAGGCTTCGAGGCCGTGCTGGAGCGCTTCGAACCCGGCAGCGCGCTCACGATCACCCTGGAGCTCGACGTCGAGCCCACCCCCACCCTCAAGGCCACCAAGGGCCTCAAGGCCGAGGCCGAAGCGATCGCCTATGACGCCGCCCGCGTGGACGAGTTGATCGAGCAATCGCGCAAGCAGCTCGCCGCCCTCGTGCCCGTGGAGGGCCGCGCCGCCGCCAGCGGCGATGTGGCCGTGCTCAGCTTCAGCGGCGTTTACGCCGACACCAACGAGGCGATCAGCGGCGGCAGCAGCGATGCCATGGAGGTGGAGCTGGAGGAGGGCCGCATGATCCCTGGCTTCGTTGAGGGCGTGATCGGCATGGCGGTGGGCGACAGCAAAACCATCGACTGCCAGTTCCCCGAGAGCTACCCCCAGGAGGACGCCGCCGGCCGAGCGGCCCGCTTCGAGATCAGCCTCAAAGACCTCAAGAGCCGGGAGCTGCCCGCCCTCGACGACGCCTTTGCCCAGCAAGCCAGCGACAAAGCCACCCTGGCGGAGCTGCGCGCCGATCTGGAAACCCGGCTCAAGGAGGATGCTGAGCGCCGGGCCAAGGCCAGCCGCCACGACGCCCTGCTCGCCGCCCTGGTGGAGGAGCTCGAGGTGGAGCTGCCCGAAACCCTGGTGCAGCAGGAAATCCGCAACCTGGTGGAGCAGACCGCCGGCCAGATCGCCCAGCAGGGGATGGACGTCAAAAAGCTGTTCACCCCCGACCTGGTGCGCAGCCTGATGGACACCTCCCGCCCCGAGGCCGAGGAGCGTCTGCGCCGCAGCCTGGCCCTCAAGGCCCTGGCCACCGCCGAAGCGATCGAAGTGGAAGCCAAAGAGCTCGACGCCAAGGTGAAGGAGATCAGCCGCGGCCTCAGCCAGCAGGGCAACATCGATCCGGAGCGGCTGCACCTGGCCGTGGCCGACGACCTGCTGCGCGACAAGCTCCTGGACTGGCTAGAAGCCAACAGCACCATCACCGAAAAAGCGCCCGAGGACGCTGCGCAGGAAGACGCTGCGAAGAGCGGTGATGAGGCCAAGCCCAAGGCGAAAGCCAAAGCGAAAGCAGCCAAGGCCGACCAGGGCGACGCCTGATCCGGGCCCGGTGCCGGGTCAAAGCCCATAGATTGCAACCACGAGCCCTCCCCCGCGCGTGATCGACGCCACCATCCGCCATCCCATCCACAGCAGCTGGAGCCCCAGCGGCTCCCCCGGGGTGCTGCCCACGGTGGTGGAGCAGTCGGGCAAGGGCGACCGCGCCTTCGACATCTACTCGCGCCTGCTGCGCGAGCGGATCATCTTCCTCGGCACCGGCATCGACGACCAGGTGGCCGACTCCCTGGTGGCTCAGCTGCTGTTCCTCGAAGCCGAGGACCCAGAGAAGGACATCCAGATCTACGTGAACTCGCCGGGTGGTTCGGTGACGGCTGGCCTGGCGATCTACGACACCATGCAGCAGGTGTCCCCTGACGTGGTGACCATCTGCTACGGCCTGGCGGCCTCGATGGGCGCTTTCCTGCTCTCGGGCGGCACCAAGGGCAAGCGGCTCGCCCTGCCCAATGCCCGAATCATGATCCACCAACCCCTCGGCGGCGCCCAGGGCCAGGCCGTCGACATCGAAATCCAGGCCAAGGAGATCCTGTTCCTCAAGGACACCCTCAACGGCCTGATGGCCGAGCACACCGGCCAGCCGCTCGAAAAGATCACCGAAGACACCGACCGCGACTACTTCCTTTCGCCGGCAGAAGCGGTTGAATACGGCCTGATTGACCGGGTGGTGACTGACGCGAGCCCGGTTTGATCCTTAAGGTCGGCTGACGAACCGTCGTTTCCCGTCGATCCTGGTCCCAGGCCCTCTGCCCGCCCGTCGCCGCCCCGAATGGCCAAGTTCGACGCCCACCTGAAGTGCTCGTTCTGCGGCAAATCGCAGGAACAGGTGCGCAAGCTGATCGCCGGTCCAGGCGTCTACATCTGCGATGAATGCATCGATCTCTGCAACGAGATCCTGGATGAGGAACTGGTGGACGGCCAGGGCAGCAGCGCCGGCGGGCGCCATACCCCGGACACCAGCCGCAGCAAGGCACCTGCCAAGAAAACCTCCAAGCCTGCTCCCACCCTGGCGGAGGTGCCCAAGCCCCAGGAGATCAAGGCCTTCCTCGACCGCCAGGTGGTGGGTCAGGAAGAAGCCAAGAAAAACCTGTCCGTGGCGGTGTACAACCACTACAAGCGCCTGGCCTGGCAGGGCGATGGCAAGGGTGAAACCGACCAGACAGCCACGCGCCTGCACAAGAGCAACATCTTGCTGATCGGCCCCACCGGCTGCGGCAAGACCCTGCTGGCCCAAACCCTGGCCGACATGCTCGACGTGCCCTTTGCGGTGGCCGACGCCACCACCCTCACCGAGGCGGGCTACGTCGGCGAAGACGTGGAAAACATCCTGTTGCGCCTGCTGCAGAAGGCCGATCTGGATGTGGAGCAGGCCCAGCGCGGCATCATCTACATCGACGAGATCGACAAGATCGCCCGCAAGAGCGAAAACCCCTCGATCACCCGCGACGTGTCCGGCGAGGGGGTGCAGCAGGCGCTGCTGAAGATGCTGGAGGGCACCGTGGCCAACGTGCCGCCCCAGGGCGGACGCAAGCATCCCTATCAAGATTGCATCCAGATCGACACCAGCCAGATCCTGTTCATCTGCGGCGGTGCCTTTGTGGGCCTCGAAGATGTGGTGCAGAAGCGGATGGGCCGCAACGCCATCGGCTTCCTCAGCGCCGATGGCAGCAGCCGGCCCCGCAGCGGCAAGGATCGCCATGCGGCTGAAGTGCTGCGCCACCTCGAACCCGAAGACCTGGTGCGCTACGGCCTGATTCCCGAATTCATCGGGCGCCTGCCGGTGAGCGCAGTGCTCGAACCCCTCGACACGCCTGCCCTGGAGGCGATCCTCACCGAACCGCGCGACGCCCTGGTCAAGCAGTTCCAGACGCTGCTCAGCATGGACAACGTCGAACTGGACTTTGAACCGGGAGCCGTCGAAGCGATCGCCATCGAGGCCCACCGCCGCAAGACCGGCGCCCGGGCTCTGCGGGGCATCGTGGAGGAGCTGATGCTCGATCTGATGTACGACCTGCCCTCCCGCAAGGACGTCAAGGCCTTCACCGTGACCCGGGAGCTGGTGGAGCAGCGCAGCAAGGGTCAGGTGGTGCCGCTGGGCGCCGCCAACCTCGACGAAGCCCAACAGGCCAGCGCCTGAAACCGGGCTCCCCGCCCCTGCACCGATGTCCGCCGCCGACCACCTGCAGGTGCCGCGCCAGCACGGCCTGTTCCTGCACCACGGCATCGACCTGGGCGACGGCAGCGTGGCCCACTACCTGGAAGGGCGCGAAATTCTGCGCAGCCCGGTGGCGGAGTTCAGCCGCGGCCAACCGGTAGCGGCGGTGCCCTACGCCGAAGGCACCTGCTCGCCGGCCGGCGTAACCCTGCGGCGGGCCATGGGCCGGCTGGGCGAGCAGAACTACAACCTGCTGTTCAACAACTGCGAGCACTTCGCCCACTGGTGCAAAACCGGCCGCCACCGCAGCGCCCAGGTTGAAGACTGGCTGCACACCGGCAGCCTCGGGGCCCTGGCCCTCGGCCAGTGGATGCCCGCCGCCATGCTCACCAGCGCCCGGCTGCTGCTGCGCCAGAACAACCAATGGGAGCAGGGCAAGGAGCTCGCCCGCCGCAGCCTGGCCCAACTCGACCAGCTGCGCCTGAGCCTGCAGCAGAAGCTGGAGGAGGAGCTGAGCCGGGCCGAGGCGCGCTGGGGCGAAGACCGCTTTGAAAGCCTGCGGCTGGCCGCCCAGAACCTGGCCGACCGGCTCACGGAGGTGGAAGAACTGGAAGAGCGGCTGCGGCGTCAGTTCGAACCGGGACAGGACCAGTAACCTCAAGCGGCGATGTCCAGCTACCAGCCCCTCCACCACAAGTACCGGCCCCAGCGCTTCGACCAGCTGGTGGGCCAGGAGGCGATCGCCGCCACCCTGGGCAATGCGCTGCGCACTGGCCGAATCGCCCCGGCCTACCTGTTCTGCGGCCCGCGCGGCACCGGCAAAACCTCCAGCGCCCGCATCCTGGCCCGCTCGCTCAACTGCATCGGCAGCGACGGGCCCACGCCCGAGCCCTGCGGGGTGTGCGAGCTGTGCACCTCCATCGCCGCCGGCAACGCCCTCGATGTGATCGAGATCGACGCCGCCTCCAACACCGGTGTCGACAACATCCGCGAGCTGATCGAGCGCTCCCGTTTCGCGCCCGTGCAGGCCCGCTGGAAGGTGTATGTGGTGGACGAGTGCCACATGCTCTCCACCGCCGCCTTCAACGCCCTGCTCAAAACCCTGGAGGAGCCGCCGCCGCGGGTGGTGTTCGTGCTGGCCACCACCGACCCCCAGCGGGTGCTGCCCACGATCCTGAGCCGCTGCCAGCGCTTCGATTTCCGCCGCATCCCCCTGCAGGCCCTGGAGCAACACCTGGGCTGGATCGCTGAGCAGGAGTCGATCGGCATTACCCCCGAAGCCCTGCACGTGGTGGCCCAGCGGGCCCAGGGGGGCCTGCGCGACGCCGAGAGCCTGCTGGATCAGCTCAGCCTGCTGCCGGCGCCGATCGAGGCCACGGCGGTGTGGGAGCTGCTGGGGGCGGTGCCGGAGCAGGAGCTGCTGGCGCTGGCCCGGGCCCTGGCTGGCGCCGAACCCCTCGCCCTGCTGGAGGGCAGCCGGGAGCTGCTGGAGCGGGGCCGGGAGCCTGCCGCCGTGCTGCAGGGGTTGGTGAGCCTGCTGCGCGATCTGGTGCTGGCCGGCACCGCCCCCGACCGGCTCGAGCTCACCAGCGTGTCGCCCCAGTTCCGCGCCGAGCTGCCCGAGCTGGCCCGCTCGATCGGCAAAGCGCGCCTGCTGCAGTGGCAGGCCCAGCTGAAGGGCAGCGAGCAGCAGCTGCGCCACAGCGTCAACCCGCGCCTGTGGCTGGAGGTGCTGCTGCTCGGCCTGCTGGCCGAACCGGTTGCCGCCGCCATGGCCGCCACCACCACAGCGGCTCCGGTGGCCGCTCCAGTCTCCGCGCCTGCATCAACCCCCGCACCCGCCCCAGCTCCAGCGCCAAGTCCCGTGGCCGGGGCCGCGGCCGCGCCACTGTCGGCACCCGCACCAACTGAAACGCCTGCGGCCGTGACGCCCAGCTCGGCAGCACCCGCTCCGGCCGCCGAAAACGCCACCAACCTGCCGGAGCTGTGGCAACAGATCCTGGCCGGGCTAGAGCTGCCCTCCACCCGCATGCTGCTGTCCCAGCAGGCCCAGCTGGTGCGCCTCGACGAGCGCCGGGCGGTGGTGCAGGTGGCCGGCAACTGGATGGCCATGGTGCAGAGCCGCCTCTCCCTGCTCGAGGCAGCCGTGGCCAAGGCCCTGGGCAGCCCGCGGCAGCTGGTGCTGGAGGGCGGCGGCGAACACACACCGCCCACCAGCGCCGCCCCAGCGCCAGCGGTCACCCGGGTGATCCCGCCACCAGCTCCTGCCGCAACTCCTGCACCGGTCCCCGCCCCGACTCCCGCGGCCGTGAGCCCGCCCGCCCCGGTGGCCGTGGGCCCAGTGGCCCAGCCTGCGGCGGCCCTGGAGGCTCCAACCTCCGCTCCACCTCAGCCTCCCGCTCCGGCCGCCCCCCTCGATGAGAAAGCGCGGCGGCTGGCCGAGTTCTTCAACGGCGAGGTGATCGAACTCGATGGCCCCCTCGACGCCATTCCCTCCAACGCAGCCGACGAGGCGGCGGCCTGAACAACCCGGGGCCAAGCGGACCCTCTAGCTCAAGCCGTGCCTCTAGCTCAGGCGGCAGCAGGATCCTCGATCGGTGCGTCCTCGTCTTCGCCGAGGTGCATGGTTTTGGCCCACACCAGGGTTTTGGGCAGCAGGGCCATGCGCAGGCTGGTCCAGGGAATCACCACAAACCAGTGGGCCAGGTAGGCGATGCCCAGGGCCAGGTTCCAGGGATTCATGGCTGGCAGGGCCGGGCCTTCGCCGGGCCGGCGGCAGCCGGCCAGGATCGCGCCGCCCGAGAGACCGAAGGCCACAAACGACAGGGGCCAGATCGTCGGCGGGGTGCGGGTGAGCACGGCGCCCAGCAGATCGGCGATCGCCACCACCGGCAAGCCGTACTGGAGGAGGAAAAAACAGGCCAGATCGAGCTTCTGGGCGCCGTTGAGCCGATCCGAGAGCAGACCGGGCCCATAGTCGAAAAAGCGCTGCAAGCCCCCTTCGGCCCAGCGCTGACGCTGGCGCCACAGGGCCGCCAGGCTGAGCACGGCCTCCTCCTGCACCGGCGGGTCCCAGAGGATGCCGATCGGTTGACGATCGAGCAGCAGCCGGAAGCTGAGGTCGAGATCGTCGGTGACCGTGGCCTCGTTGAAGCCACCGCTGCTGAGCAGGGCATCACGGCGCAGCAGCTGGCCGTTGCCCCGCAGCTCGGCCACACCGCCCACCGCCAGTCGGCCCTGCTGGATCACCGCATCCAGGGCCATCTCCATGGCCTGGGCCCTGGTGAGCCAGTTGGCGTTGGCATTCACCTCCGCCTTGCGCAGCTGCACCGCCGACCACCCGCCGGCTTCGGCGTAGGGGATCAGCCGCTCCAGGGTGTCGCTCTGAAGGTCGGCGTCGGCATCGAGC
>Ga0194122_10004365_pt1 | contig 13877 bp, 13 predicted proteins | sample TA2MahCa10mmetaG_FD_155487 | JGI IMG/M metagenome (GOLD analysis project Ga0194122, IMG submission 155487) | Freshwater microbial communities from Lake Tanganyika, Tanzania - TA2015021 Mahale Deep Cast 10m | ecosystem: Environmental > Aquatic > Freshwater > Lake | place: Tanzania: Lake... | reverse complement strand
AGAAGATCCAATTACTAGGGAGTTTTCATCAACAAACGCAGGTAAGGAGTATTCACTCAAGCAGATTACAGGGATTTTTATTTCATTTTGAATCCAGTTCGCCACAATTTTTGCTCCAATGCCAGAACCACCTAATCCACATAGAACTATGTTTTTAAAGGATTTATCTGTTGTTCTGATAGTGCTTTTTGATGCGATTTCAAGGGCATCGGCAATATTTTGAGGGAATGCTGCAATTAATGATTTCATATGTTTGTTTTAACTAAATTATAATGGAATATTTCCGTGTTTCTTTCTAGGGAGTGTTTCTGCTTTTTTCTCTAACATTTGAAATCCAGTAATTACTTTACCACGAGTCTCGCAAGGAAGTATCACATCATCCACAATTCCGCGTTCCGCTGCTCGGTAGGGATTCGCAAAGGTCTCTGCGTACTCTGCTTCTTTTTCCAGCCATTTAGCTTGTGGATCCTCAGCAGCCGCGATTTCTTTTTTGAAAATGATTTCGGCGGCACCTTTGGCTCCCATCACAGCAATTTCCGCCGTTGGCCATGCAAAATTCAAATCCGCACCAATACTTTTTGAGTTCATTACATCGAAGGCTCCTCCATAGGCTTTTCTTGTGATAACCGTAATTCTCGGCACTGTTGCTTCGGAAAAGGCGTATAATAATTTTGCCCCATGGGTAATAATCCCTCTCCATTCTTGGTCTGTGCCCGGAAGAAAACCAGGAACATCCTCAAATACCAACAATGGAATATTGAAGGCGTCGCAAAAACGCACAAATCTTGCGCCCTTGCGCGATGCATCGATGTCTAATACTCCTGCAAGCGCAGCAGGCTGATTGGCGACCACGCCTATGGTTTTTCCTTCTATCCGCGCAAATCCTACAACAATATTTTTGGCAAAGTCTGCTTGCACTTCTCGAAAGGATTGGTCGTCAATTACACAATCTACTACCTTGCGAATGTCATACGGTACATTTACGTTGTCTGGTAATATTTTTTCTATTTGTTGCTCTTTCGACGTGTTGTAATGAAAATCACTTGGTTCAGGAGCAAGTTCGTAGGCATTTTGCGGTAGATACGTTAATAAGTCGCGCACTTGTTTTAGGCATTCTACATCATTTGCGGAGGTGAAGTGGTTAACCCCTGATTTTTCAGCATGTGCTTTTGCCCCTCCTAAATCCTCGGAGCTAACTTCTTCGTGCGTAACGGTTTTGACAACATTCGGACCTGTTACAAACATGTAAGAAGTTTCCTCCACCATGAAAATAAAATCTGTAAGTGCAGGCGAGTAGACCGCTCCACCGGCACACGGCCCCATGATTACTGATAGCTGTGGGATTACACCCGAGGCGCGCGTGTTTCTGTAAAATATATCCGCGTATCCGGCCAATGAAACAACCCCTTCTTGAATACGGGCTCCTCCAGAGTCGTTTAAACCGATGACAGGCGCACCATTTTTCATGGCGAGATCCATAATGCGACATATTTTAGCGGCATGCGTTTCTGATAAAGAACCGCCTAATACCGTAAAATCTTGAGAAAAAACATAGACCAATCGACCGTGGATTTTACCAAAACCGGTCACGACGCCGTCTCCAGGAAAATGTTGCTTGTCAAGGCCAAAACTCGTTGCTCGGTGTTCTACGAAGGCGCCAATTTCTTCAAAGCTTCCTTCGTCAAGCAGTAAGGTGACCCGTTCGTGTGCGCTGAGCTTTCCTTGTTGGTGCTGTTTGGCAATACGATCTGTGCCTCCTCCTAGCTTTGCCGCTTTACGCCTGTTCAGTAAATCCTGATTTTTATCCATGTAAGTGCTAATTCCATACAAAAATAGTCAGAATCACGTGTCAAGAAAGGAAAATGCGGGGAATTTTGATTATTTCACCTTCGGATAAAACACCAAAAGCGTTAAAAATCCCAGAAACCCAACAGTAAGTGCTGCTTCAGGTAGTTTTACAAAGACGAGCAACCCATTGGCAACGGCAAAAAATCCCATGCGCAAATAAGCGTTCACTTGTTGTTTCTGCATAACGGCAAGGCGGTAGGCATGCGGGAGACTTTGTTTTTCTTCTTGCGTAATGCGCATCCATTCATTCAATACCAACAACGGCGCTAACAACCACCCTTGCTGAAACCCAATTTCTTCATAGGTCCAGAAAGCCGTAATCTCGTGTTGAAAATCAACAGAAGGCTGCTGCAAGTACACGCAAAAGTGAACAATGACAAGCTCTACACTAAACCAAACAAGGCCCCTAAAAAAAAACCGATTTACTGTATTAAGTTTTGCCTGAAGTTTTTTAAGACGTAGTGGCAAAAATGCTACCCTTACTAATTGATCTAATAGAAAAAATAAGAGGATAAAATAAAAGCCCCAACCCCAAAACAAAAATCCCATAAGAGGCAAAAGAATATCGCCTAGCAGGTTGCTGATAATGTCTGATTTTCTCATTTGATCGTGCGCAATGCGGCTCCTTTTAGTTCTTTCACCCGAGCTTTTGTTGGTGCAAATTCCGGATTTATTTTCAAGGCTTTCGCATAAGTAAATAGCGCATTTGTTGGATCTTTAATTTGCTCGTATAAAAGCCCTTTGTTGTGGAGTGATTCAACATGGTTAGGTTGATACTTCAAGGCCAAATCGTAGTAATAAAAAGCACTATCCGGTTCGTTGTACGTAAACTGTTTTAAACTTCCAATGTGAAAATAAGCGAGAAAATAACTTCTGTCTGCTTGAGCCATTTGCCTGTAATATTTCATAGCTTCATAGTCCTTACTAAACACCTCATATGCGTAGGCGAGCGGGTAAATCACATCCGGATCTTTGGGATTTAAGTTGTATGCAGAGGTGTAATATTCTATACACATTGGATTATTTATCGATTGATAATATGCACCAATGTAAAAGTACCCCTGCAGGAATTTAGGATCTAGTGAGATTGCCGTCTCATAAGACGAAAGCATCATCTTATAATTTTTTTTAAATCTGTAAATACTGCCTTTTAATACGTATGCATCGCGGTATTTTGGATTGATGCGTAAAGCTTTATTGATGAATTTAAATGCTTCGTCTTCATTTTGGTCAAATCCGTAATGATTCGCCATACCAATAAGTGCTTCCACATTGGTGGAGTCTTTCGTTAATACAGATTGAAAAATTCGTTTCGAATTTAATTTATCCGCGATTATTTCATGCGGGCTATACAACAATGCTTTTGCATAAAGAAGCCGCACATCTACGCGGTTACTGTCTAATTTAAAGGCCTCGGCTGCATCTTCTAAAAAAGGACGGTAACCGTTCTCCTCCAAAACATTTTCCAAGCGCATGTTTGCCCGCGCGATGAATAATTCAATTGAATCAGGATATAATTTAATTAAACTATCCAAAGTAGAAGAACTTAATTGATCTTGGGGTGTTTGTGTTTTAGGTGATGCTTCTTCATTTGTTGAACAGGCTGCAACATAAAAGCCGAGTATAAAAAGGAGAAATATTCTCATAGTGCGAAATTAGTTATTTTGTATGTCATGCCGATGTTCTTTAAATTTGTAGCATAAAAATATACCATGAAGTATAGGGTTATAGTCATTTTTAGTGTGCTCATTTTATTAGGGCAGCAACTACATGCGCAAGGATGTTCGCAATGCAAATTATTGGCAGAGCAAGGTTCTGAAGCAGATGAGCATTCTTTTGGCACGAACATCAATAGTGGAATTTTATACTTAATGGTAATTCCGTATGTGCTTCTTTTATTTTTATTTAGAAAACAGATATACCGGTTTTTTAAGCAGATGTTTAAACCAGAAAGTTAGAATCGTGCGGTAATTCCCCCGAGAAGCTGAAACCCCTGTACCGGATAATTAAAGAACCTGTTGTAACGGACGCTGGCCACATTGTTGAGTTGTAAAAATGCGGAGACTCGAGAATTGTAGCGGTATTCTGTTTGTAAATTGAAATCAAGAACTGGTTTCAAATTTACAATATACTGACCCTCCTCCATAGAAACACCACTCATTGTGCTATCGTATACCAATGCCCTTCTCCCAAATTCTAAATCACTGTCGAGTTGAAAATAGAACTTTTTAAAGAGGTTGTAATTTCCTCTCAGCACAAATTGAAGTTGAGGCAAATTCCAAGCATAAGCATTGTTATTGGTCTGGTAAGAATAGAAACGACCTATTCCGTCAATTTTTAATTTCTCATCCAATTGATAGGACAAAGACCCTTCTACTTTCATAATGCTCACCGTATCGTAAACAACCTTAAACGTATTGATTTTTACAGAGTCGTTTACAAAAAGCCCCATTCCAATGTGCCTTCCAAAACTAGCCACTGCATTAAAACTGATGCGTTTGCTAAGTGTTCCTTTAATACCCCCATAGAAATTAAACAGGTTGTTTTCGTTTCTTAGCGAATCTTGAACAATTTGAATGAAGGGGTTTAATTCTGAAAATCTTCTGAATGAGTTCTGCTTCAATTCCCCATTTATTCCAACGTAAGGAATGAAAATGTCGTTGAACATGGAATATTTAATTTCCACTTTTGGGTATAAATATACTCGTGTTTTTGAATATATATCGAAAGAAAGTTTAGCGCCTACTTCCACCTTTAAGCGGTTGTCAAACATTTGGGTTAAGACTCCTGGGGCAATATCAATAACAGTATTGTTTGTCATTAAGCTAGAATCAAGTGCAGAAAGCGCGGAATCAGCAATACCGTGTCTGAATCCATTAAAACGCACTGATAAATCGCCGTAAAATGTTTCGTTTAGGTAGCGGTACCAGCCCCTAAAATTAAAACCTGCACTGTGTTCCCTGCTATTCCATTTATCTAATGAATCAGCTTTATATGGTTTCGTGAAAAAGTAATTATACCGGGTATTGATAGCATAATTAAATGCCGATGAATCTCCATTCATGCCCTCAAAAGTTAACTCTCCTCCAATCGATTGGAAACGTTGTTTATTCGATGAATCGGCGTAATTAATCAGGGTGTCGATGGTTTTACGCGCACCATAGTAACGGAAGCCTTCATTGGCGTAGTTAAATTTCCCCTTTAACTGGTAGGTATTTTGCAATATATTTCCGTAAAGAGACACATTGGTTCTATCAAAATTTGCAGTTAAGTAGTCAACATTCTGTTTGCTAATTTTAGTTTGGAATGCGCTTAAATGTTGTGTGTGGCACCCGTAGTGGTATGCCCTTGATCGCGTGGAATTGAAATACAACTCCCCCAATGGCATAAGGGCAGATCCGATACCTGCCTTAGCATAAAAGGGGTATAGTTTTTTCAACTTCTCTGATGAAGTTTCAACGGTTGCCGCCTCAATTGTATCGAGGGTGATTTTTGTTGGCGCTTGAAAAAAAAGAATAGGGTAGTAAGGGACAGAAGAATTTTGTATTGAGTCCAATATTTTAGGGGAACTAAGTAGTCGAGTTGAAGGTTCAATGTCTCTTTGTCCTTTACCAATTACAGTAATTTGGTCAGGCTGCGCCCAAATGTTGGACATGCAGAATAGACACACAATAATGAGGATGTTGTTAGTCATTTATCTCAATTCTTTTTTGGTTTTCCTCCTCTTCTTTCTCTTGAGGGGTTTTGAGCTGCATTAATTCGTCCCAAAGTTCGTTTGCTTCCGTTAGAATGCCATCTGTTTCATTTGGATAGTGGTCTAAAACAGATTTAAGCGTTTGTTCTGCTTGGAAAAGTTCGTCGTTATTCATTTGTATACGCACTTGTAACATAAGGCCTTTCGCCACCCACAAATTATAACTTGGCTTCATTTTAAGTAATGATTTTATTTCCGCGTCAGCCTGAGGGTAAAGCGACTGTTTGTAATACATTTCGGCGAGCGTGTATTTGGCCTCTGAACCCATGGCTGTGGTTGTGTTTTTTACTAACCATTCGAGTGAAGGCTGGGCTAATTCGTAGTTGGAGAGCTTATAGTTGGAAATTCCTTTTGCATATTCGGCTTCTGTTCGCTGTTGATTATTTATTCCAACTGTTTGAAGTACTGCCTCAGATGCTTGTGCTGATTTTCCGTAGTTCTCTATCAAGAACGCACAACGCATTATTCCAATTTTCCCGGTGAGAATTTCTGAGGGCTTTGAGGCAATTTGATCGAGTTTTTCGTAATATTTTAATGCTTTTGTATATTCTTTAAGATTATAAAAATAATTAGCGCTTCTCCAGGCGGCCACTTCTGAAAATTCGGTTGTTGGTGTTTCGAGGAATCGTTCGAAATAACCAACAGCCTTTGTAGTGTCTTTGGTTTTGTATAAACAGTTTCCGATAAAGTAATAACTTTCATTAACAAATCGACCGGAGGGAAATTTTTTCAAATAAGCTTCAAACTTAGGAATAGCATCCTCATAAAAGTTTGATTTGTAGGCCTCTATTGCTGGGGAATAGTAGATATTTTCTTTCTCATCGGCAGAAATATTGGCACATGGGTAACGGTCTGCAATTTCCGTTGCCTCTTCTACTTTATTTTGAGAAGTGTAAACTTCCACTAATCCATTGACTGCATTAGCGCAGACGTCTCTTAATTCTTTGTACTCGTTGAGGATTTGCAAGAATTCGTCCTCAGCACTTTTGTAATTCCCTTGTTTGAAATAAATGTCTGCGATAGCCAATTTAACATCCACTACAAATTGATTTGTTGGATAATCGTAGATAAATTCTTTAAATACTTTTAGAGCGTTGGGATATTCTTTAATCGACATGTAAGCCCACCCCAAATCGTAGCGGCCACGCATGAGGTATTTGGAAGAACCATAATCATTAATTAAACGATTTAATGCATCGATTTTCTCAGAGACTTGTCCGTTGTAACCGTAGGCTTTCGAAACGTAATATAAAGCCTTGTCGTTGTAGTCGGTATTCATTTTAAAGGCTTCTTTATAATACTGAATAGCTAAAAGGTTGTCATCTTTTTGTTCTCTTACATAGAAGCAATCTGCAACTCTAAAGCAAGCATCTATTTTTTTTGCATCATCTTGGGGGCTCAATTGCAAGTAGATTCTGAACGATTCAATGGCTTTATCGAGGTCATTCTTTTTTAAGTAGCCGTAACCAATATTATAGTAAGCATCTATTTTTTCAGGAAGAGCATTTGATGCAGGAGAAGCCATGAATTCCCTGTACATTGAAATAGCTGCATCCGTTTGACCATTGCGCAGTTGTGCGTCTGCAGACCAATATTTTGCTAGTGCCACCATTTGTGGATCAATCGGATATTTATCAACTAATTTAAATGTTTTAATAGCCTCTGAAAATAGCTGTTTTTCAAATTGGTCTACCCCATAATTATAAGCAATGGTTTGATATACTTTTTTCAGTTTTATATCGAGATTGGGTAATCTAGCTATTGATTCAAGTGCCTTTGCGAAATTTGATGTATTTGTGTACACATTAACCAAATATTGATTAACATCTTTTTTCCTGATTGAGTTCGGGTATTTTGTCAGAAATTCCTCGAATGCACGAACAGATTCATCATAGGGGTTAATATCCACTCGAAAAGATAATACAGCAAAATTGTATAGTGCATCCTCTTGCACATCCGCCATGTAACTCATTTGGGATGCTCTTTCAAAGGCAGAACGCGCTGGGAGAAGTTTTTCTTGATTTAGGTAGCATTCCCCAATTTGATACATAGCAATTTGAGTAATGCTGTCTGCGACACGAGTTACTTTATCAAATTGTTTAACAGCTTTTTCATATTGCTTTGTTTTGTAATATGCAAAACCAAGCTCATAGGCGTCATCCCTTTTGGGTTTCCCATTTTTGGCGAAATTTTCCAAATAGGGAATAGCTTCATGATATTTTCCAGTGTTGTAAAAGGCATTACCAATTATGTGATTTACGTCGGCTTCGTTGTCTAATTGCGCACATTTTAAAACACTTGGCGCCATATTGATGACTTCTTCGTATTGTCCTTGTTTCTGATAAATTTGAGCAATGTAATAAGGGGCAACACTACAGAATATGGAATCCTTTTGGAGTTTCAGAAATCCTTCGAGTGCTATTTGATTTGCATTTTTTAAGTAACTGAGATGGGAAAAAAAATATAAACTTGGCAGCGCGTAAGGGCCGACCCCGTTTTTAGCGTCTCGGAAAGAGCTGTAGGCAATTTCTGTATCTAGATTTTGAAGCGAGGCATAGCCCAATTTAAAAAGCAGCTCATCTTTTTCATTTTTTTCTAACTCTCCTGCGGGAACCTGTTGCAACCATTTCTGTGCTTTTTCAAAGTCCTCCTTTTGGAAAAAGTACCTACCTACCCGAAAATTAATGACTTGAGTGTATATGTTTTCTGGGTATTTCTTATTGAATTGTTCGAGCAATGTAATGCCGTCATTGTTAAATAATTCAAGAGCAGAAACCCCTTCGTAATAGTAAGCTTTGAGGACCAGCGGGTCTAAATCATTCTTTGTTTTATCAATGAAGCAACGAAAACCCTCTCGCGCTGCCGCATATTGTCCTTTGTTGAATAAATCTTCCGCCTTGAAATATGAAGCATACTCTGAAAGATACTTGTTACTTTGTTGTGAAAACACAAGACACCCCGTGAAGCAAAGCAGCACTAAGAAAAAATACTTATTCATGAGATGTAAAATTAGTTTCCAAGTTAGAAAGCTTAAGAATTAGAAGTAAAAGTTTTAAACCTGTTATTGTTAAGATATAAATACAACTTGGCAGTGAGGTTTCAAATGATTCTGCAACTTTGTATTACCAAATATTTTCACGTGCCTAAAGTTATTTCTATTGTTAAAGCTCAAGTAAATCAACAAGGGAAGTCAATTTTGAAAGATGTTTATCTTGATCTAGAGGAAAATGATTTTGTTTACCTTATCGGAAAAACAGGAAGTGGCAAAAGTAGTTTAATGAAAATATTGTATGCTGAGCTTCCATTGTTAGAAGGAGATGCCGTCGTTGCAGGGTACAATTTAAAAAGAATTAAGCGTAAAGACATACCTTTTCTACGAAGAAAAATAGGCATCATTTTTCAAGATTTTCAGTTGTTAATGGATCGAAGTGTCATACAGAACTTGTACTTTGTGTTAAAAGCTACGGGGTGGAAAAAAAAAGAGGATATACAAAAACAGGCGCTGAGTTGCCTGCAGCTTGCAGGAATTGAGCATAAAGCGAATGATTTTCCTCACACTTTATCCGGCGGGGAACAACAAAGAGTCTCGATTGCAAGGGCGCTACTAAATAAGCCGGCTTTGATTCTTGCAGATGAACCAACGGGCAACCTCGACCCTGAAACATCTGTGGAAATTATGCAGTTGTTGGTGGCGGTGGCCAGAGAACAAAAAACGGCCGTATTAATGGCGACCCATGATATGGAAGTTGTAAGAAAATTTCCAGGGAAAATCCTTCGCGTCGAGGAGGGAGAAATCAGAGAGTCCAGCATGATGTAAGTTAGACTGGATTTCCTTAAATTTGTTAAATGAATAAATCTACGCCGAAAAAATCAGGCAGCACATCCCTTGGAAGAGAGAAACCAATACGAGCCAACCAAAAGGATGCCCCCAAAAAGGAGATTACGGCGCGAGATAAACGCAAATACATTGATTTTAAAATAAAAGTTAAGAAAGGAGATCCGCTGCCATCATTTAATGAAGATGCCATCCGTTTGAACAAGTATTTATCGAATGCAGGTGTTTGCTCCAGAAGAGAAGCTGATGTGCTGATACAAACCGGAGTGGTAGCGGTAAATGGTAAGATTATTTCGGAGCTAGGCTATAAAATAAAACCAGGAGATATCGTTCAATACGACGGAGAAACCATAAATGCTGAGACCAAGAGGTATGTACTTTTGAATAAACCAAAAGGGTTTATAACTACCATGGACGACCCAAGGGGAAGAAAAACTGTCATGACTTTGGTAAGCAAGGCGTGTCGTGAGCGTGTTTATCCCGTTGGAAGACTTGACCGTGAAACCACTGGACTGCTCTTGTTTACGAATGACGGGGATATGGCCAAAAAACTTACGCACCCTCGCTATCAAGCGCGTAAAATATATCATGTGGAATTACATAAACCAGTGAATAAAGAGGATTTAGAGAAATTAGTGAATGGGGTAGACCTTGAAGACGGGCGCACAAAAGCAGATAAAGCGGAGTTTGTTGAGGAGGGGAACAATAGAGAAGTTGGAGTGGAATTACATTCAGGAAAAAACCGAATCGTTCGTCGCTTGTTTGAAGCTTTAGGGTACAATGTGCTTCGTTTAGACAGGGTGCAATTTGCCGGATTAACAAAAAAAGATTTACCACGTGGAATGTTTCGTCATTTGACAGAACAAGAAGTGGCTTTTTTGAAAATGACAAAATGAAATTTTTAGGATATCTCGTATGTTGTGTTCTCCTTTTTTCTTGCGGGAATTCTTCTCAAGAGGAAAATACTAAGCATTCAGAAGTGAGTTTAAATCCCAGCGCATTTTTTTATCCGATTTGTGATAGTACGCGAATTTATGTTTACCGCGATTTAATAAATGGACTGAACGAAGAGTTTCATCGGGTTTATAAAGTAGTTGATTCGAAGGGGCCACACCTTATCGTGGAAAGGTATGCTTCCGATGGCCGCTTGTTGGAAGCATTTAATTACAACATTGATTCATTAGACCTGATTGATCACATTACGGTTAACGCTAAGCAAGAAAAAGAACAAGCGATCTTATTTAAAAACAGATTATTCCCCATGACTCTCTCTGAGGAAGCTTGCTTTGCCTCTAAATTCAGAGGGGTCAACGACTCCATGGTTATTTTAAAGGAAATAACAAGAAAGTTTAGTAGTAATTCAACTATTGAATTTAACAATAAACCAATAGAAACCTTGGTTTTTAAAGATTTTATACGGATGACAAATATGAATATCTACAAACGTAAGGAAGAAGAAATAACAGGTGTACAAGTGGTTTATTTTTCCAAAGGGATTGGACTTACAGAATGGCACAGCCCTTCTAAATCTGTTCATTTTAAATTAGAGAAAATACTTTCTCAGGAACAATGGGTTCAACTTATAAAAAAATGAAAATAGCAGCGCTCATGTGTATTTTGCTTATTGCCTTTACCTCAGAGGCACAGTACAGAAAGTATAATAGGAAAAAGCCTAAAAACTCAATGGCACAAGGTACGGGATACGTGTATTGGGGTTATAACAGAAGCGCCTACACGAAAAGCGATATTCGTTTTGAAGGTGTAGGTTATGGCTTTCAATTAAATGACGTCCAAGCAAAAGATCGCCCTTCAACAAAATTAATGGAATACGTGAGCCCCAATAAACTTACAGTTCCTCAGTTTAACTTGCGTGTAGGGTATAATTTTAAAAATAATTGGAATATTTCATTGGGGTATGATCACCTCAAATACGTAATGGTTCACGGGCCAAGTTATCAATTAGTTGGGAAAACTGAAGCCGGTTTCAATTCGGTTGAATCCTTAAGTGGAAATTATAACGGTTATAATACCTTTACTGAAGAAGATGTTTTTCATTATGAAAACACCAATGGAATGAATTACATCCGGGCAGAAATAAGCAAAGTGAGAAATTTAATTAGGAATCTTAATGATACATACACCATGACCTGGCTCTGGGGGTTTTCTTCAGGAGTGATCTTGAGCCAAAACGATTTTACCTACAATGGCGTAAAAACGCAAGCTACCACCTCTCTATCTGGGGTGGGAGTCTCGGTTCACAGTGGGCTACGCTTTGAATTTTGGAAACGTATATTTTTACAAACGAACATCGGAGCAGGGTACCTATTTCAACACTATGTAAAAACACGCCCCAATGAATACGACACTTTTGCACGGCATCGTTTTGGCTATGTAGAGGGGAATATTGTACTTGGGTGTTTGTTTTATATCCGACCAGTAAACGATTGTAATTCCTGTCCGCAACTTTGATATGAAGCTTTTAATTGTCGGTTTAGGGAACCCAGGAAGTGAATACGAAGAAACACGTCATAATATCGGATTTAAGGTAGTGGATGCGTTGGCAAAAGAATTAGGAGGAACCTTTTCTTTAGACAAAGCCGCCTTTAAAACAGAAGTTAAATTCAAAGGGAGGACTTTGGTACTCATAAAGCCCATTACCTATATGAATCTTTCGGGTAAGGCTGTAAACTATTGGCTGCAAACGGAAAAAGTTAACCTCGAAAATTTGGTGGTTATTGCAGATGACATCGCCCTGCCTTTTGGTAAACTACGCATGAAAGGAAAAGGGAGTGATGGTGGTCATAACGGACTTAAAGATATTCAAGCAACCTTGAAAACTCAAGATTACGTGAGGCTTCGCTTTGGTGTAGGAAGTGATTTCGCCAAGGGAAAACAATCAGATTATGTGCTCGGCAATTGGTCAAAGGAAGAAAGTCTTGATTTACCAGAACGTATTGGCGTGGCTACAGAGTTTGTCAAAAGCTTTTCAACGCAAGGCTTAGCACTCACCATGACCAATTGGAACAATAAATAAGGTTGAGTAATCAAATAAAAATGGCTGCCTTTTGGGCAGCCACTATTTTAATTTAATCCCAAGTCTTTTGCTTTTTCTATTGTCTTTTTCAATTCCTCAACTGCAGCACAGTCCTTGATTTTGTCATACTTTACATTAGGAAACTTTTTATTACAATGTTTTGTAATTTCTTCTACCTTATCTTTTAACGGTTTTATTTTTTCTTTAAATGCTTTTTCATCCTCATCGGACATTTCGGATATTTTTTTACCGTCAATAGCCTCAATCATTTCATTCAGCACAATGTTCATAGATTCTACACAACCGCATTCAGAATCAATATCAGCCACGTTAATGTCTTCTGCTTTATCCCCGCAAGAACTTATTGCTAATGAGCTTAACATAAACAGGCTTAATAAATACTTTTTCATAATTATACATTTTTATATGGACGAAAATAGAAATTTTGATTGAATTAATGGTTATCTCAAATGTGGTTTTATAAATTTTTTGTTTTGCCAAGCACCATTAAATGAACTGGCTTTTGTAATCTATTTCAAAAAATATTAATTCGCTCATTATAAATCTTAATACATTTCCTCCTCAGACATTTCTTCCTCATACATTTCTTCCTCATACATTTCTTCTTCCATTGAAGGGGTTTCCATAGACTCCTCATCAACAGCAGGAGTTTCCGGGATTTTCACATCTTTTAATGCGTCTTTCATCAACAACTCCATACAATCTGAAAGAATTTTTTCTCCTTCTTGGTCACTGGCATTATCAGCTTCTTCAAAGTTCTCGTAATTTTCTTCACACTTTTTTAATGCACAATCGAGAAGTTCTTTCATTTCTTTTGGGTCTCCACCGGTTTCCCTAATTCCTTTTTCCATTTCTTGTCGAGCCTTCTCTTTATCTTCATCTGACCAAGCTCCTTTTTTACTTCCTCCGCATGATGCTAAAAACAATGCAGCCAAAGACATTACAATTAATTTTTTCATATTACAGTATTTTAAATCTCCTCAATATTACTCATTTACAAGGAATGGGCACTAGATTAATGAAATTATTTTTTTACAATTTCCTCATGCGTAATTTCACCACCACTGCTACCGGTTTTTTGACCGAGGTATAGTAATGCCCCACAAAGAAGAATGGAAATGTAAAGAGTTATATCGGAAAATGGCTTGCGTTTCCAGTTTATCCAGAAAGCGACAGTGGCAAAAACGGTGCTCAAATAACTCAACAAAGCAAAGGTTTCCGCTTTATCCTCGTGTTCATGAATTAAATCGTGATTTCTGCCCAATTCTTCCACAATTTCCTCTGCGCCTTCGCCGGAGTTCATCGTAAAAAAAGTAAATATCCCTGAGGCCATCATCATTCCATAAGCAATTCTTTTTACCAGGTCATTCTTAAAAACCAGTCCA